>Ga0334887_1003573_pt1 | contig 15261 bp, 12 predicted proteins | sample GraSluR1_MG_10_FD_207217 | JGI IMG/M metagenome (GOLD analysis project Ga0334887, IMG submission 207217) | Sludge microbial communities from methane-producing bioreactor in Wageningen University, Netherlands - Granular Sludge_18_07-R1 | ecosystem: Engineered > Bioreactor > Anaerobic >...
GCGTTCGTGGGCGGAGTGACCCTGATGCGTCTGGTCCAGGGTGCGCTCTTCGGCTACGTTCTTGGCTCGTCCGGAGAGGGAGACGGCAGAATTTCGTCGCTGCTCCTCCTCCTGATTGGCATCCTAATGTGGATCACAGCCATCAAGAAATGGCGCAAAGAAGACGATCCCGACGGGCCGCCGCCTAAATGGATGTCATCCATCGGCGGCATGAGCCCGCTGCGGGCATTCGGAGTGGGTGCGCTCCTTGTAGCTGTCGCCCCGAAGATGTGGGTCTTCACCCTGTCGGCCATCAGCCTTGTGCAAGATGCCGCCCTGGGACCCGCTATGGGCGCTCTTGCCTACCTTCTCTTTACGGTCGGCGCCGTCATCATCTTGCTCATCCTGATCCTAATTGCAGCGTTCGCACCCCAGAAGTCAGCCGCCTTGCTGGGCAAGGTCTCCGGGTGGCTTGAAAGGAACGAACGTGCGCTCCTCATTGTGGTATCAGTAGTGTTCGGCGCCTTCTTCACTTGGAAGGGCCTGACCGGATTCATAGGGTAGCGCGCTTCCGCTGCCCGCTGCGACGATACAACCAACAGGAGATGTATTTCATGACTGACCATACAACCGAAATGGCAAAATCCGCGCTGCGGCAGGTCAGACCCTGGCGCGCAGGCATGCCGTGGTGGGTCATACTGCTTGAAGGGCTGATTGCCTTGGGGATCGGCATCTACGTCCTGATGGCTCCCAACGCAGGCAACTCTATCGTGCTTCTCCTCGCTCTCTACCTGCTCGTTGTCCACGTCGAGCGCGCCATCATCGGTTTCCGCTCGCGGATTCCCGCCGCCATCCTTGCGGAACGCATGCTGCGCGCAGGGATCGGCGTGACGGTCGGTCTCATCATCGTGGTCGACGCCCTGGTTCCCTTCATAAACCCGCCTGCGCCCCTCGTCATCCTCAGCCTAGGCTGGTTGCTGATTGGCGCGATCGGAATCTGGGAATGGGTGTCCGCCCGCGCCGAACTGGGATTGGGCCTGGGCGCGCTCGTGTTTCCGGTGGTCTCAGCCCTATTTGGTCTGCTTATGTTGGCCAGCCGCCTGGCGCTGGGCCCGCTCGTGCTCCAATCCTTGGCCATCGTCGGCATTGTCGCAGGCATCGCACTGCTAGGATATGCGTTCATGCTGTACCGCAATGCCCAGGCGGCGCCGCAGGCCTAGGTGCGCCGCTCCGCAAGGCAGTGGTACACTGTTGCCTAGTCCACCACTCCGGGCATTGGGTATGACAGGCTGTCGCCCATCTCGGAGTGGCTGCCCTTAGCGACTGTCCGACGCCACGAGGATAATAATGGCTTCACTGTCACTCCATAGCCAGCTTCGCCATCGTTTTCCCAATGCATTTTGGCAGGGTGATCCCGAGCTCCGGGAAATCGCCCTGACCTTCGACGACGGGCCCCACACGCGTGATACGCCCGCACTCCTGGCGTTGTTGGACAGCCTAGGCGTGAGGGCATCCTTCTTCCACGTGGGGGTGCGTGCAGCCGCCGAGCCTGCGTTGGCCCGCCAAGTCGCTGACGCCGGCCACCAGATCGGCCTCCACGGGTATGAGCACCAGTCGTTTCTGCTCAAGCGAGAAGAGATGCTATTGGAGGAGTTGGCGCGCGCCCAAGACGTTCTAGCGCAGGCGACGGGACGAGAACCTGCCTCCTTCAGCGCCGTGCGTCCGCCCTTCGGACACTTCACGCCGTCGATCCTCAACGCGCTGCTAGCCGCCGGCTACTTGCCGACCATGTGGACCCTAGTACCCTTTCACTGGCTGCAACCGGCTGAAACGACAGTCCGCCAGGTATTGAACGGGGTCGCCAATGGCTCGATCTTGGTCCTGCACGAAACGCTGCCTGGCCCGGCCGTGCTAGACCTGGCCGCTTCCGTGCTTCCTCGCCTGATCGATGCGGGTTACACATTCGTCACGGTTCAAGAACTTTGGACGAATTCACAACAGAAAGAACCATGAACCAGCCGATTAAGGAACGCAACTACCATCTGTATCAGCGCGTGCCCTGGGTACACCCGCAGGCGTATCCACTTGGATTGGCGCCCGCCCGCGAGCGCTGCCGGCCCGTGGCCGATTGGATGGGTCGGCTGATCTTACCTGAACTGCTGGAACGCGATCCGGAAGGCGGGGTTCTGTTCGAAGTTTATCACGCGCCTGCAGCCCACTCCAGCCTCGTGGCAAAGAAAGTCCGTCTTCGCTTCAACGGCGAGCGCGAGGTCCAGGCCCGCGCCCTGGCGGTGACACGCAACGTGATCTTCAACGAGAGCGCACAGAAAACCGTGGCGGACGGGATGATCCTAGCCGAGCGCGTCAACCGCTGGCGTCGAGTCGCCCCTCTAGAATCCCTCGCCGGAAGCCGTCCCAAGGACGAGTTGACGGTGCGTCTAGCCGGCCCGGTAACACTGCACGAACCACCCGGAGAACCGCCCATCCTGATCATAGACCAGGAGCCGGTCCAGATCACCGGGCTCTTCGTGGGACTGGTCACCTTTGTCGAAGCCGCCACTCCGGCGGGCGACCGCTGGCGTGTACGCCATTATGACCCGGCGACCTCTGCCTTCACCGGGCCGGACGAGGTGGTAGCCGTACCGCCTCCCAGCGCAAATGAGAATGGCACGCTTCCTTCCACCAGCGCGCAAATAAACGCCTCACCCCTCAACGCGGACGGCTGGTACATCTACGGTGCGCTCGACAGTGAGGGCGTCTTCGTCGTGCAGGCATGGATGCCACGAAGCCTCATGCGGCTGCAGCCCCAACGCATCATCGCCAACCGCGAGGACGCCTGGCGCTACATCCGCCACGAGACATGGGCGGACACCGCGGCACGCAAGGGCACAGCCACCTCTGTGCTCTACGTCCCCGGAGCCGATGCAGAGACCGCATCCGCCACATGGAAAGAGGGCGACCGCGCCCTAGTCCTCCATCTCTACTCAGGGATCGGAGGCCGCCAGCGCGAACCGGCCGCACGCGCCAGGCTCTACTTCGGTCATTTCTCCTTCGGCATTGCCGAGGTCATCCACGAACCGCTGGCCGGTGAATTGCGCTTCGCCATCACCTACTACCAAATCTACACCCACAACGGCGACGGTCTGGTTGCCGGCGCGCTCGACTGGTCGCGCTACATGGGCGACCGCCAATTCGGCTGGAGCGGCCTGCGCCCCGTTTGCGACATCCTCATTAAGCTCGATGAGCTCAACGACATATACTTGGTTGAGGGTCGGCCATACACCGTCATGGACGCCATTCGCGCGAACCTCGAACAGATGGCGGCCCGCTACCGAATCGGCGATGGCCGGGGCGCAACCTACGTCGCCGCGGCCAACAACTGCGCACAGGACTCGAGCCAAGCCTTCTTCGCCGCCATCGTGGAGGTCGGCGAACTGCTCGAAACATCACGCGACCTGGCGGCATGGCGCGCGGCGAATCCGGAGCAGGCCGCCCGGTTGCAGCGCTTGCAGACCGGCGGCCAGGAGCTCCGTCGCAAACTGGTAGGCGGCAATGCGCGCCGGGCGGACTGGCGATACGGTGCAGAGAATCTGGGCATCGCCGAAAGCTCTCTGCACAACCTGTTGCGCGGGCTTGGCACCTGGCGTACGGTGCTCCCGCGCAAGACCAGCGACACATACGCCCAAGTCTTCTTGGAGCACGGCGCGTCGCTTTGGACGCTTTGCACCTATCAGGTCGGCGGGCATAACCCCGACATCGAACCCATCCCAGCCTGGACCTTCTAGGAGAGGGAGGAGCATCATCCGTCATCAGTCAATGACTCCTGACTCGTCACTCGTGACGTAAAGGTGGGTAATCATGCTCGAATATCTTTGGTCTGTGTGGCGTGCCATCCAACTGGGACTTCGCCTCGATCCCGGCGTGGTGCAGATCGCCGATACGCACCCAAAGGCCGGGGGCGTCGTCCTAGGCGTAGTCATCGTCGCGGGCATTTCTCTCCTCATTGGGCAGAGTGTGATCTTGTTCGCCAACCAGGTGCGCCCTGGTCGTTTCGCCCTCAGCCTGCTCATCAATGGTCTGTTGTTGGCTATGGGCTGGTTCATGTGGTCCGCGGCGGTCTGGATCACCGGAGAGTACCTATTCGACGAGTCGCCTCGCTTTGTGCTGGTTCTCAGGCTGATCGGCCTAAGCTATGCGCCCCTGGTCTTTGGCTTTCTCATTCTCATGCCGTATCTTGGTCCGTTCGTCCAGCGCGTGCTGCACACATGGAGCTTCCTCATCGCCCTGAAGGCGGTCGCCATGGCCTATCATGTCGGGTTCTGGCCGGCATTAGCGTGCGTCGGCATAGGCTGGCTGATGATGATGGCATTGACCTCCACGGTGGGTCGACCGGTTGTTACCCTGCGCAACCTGATCTGGCGCCGGCTTACCGGCACATCCATGGATCTCTCGGCGCAGGAGATTCTGCGACAATTCGCCGCGGACAAGACATCATCGTCCGAGCACAAAGGAGACAAGCCATGAGCATCATCGGGCTCTTCTTCGCCGGAACGCTTGCGCTTCTTTTCGTGTCAGCGGCCGTCGCCCCCCTAGAATCGCTGGGGTGGTATGCGGGCTGGTTCGGCGAGAAAGAGGAGGAAGAGCCGCAAGAGCTTCCCACTCCTGACCCGGCTGGCGAGATATCGCCTGCCAGCCATTACCTGGTCTACCTGTCCGGCATCGGCGCCATCGCGCCAAACTCCATCCCCAGTGAGGAACTCCCCTTCATCGCGGGGCTTCAGCAAAAGCTGCCCGGCTCCCTTGTGATCACCGATGTCTTTCCCTATTCGGTCACGAACTTGGGCCTGACGGGCCAGCGCGTCACGGCGCGGGTCTGGCGCTGGATCGAACAATTGCGGCTCAAGAACCCCATGGCCGTCGCCGCCTTCCTCATCAACCTGCGCAACGTGTTTCAGGTGGCCACATCCGCCGACAGCCGGTATGGGCCCATCTACAATCTTGGCGTGGCACAGGAAATACGCAACAGCCTCGTGCGCCACGGCTACCCGCCCAACAACGGCACGCCCGTAACGCTTCTAGGCTGGAGCGGCGGCGGGCAGATCGCATTAGGCGCCGCCTGGTATTTGCCGGGACTAATCGGCGGCCCTGTATATGTTCTGTCTCTGGGCGGAGTCATGTCTGATGATATCGGCCTCAAGCGCGTCGAGCGCCTGTGGCATCTGTGGGGGGAAAAAGACCCGCTCGCCCCCCTGGGGGAAAAGTTGTATGCCGGACGCTGGAAGATCTTCCCGACGTCCGCGTGGAATCGCGCCCTGGCCGCGGGCAAGATCGTCCTCATCCCGCTCGGGCCCTTCACGCACAACGGCAAGGGCAACTACTTCGACAACGAGACGACGCTGCCCAGTGGGGAGACGCACATGGAATTTGTGTTGGAGAAGATCCAGGAGGCGTTGGCCGAGGAGGGACTATCACCTGGGCATTCGGAGCAGGCTGCTTGACCCGCGTAGCGAAGCCCTAGACCCGCACCCTTAACAGAGACGCCGCGCGCTCACGCTCTGAGGGAATGAGGCCCAGTTTGCGCCCGGCTACAACGGCTTGCACGCGGTTCTCCACTTGCAGCTTACCGAAGATGTTCGCGGTGTGGTTGCGCACAGTGTGGGTCGAGACGACCAGCCGGTGGGCAATCTCCTTGTTCGAAAGCCGCTCTGCCAGCAGGCATAGAACCTCCGTCTCTCGATCTGTCAGTGGGACAGGCAGATCGAGAGACGCTTTGGAAAGGGAGCGTGTCCCAGGGTCCGCCGGAAGCGTGCTGATCAGCGGACGCACGAGCTGGGCATATTCGGGCTGCCTTCCCAGCTCGCGCAACATCTGTTCCATTTCTTCGCCCTGCTCAATGAAGGCTCCTACCACTCCGTTGGGTACTGCCTTCTGAACGGCGGCGCCTAACACTGCCCATGTGAGCGCAGCTTCGCCCAGTCGATGCCACACAACCGCCTGGAGCACAGTTGCGTCTATCCATAGCGTCCATCGCCGTTCCGCCTGGGCAACGTCAATCACCTTTTGCAGGCTGTCGGCCGCCCTGTTAAGCGCGCCCTCAGATCCCTCCGCCATCAGGATGTGCGCCCTCACCAAGGGAATCAGGTCTGAGGAGCTGTAAAGCTCGCCACACAGCCCTGCCATCTCCCAACGCAGGGCCGCGACAGTGTCTCCACTGATCAAGGCGTAATACGCTTCCAGCGCGGCCGCTTGGTCAAGATTATAGGGCCGGCCGACCAACGACGCGTACTCCCTGTACTGCTCGACAAAGCTGCGTCCCTGCTCTGGCTCTCCCCGGGCTGCGTAGAGCCGCAAGAGCTCAAACACACTTGGACCGGCAACACGGCCGTGGTGGTAGAATGGATTCTTGACGACCTCCAAGTAGTAGCGCTCGGCCTGTGCAGTCTGGCTGCGATGCCGAGCGATGCTGGCAAGCCCGAAGTACATGAGGGTCACGATGAGTGGCAGCCTGTGCTCTTGCCCAAAGCGCAGGCCCTTCAAATGCATGCGCTCCGCCTCGGCAATGTTGCACTCATAATAGTGATTCAGTGCGTAGGAGAAAAGCAGCCGTCCCCTTCCTATATCCGGCCAGCCAGTCGCCTCCTCGAATGTGGTGAGAGCGATCTCCGAAGCCAAGTCGATGTCGCCAAGCCGCTGACAGGCCGCCGAAAGCCAGACCAATACCGAGCTATGGGTGTTGGCAAGATTAGGGCGAAGGTTGCCCCATGCCTGGCGCACCTGGACGAGCATCTCGGAGGAATACGATTTCGGGTTGAGGATCATGCGCAGGGTGAGAATTTCGGCGTCAAGAAGTTGCCGGCTTGTCTTGGGGAACGCATCCCCTAGGGAGTTCAGCAGGTCAAATGCATGCTGAACTGCGGCAAGGCACGCTGTATTCTCGAGCCTGTAGTGGAAAAGCCACGCCTGACAGACCAGCAGGAAGGGGCGGCGGTTCCGTACGTGCGCCGGGATCAGATTGATCCATGCATCCATCTCCAGAAAACGCTGGTCGTTCAAGGCAGAGACGCGCCGGGCCTCAATCAGGTCGGCCGCGGCCTCGTAGTCCGAAATTGCGATCAGGTGACGGAGCGCCTCGTCTACGTGGTTGTGGTCCGCCAACCACTGCGCCGCCAGGCGATGCAGCGAGACAATCGTCTGCTCGTCATATCGCTCGTGCAGACGGCTCAGCAGCATGCTCTGAAACTGGTGATGGTAGCGATACCAGGTCGCAGGCGTGCTCAACTCCACCACAAACAGGTTCGCCCGTACGAGATCCTCGATGTACCGCTGCGCGCTCCTCTCGTCGATCTCCGCCACCGCAGCACACAGCCCTGCACAGAAACGGTCCAGCAACGCTGTCAGGATCAGAAAGCGCTGAACCGGCAGTGGTTGATGGTCCAGCACCTCGTCCACCAAATAATCGCCAATGTACCGGCTCCCGGCATCCTTGAAGTGCGCGGCGAACTCGCCGTAGTCGCTCTGGCTGCGCAGGGCAAGGGCAGCCAGCCGGATGCCCACCGGCCAACCCTCGGTGTGCTGGTGCAGGCTCGCCAGCAGCACGTCATCGGGCAGCATCTCCAATTGCCTCTCAAAGAACGAGCGCGTCTCTCCAAGGGTGAAACCCAGATCGTGGAGTCGCACTTCGTGAAGATGTCCCTGGGCGCGCCAGCGGTTGAGCGGCAGCGGCGGGTCCACGCGCGTGATCAACACCAGGTGAAAGGTCGACGGCGCATTCTGCACCAGTCGCGTGAGAAAGACGAATATGGCCGCATCGTCGACGAAATGTAGGTCGTCCAGCACCAATACCTGCGAACCTGGAATAACCTCTAGACAGGTTACCAGCCCGTCCGTCAGCGTTTCGACGCTGGGTTGCGTCTGCTCGCGCAGAATCGCGCTCACTATCTGGCAGCATTGCCGATAATTCTTTTCGATGGCCGCTGTCACACTTGTCACAAACTGCGGCAAGGCGTTGTCGCCCTCGTCCAGGCTCAGCCAAGCGGCACGATATGCATCCTCCGCCACCGATCCGGAAGACGGCGCCTTGAACTTGTCCAGCCACTGGCTGACAAGCGTGCTCTTGCCGAAGCCCGCCGGCGCAGAGATAAGTGTGACCTTGCCCTCAAGCCCGTCGTCGAGGAACCTGAGCAGGCGCGGGCGCGCGATCAACGTCCGTCCGGTCGCTGGCTTATGCAGTTTAGTGGATAAAGGAATTGAGTACATGCTCGCCTTCATCAACAAATCTACGCGCATGAGGCATGAAGTTGCAGCAGCAGTGATGGCCAGGCAGATACCCCAGTATACCAGCGCCCAGCCGCCTACGCAATGCATGTTCCAGCATCCAGAGGAGATGAAAGAGCTTTGCACACACCAGATTACATCGTTGCATAGACTTGATCGACAGTACGCCCCAACGCATGGTTCCGTTTGTCATTCTTGTCACGTCGCCGTACTCTGCCCAGACAGCCCCGAGTTCCAAGTCGAGACTTGGACGCCATCTCGCCCGTAGGCTACACACTTCACTCACGCTCAAGGTGACGGCCTGCCCGTCGCCGACAGGAAATGCACCGAGCGGGAGCCGGCGACGCTCGCTCACAGCCTAGCTGCTCGGCGCATCCGGCGGCTGTGCCGCAATCCATGTCTCCGCAGCCTCGATCGCTTCATGCAGCGCTTGTCCCACAACCTCGGTCATCAGAAAGACGTTGCTCCGGCCGATATGCCGCACCATCCCCGTCCGTTCGAGTTGCTCTTGGACGTTCGGGTCGACGCCGCTCAGCATCAGCTTGCTTTCCTGGCGCGCTAGCTCGTCGGCATAGTGGGTGATCACCTTCAGGAACGTGCTGCCTACTGCCTTCTTGCCCCGCAGCACCAAAATGACCGCCGCGTGTCGCGAGACCTCCGTCACCTCCGGAAGTTGCTTTCTGAATACGGGCGCCGCGGCGAAAAACAGGCTGCCGTAGGGCGCCAGGATGGTCACCTTCTTCGCCGGGACGCTCGCCGGCGGCGCGCACTCGACCGGGTACAAGCCAGGCCCAAGTTCCCAGGCCCGCACGCTGATCCTGTTGGACTGGTGAAATACGTAGAGAAGCACAGCAAACCCCACACCGATCAGGACCGCATACTGAAGCGGAATAAAGAGCGCTGAAATGAAGGTGAGCAGCATCACGACGAGCTGCACAGCCCCTGTCTTCGCAACCATCCCTGCCTGATCGAGCTTCAACGCGCGGAAACCGACCACAATCAGCAGCCCGGCCAGCACGGGCATGGCAATCAACCCCACAAGCCGTCCAAAGAGCAGAATAGCCAGAGCGATGATGACGCCGGCCGAGATGTTGGCAAGCCGAGAGCGCGCCCCCGCGCTGGTAACCAACGACGTTGCCGATAAAGAGCCTGCTACCGGCATGCCCTGAAGCATCCCCGAAATGAGGTTCGCCGCTCCCTGACCGACAAAATCCCCCGACGCATCCGGGTAGTTCCCGTCGGGATTCGGCACGGATTGAGTGATGCTCGCCCCTTGCACCAACCCCACAAATGCCAGCGACAGCGCCGGGATAATCAGCCCGGGAAAGACCGCCAGCGGCGGTAGAACCGGCCTCGGCAGCGATCCGGGGATCGTGGCGATGTCCCTTACCAGGGCTACGGCGTCCGCTCCCACAAGCGGCACAACCAGCGAAGCGAAGATCATCGCCGCCACCATCCCCAGCGCTTTCAGGCTGGTCTTCTCCAGGGTCAAGATCAGGATGATGGTGAGAATACCGACCAGCAATGTCGGCAGGTGGACCTGGTCCATGTTTCGCCACAGGTCAATCGTTCTTGTCATCCGATTGGCCCCAACGCTCTCATAGCCCGTGAAGTCGTCCAACTGCCCCAATACAATCAGGACGGCCACGGCATTGACGAACCCGATCATCACCGAATGGGGCACAAATCGCACCAGAGAGCCGAGCTTCAGCAGTCCGGCCCCTAACATGATCAGCCCTGTGAGAATCGCCAACGCAAACAAGGCCGTGTTGGGTTCAGGCGCCTCCGTGACCTGCGGCACGCTGGCAATGATCAGAGCCATTGCGCCCGTAGCCTGAATGGACATGAACACGGAACTCGTGAAGAACGCACCGCTAAATATGCCCGTCATATAGCCGTACAAGCCGTAGATCGGGTTCACCATCGCCAACAGCCCGTTGGCCAACCCGTCCGGGACGCTCTGAATGCCCAATACCAGACCCGCGGTCAGGTCCTCGCCGATTGTGTTGCGGTTGATGAACTGTCGCTTCGCCAAAATGGTCATACTCTCCTACTCGACCGGCTACACGGGGCGATGATCCAACTCGCCGCTGGGCCGTCTCGCGGCTGAACGCCTAGAAATACAGCACAACCAGCAGCCACGCCTGGATGGCCGCGCCAATGAAGAGAGCGGCTCGGAAGATCAGCTTCTGCGTCTTGTGCCGCGGCCGCTTGTACATCCCGGCCGCGGCGCCAACAATGCCTCCGAGAAGGGCCAGCGCAAGCAGCACGACCTCGGGCGCCCGCATGGCGCCTTCTCGCTGCGCCTGCACCTTGTCATAGCGATACAGGACAAAGGTGACGGTGTTCACCGCAGAAATCCACAGCCAGTAGAGCTTCCAACCGGCTAGCCATGCGAGCATGGCCATCATGGCGACCACAGCAGCCAACGCAAACCCGCTGTAGAACAGCCGGGGAGAAGACCTGCCCATGCTTACGCCTCCATGTTCTCGGCAGTCCCTGACATACTCTGAAAACGAGAAGTCAGACAGCGTGATGGTGCGCACCGTGCACAGGTCTATGCCCCAAGCGATCACCCGTGCGCCATCATGTCGACGGCCACCGTCACGGCCAGGATCAGAATATCGTTCTGCCCCGGCTCGATCTGCACCCCATAGCTGTCCGCAATGCGAAACCATTTCTTCGAGACCTCGGCCACCTTACTGCGACCTTCGCCGATGGTGTACTGGTGATGAAGGACATTACCCTGCACCTGGAGGTCGGGGCCGTCGCCTATCTTCACAACCCAGCGGTCGCGCAGGGGCGAGATCAGCGCCTTCTTGACCGTCGCCATATGTTCGCCGTTTGGCCCCTCGACGATCTTCGTATCCTTGACTCGCAGTAGCTTCTCCTGGATCTTGCACAGTTCACGCCCTTGCGTATCCTCGAAGAAGAGCGTGTCTCGCACGCGCAGCATTTTACCGTCGACCTTGAAAGCGCGCCGCCCGTTTTCATCTTCGATCCAGAAGTCGTCGCCAAACGCCACCAGCTTCTGGCGCATACGATAGCGGGTAGCCGTCCCGCCTCGCCCAAATACCTCTCGCTCTTCTTGCCGCTGCTCACGTCGCCCCTGCGGTTGTTGTCTGCCACGCATAGTCGCCTTACTCCTCAGCCAGCGCTAATACTTCGCCAATGCCGATCAGCGATTCCACGCTGAGAAAGTCGTGCGCCAGGAACACGCCGCCCTGCGCACGGATCGCATCACGCAGAGGGATCAACCAGAGGTGCTCGACTAGCATGAGCAGCGCTGCTCCGCCTGTCGGAATCTGGCCGGATATGTCCAGGATGTCCTCGGGCGACACGCCAAGCTCTCGCCGTTCCGCCGTAGCAAGCATAGTATCCACGGCTCCTTCTGCGGCTCCTGACTCACCGCCGGCGCCCAGACCGATCAGCGCACCAATGGCTGCACCCGCGAACAGGGCTTGCTCATCCGTTAAGTCACTCATCTCAAGAGACCAAACAGCGCCCTCTTCATCCTTATGCACGCCCAGGGCATCTACCAGCCGGACCAGACCCTGCGCCCGAATCGCTGCCAGCTCCCCAAGAACAGAACCATCCATGCTGGGGCTGTCGAACCCCACCACAACCAACTGCAATGGGCCAAGCTCCATACGAAATCTCCTAATCGAAATGTCCAAAAGTTGTGACGCTTATCCTGTGCCAAGGTTAATCCGGTCTGATCCTTCCTCAATTGTGCTTCCTGCTCCGCGCTCAGGTTCGACCGGATTAGTTACACGGCGACTGTCCTAGTTACTGTGCATCGCCTGTTCCATCTTCTCCAGAACCTGGTCGATGCTGAAGCTGGCCGGCTTCATGCGCGGCGGGAACTCCACGAAGGTTCCTAGGAATTCCTTAACCATGAACTGCGCAGCATAGGTCATGTAGGCTCGGTCAATAATCCAGTCCCAGTAGGTATTGGACGTGATGTCGGCCCGTTCAAAGGGATCGGTGCGAAGGTTGAAGATCTTGGGTATGCGCAGGAAAGTAAAGGGCTCAAACCAGATGGCCAGACCGCCCTGTTGGCGCTGCTCGGCGAACACGAGCTTCCAATTGTCATAGCGCAAAGCCACCAGGTCGCCGTCGTCCGAGAAGTAGATGAGGCCGGGTCGCGGGCCTTTCTCCGCCTCGCCCGTGAAGTAAGGCAGGAAGTTGTAGCCGTCGATGTGCACCCGGAAGCGCTTTTCACCGGCCTGATGCCCCTGTTTCAGCTTCTCGACGATATCCGGCTCGCCGGCCGCGGCAAGCAGCGTCGGCAGCCAGTCGGTATGGCTGATGATCTCGTTCGAGACGACGCCTGCCGGAATCTTGCCCGGCCAGCACACCAACTCCGGCACCCGGAACGCGCCTTCCCAGTTCGAGTTCTTCTCGTTGCGGAAAGGCGTCATCGCCCCGTCCGGCCAGGTGTTCATGTGCGGGCCGTTGTCGGTCGAGTACATCACGACGGTGTCCCCGGCAATGCCCAGCTCGTCCAGCAGATCGAGCATCTGACCTACCTGCTTGTCGTGTTCGATCATGACGTCATGATATTCCGACTGCCAGCGCCCGGCCTGGCCCAGAACGTGCTTGGGCGGGTGCACGCGGAAGTGCATCCAGGTGGTGTTCAGCCACACAAAGAACGGCTTATCGTCGGCATGCGCGCGCTTGATGAAGTCCTGCGCTGCGTCCACAAACTCGGCGTCACACGTCTCCATGCGTTTCCGAGTGAGCGGGCCGGTGTCCTCTATCTTCTGTTTGCCCACGCGGCCCCAGCGAGGCTGCTCAGTGGGGTCGTCCTCCTCCGTCGCCCAGGCGTGCAGCACGCCTCGCGGGCCGAAGAGCTTCCGAAAGTTGGGGTACTCCTCCTCGGACGGGTAATCGACATGCTCCGGCTCCTCGTCGGCGTTGAGGTGGTAGAGATTGCCGAAGAACTCGTCAAAGCCATGCACGGTGGGCAGGTACTTGTTCATATCCCCAAAGTGGTTCTTGCCGAACTGGCCCGTGGCGTAGCCAAGCGGCTTGAGCAGCTCGGCAATCGTGACATCTTCTGCCTGCAAGCCAATGTCCGCGCCGGGCATGCCCACTTTGGTGAGGCCGGTGCGATAGGGATTCTGCCCTGTGATGAAGGCGGAGCGGCCGGCCGTGCAGCTCTGCTGGCCATACGAATCGGTGAAGCGCATCCCCTCGTCGGCGATGCGGTCAATGTTTGGCGTGCGATAGCCCATCAACCCATCACTGTAGCAGCTCAGGTTGGTAATGCCGATGTCATCGCCCCAGATGATGAGAATGTTTGGTTTCCCATTTGGCATTTGCGTTCCTCCTCTATGTACTCGACACCAATGACCGCTCGCACTCACGCCCGTCACTTCTCAATGCCGGTAAGCCGGTCGTCCGGCCTATACCCCCGGAGCGCCATCTCTTGCCAGCGTGGACCGCACCTGCGATTCGGACATTGCCATCAACTCTGGTCCGGCCGGGGCGCGCCCGTGGCACTGCTTGAACTTGCGCCCGCTCCCGCACGGGCACGGATCGTTGCGCGGCACGCCTGCGAAGACGCGCTCAAGCGCCGGCATCACTTCCTTTGCGTCGCGGCCTCTGCGGATAAGGCCGGCCATGATCTTCATCGGAAACGCGACGTGGTGGAAGAACTCCTTGAAACCGGCGCACAGATAGTTGAGGTCCGGCTCGCCGTCCGGCGTGAGGATGAAGCGGTTCTTGGGGCACTCGCCGTGACAGGCAAAGCGCACGTCACACTCCCGGCAATACTTAGGCAGCGTGTCGCGCTTGTCCTGGCCGAACTTGATCTGCGCCGGCGACGACACTAGCTCGATCATGTGCCGCTTCTGGATGTTGCCCAGGAGGAAGTCCGGTTCCACAAAATGATCGCACGAGTACAGATCGCCGTTGTGCTCGATGGCAAGCCCGGCGCCGCAGGTCTCGTTGAAGACGCACATCCCCGAAGCGCCTAAGCCCAGCCAGTTGCGCAGCGTCGCCTCGAAGGTCTGCACGAAGATGGTCCCCACATCGTGGCGTACCCACTCGTCAAAGATTGTGCAGAGGAAGCGGCCAAACTGCTGCGGCAGCACCGAGCGCTCGGAGACTGACGTTCCTTGCTGGTACAAAGTCAGCCCATCGGCGTTGATACGTTCCACCACCGGGATGAACTGCATCCAGGTCGCGCCCGCCTCGTCGCGCAGGAAGCGGTAGACCTCCAGCGGGAAGTCGGCATTGACGCGGTTGACGGTGGTGAGCACGTTGAAATCGACGCCATGTTTCTGCAGCACGCGCAGCCCACGCATCACCTTGTCAAAGGTCGGCCCGCCACCCTTGTCCTCGCGATAGATGTCATGCAGCGGCTGCGGCCCATCGATGCTGACGCCGATCAGGAAGTTGTGCTGCGCAAAGAATTCGCCCCACTCATCGTCCAGCAGCGTGCCGTTGGTCTGCATGGTGTGCAAGAAGGTCATCGAAGGCCGGCGGTATTTTTCCACCAGGGCCATGGCGCGCCGGTAGAACTCCAGCCCCATCAAAGTCGGCTCACCGCCCTGCCAGGCGATGTTGACACTCTTGGTCTGGTGCGACTCAATGAGTTGGCGGATATACTGCTCCAGCACAGGCTCGCTCATGCGAAACTTGCTGCCGGGGTAGAAGACTTCTTTGTCCAGGAAGAAGCAGTAGGCGCAGTCCAGGTTGCAGGCCGCGCCTGTCGGCTTAGCCAGCAGATGAAAGGCCGGCGGCGCTTGCTCGGGCTGCTGCCCCATGACCGGCTGGTTCAACTCGGGATAAGTGACTGCAAGCATCACTGGTCTGTCCTCGGACGACGTTCGACCAACAGGATCGGCAAGTTGAGCATATACAAGGTGTTGAGCACGCCGTACAGCGCGGCCTGGTCCGGCAGCTTGCCGCTGAGCACGCTAACCAGCGGCTGCCCCGACTGCTCGTCTACGACAATGACAAGTCCTGCCAAGCATTCTGACCAGGCTGGTTCCATCG
>Ga0334887_1003576_pt1 | contig 15241 bp, 10 predicted proteins | sample GraSluR1_MG_10_FD_207217 | JGI IMG/M metagenome (GOLD analysis project Ga0334887, IMG submission 207217) | Sludge microbial communities from methane-producing bioreactor in Wageningen University, Netherlands - Granular Sludge_18_07-R1 | ecosystem: Engineered > Bioreactor > Anaerobic >...
ATGCTCGCCCTGCGTTGCTTGCTCCTCAGCGACCGCTGGCACGAACTCGCCACTCTCGCTCCCCCTGCTTGATTCTCGCCAAAACCCTGGGACGCACCCTGACGGGAGAAAAACCTTTGCATTTCCGACCATTTGTGCTATACTATAATCAGTCTTGGGGATGAAAGGTTTCGACGGGGCAGGAGGTTCATAGACTGCAAGCCGTAGAGCGTCGACTACGTTAAAAAGGCGCAAACACTACAAGTGCCAATAACACTGGCCGCGTCTTCAACTTCGGTTTCGCCAATGCTGCTCCGGCAGCGGTGGCCGCCTAAGTGAAGCGCCAGGTCCGCTAAACACGGACCTCGGCCCGTTCCGGCGGTACTCCCAGGCCGGACGGTAGCCGTCATATACTGGCGGGTTGCGGTTGCCGGACGCCGATAAGGCAGCCTAAGATGATCGGCTAGTCGCACAAGCTGGTCCCAGTCGTTTGGAACAGGTGCGGCGAAACGCCAAAGAACGACTAAGCTTGTAGATGTCTATGGACGAATGTTTCGGACGCGGGTTCGATTCCCGCCATCTCCACCTCCGGCCCAGCAAGCGCTGGGCCGTTTCTTTGGCCATTTTTACGGTCTGGGGAGCCGTTGTAGACTGAAGACATGAATCTTTATTCGGATGACATCGCCTATCTGAAGTTGGGCAGCGACCGCCAGCAGGCCGCGTTTATTACCGTGATCGAGTTGGATCTGTTCAGCGTGTTGGCCGATTATGACCCGTTGCTTACGGGGACGCTGCCGCTTGGCCTGGATCTGCCGGACACCGACCTAGACGTGATCTGCCAGGTGGAGGATTTCGCGGAATTCTCTGTGGTCATGCGCGCCGTGTACGGGGAGTACGACGAGTTCGAGTATGCGGAATCGTTGCACGGTGGGATTCCGTCGGCGGCTTGTTCGTTTCGGTATAACAAGTTTCGGGTGAAGATCGTAGGCCAGCCCATTCCGACGCGAGAGCAGGACGCTTATCGCCGGACGACGGCCGCCGCCCGGTTGCTGCGCATGGCCGGAGAGACGGCGCTGGAGGAGGTGCGCCGGTTGAGGGCTACGGGCATGCAGACAAACCTTGCCGTGAGCGCGTACTTCCGGTTGGAGGGTGAGCCGGAACGGGCGTTGGCCGAGCTTGCCAACGCATCGGCGGAAGAACTGATGGACATCATCACGCAGTCGGCGCACCGGCGCAATTGAGCGACACAGGGCGCCGCCTACGGGTTTGTAGGTCTGGCAGGATCTGTTGGATGAATGTCTAGCGAACGCCGCCATTGACACATGGCGGCATTTCTTTTTTACCGAGGGGAGATACGCATGTCCAGGGTTGAGGGGAACGCGCGCGTCGATCGCCAACTTAGCTTTTTGCTCGAGGCGGACAAGTTGAAGAAGGTAGAGCGGCGGTCGATCCTGATGGATGGCAGCCGCAACGAGAATTCCGCGGAACATAGCTGGCATGTGGCTTTGGCGGCATTGGCGCTCGCCCAGCATGCCGGGGAGCCGGTGGACGTGAACCGTGTAATCCGCATGCTGCTGGTACACGACATCGTCGAGATCGATGCGGGCGATACGTTCGCCTACGATACGACCGGACGGCTGGACCAGCACGCGCGCGAAGAGGAGGCTGCGCGGCGGCTGTTCGGCCTGCTGCCGGAGGACCAGGCAGAGGAGTTGATGGCGTTGTGGGTCGAGTTTGAGCGGCGCGAGTCGGCGGAGTCGCGCTATGCCAACGCCATCGATCGGCTACTGCCTGTCTTCCACAATTACGCTGCGAAGGGCGGCGCCTGGCTGGCGCATGGCATCTCGCGCAGCCAGGTATTGGAGCGCGTCGGATGCATTGAGCAAGGGGCGCCGAGTCTTTGGGGTGCGGTGCGCGACCTGATCGATGAGGCGGTCGCCAAGGGATATCTGCATCCCTGACGTCTCCATCCGGCCGGCCGTTTTTTGGCCGCATTGCGGCGCGTCTCTACCGCGTATGGTCAATTACAAGTACGACAAATGCCCATGTACTAGAAGCGTTCGTTACCGGTAGTATTGGGCATCGGCAGGTCTTGTTTGGTAAGGCGAGAACTAAGCGATCACGGTTATATTGCTACAGCTTCCGCGTTACAAGACTGAGGAGCCGCCATCCTTAGGAACACAATCATCGATCTCCCCGGAGCGCGGAAAGATATGAAGGGATCCGAAATGAAGCTGCGGAACCTGGTCCCAGTGCTAGATGTTCAAGATGTTGAGGAGTCAATTCACTTTTACTGCGAGACGCTGGGCTTTTCGGTTCAAGATAAGGTGACCTGGGGCGGGCGAACCGAATGGGCGCTGCTGCGGTCCGGGCAGGTACAACTGATGCTGTGTGCGAGCCAGCCGGCGGATGAGGATGTCACGACGCCGAGCGATGGCGTGTTCTTCGTATACTTGGAGAATGTCGACGCGCTCCATGTCTATTTGGGCGGCAGGGGGCTGGATAGGTCTTTGCAAGCCTTGGATTTGGACCCCATCGGGCGCGATTTCTATTTGCGCGATCCTGACGGCTACGTTTTGTGGTTCAGCCATAAGCCGCTGAGGCCCGACGAAAAGCAAGCGGAGCTGAACGGAGCGGCGCGCGTACCCGCATAGCGACGACGCCAGACAAGCGATAAGGAAACGTGACATCAGGCCGGCCCTAATTCGCCGGCCTGATGTCACGTTATGGGCCGGCGGCAATCTCGAAGGCGGCGATGGCGGCCCACCCCTCTGGTACGAGCGTTCCGCCGGCATCCAACACTTCTACGCGACGATTTTCTTGAGCCGGCGCGTAAAAGCCGGTGTAGAGGGTAAATCGGCCGGGGCGCGCGTCGGGCGCGATGCGCAGCGTGGCGCGGTCGCGCACGGTCTCGCCGGGAACCCATGCCCAAGCAGGGTTGGCCCCTTGTTGCGGGGGGGCGTCGTGCTGGGCGATGATGCCGGCCTCCTCGTTGTAAAGTTGTAGGAAGCGAATCAGCTCGCGGTCTGCTGGACTGACGGCTTCGTAGTAGAGCGTGACGGTGAGCGTCTGGCCGGCGCGGATGTGATCGCTGCTTGGTTCCAGATCGTAACCGGTGAGACGGGCAAACTCGCCTAAGCGGTAGTCTAGGCGTTCGCTCGGCCGCGCCCTGCCTGTACCCAGGACCTTGAGCGGGGGCAGACGCAGGTCATCACGCGGCTCGCTTTCTGTTCCGCTATATACAGGGAGCCGTTGCAGATCGGCGAAGTCGTACATGCCCACGGCGGGCCAGTAGAGGCCGCTTTCGGCGTCATCCGGGATGCGCAGCAGGTAGACGTCCGGCCAGAGTGTGTAAGCGTCCCACAACCTGGGAAGCTGGAAGAGGGGGCCAGGCAGTTGGTCCTCTTGTACAAGCGGCTGCCCGGCGATGTCTACGAGATGGACAAAGGCATGGTAGTTCGTGGCAGGCGGCGACGTCGCCTGCCAATAGAGCGCGAGCCGCACGTAGTCGCCTGCCCGCACCGTGAGCGGCTCCTGTTCCGCGCGGCTTTCGTCCACGCCGCGTCCTAGATAGCGATAGCCCCGCAGGCGTATGTCCGCGCCAAAGCGAGCTTCTGTCCAAGCGGCGGGTTGGAAGATGGGCGCCTGCAGCGAGCCCAGCGTAACCTGGCCGATGCGAGCCGACGCCAGCGGTTCGGCGGCATCGCGCGCGTGAACCGCCGCCGCGAGCGTGTAGGTTCCAGTGGGGAGCGAGCCGGGCATGCGGATGCGCACGGCATCGTCCGCCACGGTGTTGGGCGGCCAGTTCGACGCGTCTAGGGTGTTGTAGTAGGCGGCGCCGCCGGTTTCGGCGACGACGACGCCCGCGTTGTCGATGAGAGACCAGGAGAAACGCAGGTCCTCAGGCGGGGTATGGCGGACGTGCCAGTAGGGTATGATGGTCAGCGCGCCGGGCGCGGTCTGCGATGCGCGGTAGCCTAGCAGCTCCAATCCCGCTGCGGACAACTTCTCGTCGGGGGGCATAACAGTCGCTGCTGCGGGCGAGGCGGCCCAGGCGACTAGCGCCAGCAGCACAGCAGCCGCCAAGACTGCAACAAGCCGGGGGCGGCGCTGTCGCCAGGCCAGGATCGCTAGCGCAGCCAGCGCGGCCAGGCTCACAACCGATGCAACGCGTTGGATGGCTGTGCCCGCCCATGTGATATCGACTGTATGATCGCCAGCAGGAATATCGACGGTGAGCAAGCCGAGATTAGCGGACGGGTAGATCTGTGCGGCTGGACGCCCGTCGATGCGCGCCTGCCAGCCGGGGAAGTAGAAGGCGGTCAGGCGTAGCGCAGTCGGCTCTTCGGCGCGGGTGCGAAGCGAGAGGCTGAAGTCGCCAGCCCGCAGGAGCGATGCGTCGAACGCGGGTGCGGGGTTAATGCTGTCCGGATCGAGCGTAAGCGTGCGGTCTGCCCAACGCGGCCGGAACTCCTGGATAGAGCTGTTGCCTTCACCGGACTCCAGCGCGCCCTTTTCGATTTCCGTTTGGGCGAATACGGGCGCGGAGACGTCCGTCGTTTCGGGCGCGAAGACGTCCATCCACGCCAGGCGCGGCTGTTGGCTGAAGACGATGAGGCCGATGGCAGCCGCGGCCAGAGCTGCGCGCATAAGCAACGCTTGCGGGTGCAGCGCGACGCCACCGGCGAGCAGGGCTAGCGGCAGCGAGAGTAATGCGAGCAACCGCCAGGCAAATTGGATGATGGATAGCACTTCGATGTTGAGCCAGAGAGGCAGCGCCCAGATGCCCATCAGCAGCGCCAGTAAAAGCGTAACGCCGCCAAGAAATAGCCACTCGCCATCCCTGCGGCGGGCTAGGACGAAGCCAAGCGCGGCCAGGGCTGCTTGTACGATGCCCAGTCGGATGGGCCGGGCGAAGGTGTGGCTATACGTCAGCCCGGCGTCAAGAAAGTTGTCCCAGGTCCACATACTGGCGGGAAGCCAGACGGTGCGCGAGATGTCGTAGGCGGTTTCCGCTAGGTAGCGGCGTTCGCCGATCAGGGGCAGCCAGAAAAAGGCGCTTACGCCCATAGCGGCGAGCAACGCAATGGCCGGCCAACGCAGCGCGTTGCGGCCGCCGCCGGACGCGCGCCAGTGCACCAGCATATAAAGGAGCAGGAAGGCCGGGAGGGTGAGCAGTGTGATGGTGTGTGTGACGGCCAGGAGGCCTAACAGGAGCGCGAGCGTAAAGATGCTGGATAGTGGCCGGCTGCCTTGAAAGAGCCGGCGGGCGGCGAGGAGTATCCAGGGCAGGAGCGCCTGTGCGCCGGTTTCGGCAATTGCCCCGCGGATATAAACGTTGGTCAGGAGGTAAGGACCGTAGAGGTAGGCGACGGCGGCGACCAGCGCGGCCAGGCTGTGCCGGCGGCCAAAGACGTCTAGGGCGAGCGCATACATGCCGATACCGGCGACGAGCACGAAGGCCGCCACGACGGCGATGAAGGCATGGTAGGGGCTGAGGCCGAGCAAGACAAAGACCTCGGCGGCATAGTAGGCGGCAGGTGCGTAGTAGTTGAACAAGGGGTAGCCGTAGCCGAGCAGCAGTTCGGGCGCCCAACGCGGGAAGAAGACGCCGCTGCGCACGTAGCGGTCGAGGAGTCCGAGCCGCAGCAAATGCAGCCCGCCGTCGAATGAGCGGGTGACGCCTTCGGTGTAGAACGGCGCCAGGGCAGGCAAAGCTAGGGGGAAGATCAGGAGCCAGAGGCGATCCGAGAGACGGCGCGCCGCGGCGGGGAGGAATGAGCGGAAGATGCCGGGGCGGATCATCGCCGGAGGCTATGCGGGCCAGCCGCTTGACGAGCCCGCGGTCAAAACTTGGGCGCGCACTGACGCTTGGCCGGCAGAGGCGTTCCGGACGAAAGCGGCCAGCAGGACGCTGCCATCACCTGATACGGCGACGCTGTCCGAGTGCGGATCGTACTCGACGCAGACCGGGCCGTCCAGGGCAAGCAGTCGCGTTTGACCGGCGGAAAGAGAGGCGAGAAGTGCACGCAGGTCTGCGACCGCTTGTAGATCGTGGAGAATCAAGGTATTGGCGATGAAGTTCAGACCTGGTGCGTCGTGCGCACGCCATTCCCCGGCGAATTCGATGGAAGGCCCTAACAGTAAAATGGCGGCTGTTGCAGCGGCGGCGCGCAGTCGTTCCGCCGTGGCGGCGCCGAATGGCTCTTGCCAGGAGGCGGGCGGCATTGCCGCCACGATGAGGCCGGCGCTTTGCAGGATTTCGAGGGCCGGCGGCGCAAGCGACACGTCGCAGATGTCCCAGCCGCCTGGAACGTCCGGCTGGAGAGGGTGCGCTGCGCCGTTCTGCGGCTTATACGGAGGTCCCCAACAAAGATAGACGCAGGGGCGTCCGGCGAAGCGGGAGACGATTCGGCGCAGGTCCGCCGATTGGGTGCAGAGGATAATGCTCATGGCATCTATTGTAGCGAGCGCATCCGCCCTGGGGCAAACCTGACGAGAAGAGCGCGCAAAGGGCGGGGCCAAGCGGAAGTCCAAGATGCTTTGCACGAGAGGTTCCGGTTTAGGTTGCCAGCTCACCGGCGAACTGCTTCAGCAGTTGGTCTTCTGACTGCTCTGTGCCGATCAGCACCATTTCGGCGTCGTGTGGCAACACGATCTCCGGGTCCGGATTGGTGTGTGTGACGCCGTTTGCCTGGAGGGCGACGATCGTACAGCCGGTCTTGCGGCGTACATCCGCCTCGGCGATGGTGCGGCCGGCGAGCGAGTGCGGCACCTTGATGCGAATGAGGTCGAGGCCTTCCGCCACCATCAGGACGTTGCTGCGGTTGAGCAAGTTCAACATCATGGTGGCGCCGATCGAGGAATAGGACATCACAAAGTCGGCTCCGGCACGGTGCAAGGTGGCGACGTTGCGTTCCAGGCGGGAACGGCTGATGATCTGTATGTCGGGCTGCAAGCGCCGGAAGTACAGCGTGAGATAGATATTCGTGTCGTCGTCGTGGGTCGTGATGACCACGGCTTTCGTTTGGCGGATGCCGGCCTGTTCGAGCACAGCGAGGTCTGCGGCATCGCCAAACACATAGTGGGTGGCGTCGCGGATGCGATCCGGCTGGGACTCGATGATGCGGTAGTCGAAGCCGCGTTCGGCCAACGCCTGGGCGGTGGCCTGGCCCACCCGTCCGCCGCCGACGATCAGAACGGGCGCGTCTGGCGCAGGGTAAGGGTCGGCCAAGGCATCGAAGCGGCGCATATGCTCCTCTGTCCCGGCAATCACCAATACCGTGCCGGCCTCTAGGCGCGTGTCCGGGCGCGCCGCTTGAAAGACGCCGCGTTTCCACAGGCCGAGCACACTGATGCCTACGCGTTTGCGCAGTTCACTTTCGCGCAAGGTCATCCCGACCAAAGGGGTGCGGTCGATAGTAGCCTCGGCAATTAGCAGTTCGTCGAATGAGCCGATCACGTGGGCCAACGTGGGGCCGCCCAGTACTCTTCGTGCGAGACTTTGCCCCATGCGTTCCGCCAGTTGCAGCACATGGTTGCAGCCTGCCAACTGGAGGATGTCGACTGACGCCTCGGCATTGGCGGTAGCCACGATCGGCACGTTCTCCGAGATCTCGCGTACGGTGAACGCCACATTGGTGTTGACGCGGTCGTTCTGAGTGGTGGCAACCAGCAGGGCTTGATCGACGCGCACTAGGCGGTAGGTTTCGGGGTTGTCCAGGTCGCCGAGTATGACATGATAGCCTAGATCATGCAGGCGAAGCGCTTGGTCCAGATCGGGCGCGAGGAGCACATAGGGGTATTGATGCTTGACCAGCCGATCGATGAAAGCATGCGTGACCGCATCATATTCGGTCAGGATGACATGACCGCGAGTTTTTTCCGGCAGTTTGCGCGGGGCGCGCGCCTCGGCCTGAGCTTTGAGCCAGGGTTCATAGAAGAACTCGATAAAGGTGAAAGGCAGCAGCACCAGCAGAAAGACGATGCCGCTCAAGAGCACGATTGTGGAAAAGGCGCGGCCTAAGTCAGACGCAAAGGTGATGTCGCCGAAGCCTAGCGTAGACATCACGGTGAGAGTCCAGTAGAAGCCGGTCATCCAACTGTAGTCTTCGCGCCCCTCGTATTGCATGATGAAGTGAAAGGCGATGCTGTGCGCCGTGACCAACAACGCCAACAGGAGCAGAAACCGCAGGAGGTTGAGAATGTTGATCTGGTTAGGGCGTCGCCGCAACAGGTGGTAGAGCTGAGGAACGAGTAGTTTCATGGCGTTAGCGTGATTCAGTGTTTCGTGCCGGCATGGACAAAGACGCGCTGCGCCAGGGCGCCGGACTGGTGTGGTCCATAAGTCGCATATGCGCAATCTCTGGCGCTGAGTTTACTACATTGGCGGCAAAATGGCCGCACGAGTGTGGCGGCGGGCGAGTGGTGCGTATGACGAACAGTGTGTCATAATCGGCTGAAGGCGTTAACGTGAGGCAACGGCGCCGAAGGACTGCAGCACGAGCGAGACATAGACGCGAGACATAGACGCGAGACGGAGGAGCGAAATGGAGAAATGGGATGATCCGAGCGTTAACGCCGGCTGACTACGATGGCGCCGTATATCTGTTGCGTCTGTCGCCGTGGGTAAATCTGTATATGTTGGGGAATTTGGAGAAGCATGGAATTGCGACGGATTTCTGCGAATTTTGGGGCGACTTCGGGGAAGAGGATCGCGCGACCGGCGCGCCGCGTGCGGTGCTGAACCGCTATATGAGCGGCTGGTCGGTATACGGGATGCCGGATGCGGACTGGTACGGACTCGCTGCGGTCATGGACGCGCATCCGGCCGAGGGGACGCGGCTGCAGGATAATCCGGGCGGCGTAGCGACCTTTTTGCCATATCTCCGCAGATATGCGGCGGAACAGGTTTCGGAAGAGGAACTGATGGCGTTGCGGGCTGAAGACTTCCGGCCCGCTCCTCTGCCGGTCGGTTGCGAGGTGCGACGAGCGATGCCGGCGGACCTGGACTCGCTGGCGGCGTTGTATGCCGATGCCGGACATATGACGCGCTCGCGGGCGGGGGTCGAGCGCCCGCTGCGCTACACACGCGTATGGGTGGCGAACATCGGCGGCGAGATCTGCGCGGCGGCGTTGACGAATGCGGAAACGAGCGGGCTGGCGATGATCGGAGGGGTGTATACCTTGCCTGCTTGGCGCGGTCAAGGGTTGAGCCAGGCAGTCTGCAGCGCGCTCTGCGCCGAACTGCTAAGCGAGGGCGTCCAACCCTTGTTATATTGGGACACGCCCGCTGCCGGAGCGGTGTATCGCAAATTGGGCTTCCACAAGGTCGGCGTATGGCGGTCGGCGTGGATCAGGCGCGCGTAGCGACTGGACGCGGCAATCATTGCAGCGTCTTGCCCGGCGCGGTGACGAAGCCGGAACCGACCAAATGGTCGCGCAGGGCGGACCGGGCGCGGCTTAGGCGGGATTTGACTGTGCCCAGGGGCAGGTCGAGGATTTCGGCGGCCTCGCTGTAGTCGTAACCGTGGACATCGACGAGCAGAACGACGTTGCGATGCCAGGAGGGCAGTTCGTCGATGGTTCGGAGCAGGAACTCCATCTCTTCGCGCTGGGTCACAACCGCTTCGGGGTTCTGGTGTGCGTCTGCGGCCAGATAGGGCAGGTCGGGTCCCGATGCGTCGGTCAACTCGTCGAGGCTGAGAGAGCGCCGGCGCTTTTGGCTGCGCAGGTGATCATAGCAGGTGTTGGTAACGATGCGCAGCAGCCACGAGCGGAAGTTGCCGTCCTCGAATCTGGGCAGGGCGCGGTGCACTTTGATCAAGGCCTCTTGCACTGCATCGGCGGCGGCCTCTTCGGTGGACAGAATATGTTGGGCAAGGCGCTGTGCGGCCGAGAAGTAGTAACTCACCAAGTGACCGAAGGCGTATTCGTCGCCTAGTTGTGCGGCGCGAATGACGTCGGACATATCTAGTGCGTAGGCGTTTGCGGTCCCGGGGGGTATCCAGGCGTCGACGCGAGCGCGTTCGCTGCCGGCGCGTGTCGATAGCTGTGAACCGTGGCTCATCCGTGTTGCCTTTCTCTTCCAAAAAGCGTGGCATACAGCGACACACCCTCGATTCTACAGGGCTTTTCTTAAAATAGCCTGAGGAAATCGAGACCGCTTTCGGACCATTGGCCTACGAGATAGCGGCGGGCGGAGCGGGCGGGTAGCCGATGGAAGGCGGACGCGATGGACAGGCGCAGTCGAGAAGACGGCGCCGGAGGGGTACGGCGAGCGTTATTCGAGCAGCATCTGGTAGCCGTAGCCGCGCACTGTGACGATGAAGCGCGGCTCCTCGCTGTCCTCCGGCTCGATGCGGCTGCGCACGCGGCTGATCATGCGGTCAATATTGGCGTCGTAGACATCGCCGCCGGCTTCGGGCCAGACGGCCTGGGCGATCTCATCCTTGCTGACGACGCGGCCGCGACTCTGGTAGAGAAACCAGAGCAGATCGAACTGCTTGGCGCTAAGAGGCGGATCGAGGAGGACGCCGTCGACATAAACTTGGCGGGTGGTGATGTCAACGCGCAGGGCAGGTTCACGTACGGCGACGAGCGACGGCGCCGTGACAGTAGCCGCCGGATCGTGAAAGCGGAACGAGGTGGAGGCGAAGCGCACTTCTCCGCCGTCGTCGAGCCAGGCCGAACCGCCCGACGGAAGCCGCGCGCCGTTGACGGCGACGCCGTTCTTGCTGCTGAGGTCGTGAACTTGATACGCGCCCTCGACGCGGCGGATTTCAGCGTGGTGGCGCGAGGCGAACTGATCCTCCAGCACAATGTCGGAATCGGCCGAGCGGCCAATTCGCACGACTTCTTGCGCGAGTTCGTAGGCGGTTCCGGCATTGGGGCCGCTAATGCAGACCAGCCTTCCAAAACGACTCACGGCTTCTCCCTTTGGTGTCGATCTTGCGCTATGCTAGAATGATCGCGTCATGCGCTCTGAGTGGAGCGCCGTGGCGCATGGCCATACTATAACAGGAGTACGGGTCGGCAACAAAGCGGACGGCGATTGAGCGCGTGATGCCGTCGCGATCCGTCTTAGCAAGCGGTTGGTTCATGATGATGTCCGAAGCCGCGCAACCTGACGAGTCCCCGGCGTCGCCGGCGTTTGAGCAAAACGCTGAAAAGCCCGAGCAGGCGGCGCCTGTGCCCGCGCCTGCAACCGATGCGGCCGCCGCGGGCAGCATCGAGGACGCTTTCATTGCCGGCAACCTGACGGGCCGCACGATCGCAGGCTACTTAGTAGAGAAGCAGGCGGGCGGCGGGGCGATGGCTACCGTCTACCAAGCGCGCGATGTGAAGTCAGGGCGGTTGGTTGCGCTGAAGATTCTTAACCCAGGGGCGGACGGAACGACGCGCGAGCGTTTCCGGCGCGAGGCGATAACGGCTGTCACCCTAGAACACCCTAATATTGTACGCGGCTTCCAGGTCGGTCAGGTCTCGGACAACGGGATGTTCTACATCGCCATGGAGTTGGTGACGGGGAGCAGCCTAGCTGACCTGTTGGAACAGCGGGTCAGGTTGACGCCGCACGACGCCTGCGCCTTGCTCGAGCCGATCGCACGGGCTTTGGACTTTGCCCATGAGCGCGGCATCGTGCACCGCGATGTCAAGCCGAGCAATATCTTGTTGCAGGAGCCGACGGACGAACATCCGCAGCCCGTGCGCGTCGGCGCGCTTGATGCGCCGGTTGTGCCGCTGTTGTCAGACTTCGGGATTGCGCGCGCCATGGATGCGCCGGAGTTGACGAGCGCGGGGCGCACAATCGGTACGCCGGCGTTTATGTCGCCCGAACAGTGCGCGGGCGATGAAGAGATCGACGGGCGCGCCGATATCTACTCGCTGGGGGCTGTGCTGTATCGCTGTCTGGTTGGGCGGACGCCTTTTGTGGGCTCTACGACCCAAATTCTGCACGCCCACGTCTACGATCCACTGTTGATCCCGACCGAGGTCCTCGAATCATTGCCTGAGGCGGCTGTGGTTGTCCTGCGCCGGTCGCTGATGAAGGAACCGGCCGATCGCTATCAGACGGCGAGCGAGATGGCGGAGGATCTGGCTGCGTTGGTGCGCATAACCGACGACACGCCCGCAGAAGAAGCCGATGCGACGTTGACGATGGCTTCACTGCCGGTGGCGGACGGAATCCGCACGACGTCGGCCCAAATACTGGTGCCGGCGCGACCGGTCTCGCGACCGGCGATCCCCGCGACGGAAGGGGTGCGGCCCGTGGTGAAGCGGCGCGAACCAACGCCCGCGTCTCTGCCGGCGGCCCGGCCTGCCGCCCCGAGCACGCGTCCAAACCGGCTGGGCATTGCCTTGTTGGGCGCGGCGCTGGTGGCGTTGACGGCTATGCTGGCGATTACGCTGCTGTCCGGCGTGCTGCCTTTCCTCGGTTCTGACGGGGACGGGGCAACGGCTGCCGCTACGGCGACGCCGCCGCCCGTTGCGGCGGCTGCTCAAGGGTCGCCGGCCGCGCGGGAGACGGCAGCGGTGGGTGCGCCCCAAACGCGGCCCGTCGAGACGGCGACTGCGGCTGCGGAGAGCGGGGCTGCCGCCGAACCCGCCGCGCTGCCGCCGCTTGAGGCATCGCTCGACTATGCCTGGGACACTGCCCAGGCGTTCTTTGGCGAACGCGACTGGGGCGAGGCGGTGACGTGGCTAGTGGCCGTGCAACGCATCGACCCGGAGTTCGAGAAGGACACGGTTGTTGCAATGCTGGCCGAGGCCTTCATGGGGCAAGCGGCAATAGCCATCGAGGAGGACCGGCTGGAAGACGCCCAAGCGAATTTGGAGAAGGCGACGGAACTGCTGCCCGAATTGGCGGTCGTAGCCACGCTGCGCGACGCGGTCAACGGCCTGGCCGAAGCCGAACCGGCGGAAGAGCAGGCTGCGCTGCGCACGCTCAGGCTCGCCTATTTGGATTATGCGCGCGCGTTGGCGGATGGCGGGCGCGTGTGCGAAGCCGCTGCGCAAGCCGAATACGCCTACGACCTATTGGCGGATGCGCAAGCCCTGGAAGCCTACAACCGGTATGCGGCGGCATGCGCCGAAGAGCAACGGCGCGACACGTTGGCCGTAATGACGGGCAGCCTGCTCGTTTCGACGTTCGAAGACAATCGCTACCGCATCTTTCGCGTGACCATCGGACCTGAATCGCAATCTCAACTGCTGATCGATAACGGCTCTCAGCAGGCGTTGGACCCAAGCGGCCGGATCATTGCGTTTTTCAGTTTGCGCCCAGATATGCAAGGGCTCGGCGGGTTTGACATCACGGCCGGGCTGGACCCGAATGAGCGGAGCCTTCGCTACACGGAATACGTTGAAGATTCGCGCGACGGCCCGCCCGGTTGGAACCCTATGGGCAATCGGCTGGCTTTCGGCAGCACGCGTTTCGGCGATGGGCGCTCGCGCGTCTACTTGACATGGGCGGACGGCAACGGCAATACCACCGAGCTTGGCCTGGGTAAGGACCCGGCGTGGCATCCGACGCAAGACCTGATCGTGATGAACGGCACGGATGAGAGCGGGGGCGCGCCGGGGTTATGGCTGATTCGCCCGGACGGGAGCGGTCGCACACGGCTCACAGACAATGGGAATGACCAAAGACCGACTTGGACGCCCGACGGGCGCAGCGTTGTCTTTATGAGTAACGGACGCGACGACAATTGGGATGTCTATCGCGTAGACCTGGATAGTTTGGCGGTGACGCGACTGACCTGGCACACGGCGCAAGACGGCCTGCCGGCAGTCAGCCCGGACGGACGCTATGTGGCGTTCATGAGTGACCGGGACGGGTACTGGCGCCTGTGGTTTGTCCCGATTGAGGGCGGCGAGGCGCAGCCTTTGGCAGATATTCCCGGCGAACTGCCGAAGTGGCTGGAGCATTCTGTGCAGTGGGTGCGGTAGTGAAGCTTGACCCGGATGGGGGCCTGGAACAAAGCCTTGCCTGGGATAACCTGACGGGACGGCAGATCGGCCGTTTCCTGGTGCAGAGCCGCCTGGGCAGCGGCGGAACCGCGGTCGTCTATCAGGCTTATGACCAGGTGGCCGGGCGGACTGTAGCCTTTAAGGTGCTTCCGCCCAGCGCAGAGACGGCGGCGCATGACCGTTTTCGCCGGGAAGCGCTCGTGGCGGGCGCGCTGCGCCACCCCCACATCGTGCAAATCTTTCAGGTCAGCGCCAACGCAGCGGGCGGCCTGGCGTACATCGCTATGGAACTTGTGGAGGGCGAGAGCCTGGCCGATCTGTTGGGCCGGCGTCACATACTTCAGGCCGAGGAGAGTTGCTGCCTGCTGGCGCCCATAGCCCAGGCGCTGGCCCACGCGCACAGGCAGGGCGTCGTGCATCGCGACGTCAAACCGAGCAATATTTTGCTCAAGCCGGCGAGACCCGGCGAGCCGTACAGCGTACGGTTGCAGTCGGTCGATCACCCGGTCGTGCCGGTGTTGACGGATTTCGGCGTAGCGCGCTATTTGGATGCGCCGGAACTGACCAACGCAGGCCGCACAGTCGGCACTCCGGCATTTATGGCTCCGGAACAGTGTGCAGGCAGCCGCAGCATAGACGGCCGGGCGGATATCTATGCGCTAGGAACGGTATTGTACCGTTGCGTAGCGGGCCATGTGCCGTTCGCCGGTTCCGCTACGCAGGTCATGCACGCTCAAGTGTATGATCCGGTGCTGATCGAAGATCGCGTGCTCCACAGCCTGCCGGCGGAAGTCGTGCAATTGCTGCGGCGCAGCCTGGCGAAAAAGCCCGAAGAACGATACGCCGGCGCGCAGGAGATGGCCGAGGCTTTGATCAGCGCAGCAGGCGGCGTGGCGGATCCGGGTGAAAGTGGAAGTGAGACGGCGACCGCTACCTTGACGTTGGCGGATGCCATCGCCGCAGAGGGAATCGGCGGCGCTTTTGGCGAGGCATCGTCAGTGCTGACGCCGTCTGCGTCCGAGATGCATGCCGATTCGTCCCCGGTGGCGAAAGCGTCGGCATCCGGCAAGCGACGTTGGGGGATGTTCGCCGGCGCTGTGTTGCTGGTCGGCGTGATATTGGCCCTGGCTCTCTCCGGCGGCGGATTGGGTGCGCGCGACGAGTTGCCGCTACAGGACGGTCAGGCGGATGGCCTCCCGGTGAGCGAGGCGCTTGCCGGAGAGCAACGGCTGGCGCAGATAACCGCCACAGTCGGGACTCGTCTCGCGGAGCCTTCGCTGCCGCCGTCCAG
>Ga0334887_1003581_pt1 | contig 15221 bp, 7 predicted proteins | sample GraSluR1_MG_10_FD_207217 | JGI IMG/M metagenome (GOLD analysis project Ga0334887, IMG submission 207217) | Sludge microbial communities from methane-producing bioreactor in Wageningen University, Netherlands - Granular Sludge_18_07-R1 | ecosystem: Engineered > Bioreactor > Anaerobic >...
ATGAAGCTCATCCTGACGTATCCCGGCCCCCGGGAGTAGTGGGCGTAGGGGGAGGGAAAGCCCCAGTCCCCCGTCGCATCGGCGATGGTGTACTCGGCCACCTCGTATCCGGCGACTCCGGCGGGGCTGATCGCCAAGAGCGCCAGGAGGGCGAGGGCGAGCCCAGAGATGAAGATCCACGGTTTTAGCACTTTGAAACACCTCTTCCTGAACAGTCGAATCTGATGTTATGTAGATGGGATCTATTCGGCTTATTTATGAACTTATTCGTTTTAGAAATGTCCGTTATAGTATCTAAATGTCAATTTTCACAGATTTAAATATCAAATTGTGTTGCTCATTAGATATATCAGGATCAAATCAAGGCGAATACTGAAATTATTTGCCCAATAACAGCTCTGATGGGGCTCCTATGGTGTCATAAGACCTTTTAGTCATACTAATAACAGTAAACCTCTTAAACCCGGAGGTGAAATCGGACTTAAAGCCGGAGATGGAACCGTCCACAATCCGCCAATCGCCCCCGACCCCCACCCACCCACCCCGACCTGGCGACGGCTCGCCCATCTGCTGGTTGATCGCTTATCTGCTATTTCCGTGGCGGGGGCCTCTGAGGTGTAATTGACCATGAACCCGATGACCGAGATCGACTGGAACGAGGTATGGAATGACCAGATGCGGCGAAGCCGGGAGGCGAGCACCGCCCGGGACTGCGCCCGGATCTGGGAGAAGAGGGAGAGCGCCCTCAAGTTCTGGAATATGTCAAAAGAGAACAGCCACCGCGTCGAGGAGACGATCGCGGGGACGGAGATCACCCCCGACTCCAGGGTCCTGGACATCGGGGCCGGCCCCGGAACCCTCGCCATCCCCTTCGCCCGAAGAGTCGCCAGCGTTACCGCCGTCGAGCCCGCGAAAGGAATGGTCTTGGTCCTCCAAGAGAAGATGGCCGAGGAGCAAGTTTCAAACATCGAGATAGTCCAGAAGCGGTGGGAGGACGTCTCCGTCGCCGAGGACCTGGACCCGCCCTACGACGTGGTGATCGCCTCCTTCTCCCTGGGGATGGCCGACATCCGGGGGGCGATCGAGAAGATGATCGCCTCCGCCGCAAAAGGCGGGCACATCTACCTCTACCACTTCGCCGGGGAGACCCACTGGGACCGGGACTGCCGCGACCTCTGGCCGAGGCTCCACGGCCGGGAGTACCAACCCGGCCCCAAGAGCGACGTCCTCTACAACGTCCTCTATTCGATGGGGATCTACCCCTCCGTCCGGACCTTCCGGCTGCGGCACAGCCAGCGGTTCGCCAGCATGGAGGAGGCGATGGCCCACTTCCGAAGCCAGTACGCCATAACGACCCCCGAGCAGGAGGCGATCGTTCGGGAGCATCTGGGCCGGGTTCTCGTAGAGGAGAATGGCGGGTTAAGCCTGCCCGCGTCGTCGATCAGGGTGAAGATATGGTGGGAGAAGTAGACATCAGCTGAGACATAAATCCGCTGGAATCGTTGGAGGTTACCGAAAAAGTAGTGCTACAGAAGAAGCGATGCAGTCCGAAGATGTAATTGAAAACTAACGAAATTGTCGGTAAACGGAGATGCATCCAACCACAGCAAATCATCTAGAATTTTATTTAAATAAATTATATCATATTGCATCAAAATAAGAAAAATTGATATATGATTAAGATACAAAAAGCTTCACATGTATTCCAAATATCGCTGTGTTCTTAGTCTCGTTATTATCTGCGTAGTTATTGTTAGTTTGTCGGATTCGGGCCGATCTCAAGGTGAGACTCCTGATTTAATCAAGATCAATGACGAAGTTGCCGAGAAAATGGATCGTAATCATACAGCTATCAAAGATGGTGCGAATAAACTCTCAGAACAATATCCTGGTATATACAACATCAACCAGGTCTGTGAGATATATGACCGGTTGGCAGGCGGTGGTTGGGATTACGACTATGACGTCAATGTAATTGATCGCATTAATTATGCCAATGAAACCCTACTGCTTGCAATGGAAAGGGACGTCGTAGTGGTAGGTGATTGCGAGGATTTTGCGATTTTGATGGCGTCGCTTATAGAATCGATAGAGGGATCTGCCAGAGTTACTTTCGCGTATGTCCTTGATGGAAATGATGTACTTCAGGGGGGACATGCATATGTAGAAGTCTATTTGGGCGAAGAAGTAGACCCGTACGTGACTGAATTGATCAATTGGCTTAAAAATTATTACAATGTAGATGAGATCAATTGTAATATAACCAACGGTGAAGTGTGGCTCAACTTAGATTGCCGATATACATCAAGAAACCATCCTGGAGAACCTTATGGACCTTATTTAGAGGGGGATGAGATCGTACGAAGAGAAATTGTTTTTGAACCGGATATTAAAAGGTCTCCGAGAATTATTCCATTAATCGATTCGATGAATAGTGAAGAAGGGTGGAGACAAGATAGTAGCACTGGATCCTCAATTGAGATCTCTCCCGTAGAAGTCAGATCGGCACGGGGAATAGAGCAGAGCGCTCTGGAGATTTCGTACAATTTAAGCGAAAGGGGCCAGGTGGAAATCACCAAGAAGATCGGCCCAAAGGACCTATCTGATTTGAGGGGATTAAGACTTTCGTATAAAGGTGACGGAGCGCCTAATACAATAGAGCTAAGAATGGTCTACGCTGATGGCACAACATTTGGAACTTCTTGGATCAGCGCAACAGATACAGATAATGATTGGATGTCTCAAGATGTGCTCTGGTCGTCACCAAATTCTCTTTATAGACAATTTTACTGCTTAGAGCCCAAAGGTAAATGCGAATATTATAAAAATGGGTTGTATGATCCGAATAACATCTCCGAGATGAAGTTTATCATTTCAAATAACCCCGATGAAGGGGACTTAGCAGGTCGGGGAACACTGATCATTGATCGTGTTCAAGGATTGATGGTCATAAGTGACACGATCTGGGTAGAGATCGAGAAAGATCGCCAGAGGGCCGTAGCCCAGAATTTGAACCAACACGCAGAATCGATTCTGAATCAACATGGCGATTTGTTACCGCTCAGCGTTTTACTTACCATAGAGTCGTTAAGGCTTTATCCCTACTGGGGCAATATGCGGACTATATATGATGAACTGGCCTTGCTGCCCTATCCAGTATCCTGTTTAACTCATGATAATGACGTAGAAGAGGTTGCCTTCAGTCTGGACGGCATATATGCGGCCACAGTAGATCTCAAAGGAACTGCTCGATTGTGGCATATTGCTAATGGTGGAGAGATATATCATATAAATGACACCTTCATAGAAACTATCGCCTTCAGCCCTGACGGGAAGCATTTTGTAACCGGAGGTTTGGGTCCCAATGTGCATGTGAGAGACGTCTTAACCGGTGAAGAATCGATGGAAATAAATCTCAGCAGATACGGGGAGGAGCATGTCGCATTCAGCTCCGAAGTTAAGGCCCTTGTTTTCAGTCCAGATGGTAAATATATTGCAACAGCTGAAAAAGTATTGCTAATGACAGGTTTTGAGGGTCTTCTTGGAATCTGGAACGCGAAGACCGGCAAAAACATCGTCACTATGGTACACGAAGATGAGGTGAGTTCTATCGACTTCAGCCCAGACGGCAAATATCTCGCTTCAGCAGGGCATGACAAGACTGCAAGATTATGGGATATCGAAACTGGCGAAGAAGTTGCCAGAGTTAATCACGATTCATCTGTCAGCGATGTTGCCTTCAGTCCTGACGGCCGGTATCTAGCTACAGCAAGTGAATTTGCCGTACAAGTATGGGACTTAACAAATGATAGGAACAATTTCAAGACGATAACTCACGAAAATTTCGTAAATGCCGTTAAATTTAGTCCAGATGGAAGGTGCCTGGCGACGGCAAGTGACGATAATACTGCACGCATTTGGGAGCTAAGCGATGGACAAGAAGTCGCACGCATAGTTCACGAAAACAGAATAAGTTCTCTGGACTTCAGTTCCGATGGTGATTACATAATCACAGCAAGCGATGACGATACAGCTCGGATCTGGGAGACGACTGGTTGGGGCGGTTTAACCAGCATGAAGGAAAAATTTGGTTGGGTAACATGGGCGGACTTCGGTGGAGATGGTAGATATCTGGCAACAGCAGGTGGGCCGTTGGTACAAGTTTGGGACTTGGAAAACAGTTGCAGAGCAGAGGAAATCATGTATGCATACGATATCAGTGTCGTGGATGGTTTGGTCTTCAGTCCTGGAGGTAAATATCTTGCTGTAGCCTATTTGGATAAAAAATTGATCATTTACGATATAGATGCGGGTCAAGAAGTTGCACGAACGAATTATGTGGGCTATTTAATGAATCTAGTCTTCAGCCATGATGACAAATATCTTGCCACTGCAAACTCTGACCGCGCGGTTTGTATCTGGAACGCTTCTACAGGAGAAGAGATTGCCAAACTCGAACACGAATGGTGGCTAGTATCTGATTTTACTTTCAGCCTCGATGGCAAAACTCTCGCAACGAGTAGCGACGATAAAACAGCTAGAATCTGGAATGCATCGACCGGTGAAGAGATTGCCAAGCTTGAACACGATGACGTTGTGAATCAGATGGTATTCAGCCCAGATGACACTAAACTAGCAACGGCAAGCTATGATTATACAGTCCGAATCTGGGACACCTTGACCGGTGAGGTGCGTGCCAAACTCAAGCACGGTGGCTGGGTTAATCAGATCGCATTCAGCCCTGACAGCACCAAACTGGCAACGGCAAGCAACGATTATACAGCTAGAATCTGGGATGCGTCGACTGGTGAAGAAATTGCCAAGCTCGAACACGAATGCTGGCAAGGCTCAGTGTTGGATGTCGAGTTCAGTCCTGACGGCGCTTTCTTGGCAACTAGAAGCGATGACAACATTGCACGAATCTGGGATGCGTCGACTGGTGAAGAAATTGCCAGGCTCGAACACCCTGATCGGGTTAACCAGGTCATCTTTAGCCCCTGCGGTGCCATTCTGGCAACAGCAAGCAATGCCACGGTTCGCTTCGAAGACGCATCAACCGGTGAAGAGCTTGCCAGGCTCGAACACTCTGACCGGGTTAATCAATTCATTTTTAGCCCCTGCGGTGCCACTCTCGCAACGACAAGTAATGCCACGGTTTACCTCTGGGACGTATCAACGGCTGAAGAGATTGCCAGACTCAAGCACAGTGACTTAGTTAATGATTTTTCATTCAGCCACGATGGCGCCATTCTGGCAACGGCAAGCAATGATAAGACGGGTAGAATCTGGAACGTCTCGACGGGGACCGAGATTGCTAGGCTCGAGAACGGTGGCTCGGTTAATGATGTTGCATTCAGCTGCGACGGTGCCACCCTGGCAACGGCAAGCGATGACTTCACTGCTCGGATCTGGAACGCATCAAATGGGAAAGAGATTGCGAGGCTCGAGCATGATGAATCTGTTTTTAAGGTCGCTTTCTGTCCTGATGGAGTCACTCTGGCAACAGCAAGCGGTGGTAACGTCACAAGAGTACTGGAGGCAGATACAGGAAAAGAGGTATCCAAGATATCACACGAAAAAAGTGTGGTAGCTATCAGTTTCAATCCAGATGGGACAAGGCTGACCACGGCAGATCGGGATGGGACCGCAAACATGTGGGAGGTTAAGACAGGCGATCAACTCGCAAGTATAAATCAAAATGCTACTGGAGATGTCGCCTTAAGTTCAGATGGGAGATATCTAGCCACAGTTTATTACAATGAATACGATTTGAATAATTTGAATTTATCCGCGCTGGAGTGGGAAAGTTATTGGGTTGAAGTACGTGAGGTAGCTACAAATCGAGAGATGGTGTGGATACCTACCGAAGGTTATGTAGTTAGTTTGGCTTTCAGCCGTGACGGCAAATACCTCGCAGCTTCAAGTTTTACCGATGCAATAGTTTCAGAGGTAGACGGTGGCCGAGAAGTAGCAAAAATGACCCATAAGGCATATATTATGACAGTTGCCCTCAGCCCTGATGGCAAATACTTGGCAACAACAAGTCAAGATAACTGCGCAAGGATTTGGGATGTTACAAATGGCCAGGAAGTTGCAACCTTGAGGCACGGAACGACACTAAGAGGTACAGAATTTAGCTCAGATGGTAGATATCTGGCCACTTTGGATTATGATGGAGGGCTTAAGATTTGGCCCCGCCATACGGAAGACATTATCAGCGAGGCTTGCGCACGCTTAAACAGGAACCTCACGCCAGCTGAGTGGATGCGTTACATGGGTGACGATCTGTATAATTCGGCTTGCCAGGATGTATGTAAACCAGAGTACAACTTTACCGTTCCAAATGTTACAGTCCACGTTCTTGAAGCTACACCTATAGTTGTTAAACCTGGTGAGAACATAACTCTAAGTTTTTCAAATGCCCCTGGTAACGATGGAGATTGGATCTCTATTTATCCTACCGACGAGAAGAGCGAAAATTTCGGCGAATTTTATTATCTCAACGGAGCAACAGACGGTAAGCTCACATTTACTGCGCCTCCGAGTGAGGGTTTTTATCACTTCCGCCTCTTCCCAAACTGGCCTTCTGGGGGATATGATGAGATCGCCATGAGCAATATCGTGAGCGTTAGTATTGACTAATTAATAATTTTTTATAATTGGTGCGGCGCAATAAACGTGCTTGGAGAGGGACGTAGCCTTACGTCGTGGATTGGATCTGCTGCCAAGAACAATCAATAGTTTAATTTAAATATAAATTAATTAAGCCCCGCGAATAGAACAAAAAAACTCATATATGATTAGTCAGAAAAGACGTTACATGTATCTCAAAAATCATCATATTCCAAGCTTCATTATTATCTGCATAGCTGTCATTAGTTTATCAGATTCAAGTCTGTCTCAAGGAACGCTCCCAAGTGCAAAAGATATAAAAGAAGAGATTGCAGAGAAAATGGACTGTAACCATACATATATCAGAGATGGAGCGATGGAACTCGCAAAAGAATATCCTGGCATCTATAACATCAATCAAGTCTGCGAGATATATGATCGATTGGCAGGCGGTGGTTGGGATTACGACCACGACATAAATGTAGTTGATCGCATTAATTACGCCAACGAAACTCTCTTGCTTGCGATGGAGAGGAACGTTTTGGTGGTAGGTGATTGCGAGGATTTTGCAATTTTGATGGCATCACTTATAGAATCAATCGGAGGGTCTGCTAGAGTTACTTTTGCATACATCTCTGATGAAAATGAGGTACTTCTGGGAGGGCATGCATATGCAGAAGTATATCTAGGCAAGGAAAATGACATTTCCGTAACGAAATTGATCGATTGGCTTAAAGATTATTATGATGTAGATGAGATCAACTATGATATAACCACCGGTGAAGTCTGGCTCAAACTTGATTGCCGGTATCGGTCCAGAAATCATCCTGGAGAATCTTATGGACCTTATTTGGAGGAAGATGAGATCGTACGAACAGCTATCGTTTTTGAACCTGACGTTAAAAGGTCTCCGAGAATTATTCCCCTGATTGACCCGATGAATAGTGAAGAAGGGTGGAGCCAAAAGAGTAGTTCTGCGTCCTCGATTGAGATCTCGCCCGTTGAAGTCAGATCTGCACGAGGAATAAAGGTGAACGCTCTTGAGATCTCCTACGATTTGAACGAAAGCGGGTGGGCGGTGATCTCCAAGGAGATCGGCCCGAAGGATCTGTCAGATATAAGAGGAATAAAATTCTCGTTTAAGGGAGATGGTGAGCCAAATACAATTGAGCTGAGAATGATGTATGTTGATGGCACGACCTTTGTAGCTTCGTGGATCGGTGAAACGGATACGGATGATAAGTGGACTTCTCATGAGGTGCTCTGGTCACAATTTGACTGCTTAGAGCCCAACGATACGTGCGAATATTATAGAAATGGGCTGGAGGATCCGAATAACATCTCCGAGGTGAAGTTGATTATTTCAAATGACCCCAGTGAAGGGGACGTACCAGGTCGAGGAACGCTGGTCATCGATCGCGTTCAGGGGTTGATGGTCATAAGTGACACAATCTGGGCAGATATGGATAAAGAGCGCCAGAAGAACATCGCCCTTGATCTGGCAACAAAGTCAGAAAAGATAAGAGATCGGCATCTGAGCACAAGCGTTCTCCTCGCCGTGGAGTCGATGCGGCGATATCCGCGATTAGAGGGAGATCTGGCTCTCCGTCGTGGATTGGATTTGTTGCCAACAACAATCGCTACCATGCATCATAACAGCTCGGTGTGGTATGTCGCGTTCAGCCCCGACGGCACAAAAATTGCAACAGCAAGCGATGATAACACGTCTCGGATCTGGGATGCAGCAACCGGCAACGAGCTAGCAATATTTGAACATGATGACCGGGTGCGTCATGTCGCCTTCAGCCCCGACGGCACCAAACTGGCAACAGCTAGCTTCGACAAGACAGCACGGATCTGGGATACAGCGACCGGCAAAGAACTTGCAAGGCTCGAGCACAACGAATCAGTCCGTCATGTCGCCTTCAGCCCCAATGGCGCCACCCTTGCAACGGCAAGCTTTGACGATACGGCTCGAATCTGGGGCGCAACGACCGGTGAAGAGCTTGGAAGACTCGTGCACGAGGGCTCGGTGGACTATGTCGAGTTCAGTCCCGACGGCTCCAAACTGGCAACGGTAAGCGGAGACGGCACGGCCCGGATCTGGGACACAACAACCGTCAAAGAGCTTGCAAGGTTAGAACACAATTGGCTGTGCCGCGTAGCCTTCAGCCCAGATGGTACCAAACTGGCAACGACAGGCATTGGTGGTGGCACCGAGCTCCGAATCTGGGACGCGGCGACCGGCAAAGAGCTTGCAAGGCTCCGACGCCACCTTGGCACGGTGCTGTATGTCGAGTTCAGCCCTGACGGCTCGAAACTGGCAACAGCAAGCATTGACGATACGGCCCGAATCTGGCACACAACGACCGGATTAGAGCTTGCACGGATTGAGCTCGATGAATCGGTAGACTATGTAAAGTTCAGCCCGGACGGAGAAAAACTTGCAACGGTAAGCGGTGATTACACTGCTCAAATCTGGGACGCACTGACCTACAAAGAGCTTCTGCGGCTCGAGCATGACGAATCGGTTAATCAGATTGCCTTCAGTCCAGATGGTGAAAAAATTATAACTGTAAGCGGTGACGGCATGGTCCGAATCTGGGACGCAGCGACCGACGAAGAGCCTGCAAGGCTTGAGCACAGCAAATCAGTGCCAGATGTCGGATTCAGCTCGGTGAAGTATGTCGAGTTCAGTCCCGACGGTGCCAAACTGGCAACGGCAAGCTATGACTACACTGCCCGAATCTGGGACGCAGCAACCGGCAAAGAAGTTGCAAGGCTTGAACACTCTGATGGGGTGCTTAACGTCGCGTTCAGCCCCGACAGCACCACCATCGCAACGGCAAGCCTCGATGGCACAGCCCGAATATGGGATGCATTGACTGGCAAAAAGCTCGCAAAGCTCGAGCACGAGTTCTGGTGGGTGAATCAGGTTGTGTTCAGCCCTGACGGATCCAAACTGGCAACGGCAAGCTTTGATGGCCCGGTTCGAATCTGGAACGTGTCGACAGGCATCGAGCTTGTAAAGCTAGAACATTATGGCTCCACGAATAAGGTTATCGTCACCATTTTAGAGACGACGATATACAATGGCACTATGAATCAAATCGTGTTCAGCCCTGACGGCACCACACTGGCAACGGCAAGCAGTGATGGCACGGCTCGAATCTGGGGCACATCTACTGGCAGAGAGCTTGCAAGGTTTGAACATGATGGCTTGCTCGGCGAAGTAAATCAGGTTGCATTCAGCCCTGACGGCGCAACGCTCGCAACTGCAAGCTCTGACGAAACAGCACGGCTCTGGAACATATCGACTGGCAAAGAGCTTGCAAGGTTTGAACATGATGGTTCTGTATATGCGGTCGCCTTCAACCCAGACGGCGCCACCATTGCAACGGCAAGCAGTGACGCCATGGCCCGAATCTGGGACGTATCGACAGGCACAGAGATTGCAAAGCTCGAACACGATGACCGGTTGGTGGATCAAGTCGAGTTCAATCCCGATGGAACCACGCTGGCAACGGTTAGCTCTGACAAGATTGTGCGGCTCTGGGATGCAGCTACCGGCACCGAGCTTGCGCGGCTCGAACATGATGATTCGGTGTATGCCATCGACTTCAGCCCTGACGGCTCTATATTAGCAACAGCAAGCAATGACTGCACTGCCCGAATCTGGCACTTGCAACCAGAAGATCTGATCTGCGAGGCCTGCTCCCGTCTGGACCGCAACCTAACGCAAGAAGAGTGGGATCAATACTTTCCAGGCGAGCCCTACCGCAAGACCTGCGATCTATCGGACTTTTCGCGAGCCTGAGCAAAGTGATGAGCTTGTCATTCGTCCAAAGTTTTGGTGGACTTTGGTGTGAAGACGATCCTCTGAGCTAAGAAGTGAGGACAAAGTTAAACTGGGATATTTCCTCGTTTTCCAAAAGTTTTTATGCCATAAAACATTATGTTAGTATCGATGACGGGGTGATCTCATTGACGGTTACTTTCAAGAGCCTGATTCCCGAATTGGCGGCGATAACTCTGATTGGCCTATTGGTCTTGGGACCAGCCCATGCCGACGTAATCGCTGTCTGTACAAGTGGCTGTAACTACACCAGCATCGTTGAGGCCATCGATGCGGCAGATCCGGGGGACATAATCGAGGTCCAAAGCGGCACTTACAGGGAGAACATCGTTATAAAAAAGCGAATCACATTGCAAGGTGTGGATACGGGCGAAGGGAGGCCGGTTGTGGATGCTGACAACAGGGGTGCTGCAATAAATCTTTCAGCAGACGGGATAAACCTTAAAGGATTTAAAATAATAAATTCAAAACCTCCACGAGGGGCAATAGGAATGTTTTTTGCGGGTATCAAAGCACTATCAAACAACAACGTAATCGAGGATAACACTGCCATCAACAATCAATGCGGCATCTATCTTAAAGATTCCAGCAACAACACTGTTATGAGCAATAACTTCACCGACAATATCGAGTATGGAATACGTCTCTTAAATTCCAGCAACAATACTATGAGATATAATCAGATTTTGGGCAACGGGTACAACTTTGGATTAGAGGGTCTGAATAGCTCGCATTTCAGGAACGATATCGATACCAGCAACCTCGTAGACGGAAAACCGATATACTATCTCGTGGGAGCTGTTGATGAGATAATAGATTCTTATTCTAATGCCGGTGCAGTTTACTGTATCGACTGCAATAACGTCACCGTAAGCGATCTAAATCTCAAAAAAAATAGCCACGGAATTTACTTTTATGAAACAAAAGGATCAAGAATAATGAACAATAGCCTCACCGACAATCTCTACGGGGTTTATATCCAAAATTCCAGCAACAATGCCGTCGTGATGAATAACGCCAGCTTCAACCTTGCGTGCGGAATCTGCCTCACCAATTCCAGCAATAATCTCATCGTAGAGAACAACATCAGTAGCAACGACGAGAATGGCACCATCCTCTTAAATTCCAGCAACAACACAATGAGAAATAATATTATGTTAGGTAACCGATACAACTTTGGCTCTGTGGGCCAGAATATCTCACGTTTAAAAAATGACATCGATGGCACAAACCTGGTAGACGGAAAAGCAATCTACTACCTCGTGGGCTCTCGTGATGAGATCATAGATTCTCATTCTAATGCTGGTACAGTTTGGTGCATTGATTGCAATAACGTCACCGTAAAGGACTTAGTCCTCGTAAACAACATCCACGGCGTTTGCCTTTCTAACACCACCAACTCTAGGATAGAGAACAGCACGATCAACGATAACCTCTTTGGGATCTTCCTTGAGCATTCCAACTCGAACTTGATTAAAAACAACAGCGTCAACCATAACAAGGCGTATGGCATCCTTCTGGTCTCTTCCGGCGGTAACAACATAACGGGCAATAACGCCAACTCTAACGGCGAGGAGGATTTCCAGGGGCCTAAAGATAATCACTTTGAAAATAATACATTTGGCCACCTCAGAACGGATCTCCCACCCGAACCCTCCCATGACAATACACATGCGACAAAACCTCCGCCCACCGATGACGATCACAAAGAGAGAGCGACAACAAAAAAAGGAGGTTCGAGCAGGCATCCCTATCCAGAAACGACGATAAGCAAAGAACCAGCTCAGATCAAACCGAGGGATTTGGATAAGTTGGCTGAGGAAGCCTCAGGATGTCTCATGTTCAATCCACCTGCCGAGATGTGGGTCGGTATCGGTTATTGGATTGATGCACGAATTGCCAAAGAAAATACAACACTTTTGATCGAGAATCTCTTAGGAAAAGGAGAACAAAAATATAGAGAGATTAATGTTACCGTTGATATGTCATATAGCGTTACTCTCTGCGGCGAAAAAGAATATTTTGATATTAGACGTGATAGACCCGATATTCAAATATTGGGGGAAGATCCAGCGGTCTGGCTATGGTATGTGACTCCTCTAAAAGAGGGCAACGGTACACTGATACTTTCTGTAGATGTAGTAGTAGATCGCCATCAATATTTGAATATGACCCGTTGGCCAGTTCAGATAAGAATCGAAGAGATGAGCTATATTGATAAGACAAAATATTTTATTGATACCTATTGGCAGTGGATCATAGGCATACTGATTAGCTCTGGAGTCATTAAATGGCTGATCGGTCAGTTAAAATCGAGAAAACGTGCTAAGCCGATAAAAAAAATGATGGTAACTGAATAACTGAATAAAGTCGAAGTGGACAGCCGGAAATTACAAAAAAAGATAAAACAAAGCATTCAACTCAGTAATGCACCAGCGTCCCCTCCATCTTCGCCTTCCGGACCGCGTACCGAAAGGCGAGGAGGCTCGCCGGCACCAGGACCGCCGAGAAGAGGACGAGGGCTCCTATCTCCGGCGCCAAGTCTCGAAGCGAATAGCCCTGGAGGAGGGCGTGCCTCATCCCGTTGAGGGAGTAGGTCATCGGGAGGAGGTGGGAGACGGTCTGGAGCCAGCTGGGGAGGACCGAGATGGGGAAGAAGACGCCCCCGAATAGCTCCGACGTGCTCATGAAGAGCATGTTGATGGGGTCGCCCCTCTTGAAGATCATGATGAAGCTCGCCGAGAGGATCCCGATGCTGGAAAAGCACACTATCGTGAGGCCGAGGATGATCAGCGCCGCAAGGACGTTGGCGCCGGCGAGGCTGACCCCCAGGAGGACCCCGATGACGAGGTAGAGGAGGACCCGGAAGGAGGCGAAGATGAAGCTCCAGAGGGTCGAGAGGGTGATGATCGCCGAGGCGTCGGTGGGGGTGACGAGCATAGCCTCCAGGGTCCCCATCATCTGCTCGTCTCTGACGCTCTCAGAGAAGCCCCGAAGCGAGACCATCAGGTAGCCGGAGAAGGCGATCCCGATGAGGACGAAGGAGAAGTAGTCGCCGCCGTAAGGCTCGAGGTACTTCATCCCGGCGGTCCCGATGAGCTTGGCGACGAAGTAGTAGGTGAGGATGTTGAAGAACATGAAGAAGAGCCGGAGGAAGAACTCGAACTTGTAGCTCATCTGGAGGATGTAGCTCCTCTTTACGAAGGAGAGGGCCTTCCGATAGGTCGCGAACATACTACCCACCTTCATACCCCGCCCCTCCTCCGGCCGAGGCCGCCGCCTCCGCGGCCGAGACCCCGCCGGTCCGGGCGGAAGCCCGGTGCCGTTGCCCCGGCCTCAGTCCCGCCCCGCTCCTCAAACCTCTTTCCAGTATAGTGGAGGAAGACGTCGGATAGCTTCGAGCCCTCGCCGAGGGCAGCCTTCAGCTCGTTCGGGGAGCCGATTACCTTTATCTTCCCTTCGTCGAAGATCGCGACCCTGTCGCATAGCTCCTCCGCCTCCTCCAGGTTGTGGGTCGATACGAAGATCGTCTTTCCCCGCTCCCGGACGATCTCTTCCTTGATGAAATCCCGGAGGCCCTGGGCGGCGCCGGGGTCGAGGCTCCTCGTCGGCTCGTCCATGAAGAGGACGGCGGGGTTGTTGAGGAGCCCCCGGGCGATGGCCATCCTCTGCTTCATCCCCGCGGAGTAGTTGAGAAACCGGACGTCGGCAGCGTCCTTCAGGTCCACGACCCCGAGGAGGTCATCGACCATATCTCTGGCCTTGTCGGAGTAGAAGTTGTGAAGGGAGGCGAAGAACTCCAGGTTCTCCCTCCCCGTGAGCCTCCAGTAGAAGGACCGCTCGTCGGTGGTGACCAGGCCTATCGACTCCCGGACCCGTCCGCTCTCCCTCTCCAGGTCGAAGCCGTTGACTTTGGCTCTGCCGGCCGTGGGGAGGATCAGGGTGCAGAGGATCTTGATCAGGGTCGTCTTCCCCGCCCCATTGGGGCCGAGGATCCCGAAGACCTCCCCCTTCCTGATCAATAGGTCGACCCCGTCGACGGGGGTGACCCCGCCGGCGGAGGGCCGCCGTCGGAGGAGGTCGGCAAGGCCCCTAGGCGCAGCGAAGGTCTTGGTCAGCTTGCAGGTCTCAATCGCCGCCTCTCCGATGATCCCGCCTCCAGAAGATCTCCGCATAAAGAGGCGGGATCACGACAGCCTGATCTCCTTCATCTCGGCGAGGGTGCGGGGAAGTCTGGACCTCCTCTTCCCGGACGTAAAGAACCTCCCCCCAGGGTGCGGCCGCGGGCCGTTCGGCTTGATCTGCTTTATGGGGACGATGAAGGGCTCCTCCGACTGGGACCGGACCGCCACCTCGACGTTGTAGATCGCCTCGATGTTCTCGGGGGTGAGGACGGTGGCGGGGTCTCCCGCAGCCATGATCCTCCCCCTCTTCATCATGATGATCCCGTCGGAGTACCTCGAGGCGAGATTGAGGTCGTGGAGGGCCATCAGGACGGTCATCCGCCTCTTCTTCACGAGGTCGCTCACTATGTTCATGACGTCGAGCTGGTGCCAGATGTCCAGGTTGCTCGTCGGCTCGTCGAGGAGCATCACCTTCGTCTCCTGGACCAGGGCTCTTGCGATCAGGACCTTCTGCTGCTGGCCGCCGCTCAGCTCGGCGAAGCCGCTCATGGCGAGCTCCTCGATCCCGAGGAGCCTCAAGACCTCCCAGACCCTCTCCTCGTCGTCGGAGCTGGAAAGCCAGCCGATGT
>Ga0334887_1003582_pt1 | contig 15219 bp, 19 predicted proteins | sample GraSluR1_MG_10_FD_207217 | JGI IMG/M metagenome (GOLD analysis project Ga0334887, IMG submission 207217) | Sludge microbial communities from methane-producing bioreactor in Wageningen University, Netherlands - Granular Sludge_18_07-R1 | ecosystem: Engineered > Bioreactor > Anaerobic >...
ACAAATTCGGGAAGCAGTCAATATTTGTTTGGAAGATGGCTGCCCGGACGCCGGCGCCGGAATCATACAGGACATTCAAAGCGATGCTGGTCAGGGAATCATTGTAGAACCCCCGGAAATGGACCAACCTCTTGCTCCACCAAACAATAGAATACTCGATCTCCCTCTGCTTGGTGCAATTGATTTATCATCACAATCTCTTTTCGTCAGCACGCTCCTCATCTCGTTTATTGACGGATTTAACGCCTGCTCTATCTGGGTGTTGACCATGTTGTTGGCCCTCACACTGCATACAGGATCGCGAAAAAAGGTTCTCCTGATCGGGTTCATCTTTTTGACCGTTTCAACGGGCGTATATGGATTGTTTATCGCCGGCTTGTTCACGATGTTTACGGTGGTCAGTTTTGTGAGTTGGATACAGGCTGCCGTTGCCCTTGTGGCATTCTTTTTTGCAGTTGTCAATATTAAGGATTATTTCTGGTATAAGGAAGGCATTTCATTCACGATTGCGGATGACAAAAAACCTGGCATTTTCAAACAGATGCGCAAACTAACGGCAGCTGGTCAATCTTTTGGAGGGCTTGTTGGGGGAACGATTGTACTGGCAGCGGGTGTATCCCTGGTTGAATTCTCTTGCACGGCAGGTTTTCCGGTTCTTTGGAGCAATTTACTGGTTTCTCAAAATGTTCCGGCAGTAACCTTCGTGTTGTTGCTGTTGCTTTATATGGCTGTCTATCAATTGGATGAAATGGGACTTTTTCTTATAGCGGTTTTCACCATGCGAAGCAGCAAGATGGAAGAAAAACATGGGAGAATTCTAAAATTGATCAGTGGCGTTCTCATGCTTGCGTTATCTCTGGTTATGCTGATCAACCCTAACCTGATGAATGATTTGACAACTTCTCTGATCGTTTTTGGCGGAGCCTTTGTGGCAACCCTTCTCATTTTACTCATCCATCGGGTGATTTTGCCAAAATTCAACATTCATTTTGGCACTGAATTTAGCAACAAAAAATAATTATCAATGCAGCACGGATAAAAGGAGAATCATGGTACGAAAAAAAATAAAGGCTCAAACCAGGTCCACGAAAAATATTGGAAAGATTGTCATTTTGGCAGGTGTTCTGATACTGGCAGCTGTTATTCTTGTCTTCAAAAATCTACCTGAGAAAACAGTTGAGGCCGTTGAGGTGAGTACTCTATCGCCTGAAGCACAACTGGATGCTTATTTAGAGGAAGGAAAACCAATTTTTGCATTTTTTCATTCCAATAATTGCTATTCCTGCATAGTAATGATGGAAGTTGTTGAGGAGGTTCATCCAGAGTTTGCAGATTCAGTGATGTTGGTGGATGTTAATGTTTATGACGAGATGAATCAGTCCTTGTTACAGCGGGCGCAAATTTATTCCATTCCTACCCAGGTATTTATTGACAAAGCTGGACAGGGAAAGGTAATTGTTGGCGGGATGTCAAATGATGAACTTCGGGCAGAATTACAATTGATCTCTGAAGGTGCAAAATGAATCTCGATCCTGAGATGCTTCAGCCGACCTCGCTGCTGGGTTACTTGCTGGTGTTCCTTGGTGGATTGATTACTAGCATTGGACCCTGTAATGTCGCCACAATTCCATTGATCATTGGATATATCGGCGGCTCCCATGATTTGCCGCGCAAAAGAGCCTTTGGCATTTCGCTTGTTTTTGCTATTGGGCTTGCCGTCACTTTTATGCTGCTGGGCGTTATTGCTGCGCTGGTTGGCGGTTTGATAGGGGGAAGTACGCGCATTGGGTATTATCTGGTTGCCGCAATTTGTTTTGTGATTGGTTTGCAAATGCTGGGCGTACTTGAGTTGGCACTTCCTGACTGGTTTGGCGGATTGCGAGAAAAGGTTAAGGTGCGAGGTTTGCTAGGCGCATTCCTTTTGGGTTTGATTTCTGGTCTTGTGGCTTCTCAATGTGCCACGCCCGTGCTTGCCGCCATTTTGACCGCAGTTATGGCAGAAAAGGTGAGTCTGGTATATGGGGCCATCATCCTGTTTATCTATGCCCTGGGCAGGGGGGTTCCTATTGTTCTGGCGGGAACATTTGCTGGCGTATTAAAAAGCTTTCGTGCTCTGGGACGCTGGTCAAGTGTGATTGAAAAAACCGGTGGAGTGATCATTCTCTTCGTTGGGTTTTATTTTTTATGGATTGCATAAACAGATCAAAGGACTCAAAATTTGAAGGGTTAAACATGACAGTGTGAATTCTTCTGATTTTCTCACTGGCAAGCAGTAAATTAACAGCATCAACAACCACACGGTAGCTTAGAAAATGAGGCTGCCCCAATGTTTTTGGGACAGCCTCTACGTTGTTGTCAAGCAAACTTCTGGATGGATCATTAATCTATGCTGATTGTAAGGCGTTCCGAATAATATCAGCAATTTTCACTGCCGGCAACACCCGGCCAATGCTGACCACTTCCTCATTGATCACGATCAATGGGGAAGTGGTCATGATCCCGTATGCTTCAGCCTTCGGCCCAAGGGCATCCAGCTTTTGAATTTCCACCTGACCAGGGAACAGTGCGGCCGCCTTCTGAACCTCTTGTTCAGCACGTTTACAGTTCCTGCAAGGTGGGATGGTTCCAAATACCTTAATCTGTATCATTATTTCTGCTCTGGCTTATGCTTCCTGTAAAAAGGCAATGATCTCGTCTTTAGAGGGAATCCGTCCAGAGGCTTTCACTTCTTCATCGATTACCAAAGCCGGGGTGCCGATGATGTCATATTGCATGATATCTGCGGTTTCTTTTACTTTGGTGAAGGTGGCCTCAATGCCCAATTCTGCTGTTGCATCGCGCGCCAGTTCTTCCAAGCGTTTACACTTGGGGCAACCCCCGCCTAAAATCTTGATTTCCATGTTCTGTTTTCTCCTTGTTTTCAATAGTTACATAACGATGTTGCTGATAGATGGGTTCTTGATTTGTTTTCAGCAGCCTCTTCTTTGTTTCCAGATACCTGGATTGTGAAAGATGATTTTGAAGAGCATGACCAAAAGTCCATTTGTTCCTGTATTTTATCTTATGTTGGCAATAATTAGCGAATGAACCAGCCAAAGATCAAACCGGCCAGGGTGCTAAAAATGGCTACCAGGATGACATACACAGCCGTTTTCTTTTTGCCGATGACCGTATTGGTGATCAAGATTGATTGCAGACTAAGTTCCGGGTCGGCAAGCAGGTAAGCCAGAAGTGGGCCGCGAGCCATGCCCAATGAAAGGAAAGTTTGAGCAATCGGAACTTCCACCAGGGTGGGGAAGTACATGAACACCCCAAACAAAACGCCAACCAGATTGGCCCACACGGTGTTGCGGCCGGCGATGCTCTGGATCCAGGATGCGGGGATGATGGTGCGGGCCATGCCTGCCACGAATACACCGATCAGCAGTAAGGGGATGATCTGTTTGACAAAGCGCCACATTTCCCACAGCCATTCCTGGATTTCGTAGATCTCGAATTTGGTACGTGCCACCCACCATACCAGGCCGATCAGGATGATCTCGGCAAACAATTTCCCGGTCAGTCCTACCCTTAAGCCTTCCTGCACGGCATCCACCTTGAACGCCGCAACGATCAGGGTCAAAGAGATCAGACTTACGGCAACCACGGTCCAGCCAGTGAAGCCTTCATCGACTTTATTGAGACCCTTCCAGGCAGTGAGCCCAATCAAGATCAATAATGCGATCAGGAACACGCCAAAAACGCTGACACCTTCAATGCCCAGACTGGGGTTCGGCGGCACAAGGCCGTCCAGCCAGGTTTGGAAAGCTGGTGCCCAGCCATCCGCAAAGGTGAAACTGAAATAGCTGTTGGTCAGGAGACCTACCTGCAGGGTTCCGGCAATCAGGATGCCCAGCAGCAGGGCAAAAATAGCCCACACCCGTCCGGGTACTTTGCCTTGCTGGGCAAAGGCTTTGCTGTTGTTGGTCTCGGCGTTGTGCTCAGCATCATCCTTGCGGAAGATCCATGCCATTAATAAACCAATTACAACACCAAAGATCAATGAGAGGAACAAGCGCGCCATGGCGATGTCCATGCCGATCTGCACGCCAGTGAAAGAAATGGCGAGGATGTTGATGGCCGGACCAACAAAGAGGAAAGTGATGGCCGGGCCTAAACCAGCGCCTTTTTTGTAAATGCTGGCGAAAAGCGGCATGATGGTGCATGAACAGACGGCCAGCACAAAACCGCCAATGGCAGCCGCAGGGTAAGATACCCATTTGGAAGCATCGCGCCCCAGGTATTTGGTCACAGCTTCCTTGGGAAACAAAGCAGCCAGAGCGCCAGCGATGAGGAAAGCTGGCAGCAAGCATAGTAATACGTGCGCCGCCAGATAGGATGCCAGGCTGCCCAGGCCGGTTTGCAGTAGTGAAACAATATAGGATAGTACGTTCAATGTAAAGCCTCCACGATAAGATTTTTTATGATACTCCGTTGCTAGTTTTCACTGGAAGACGGAGGACATCCACAAGCTGAAACTTCAAAGATTTCCGGGATTTCTATTGTTGTTAACGTTAACCCCAGGTAGTCTGCTGCAACTGTAATGATGTCCAGCAGCCGGGGATCGGTTAACCGATAAAAATTGTTACGCCCGTTTTTATCGGCTTCCACCAAACCAGCCTCACGTAGTACGCTCAACTGCTGAGAGATGTAGGCCTGGCGTTTGCCCAACACGGCCTCCATCTGACACACACATACTTCTTCCTGAGCAAACAAGCGCAGGATTTGCAGGCGCGCCGGATGAGCTAACACGCGGAACAGGTCTGCCATATTTTTTTCAATCATTAAAAACTCCTCTATATATTCACTTAATCAAATATGTAAACGCATTCATAATTATGAATGTATTTGCAGATATTGCAAGGTGCCAGATGTAATTCATGTGGTGTGACATTTGTCTGTATTGTTATCTTGGGTATTGAAAAATTTAACAAGAGATATATAATTCAATATATATTGAAGTAATTTCTCGTCATAATAGCAATACTTAGAAATGTTCTTTTCGGAACAGGAAAGGAAGCAGAATGTCTGATAAGCCTAGGTTTATTATGTGTATTTGCACCGGTCAATGCCCTGGATTTGAGAAATTGGATCTTTGGTCATTGATCAACTATGTGCGCAGCGAGCTGGATGTGGAATATGCAATTGTTCATCCGCAGCTTTGTGTAGAAGATGGCGACAGTTTCTGGCGTGACTATGCTAAACCTGGAATTAATTATATTGTGGGCGCCTGCGATCCTTTTATGCAAAAAAAGATGTATAAAGACGCTGTTGCTGATGTCGGTGTTGATTTTGACACACAGATCACTCCTCTCGATTTGCGTAACCACACAACAGAAGAAGCTATTGAAATTGTTTTCAAAACAGTGGAAAAATTTAACAACTGATGCCTTCGCCCAATCCTCAAGATCAATATGCAGGCATCCCCCGCAAGTTGATCGACTGGTTTCCAACCATTGATGGCAAGCTCTGTCATCCATCCAACTGTCAGCAGGAGTGTATTCCGGCCTGTCCGCGAAATATTTTCGAGCATGCAGAAGATGGATCAGTGATCGTGGCGCGCCCTTACGAATGCACAGTTGGTGATATCTCCTGCGGTTTTGCTTGTCCGTTTGATGCCATTTTCTTTCCCAGTCGTTCAGCGTTGAAGGCGATGCTTGCCAGGGCGCGGGAAAAAATTCAATAAAGAGGTATTCGATGAGTTTGAAAGATGACCTTCTGCCAGAGTTGGAAGAAAGATACCAAACGTATTTGGGAATTCCCCGGCAGTTAATCCCCTGGTTTCCCACAATTGATGCAGAAAAATGCATTGGTTGCAAGGAATGCATGAATTTCTGCCATGATACAGTGTACGCATATATCGAAACGGATCGCAAGGTGGTTGTGCAGGATAAGTGGCATTGTCAGGTTTATTGCCAATCCTGTACACACGCCTGCCCTAAAGACGCCATTTCCTTTCCAGAGCGTTCTGAAGTCAAAGCGCGCATTCGTGAACTTCGTAAAAAATACCCCGCTTTCTAGTTGTCTGGTTCAGGAGGAACAATGAAAATCGAAGAGTATTTTGAATTGCAATTCGACAAATTTAAGTTACAAGTTCCCAAAGGTTACTGGTATGCTGGTTATGACGCCTGGGTGCGAATTGAGGGGAATGAAGCCTGGGTAGGCATCACCGATTTTTTGCAGACCAAACTGGGAGATATTCTCTTTTTTGATGCGGTACGGGCAGATGAGTTTGAGCAGGATGATATTCTGGGAACCGTTGAGAGTATCAAAGCCACTATTGAAGTTACCATGCCAGTCAGCGGAAAATTGATTGCCTTCAATCCTGCTTTGCAACAAACACCTGACCTGATTGCTCAGGACACCTACGGCGATGGCTGGATAGCAAAGGTGGAATTAACGGATTGGGAAGACGATAAAACCATGTTGCTGCCACCTGACAAGTATTTTTCGCTGATGCAAGAAAAAACCCGGAATGCCTTGGCAGGTTAAAGGAGAAACGAAATGGCAAACAGCTATAAAACATGGGTGAAGAAAATTGCCAAACGGAAAGGGCATTTGGTTTGTGGCAATGGTCCTGAGATGGATTTCGGCGCTCCCCCAGACGCACACGGAAAAGTTGGTTGGTTTACACCCGAAGATGCCTTTGTGGCTGCTGTAAATACCTGTATACATATGATCTTTCTCTGGACATGTGAAAGGATGAAAATTAACCTGGTATCCTATGAATGCGAAGCGGAAGGCTTTAAAAAGGTTTATTTAGACAAAACGGAAGAATTCACACATGTTGTCCTTCGTCCAAAGATCGCAGTAAAAGATGCAGAAGCGGAAGATGTTCAAAAAGCATTGCGGGTGGCACAAAAATACAGCTTGATTGCTGCCTCTATCAAATCAGAGTTGGTCATTGAACCTACAATTAACATTGAAAAATAGCAACGAATCAAGCTCAGTGATGGCCTGATCAGTAGTTATTTGAAGAGAAATAAACAATCATTACCCGTGAGTACAAGGTAATGATTGTTTATCTTTAATGAGAGGAGAATTAACTGTTACTTGTAAGCCGCAGTGAAAATATCAAGGTCTTTCTGTTTGAACTGAAGCAACAATCCACTCTTTAAGTTCACCTGCCCAGTCCTTAATCTGCTACGGCGTCTGATTCTGCCAGACTGAGCTTGCCCAATTCGATGGCCGGTTGGCCCCAGAAGCCACGCTTGCCAAGATAGCGTCCAAGATAGACCAGACCCAGCATAATCGGTACTTCCCAGAAAAGCCCCATGGTGGTGCCCAAAGCAGCCATTGAGCCAACACCATAAATGGAAACCGCAGTAGCAATGGCAATTTCAAAATGACTGGAGGAACCAATCAAGACGGTGGTGATGGCTTCGCGATACTGCATGCCAAACAGGCGTGTGACCAACAGGTTGTAGCTTACAACAATTACAAAACCCAGAAGGAGGGGGACAGACACCAATAACAATTTGTCAAAGTTGTTCAAGAGCACGTTCCCGTTGAGAGAGAACAAAATCACCAATGTCATCAGCAAAGCGACGATGGAAACTTTTTCCACCACTGGCCGATATTTCCTGTCAAACCATTCCTGCCCTTTTTGTTGCACAAAAAAGCGTTTGCTGACCGCAGCCAGAATGAGCGGCAATCCAATGAACACCAGAGTAGAGATCAGCAACACGCCGCGATCGATGGGAATATTCTGAAGGCCGGTTAGAAGCGCCACAACCGGGGCATACAGGAACAGGATGGTAATCGTATTGATGCTGGTGTTGATCACGTTCTGCTCCTGATTGCCTTGCGCCAGTTTGCCCCAGACCATCACCATGGCCGTACAAGGGGAGGAACTTAACAGAATGACCGCGACCATCAATTGTTCATTGCCTTTGAGAAATGTGCGTGCCAGAACCATGCCTACAATCGGCGCAATGATCCAGTTAGAAAAAAGCGCCAATAAAATCGGTTTGGGCTGTTCTTTTAGCTTTCTGACTTCTGACATTTGCAGATTCATCAGAGCCGGGTACATCATCAGGAACAAACAAATGCCAATGGGGATCGAGATTCCACGCACCTGCCAGGAATCAATGGTTTCGCCAAGGCCGGGCACCGTTTGCGATAAAAGCAGCCCCAGGCCCATGCATAGCAAAACCCAAATAAACAGATATTTCTCAAAGTTTTTCATTGGTTTAACTCCTTTGTAAAATTTGGTAGATAGATCAATCTTTTTTGCAACCCTTTACAGGACAAGCCGGGGTTCTTTCTTTAATATTTGTTACATCTGTCAGTTCAAGCAAATCTTGACGGAAAGCTTCCAAAATTTGCTGGTTTACTGAATAATAGATCCAGCGGGCATCATGCTCGTCTCGACGAGCGGTGATCAGGCCGATATCCAGCATGATATGAACATGATGGGATACCAGATTAAGGGGGATTCCCAGGGCTTCTGATAATTCGCAATTACATTGTGAGCCAGTCATCACGCGTTTAAATATTTCGAAGCGCGTTTCATTTCCCAGGACTTTGAATAGTTCCATTAAGTTGACTTGTTCTGAAACAATGGGCGAGATTGCCATTAGACCTCCGTATACTTCAATAATTCTTGAAGTATATTATCATAATTTGCTTTGCCTGGCAAGTATTTTGGAGGAAATACTTGAAGCGTTTTTTTGAACTTTGTTTTTAACAGATTGATTTGTCCAATCTCTTTTGCCCTGAAATTGGACATAGTTCTCAGGGTTTCACAATCAGTACAGGAAGTTCTGTCAAGCGCACAATATTGTTCATTGTGCTGCCAGTTAACAATTCTCGTATGGCGCTTTTTCCTTGTGAGCCCAATACCAGACTGCCGGCTTTGATCTCTTTTGCAACTTGCAAAGTAACTTGCGCAGGATTTCCATGACGGAGTATCCAGCGAGTTTTGAAGCCCAGATCAGACAAATGGCTACAGCGTTCTTTGAGTCGGATTTGATCTTGATTATCAAAAGCAGCAATCTGTTCTGTAGTGCGGTGTTGTAATATCCGTTCATCTTGAACGTGTAATAAGATCACTTCACGCGTTCCAGCCGCATGCAGCGATTCAACGATTTGATAGGCCTTATCTGCAAGCGGCGAGAAATCTGTTGGGTGTAGAACACGTTGGAACATTTCTGTACAAGTCCACCGGCAGTGGATTTGACCTTTTTCGTGCAATACATCTGCTTTTTCCAATAATACTGGTACGGTTGATTGCCGAATCACCTCAAAAGCGGTGCTGCCAATCATTAATTCCTGGAACAGGGTTGATCCATGGGATCCTATGATGATCATACCAACTTGTTCTTCATTTGCCACATGAATAATTTCTGCAATTGGAGAGCCATATTCAATTTTTATGCGAACGCGCAGACCTTGACCCTCCAAGGCCATGCGCAATAAATTCAGTTTCTCTTCAGCGCTCCAGCGAATGTATTGATAACTTTGAAGATTATATGATTCGGGCAAGGGCACTTCGCTGGCCCGAACTACGTGCAAAAGGATGACTTCTTTTACGCCGGCGATTTTAAACGATGGCAAACAGCTTGCCACTGCATTGGCGTAAGCAGAAAAATCAGTAGGAAAAAGAACTCGTTCAAACATCTTGCACTTCCTGTCCGGGCCACGATGTTCTACCTGTTCAACTTTCGGGCGATAAAAATTGAAAAGCGTTACTGACTGTATCGTTGACTGTCGCTTGTTTCATATACCTTGCTACCATCACAGCTTCTGTTATTTCTGCATTGGTAATCCCCTGCTCCTTTGCCATTTTTACCCACATCTGGGTGCAGGTATCCGAACCAGCAATTGCCGCTGCAGCTATCCCGATCAACAACTTGTATTTTGCAGGGATCGATTGGTAATTGGGGTGTTCAAAGAGCAATGCTTTTTCGTCCATCTGGTTTTTGGCAAATTCTGGGGCAAACTGTTTCAGTAATTCCATTGGGGTTTTCATGAATTCTCCTTGATTTTTGCTTGGTTTATAAGGGATTCTGGCTAGTATCCCTGGATTTTGAATACAAAGGAGGCACTTTTATTTGTATTCCCGAATTATTCGGTACGCGTTTTCTCTGCTTTGATTCAATCTTAGCCGTTATATTATTGGATTTATTATTCGAACATCGCTAGTAATCGAATTAGAAAAAACTTTAATATACTTCAAAATTAATTGAATTATATAAGGATCATCCATATTAGTCAAGGTTAAGGCTCTGTTAGAGGGCAGCGTTTTGATAAATGCAACAAGTTCTGCTGAATGCCGCACAATTGTTGTGAGTATTGGCTACCTCTGGTTTTGAACCGGGTTAAAACTTATCCTACCAGATGACCAATCCTCATATAGATTATTGGCGAAACTACTGTTCGTAAAATACATACTTCTTGAAAGAGGTATGTCGTTGATGCCGTAATTTATCGGCTTCGCAAGATGGATCTGATGCGTCATGCGCGTAAAATACTAAACAGCATCTAGTGTGGTCGGGCGATTGTGGTTAAGCACCATGGTCATGCGTTAGTGGCGATCATGGATATTATAGGGTGCACAAAAGTTTGTTGAAAAAAGGTGCCAAAGGAAGAGAACAGTTGTTTTGCTTGCTTCAGATGAATTTGAAAAAATAGCAATAAAAATTAGCTACTGAAAGTTATTACCTTGAGTTAAGAATATTCCTTCACACAACTGGTATTGTGCGAAGGAGTTCACTCAAAAGTCTTCACTTAATAAGCAAAATCCGGCTTTTAGCGCCTGAATTTTGTTTCGTATAATGGAAAATCGGATTTAAAGAACTCAATTATTTGACTATCATGGATTTCTTTGAGATGAATCCAGACCCAAAATTTCCGGACGGCTATTTTGGGAAGCATTGCGGGAGTTTTTGTGCTTTTATTCAATCCAGTCATTCAACCAGCGCACCTGGCCGGGCCAATCTTTTGCATTTGTTTCAGACAAAAGACGATCAAGCAATTTGAGCAGCTCTGGCATGGGTTTCTGGGTGGAAAGGATAATTCCTGCATGATGTGGATAGCGCTGGGCTAAAGCCATGAAGTCGCGAATGTTGAACGTGAGAATACAACGACCTTGTGCGGTCGCGCCCAACAATTGCTGCTCATCGGTCGCATCCAGCGCCACCCACTCCGCAGGCGTGCGGGTCACATCGTGCCCCCGTTCTAGCAAAGCCCGTAAGAGAGAAACGCGGGAGGCATCGGCGTCCAAATGAAGACGGGGCTTAGCCACGATTATCTTCCAGCTCTCGTTCCAGGCGGATGTTGGCGTCAATCTCGGGTTGGTGGGCATGGTAGAAAGCAAGGGCTTCCTGCACACGTTGGGGTTCAAGGTCATAGTCGGCAGCGATCACTTCCGGTTTCATCCCGGATTGTGAATCAATAACGATCGTTTGGACGCGGATCCCTGTACCGCGCAGATATGGCGTTACCCATCCTGAAGTCCTGTGTCGATAGGTGATCCCTGGAAAGTTCAGGTCATCCAATTCCTGACGCAGAGCAGTGACTTTTTCTGAAACGGCCCACATGATGAACTGGTTGAGGGAAATACCCTGCTGGGAGGCCATTTCTTCGGCTTCGCGTTTCAAGTTATGGGGTAAATTCAACGCATAACGTGACATAGCAGACTCCTTTTGTGTAATAACATCATATATCACATCGTATATGATGTCAACAGCGAGTTGAGGTTTGGGCTTGGAATGCTGAATATTCTCATTCAAATAGTTTTATTAATGTAAGCTCTACCTGAATGAGCTACTATCAAAAAGTGTTGATGTTCTTTGACAACTCTACCGCGTCTTTGGTAATGAAATAAGTTATCAGTTTATATGTCGCAATGATCCTCATTCGCAAGTTTTGCAGCAATCCCTCAAGAACCTGGGCCACAGATACTCTAACTTTTTCAAAAGACATAACTTATACCGAAAAGAATAGAAGGGCTACTGTTACCAACGATATCAGTCCGGTCAATGCAATTGTGAAGATGTTTTGCAGTTTACCATTCACCCATTCGCCCATCAAACGTTTATCGTTTGCCAGTTTGATGACCAGGACCAGCAACACTGGTAAGAGAATCGCATTCAAGGATTGGGAAAGTACCATGATTGAAAACAGGGGAATGCCAGGTATCAAAACCACAATTACACTGATTGCGATCATTACCGCATACAATCCAAAAAAGATGGGGGCATCGCTGCGCCGCTGATTGAGGCCTCGTTCCCAACCAAAGGCTTCACAAACTGCATACGTGGTGGAAAGCGGCAGTACAGAAGCCGCCAGCAGGGATGCGCCCAATAGACCTGCGGAAAAGAGGTATTTTGCACCTTCGCCGGCAATTGGCAGTAGTGCTTGGGCAGCTTCTTCTGCCGAATCTACGGTAATTCCATAAATGAAGAGGGTGGCTGCCGTGGTGATCACAATGAAAGCTGAGATTACATTTCCCCAAACGGCCCCGCTCACTACGTCTATCCTGGTAAGATGAAAATCCTTTGCGTCAACCCCTTTGTCAACCACTGAGGCCTGCATGTAGAAGATACCCCAGGGGGTAATGGTGGTACCAATTGTGGCCAGCACGGCAAGGATATAATTGGGATCGGACTGGAAGGTTGGCGTGAATGTGTTTTGCAAAATCTCTCCCCACGGCGGGTTGATCACAAATGCAGAAATCACGTAGCTTAACGCAGACAGGCATAGAATGAGAAGCATTTTTTCTACATACCGGTAGGATCCTTGCAGGACGGTGAAACTGATCAACGCAGCTGCAATAGGTACGGCAATGAAGCGATTGATCCCCAATAGTTCCGCACCGGCAGCAATACCGGCAAACTGGGCAATCGTGGTCCCCAGGTTAGCCGCCAACAGGCACAGCATGGCAAAGAATGTGATCTTCACGCCAAACCGTTCGCGGATCAGGTCAGCTGTGCCTTTGCCGGTCACAGCCCCCATGCGGGCGGCAGTGGATTGCACAACCACCTCACCAATGGTAATTACTAGAAGCAGCCACAGGAAACTGTATCCATAAGTCGAGCCAGCCATGGAATAGGTGGCAATACCGGGGGCATCATTATCTGCGCTGGCTGTGATCAGGCCTGGGCCCAACACCGCCAGATAGATCCAAAGCCTGGAGAAAACGCTCTTCATCACTTTTTTCGGCATCGTTATTCTCCTTTAGGTTAGAAGAAGCGCGGGAGACGTTTCTTCCAGGCTGTCGGTAGTACGGCATCCACTGCGTCGTCAACGGTAACTACGCCCAGCATTTCGTCACGGTCAGTGTCGATCACCGGTACCGCCAGAAGATCATATTTGGCCACGAGATAGGCTACGTCTTCCTGGGAGGTTAACGGGCTGACTGAGATAGGATCCGGGTCAAGAATTTCATCCAGTTTTGAATCCGGGGCAGCCATCACCAGGTCACGCAGTGTGATGACCCCATGCAATTTCCAATCGTCATCAATGACGTAGATGTAATACATTTGTTCATCTTCGAGCGCATCTTTGGAGCTGCGCAGGAAACTCAATGCTTCACGCGATGTCAGATCAGGCGGTATCCAGGCAAATTCGGTGGTCATGATGCCGCCAGCCGAGTTGTCAGGGAAATCGAGAAGGCTGCGCATTTCCTCTGCTTCCTCATCTTCCATCAACTCCAATAATTTATAGGTGGTTTCATCAGGCAGGTCGGCCAACAGATCCGCAGCCTCATCCGGATCCATTTCTTCCAGAATGTCTGCCGCACGTTCGGAATCGAGATGGGAAAGAATGGCAATCTGTGTGCTGGATGGGCTTTCTTCCAGGGTATCTGCCAGAGTCTCGTTATCCATCTCCGCCAGAATGGCCTGGCCGGTGTTGCGGTTCAGCCCATTGAGTATGGTCGCTATGTCTACTGGGGGAAGTTTACTGATTTTTTCACGGGAAATGCCTAACTGGATGGGGTCCCCTTCCTGTAAATATGCAATATCCTGCCAGGGGATGACAGTTTTGGAAAGTGGGTGATTGATGAATTTGCCGAATTTGTCTGCAATCGGTTCCACACCCAATCGACGCAACAGCCCGCGGCCACTAACGTCAACACCGGTCAGACGATATTTTTCTTGTACGTGCGCCAGCTGGACATCGTTAACCCGCACAACGCGGCGGCCTTCAATATCAACAATTTGATGGTCCAGCATCTGGTCGGCCAGCCATAATTCCTGGCCAGTGGGCTGGTAGGGTTTGATCTGCTCCTTGGGTACATTCAGGATGATTGAGGGGAATAAGCTCGTGATCTGGTGTGCGGGAATAAAGCGATCTTCCCGATCGCCATCCTTTAACACCAATGCCAAAAGATGTGGAAAAGGTTTCTCAACGTAATTGGTCAGTACGTCCTTGCACCGGCCAATAATGTTCCCCCAGGAATCCCAAACACGCTGCCCTTCGAGCTGGCTAACATACAGCATGGCTCCTCCTTATGGATGATTCCCCGGACAGGAACCAGCCTGCAAACATGCAAAAGGCCGCAGTGTGAACTGCGGCCGCCAGCGAATGTTCTCAGAAGGGCGGAAGTCAGATCATACTGCGAGAAGCCTCCAGCGTTGCTTGAAGCTGGTACGTTCAGGGTCTATATCGTCGTCGCAATTGCTACAATTTGAATCTTCAAGCGGTATTGCCATCATACTCCTTCTAAAAACTTGAGCCCTTTCAAATATTTGAATGGGATAATGATAATTTTCAAGTCATTAATTTTGCTTCTCAATTTATACACACATTATAATTCAAAATGATAATCTTTTGAGTAAAATGAACAAGGTTTTTGAGTTTTGGTAAGTTTTTGATGGGAGCGATAACGAAATCATATCCCAATGATCGGATTTTGATTCAGCCAAAAGTATGCTGTCAAGTCTGTGAAAGAGGTAAAAAAAACGTTCTTTAGATTTTTCAGGTATCATCTCAAAAATCTGGGGCAAGTTAAAACGACCAACCCAAATTGAGATCATTGGACCTTAACGATACCAGGTCAGCCAAAGGTTGGATTTGGTTTTAGCAATCCTTTTGATCCAACGCGTCATATCCGGTGTGATTTGAAAATAGCTCATCCGATGCAGTCTCTAATTTTAGCTTTTCTTTCACTGACGGGTTTTGGCAGTAGTCCAACAACTGGTGGTAATACGCCCAGTTTTGTTTCAGAAAATT
>Ga0334887_1003586_pt1 | contig 15195 bp, 13 predicted proteins | sample GraSluR1_MG_10_FD_207217 | JGI IMG/M metagenome (GOLD analysis project Ga0334887, IMG submission 207217) | Sludge microbial communities from methane-producing bioreactor in Wageningen University, Netherlands - Granular Sludge_18_07-R1 | ecosystem: Engineered > Bioreactor > Anaerobic >...
GCTTCTTCGGCATCCTCCAACGTCAGGCCGAATCGGTTTCGCGCGTAGTTGATGATCATTGGCCGGTACCGACCGACGAATTGCTGCCATACTGTGCGGTTTTCGGGTTTCTTGAGCCCCTCAAGCAGGTTCGTGCTGGTCACGGTTACGGTGAGTTGAATGCTTTCGGGCTCCGGGCACATGCGGTGCGGTCTCCGTTCTCAAGGCTCCTGCGCTGCCCCCCGATCGTGTCTGGGAAGAGCTGATCAGAGGGCCTGGCAAGATTCGCTCACCTTGTCTCAAGAGCCATTCCAACCCGCATTCTAGTCAACCGAGTCTGGTGTTGCTAGTGCCCGCTCACCTGGCGGCCTGCTCCAACCTGTTGAGCGAGCAGCCGTTACGAACGGTCGCCCGCTTCGCCGAGTTGCGATCTGATGAGGCCGCGCACAAGTTGTGCAGTCCAAGGCTGTTGTGAACTTCGGTCCGTTCGGCGGAACGGGAATGCCTGTGATCCTCCGTGTTGCCAAATGGCGGACCATGACTTCCGTGCATTCGATTCCACCCTGTCGCTTGGCCATGCGTGCCGAATTGGTGTGTGCTGACAGCGGGATTTCCAGTTGAGGAAAGGTCTCCTGACGCGAGCGCCAATATTCCGGTGGATTCTACCGCGGTGGCCCAAGCCGCGCAGACTCATGCAGTATCCGGGCTAGTCTGGTTCTTTCTGTGTCTTGCTTCAAAGGAGAAAAGCGATGTTAGGACAGGTCAGAATGCGAGGACTTTCGGCGGTCATGTGCATGATTCCTTTATTGGCCGGCTGTGAGGCATCGTACACTTCACCTGGATTCGTGTACGAGGATGCTGTGGGCAGGCCAGGAATCAGCGATGAGAGAGTGGCAGGTGCAGTGGGCAGCCAGGTGGGAGGACAGGCGGGACGGCAGGTCGCGAGGCTGCTGAGCGGAGGAGACCCTATCGCTGCTGCAGTGGGCGGTTGGGTCGGAAGCCAGATGGGCGGGGAGATGGGAAGAGACTTGGCGACCAGAATCCCTGACAAGGATATGAAGGCGGACTTTGACCAGGAGAAGGGATCGAGTGCAGAACTCCACATTGACCTGGAAGCTTTCCGACCCGAAGGGGAGAACCGGAGCTACGCAGGCCGCACCCCCTCTAGTTTCCTTCTGATCCTGGGCGATTCGATCCTCGACATCGACAGTACTAAGGACAACGAAAATGTTAACCTCGACACGTGTCTCCTACCGGGAAATTACTGCCTATTCATCAGCCTCCTCAGCAGAATCTGTGGGCGAGTGCCGGTTCGGGTAGCTGCCCAAGAGCATGATAGATGGCGATTTCGGCCACTTTCAACTCCCGATAGCCGTAGGCTTTTCTGATGGTCAGTTTGATTTTGTAGTTCAGCCCCTCCACGATTCCGCTGTTGAATTCCTTTTTCGCCTTGAACCAATTGAGGATCAACTCTCGGTGACTGCGAATACTGCGGGCCACAGCCTGGATAGGCTCCAGGCGGCTGCGCATGGCCCGGCCCACCCAGCCATCCAGGAACCGGCCGGCCCAGTAGGGTGAGGCGTACTCCCAGAGCAACTGGAAGCTCTGCTTGAGCAGGTAGCCCCGCACGCTCTTGAGATCGTACCGCATCAGGTCCGCCAGTTTGACCTGTTGCTTGTCGGTCAGGTTCTCCTCCCGTTTCAGGAAGCACCACCGGCTGTGCTTGAGCATCGCCTCATACCCATCCCGGGCCAGTTGCCTGGCCTCGGCGGCTCGAACCTCATCCAGGGCCTTGTTCAACTTGGCCACGATGTGGAAGCGGTCCAGAATGTGGATGGCCTTCTTGGCCTTCTTGGCAATCACCTTCAGATAGGGCTGCCACATGTCGCTGCAGATGAACTGGATGGCTGCCGTCCGTTCCCGCCCCAGCATCCGGAAGAACCGCAGGAGCGTCTTGGTCGTGCGGTCCTGCCCGACCCACAGCAATCGCCGACACCCTGCATTGATCTGGTAAACCACTGTCAGGTAACGATGCCCCTTCTGGAACTGGACCTCATCCACGCCGATGGCGGTGATGTTGTCCAGGTTGCGATGTTCCAGCCCATATTCCACCACCCAGGCCACCGAGCGGTAGACCTTTCCCCAACTGGTGTTGAAGATCGACGCGACTTCCTTCCAACTCAGTCGCCGCGCCCAGGTGGCCAGAAACACCGCATACGCCTGCGTCAGATGTCGCTTGCCGTTTGCCCAGGGAACCTGCTCAACGGTGACGCCGCAGCGTGGACAGTCCACCCGACGCATGGCGTAGACCAGGACGACCGCAATCGCCCACAACGGAACGAAGTGAAAATGCCGTTCGCCCAGCGTATCGTACCCCGGCCCCCGCCGACCACAGCCCGAACATCGCGGCCGAGAGCCTTTGCGAGGACGGACGTCCACCAGGATCCGGTCCCCCACGAATCGGTCATTGGCGTACACAAAGCCCTTGATTCTGTGGACCCGATTGAGCACAGTCTTCACTTGCATCGTCCTTGGTCTCCGGCGTTTGGTCTCTTGGTCGAAACCAATCTACCGGAACTTTGGACGATGCTTCATTTCAACCGCTTCGCTGGCGGCCCGGACCCGTCGCCGCTACAATCATGCCGCCGGGTGAAACGGAGTCCGGCTCTGCGGGGACGCAACCAGACAAGGGATAACCCGGCCGATGGTGCGCCGAAGGCGCAGGCCCCGTTCGCCGTCACGGCCCGCGGGGCCTTTCTCTCCTGCCCCTCGGACACCGGAGCCCATGCCTCCCAAAACCCCGGGGTCTGGGGCAGAGCCCCAGTTCACCCATAGATTCTGCCGAAGAGCCCAAAAAGAAGGCCCGACGTCACGGCGAGGTCAATCTGGAGCATATCGAAGAGGCGACTCGTCTGGCCGCAGCAGACGAGGCTGTCGAGCGAAACTGGGAACTGGAATGGCGGAACTACCACGTCCGCCTGGCCATGCGTACGATCCGGACCGAGTTCACTCCGTCGGATTGCGACGCCTTCGAGCGTTATGCGGTCGCCGGCGAGGACGCGCAGGCGGTCGCGAAGGACCTGGCGATGAGTCCGGCCCAGGTCTACCAGGCCAAATCGCGAATTCTGAAGCGCCTGACTACACTCATCGAAGCGCAAGTGCAGGATGAGAGGTAGGCAGGGGGCGACCGGCCGCGGGTTGGACGCCATACGTACCGGCAATCAGGATGGCTGGCAGCGACGATTGGTATCAGAGCGAGGACATGCTGCTTTCCGCAGTGCGGGACGCTGCGCGGTCCGGGGTGCGCGCCCCGTCCATACCGGGCTATGACGGGCTGCGCGAACTCGGTCGCGGCGGACAGGGCATCGTGTATCAGGCCGTTCAGCGATCCACCCGGCGCGTCGTGGCCATCAAGCTCCTGCTGGACGGTGCTTTGGCGTCGGAGAGTACCCGCCGCCGGTTCGAACGCGAAATCGATCTGGTGGCCACGTTGCAGCATCCCAACATCGTGCGCCTGTACGACAGCGGGACGACGGCCGACGGTCATCCGTACTACGTGATGGAGTACATTGAGGGAACCACGCTGGAGGCGTCCATCCGCTCCATACAGTTGCGCGTGTCGGACGGGCGGCCCGCGCCGCTTGCGGGGTTGCACGCGCAGCAAGACCGCGCGTCAACCGAGACGATGGGAGGGCCGCCCTCCATCCGGGAGACCCTCGGTCTGTTTGCGAAGATCTGCGAGGCGGTGAATTACGCCCATCAGCGCGGCGTCATCCATCGCGATCTGAAGCCGAGCAACATCCGTATTGACACGGCGGGCGAGCCGCACGTGCTTGATTTCGGTCTGGCCAAGAGCGCCCTCTCCGGACACGGCGGCCCGGACCAGCCCAGCCTCAGTGTGTCCTGCCAGTTCCTCGGCTCGCTCCCCTGGGCCAGCCCGGAACAGGCGTCGGGGCAGATCGACAAGATGGATGTCCGCACCGACGTCTACTCGCTCGGCGTCCTGCTTTTTCAGTTGCTGACCGGGCAGTTCCCCTATTCCGTCAGCGGCGAACTCCCGGCGGTCATCGAGCGCATTCGCGCGGCCGCTCCGATGCGGCCGAGCAGCCTCCAGACCCGAATCGACGATGAGCTCGACACGATTGTGCTCCGAGCGCTCGCCAAGGAGCCGGAGCGCCGATACCAGACGGCCGGCGAGCTGGCCCGTGAGATCGACCGCTACCTCCGGGGGGAGCCGATCGAGGCCAAGCGCGATTCGGCATGGTATGCCGTGAAAAGGACCGTGCGCCGTTACCGGCTGGCCGCGGCCGTTGCAAGTGCCTTCCTGGTGCTGGCCGTGCTCGTCGCGATCACGACATCCATATTGTACGATCGGGCTCGTCGGGCAGAGGAGGTTGCCGATCAACGCCGCGTGCAGGCCGAGGCGGAGGTCGAGAAGGTCCGTCGTGCCAAGCAGTTCCTGCAGAGCATGTTCGGCTCGCTGGATCCCTCCCACGTGGCGGGGCGTGACGCGGGCCTGCTGCGTGAGATCCTCGACGCCGCGGCCGAACGTGTCGAGGCGGAACTGACCGGTGAGCCGGAGGTGGAGGCCCCCGTGCGGGCGACCATCGGCCGGGCCTATGCCAGCCTGGGCAACTACGCGTCGGCGGAGGTGAACCTGACCGCAGCTCTCAAGCTGTACCGGGGCTTACCGAATCCTGACCCGCCGGAGATGTTGCAGGCGGTCACCGATCTGGCCGGTCTGTATCGGGAGGAGGGGCGGTTCGCAGAGGCCGAACCGCTGGCCCGAGAAGCGCTTGCCGGATTCCGCCGGGTGACGGGGGATGAGCATCGGGACACGCTGGCCGCCGCGAACAACCTGGCCCTGCTGCTGCACAGTATGGGAGACCTGGAGGCAGCGGAACAGCTCTATCGTCAGACGTTGACCACCCAGCAGCGTGTTCACGGCGAGGATCACGCCGATACGATCAGCACGAAAGGCAACCTGGGCCAGCTTCTGCTTGACCGCGGCAAGTACGACGAAGCCGAGGCGCTGGTCAAGGAAGTTTGCGAAGCCCGCCGGGGTCTGCTCGGCCCCGATCACCCCGACACGCTCACCAGCATCAACAACGCAGCGCGGCTGGCCCAGGAGCAGGGACGATTCGGCGAGGCGGAGACGCTCTATGCCGAAGCGATCGACGGGTATCGTCAGGCCGTAGGCGACGATCATCCCCGCACGTTGCAGGCACGCAGCAACCTGGCTGTGTTGTATCACCAGATCGGTCGCCTGGCGGAGGCCGAAACCGTGTTGCGCGACGTGCTGGCCCGGCAGCGCCGCCGCCGTCCGGACACCGACCCGACCGCCGGGCCGATCCTGAACAACCTGGCCCGGGTGTTGCAGGATCTCGGGAAGCCGGAGGAGGCGGAGTTGCTGCTGCGCGGGGTCTATGAGTCATTGCGATTGAGCTACGGCGACGAGCATCCGGAGACGCTGACGGCGCTGAACAACCTGGCCGGGGTTCTGACCCAACTGGCCCGGGGCGATGAGGCAACGGAGCTGTTCCGTCGCTGCCTTGAAACTCGCCGTCGCACTCTGGGCGCGAGTCACCCTCAGACCATTCTGGCAGGCATCAATCTGTCGGCGGGCCTGCGCGACGGCGGGCGATTGGGCGAGGCGCTGGCCGCGTTCGAGGAGACCGGCCGGGCCGCGGCCTCGCTTCCCCCGGAACACTGGCTGCTGCCCTACCTGTGGGGCGGCCAGGGGGAAACGCTGACGCGGCTGAATCGCTTCGAGGAGGCTGAACCGCTGCTGGTGAATAGCCACCGTGTGTTTCTCACCACCCGGGGCGAGGACCATTCCCTGACGCGGAAAGCCCGCGCGCGGCTGGCCGAGCTGTACCGGGCCTGGGGAACGCCCGATAAAGCGGCCCCCTTCGAGGCCGAAACGGGCGACTGAGCCCGGCACGCAGGCTCCGCCCGCCAGGGCCGGGTGTCCCTCCCGCCCCCAAATAACGGATCCTCCGAATTTCTTGTCAGAACCGGACCGCTGCCCGGCAAGGGGTTGGCGATGCAGGACCACACGGGTCAGGCAAGGACAAGCAGAAGGAGGTCAGAAATGAATACTTGCGTGAAAGCTGGAGGAAAAGTGGCGCTGGCTGTGGTGCTTTGGGTGGCGCTCATCGCGCTGGCGGGTTGTGATGAGGCGACGATGGGCGGTGGTGGGGCCGGTTGGGGCGGCTACTACCCGTTCTGGGGGGGCGGCTTTCCGGATTGGGGGCTCTACGACCCGACCCAGGATATCCAGGACGTCATTGACTACCGGCAAGACGTCATGGACTGGTCGAACGACGCCTGGGATGAGTACATCCGGCAGTAGCAACAGCTTGAGCGGAACGATCGGGCCCGACCAAGGCGTTCGGGCCCGACCGTCCGTTCGAGTGAAAGGAGAAGCTTGTCATGAAATCAACGCTGGTCAAGAGGAGTTGTCCCCGATGGCACAGGGATGTCAGCTGAACTCGAGCGTACCCTACGACGAGTGCATGGCCTGTGGAGCCGCGATCGTCGATGAGGTCTACCCTTAGGAGCCACGGTGTCTGAGCAGATATTCCAGCGGAGAGAAGACATGTCCCACTCCAGAATGATCATGCTTGCAGGAATCGTCACGTTGGCGCCCGGCCTGGTGACAGGATCTGGCGCGTACGCAACGACGGTCATCGGCCAGTTGACCGATCCGGTGCAGCCCGAGTGCGAAGGGTACGTCGATATCGTGTCCGCGCGGATCGAACAGAATGGCGGGCTGTTGACGTTCGTCATCGAGACGCGGACGGCGATTCCCACTGGCGTGGGAACAAACGAACACATCACGTTTCTGTGGCTGGTGGATGCCGACAACGATCCCTTGACCGGCCAGCCACATGAACAGCTCGGCAGCGAGTTCAACGTGCGGGCCGTGATCAGCCCCGCCTTCGGAGGAGGCTACGTGGACGTCACCGGGTCGCTGCCCGGGGGTGGTCTGGGGACCGTGGTCATTCAAGGCCAGTGGATTCAGATCACCATCGGCCTGGGACAGATCGCCAATCCCCAGCACTTTCACTGGGCATGCGACGCCTTTCATGCGGTCAACGACGTGGCCGTTGCGGCGAATCACGAGACGGCCGTGGCGACCGCGACCCCGTTGCCGTACACCCCGCCGGCGCGGGTCACGGTGACGACTCCCCTGCTGATGTTGTGCCCGTCCGGGCCGGCGACCGGACAGCTTGAGGTGGAGGTGCGAGACGCGTCCGGCAACCTCATGCCGATCGGCGACTACCAGCTGTCATTCGCCAGTTCGAACGAGTCCGTGGCGACCGTGGATGCCGGCGGTGCCGTGACGGCCCACACTGTGCCCCTCGGCTTCGATGATACACCCGTGGTGACCGTGTCCGCGGACGGCGTTCCGGCGGACAACGTCGCGATCATCCGGGTCGCGGACGCGGACCTCGGGGTGACGCATCAATCGTACGAGGGGACACACGTGGCGTTCTATCTGCCGCCTGAGCTTGAGGGCGTGAACCTGGCAGCTTTCACGACCGACTACCAGGTGGTCCTGGGAACGGATCTGGCGTATGCGGCGCAGCGGGAACTGATGGCCACCATGCCGTTCGGAGGCGGCCGGCAGTATTTCGTGCTGGATGTCGGCAACGACCCGACCACGTTGCCCTGCGGGCTGAGCGGCAACCCGGTCCGCCTGGGCTGGGAATACGGCAAGCCGATCCACAACAGCTGCTACATCATCAACGTCCCGGAGCATCGGGTACCCCAGTGGGGCGTCATCTTCCATGAGATGGGACACAACTTCACCTGGGCTTCGTGGTCCTTCGGTCAGTTCTGCACGGCCAGCAACCAGCACGGATGGAAGTACAGCGAGGCCCTGGCGTCGATGGCCGGGGCCTGGTCATGGTACCGACTGAACCGGTGCCCCGGCGGGCTGAGCGCCCAAGCCGTGGAGAGCCTGGCAGAGCATTACCCGAATATCGATCCAGGGCAACGGCTCGCGTTGATCAGCTACCAGGGCGCCGGCGCGCACTACGCGGACGTGACCGTGGAGGTCATCTGCGACATCCTGTGGGAGGTGTACGACGACTACGGCCCGAAGGCGTGGTTCGATCTCTACAGCACGTTCGTGCCGTTCGACCAGCCCCTGCCGGTGGAGCTGACGGACGAGACCGCCCAGGCTACCTGGATTGTGGCGGCCCTGAGCGCGTCTTCGGGCCAGGATCTGCGCGGCCGGTTCGCCACGGAGTACGGCTTCCCGATCGACGACGGACGTTGGGCGGAAATGCTGAGCGCCGCGCAAGCCAGGATCGACGCGCGTCCCTGGCTGGAGCCACCGCTCGGCGACTTCGACTGCGATGCTGACACGGACCTCGACGACTACCGCACGTTGGCGGACTGCCTCAACGGGCCGCGCGCAGCCGTCCCGTTCGAGTGCCACAGAGCGGACTTTGACGAGGACGGTGACGTCGACCTTGCGGACTTCACCGAGTTCCAGATTGCGATCATGATGGAGTAGCGCTTGGCATGGCATCTGGCCAGGCCTGAGGAGTGAGAACCATGAAATCGTGCAGACTGATAACCTGTGTGACTGCCGGCGCCGCCCTGATCGCACCCATCCGCGTGCCGGGCCAGGAGCAGCCGACTCCATCCATCGCTGGGTCCGCGGCCCCCGGCAACTGGGATGCGCTCTCGGCCACCGTGATCCCGCAGTTCCTGGCCAAAACCGGTGACGCGTACGTCTTTTCGGTTGTCAGCCAGGCGAGCTGCCAGGTCCGAGTGCAGGTGACCTCGAGCTTCGCGCCGGCCTTCGAGGGCACTCTCCACTACGCCTGGCACGATGCCAACGCCGACGGCCTCCTGACTTCCGACGAGGTCAGCGTGGAGGCAGGGAGCGAGGCGTCCCCCCAGGCTGGGGCGCTGCTCGACCAGGTCAGCAGGCAGTTCGTGGCGCAGGCCCTCGGCAATACCGGTAACCTCCTGCGGCTGAACCATGTGCAGACCACGCCGACCGACGACGGCTATGAAGTCGCCCTCACGCTCGGCGGGCCAGACGGCGTGTTCCATTCCCTGGGCATTGCGGAGATGCACTTGAACCTGTCGCGCGATTATCGCGTGACGGAGATGCGCGTCCGCACCACGCAGGGCGTGCAGGCCGTGGCCCAGGTTCAGCACCGTGACATCGATGGTCGATGGTTCGCGACCGGCTTCACCCGTCGGACGACGCTTCCCGACGGCGGGCTGCTGGCGGAAAACGGGGCGTCCTCCCACGTCCTCGTGGATGGGCTGCCTCTGACCAACAGCCTGAGCATCCAGACCACGGTGCTGAGACCGGCCAGCGAGACAGTGGCGACCATGAATCAGCACTTTTCGTTCGAGGACTGGGCCGTGGTCCGGCGCAGCCGGCCGCTGAGCGAACCTCAGATGCACCCGACTACGCAAGGCGCCCCGGACGGAAGTCTCTCTTGCCGTGAGACCGGCGAGGTCCAGACGCGGCGGGAATCGCCGGACCCGGTTGTCGCGACTCAACCGGTTTCGCAGCTGCGCAGCGGAGTGCCCCGCATGGAGAAGTACGTCACCCCGGAAGCCACCTTCGTGCTCTACAAGCCGGAAGGCTGGCCGGTGGCAGAGGGCGGGCAACCGGGCTTTCGAACGCTTTCCATCACCGATCCCGAGAATCAACGTGAGGTCGCCATGTTCTACGGGAGGAATCCCGCGGGCGATGACGTGCCGGCCCTCACCCGACTCTTCATTCAGGCGATAAGCCGGCAGTTTCCCGATTTTGAGATCAAGACGGCGATGGTTTCTGCAGACCACACGCGGGTCGTATTCGATGCCCGATTTACCGTCCCCGGCAAGGGAGGGCGGGACTGTCGTTGCTGGGTCTCGGGCAGCCGCGGCGAGTTCGTGTACTCCAGCATTGAGTCCCCCGAGGGGCAGCTGGCAAGCAACAGGCAACTGCTGCTCACGATCCTTTCGAACGTTCGGATCATGAAGGGCGCCTTCGACACGGGCGGCGTGGAACCCATCCCGGTGCAGTTGACGCAGTATCGCCTGCGCGACGGCTCCGCGAGTTTTGCGATGCCGGAGGGCTGGAGCTGCACGGAGCTGGGCAAGGGCGGCTTCCTGGCCGCGGATCCCACGGGCGCGTTTGCGTTCGTGGTGGCGAACGTGGAGGTCATCAGCCCCGACCTGGGCGTTTCCGTTCCCGGCGTGCCCGTCTCGCGATACCGCTCACCCAGCCGTGCCCTTCAATTCCTGACCGAATCGCAGGGCCTGGCCACGAACATGGAATTCGAGCAGGTGTTCTCGCGGGCCGATGTGGCGGGCGAGATGGCCCGGGTTTACACCGCCGGCACGGTCGAGGCGGAGGAGTTCGTTTATACCTGTGACACGCGGAACGGCCGGTGCAAGGGGTACACCTTCGGCTTCTGCTTCGGTTCCCGACTGGGGATCGGCTGGAACTTCTGGCACCTGACCGTCATCGCCCCGGTGGACCGGTTCGATGCCTTCCTCGGCAATTTCGCATCCATGCTCGAGTCCTACCAGATCGATCAGGGATGGGCCGCGAACTACGTGGCCCAGGGGATGGCCCGGTTGCGACAGATGCAGCAGCAGACCGCCGCCATGGTGGCCAACAACGCCCGTGACATTCGCGAGATGATGCAGGCGGCGTATGACGAACGGCAGCGCAGCATGGACTACATTGACTACCAGCGAACGAACTACATCCGGGGCGAGCAGGACTGGATATCCAACATGGAGGGCGGCACCGTCTACCATACCGACACCTGGGGCACCCAGAACAACACCACCGGCGAGTACTGGGAAGGGGCCCCTTACAACTACGTGAATTTCGAAGGTCGGAATCCAAAATACAACGAGCAGATGACACCCGTCGACAGTCGCCGGCTCTACGAGCAGGCCATCAGGGACGGACGGTAGAGGAAACGGACGTACACCGAACGCGTCAAGGTGCACCTCACAGGAGTCCGTCAGTCGCGCCTCGACGTCAGGTCTTCGCCGCTTCCACTCCCCCGTGGATCTCAGTAACAGCCGACCCTCCAGTTAACGCGTACCAGGCGGTTGGTCTTCGTCTGCCCCATCCCTGGATGGCGCATGAAGGCCGCGACCGTGGCAGACGATTATTGATCTTGGTGAATATGAAGAAAAGGCCGCTCCAGCAACGAAGCGGCCTTTGATCGGCTTGTATAACAGCGGGTCGCGGCAGACCCGCTTTCCCCCCTGGTTTCAACGGCGTCGTCCAAGAACGAACAAGCCAGCCAAGCCAAGCAGGCTTAAGGTGGCGGGCTCGGGGATCACCGTGTGAAACTGATTGGAGCCACTTCCCACGATGTTAACAAACGTGTCCTTGATGGTCAGGAAGCTGATCCCGTCGGGAACGTCATAGGATTCCCCCCGGCCCAGACTAACATTTTCCTCGACGATCAGCTTGGTCATCACGCCGTTCTGCTGTGGGCCCCGATCATAAGAACTCAGATCCACGGAATCGATCCACCAGCCGGGCGCAACCGCTTGATTTAGGGCCACGGTGTATTCAACGTAGCCGTTTGCGGGGAAATTGCTGAAGGTGACACCGCTCCCAAAGGGTGCTCCGTAGTCCCAGAACTCCACCTGGACGTTCGAGGCAACGGTGTAATCCAGTAACGTAAACGTGAGATCACCTATACTTTGCACAGGGTTGGCATCCCAATTAGACATTGGAATCGTTGCAGCCCCCGAAACGCCGACACTGGCCAGCATGGCCAGACACATCGTGACCAACCCCGTGGTAGCGCCCCAAATCTTCTGTAAAGCGGCGTGAAAAAAAGTATGGTGATGACTCCCATGGAAGGTTCTTCAGCCCGCATCCGACGGGCAGAAAGGAGTCATCACCATTTCGCGTAAGGTAACCCCAGCCGACCGGTTTCGGCAAGAACTGATGGACGCCGTCGGTGCCGCCAGCCTCGACGTCTCCGGCTATTGCCGCCTTGCGGCCCAGGCCATGCTCCAGAGCGCGATGGAGATCGAAGCGGCGGAGTTCATCGGCCGCAACAGCTACCAGCGCCGCACGGCTGAGCAATCCACGCACCGCAACGGCTTCAAACGCCGCAAGGTGACCACCGGCGAGGGGGCGGTCGAGTTGCTTGTACCGCAGACGCGCAACGGTCCGGAGCCCTTCCAGACCGCGGTCCTGGGTGCCTACCAGCGCCGCAGTGAGACGCTGGAAGCCCTCATCCCCTGCCTCTACGTCAAAGGCCTCAGCGTCCGCGACGTCAGCGACACCTTCAAGCAGGTGCTCGAGGACGAAGGCATCTCCCCAACCACCGCCAGCCGCATCGGCCAGAAGATCGGCGCCGACTTCGACGCCTGGCGTCAACGCAGTCTCGCGGGCTACGACGTGCTCTACGTGTTCGTGGACGGAATGTACCTGAAGCTGCACCCGGATCGCGACGAGAAGCAGCCGGTGCTCATCGCTTACGCGATCCTGTGGGACGGGCGAAAGGTGCTGCTGCACATCGATCTGGGCGATCGGGAGAGCTACGAAGCGTGCGTGGGCTTCCTGCGCGACCTGACCGAGCGGGGGCTGCGCACGCCGCTGTTGTACTGCAGCGACGACTGCCCGGGGCTGCGCAAGGCACTCAAGGCGGTGTGGCCGCGGTCGCTGCCCCAGAAGTGCCAGGCGCACAAGATGCGGAACATCCTGGCGAAGCTGCCGCGTGGCGTCCAGGGCGAGCTCAAGCGGCAGATCCATCGCGTCTTCTATGCCAAGGATTACGACGAGGGCCTGCGGCGCGGGCGGGCGTTGATCGCGCAGTACGAGGACCGCTATCCGCGGGCGATGGAGTGCCTGGCGAAGAGCCTGGAGGCGTGCCTGACGTGTCTGCAGCTGCCGGAGTCCCACCGGCGGCGTGTGCGGACGACGAACACGCTGGAGCGGTTGATTGAGGAGGCGAGGCGGCGGACGAAGGTGATGGGCAACGCCCCGGACGAACGTGCCGGCCTGTCGCTGATTCACGCCGTGCTGGTGGACGTGGCGAAACGCTGGCGCGGCATCCGCATGCTGCCAGCCGATCTGGAAATCTTGAACGCTTTGCGAGCGAAGGTTGTGCCCCTCGCGGCGACCGCGTAGAGTCGCCGCTCGGGAGTCGTCACCGACCCGCGTTTACAGATAATTCGATGCGCGACCTCGCCAAAGACGCTCTACGGTCAGCTGGGGACCGGGTTGCGCTCAGCACACCCAACGCTTCGCCTCTTCGCCCGGCTTTGTCCGACGTAGAGGCAATGGAAGTCCGCACGAGGCATAATTCCCATATGTTCCAGTGCGTGTTGATGAGATCATCGGTCCGCCACGGCTTCTGCAGGTAGAGTTCCACGCCCATCGGGAACTCGGTATTCCCTGCGTGAACGGAGTTTCGGGCGTCATGGAGATGCTTCACGACGGTGATATTGTCACCGTCGACGGCTATCTGGGGATTGTCACCGTGGGTGCCCCGGAGTTCGATCTCGAACTGGCGGATGTGGTTGGGGGTGCAGGCTTGCGGCCGCCTGGTGGTGGCGCATGAAAGTCATTTTTCATCAATGCGCTGCCCTGGTCTTGTGCGTCGGCGTGTGTTTCGCTGCTGCGGCAGTCGGCGCGATGTTCACCAGCCCGAACGTTCCCGGCTGGTACGCAGACCTGGACAAACCATCTTGGACCCCTCCGAGCTGGGTGTTCGGGCCGGTATGGTCCTTGCTGTATCTGCTGATGGGCATCAGCGCTTGGCAGGTGTGGCGAAAGTGCGGATCTCGGCCGGCGGCGGTACCGCTGGTCCTGTTCGGCATTCAGCTTCTTCTCAACGCGGCGTGGTCGGGGCTGTTCTTTGGATTGCGAAGTCCCGGGGCCGCGCTGATTGACATCGTTCTGTTGTGGTGCGCGATCCTGGCGACGGTGATCGCGTTCTGGCGGCACTCAGCACTGGCCGGATGGCTGATGCTCCCGTACCTGGCGTGGGTGAGCTTTGCCGTGGCACTCAACCTGGCGATCTGGGACTTGAACCGATGACGCTCCGATTGCACGTACCGCAAGGAGATCTCGCTTCGGCCTTTACGCAGCTCGATGCGCCGCCGGAGCGGATCTTCGTCCAGGAGGCCGGGCGAGCGAAACTGCTTCCTGCCTGTTGCGGCACTTACGCTTTCTACGAAGGCGCGGGGAGACTGCTCTATATCGCAACAAGCGACCCGCGAAGGCGGGCAGTCATCACAAATCACAGGCTCCACCTCGACGTTGTCGGGTCTGCCGTCCGTGAAGCCGTTCACAACCCATCGACCCAGTCCTGCACATCCTCTTCCGCCGTTACGGGAGGGCACTGGGACTGATCCGTGATACACATGTCCTCATAGGGGAAATTGAATTCTCTGGCGGCTTGTCGAAAAGCAGCGTCCACTTCGGGCGGCATCGCGGCATTGGACGGTTCGGGCACGCGGGTCATGACATTCACCCCGGCGTACTCGCCGACAGGGTTTGAGCCGCAATAGGTATACATAATCCAATCCGGATCCGGTCTGGAAAGGATGTACCAGCGTTCATGCTGAGGTTGAAGGGGGGGGTTGGTGTAGAAGACTTCCAGCAAGCCCGGTTCCTGGTCGCTTATCCTGGGCTCCGCGATCAAGTGAACAGTTCCCTGTTCGTTGCAACTTCTGTTTTCCGCGGGAGCACAGAAGGCCGTATAATACCACCACTGTTGCGCATTATAGACCCAGGAACTCGATCTGCAGGGAAGGGCATCGTAGCCGCCTTCCCAATTCGACCCAGGAACACCACAGTTCAGCCCCCGTATCTCCAGCCACGTTCCCTTGATCTCGTCAAGGCTCTCGAGAACATGTACTTTGTGAATGTTCTCGCTGGTAACCAGACATCGGCCATCCGTGCCCTCAGGCAAGGTTGGTAAACAACCGTTGGCGGCGAAGCATTGAACCAAGTAACTGTATATCTCGCTCTTTTCTCCTTGAGCGAGTTGACAGACCAGGTGGCAGGCTTGTTGCTCACTCTGTGCTCCTGCTGAGCCGCATTCCGCGTTGCAGGCGAGGGTTTCAAGGCAAGCCGGTTCCAGCAGACAAAGGGTTAGCACGTTTCTAAACCCACGGCCTCTGGCCGTGTGACCCGAATAGCTTCGGAGCGATCCGGCGTTTACGAGACCGCCCGAAGGCGTAGGCTCTCCCTCC
>Ga0334887_1003593_pt1 | contig 15155 bp, 8 predicted proteins | sample GraSluR1_MG_10_FD_207217 | JGI IMG/M metagenome (GOLD analysis project Ga0334887, IMG submission 207217) | Sludge microbial communities from methane-producing bioreactor in Wageningen University, Netherlands - Granular Sludge_18_07-R1 | ecosystem: Engineered > Bioreactor > Anaerobic >...
AAAATGAATACGATCGCCAACGCCGCGATGACGATGGCGAGCCAACGGCTATCAACGGGATGCCTCATGATCGTACACTCATCAGACTGTCGGGGCACCGCCCGACGAAGCCCTTCGCCTTGGAATCCCTGTGGTGTATCGGCTGGGTACCCTGTCCGTCTCGTGCCGAAGCGGGTTCCCCTGGCCCTGGGGGCTTCCCGGAGGCACCGGATCAGAAGATCCCTCCCACCCGTATTCTACGCGCCGGCCAGCAAAAGGATCATGCCCCCAACGTAAAAAAACGCAATCGCCACGGAATCCGCGCCCAGTCCCAGAATCCGACCCCGCGGCCCGGCCGTCAGGCCCCCGATGGCCACCGCCGTCAGCAAAACGGGCAGAAGCCCCGCCAGGAGGTTGGGATCAGGATGGAACCCCGCCCCGGCCATCAGCAACGGATGGCCGCCGGCCAGTGAGGTCGCCTTGCACATGGGGACCACGAAGATATTGAACATGTTGCTGCCAAAGATGTTACCGAGGGCGAGGTCCATCTGGCCCATGCGTACGGCGGCCAGGCCCGTGACGATCTCGGGCAACGAGGTGGAAACGGCAAGGAACGCCGCCCCCACAAACGTGGCGCCCAGGGGCCGGCCCAGCAAGCCGATCGGGTGCGACGAGAGAACGTCTCCGGTTCGCGCGCTCCACCAGGCGGCCGCCACCAACATCAGTGAGGAGCCGACAATCCTTCCCAGAAGGCCCGGCGTTCGTGCCACGGGAGCCGCCGAGGGTGGGCGCGGGACCGCTGCTTGCTCCAGACGGTACGTGGTCCGAATGGCCTGCAGGTAGGTGAAGACGATCATCAGGCACACCGCGATCTCGCAGCCGCCGGCGATCCGGGGGTCCGCCTGGAACTTCTGCGACAGTGCGATTCCCGCAAGCGTCAGGGCGATCATGAAAATGCCGCGCGTGCCCGTCAGCACGTGGACGGGGTTGCGGCCGCTCAGAATGGACCCGCCGCCCACCGCAATGTTAAACCAGACGATCAGGGCGATGTTGAAGCTGCAACTGCCCAGAATGGTCGCAAACGCCAGATCCGGGGCCCCGATGGCGACGGACGTGCATGCGGTCACGACCTCGGGCAGGCTGGTGACCGTCGCCAGCAGGAGCATGCCGACCCACGCCCGTCCCAGTTCGTACTCCTCTGCGAGACGATCGGCAAGCCGGGTCAGCCGCGCCCCGGACAGAATCACGATGACCGCCGCCAGCCCCAGTTCCAGCGCCAGGGCCCACGTCGGCAGTTCAGCGGGGAACAGCAGTCTCGAAAACACGGCATCGGCTCCGATGAATGATCGCCTCGCTCACGGGAATCACCGGGTGAGGCAGACGAGCCCGCCGTTGCGGAGCCGCGCGAGCCCGGCTGCACCAGTCAATTCGCATCCTCCCGAAGGCTATGGAACCCGAACCGCCCGATCTCCTCATTGCGAGCGATGTCCGCCAGTCGGCTTCGCACGTAATCCGCATCAATGACCACTTTCCGACCCCGCCGCTCCGGCGCATCGAACGACAGGTCCTCCATCAGCTTCTCTGTGATGGTGTACAGCCGGCGGGCCCCGATGTTCTGTGCGTTGCGGTTCGCCTGGAAGGCGATGGCCGCCATCTCCTCGATCGCCCCCGAAGTGAACTCGATGCTCACGCCCTCCGTGCCCATCAGGGCCACCTGCTGCTTCGTGAGAGCGTTCTCCGGTTCCGTCAGGATGCGAACGAAGTCCTCGTTCGTCAGGTCCTGCAACTCCACTCGGATGGGGAATCGGCCCTGCAACTCCGGCATCAGGTCGTTCGGGGAAGCGGAGTGAAACGCCCCGGCCGCAATGCAAAGAATGTGGTCCGTTCGCACCGGCCCGTGCCGCGTGCTCACCGTGCAGCCCTCCACGACCGGAAGGAGGTCCCGCTGGACCCCCTGGCGGGACACGTCCGGCCCGTACCCGCCCTCGCGGCTGCAGAGCTTGTCCAGCTCGTCGATGAAAAGGATGCCGGCGCTCTCCGTGCGGGCGATGGCCATCTCCGTAACCTTCTCGCGGTCGATCAGGGATTCGCACTTCTGTTCGAAGAGAATCCGCCGGGCCTCCCGGAGCGGCAGGCGCCGCGACTGGGACCGGGAGGGAACCAGTCGGTCCAGAAAGCTCTGCAGCTCCGGGTCAAGCTGGTCCATGCCCCCGATGGTGGCGAACATCCCCACGGGCGTTGCCTTCTGCTCCACCGCCACGTCCACCATCCGGTCGTCGAACTCGCCCGCCCGCAACTGGCTCCGCAGCTTCTCACGGCTCCGCCGGCGGCGCTCGGCCGTCTCGCCGGCCACCGCCTCGTCCGACCGGTCGAAGCTGCTGGGCGGCATCAGCACGTCCAGCAGGGCCTCCTCCGTCAGACGTTCCGCCTCCGCCCGGACCACCTCCGTCTGCTCGCTGCGAACCATGTGGATGGCCCGGTCCAGCAGGTCGCGGATCATGCTCTCCACGTCCCGCCCGTGGTAGCCGACCTCCGTATACTTGGTTGCCTCCACCTTGACGAAGGGCGCATTGACCAGACCGGCCAGCCGGCGGGCGATCTCGGTCTTTCCCACCCCGGTCGGTCCGACCATGATGATATTCTTGGGGCCCACTTCGTCCCGCATCGACTCCGGGAGCTGTTGCCGGCGCCAGCGGTTGCGGATGGCGACGGCCACCGCTCGTTTGGCGTCGGCCTGCCCGACGATGTAGCGGTCCAGGGCTTCCACAATCTGGCGCGGCGTCAACTCGGTTCCCATGTTCCCCTGCTCCTCCCCGGCGCCTGGCGAATGCCCATCGCCGCCCGGCCCAGGCTTGCCCGGTCCCTGCACCGGGACCATCATGATGACGGTATAAGAAGCCGGGGCCCGTGGCAACCGACCCCGCCCCGCACGGGCGCTTCAGGCCCCTGGAAGGAGTCCGGCGTGAAACCCTCATTCCTGATCGCCCTGATCGCATCCTCTTTGGCGGGGACACTCTCGGCATGTCGCGAATCGGTTCCCAAGCCCGACCTCACGTCGTCATCGCAGCCGGCCGTGCCGAGTCTCGATGCCGCGGATGCGGAGCCCGATCCGCCACCCGCCACCCAGCCGGCCGCCCCCGCGGAACCGCCCCTCGATTCCTTTCCCGAGCCGCAGCGCGGCTGGCTGCAGATCGTCCGGCTGGCTCCGGGGGCCGAAGGCGGGTGGGCCACCGGCCGCTTCGAGACCGACCGCAACCGCGTTTGCGTGGAGACGCAGAACGTGGCGGAGTTCATGCTGGATCAGACACGCCTGGATGTTCGGTGGGATCGGCGCGTGGTTCTTCGGATCAACGACCGGCCGGCGGAGTTGATTCGCAAGCAGGACCCCCTCATTCATTTCCGGCAGTCGCCGGGGGGCGCATGGGAAGTGGTGCGTGACTGAGGGGCCGCCTCCGTCCGTTCCGCCGCGGACGTGCCCTGCCGGTCAACCGCAGGCCGGGAACGCAGACTCACACCTTCGCAGCGGCCGGCTTGGGTGTGCCCCCGGAACGTACCTGCCGGATCAGATGGTCGATCTTCTGGGCCTTGGCGCGCTGGGCCGCGGCCTTCGCTGCCGCCATCATCTCTTCGCGCGTGGGCACCGGCGGAGCGCTCTGCCGTCGCGCCACGACCGACATTCGATCCCCCTGGACGTCCGATTCCACGGCGGCCAGCACCGGAGCGGGGCCGCCCAGCGCCGGGGTCAGGACACTCGAAAGCCGCTGCTGCACCTGGGCCGTTTCGTTGACCCACTGCTGAAGAGCACCTGCCACCGCCTCCAGCCGGCGCAGCTCCTCGATCTTCTGGTTGGCCTGAAGTGACGCCTGCGACAGCCCGGCGAAGACCTTCTTCACGGCCCGGCAGACCTCGTTGAGCTGCACGGCCTGCGTCTTGGCCTCGCAGACCAGCTTCTGCGGCTCGGACAGCAGTGAGGAGAGCTCGACGCGGAGGGACTCCGTCGTTGCGGCCAGGTGCCGCACACGCAGATCCAGCGCCTCCCGCTCCTCCGTAAGCTGGACCAGCACACGGCCCTGCAGCTCAATCTCCTCTTCCCGCTCGTTGATGTGCTCGACCAGTTCGCTGGTCTTCTCGAAAAGGGCGGCCGCCACTTCGGAGCGTTCCGTCAACTGGGCGTAGGCCTCCATCGCTCCGTCCTTGATGTCCTCGAAGCGACTGGTGATCTCCACGCCCCGGGCCACCTGCTGCGTCAATTCGGACACCACGCGACGGTGTTCCTCGGACTGCTGGGCCTGGTCCGCGATGAGCCGTCGGGCGATCTCCGCCTGGTCCTGGATGCTCTGCCCGTGCTCTTGTGCCGCGTCCACCATGGCCTCGAACCGCTGCTGGGCGGCCTGAACGGCCTGCATCTGCTTGTCCAGGCCCTCCAGGCGCACGTCGATCTGGCCGCTCAGGTTGGCCATGCGGGTGTCGATCTGCTCCCGCAGGTGCGTGAGCCGTGACTCGAACTCCGTGTTGGCCGTTCGCAGCCGCGCCGCGATCTGCTCGTGTGCGTCGTGCAGTTGCCCGGAGATGTCCTCCACGACCTTGGCCACACGGGCGTCGAGATCCGTCCGCACGCCGGTCAGTCGTTCCTCGATTCGGCGTTCGGCCCGCGCCAGCTTGCCGTCGATTTCGTCGCCCAGCTCCTGAGCCCGATTGCTGAAGTGCGCGATCGCCCCGTGGGCGCGATCCTCGCACTGCCGGGCCGTTGCGTCGAGGCGGGCCTGGGTCGCATCGGACCGGGCCTGCACGTCCTGCACTCGCTGCTCCAGCCCCCGCATCGCCTCGTCGGCCGCTCCGGCGATCTCCGCCGCCTGCTGCATGAGCTGCCGGATGCTCGCTTCCCGACCTTCCGCCGCCCGCAGGTTCTCCCGGCTCTGTTCCACTTCGCCATGCACGCGCCGAAGCGTTTCGTCCAGCATATGCTGCGCGGCCTCGCCGGTCTCCTGGATGCGGCCGGCGACCGTGTCTGCCTGTGCGGCCAGATCTGATTGAATCCGGGCGGCCCGGTCCGCCTGTGTCGAGAGCTCCTGCATTCGGCGCTGGGCGCCGGCATTGGTTTCCGCCAGCGATTGCGTGATGTGGCCGGCCGCGCTGATGTGCGAAGCCAGTTGGGCCGACTTCGTGTCGGCCGCGCAGGCGTTCAGGCCCAGGTCCGTGCTGATCCGGTCCGCCTCCGCGACGCGGCCCTCGATCGCCGCCAGACGCGCGTCGAGCTTCTGCATGCTGTCCTGGAGAATTTGTCCGGCCGTGGACCGGATGGTCTCGGTCGCCTCGGCCATCCAGCTCTTCGAGGCCTGGCGCTGAGACTCGACCACCTCGGACACGGCTCGCGACGTCTCTTCCCGCGCGGTGTCGAGTTCGGCTCGGATGGCCGGCATGACGTCCGCTTCCACGGACGCCCGAACCCGGCGCAGCAACTCCCCGTGAAACGCCTCCGACTGCCCTTCCACAAGCTCCAGCCGCGCCTTGAGGATCTCCGCCGCAGCCTCCGACCGTTCAATGATCGCCCGGTTCTGCTGCTCCAGACGAGTCATCATGGCTTCGGTGGCGCGAAGCATGGCGTCTCGGTTGTTCGCAGCGGCGGTGCCGGCCTCCTGGAGCGCCTGCATCCGCTGCTCGACCATCTCGACAGACCCCGCCGTGCGGCTCTCGATCTCGTGGTTGAGTCGGGCCAGTCGCTCGTAGGCCCCTTCCCCGGCCTCCAGGCCGCTGGCCAGCAGCTTCATCTTCTCCTGCGCCACTTCCGCGATGGACTCGATCCTCTCGCCGTATTCGCCCAACCGGGCAACCGCTTCCTCGGCCCGGACCTTGGCCTCTTCGATGGAAATCAGGCCGTTCTGCACCGCCTCTCGCTGCGTGTCATAGCGATCACTGGCCGTCCGCAGCGTGCCCAGGCGGTCTTCCGCCGCCGACAGAACGGATTGGATGCGCTCTTCCAACGCGGCGGCCTTCTCGCCGGCCCCGACCGTCAATCGAGCGACGCGGTCCAACAGGGCCTCCAGCTCCGTCTGATCCAGACGAGCGGCGGCCGCCGATTCTCGCGACTCGATCTCACGCGTGGCGGTGCCCAGCCGGTGCAGGGCTCGCTCCGCCCGGGCGACCAGCTCCTCCAGCCTTTGCTCACAGGCCGCATCGACCTCCTGGGGCAGCGTGCCAGGCACAAGAGGATTGTCCGAACCCGAGCCCGCTGCCAGTGTCCTGTCGTTCGTCATGAGGCGATCCATGTCCGGTCCGTTGCATCCGCCGGGCGTACCCATCGCAGGGGCGGGCGAGATGCCGTCGAAGGTCTGAATTTCGCGAAGAATGGCGTCCGTGATGGGCACCGTGCCCGCCTCTGCCGCGTAGGACAGCGCGGACCGGCCCAGCCAGTTCGCCATACGAAGGTTCCCGCCGGCCTGCTCGCACAACAATGCGAACGCACCGAGAGTGAAAAATGTGTTCGCATCCCCACCGGTCGCCGCTACGCGGTGCCGGATGTAGTCGGCCGTCTCGGACGGGGAAAGCGGCTCCAACGCTTCGGCAAGGACGATCCGACGGCCGAGCTCGGGCAGGTCCGGATGCTGCAACTGCGTCTGACACTCCGGGCGCCCGATCAGCGCAAGCTGCAGCGCCGGCCCCTCCGACGTCCGCATCCGCGTCAGCATCTCCAACTGACCCAGGTCGTCCGCATCGAGATGCTCCACCGCATCCAGCACCACCACGTGCAGGCGCTGCTCCGGATCGTCTGATCCAATGGCTTGCCGGAGTCGGGCCGCGTGTTCGGCGACGCTCGCGTCCTCGTCAACAGGCACGTTGAACCGGGCACATACCTGCTCCATCAGCCGGCCGGCCAAGGCGCCGCCACACGGCACGTACACGCGACGATGCTCGCCGTCGAACCGATACAGCAATTGGCAGGCCAGCGTGGTCTTGCCGCTGCCGGGATCGCCCGTCAACAGAACCGCGCCTCGGTTCTCGCGCAGTCCCGTCTCCAGGGTCGACAGGACCCTCTCCCGGGCCGGCAAAGAGTAATAGGACGCTTCGTCAGACCCCTCCTGGAACGGATCGCGATCCAGTCCGATGCTGTCCCAGTCCATGTCAATTTCCCTCGTTGTCGGACCGGCCAACCCCCGGGTGCGAAAGCGGCGGTGGCTCTCCCGACCTACTACGCTGGCGCAGGTGGACCCGGCGTGGGACCTCCCTGTGTCTGGCAATATCGGAAGTCACCGGGGGAGGCTGAACTTATCGGGCAGAGATTCGCAACCGGACCGGCAGGGGCGATAACCTTCTGTCCGGAAAGCATTTGCCCGACAGGGGCGGATATCCTACGTTTCACCTGCGAGGCACCTAGACCCGGAGCCGGGGACCGGCAGCCGACGTTGACGACTGAATCAACAGAGGCATTCGCCGTGTGGCAAAGGGCGGAACCATGATAGGCCTCGTGAATGCGGTAGGCGCGCCCGAAACAGCGCGCGCAGAAGCCGCCGATCGAGTGGCTCGCCAGCGAGCCCGGGTGGAGGCCGAGAACGCCCCCATCCTGAATACAGGCGAAGCAGCGGTGTACCGTGTGCTGAGAACGGCCATCAAGGCCCTGGACGAATCGCTCAGCGACGCCGCGGCGCGGCGTGCGCCGTCCGGCGACGAATCGGACCGGTTCGACCAGGCGGAGATGGAACGCGGCACAGGAACAGCGGTGCTCGGCGGCAATCTGGACGTGCTGGCCTGAGCCGCCAGAAAAGAAGCGGGTGAACGGTTCGCCGCCGAAGCCATCGGGCGACGGCACCGGGTGCGGTACGGGTACAGCCCCGTCCGCCGCAGACGGCAGACGAACCGTTCACGTGCGGGCAGAGAGCGCGCCCGCTGGCGCGCAGGATCGACCGTGCGCCGGCGAGGGCAATCGGTTTCTCTGTTCCCGCGCAAAGTCCGATAACCGGCAACGGCGGCCACGTAGCAGGCCCCGCCCATGCGGGAGGCCCGATCGCGACCGTCGGAATCATTCGTTGTCCTCCACGTCATGCGGCGCCCGACCGGGCCTCACGCCCCGGCCGGGCGCCTGCGTTTGTGCCGTGCGTGCGGGCACGCGCCCCACGACTTTGTCGGCCCGCCATCCTGGGCAGAACCGTTCCGTTGAATTCGACACAGGCAGGCCCCAAAGGGCTGGCCCTGCCACACCCGCGCGCGTGCGAGTCAGCACAAGGCGGTTCGATCCGGTTGAGCCGTTAAAGTGAAGGAGAGCAAGGGCAGTGCGAGAACCACAAAGAGGACATCCGGCAGGACAGAGAAGAAGGCCGGGCTGGGGCTGATCCGCCACGGGCCGTGGGGGCATCCGGCGATTGGGGCCGCCAGGTTCTTCCACGCGCCCAGGCAGCGCAGGTCTGGAAACCGTCGCTCGCCCTTCGCCTCCATCCGGTTGGACGGGGGGCTTGCACGCCCGAGTTGCCAGACATGCTCGGCACACAGAAAGAGGTGCCGGCCTGGCCGGCACCCCCTGGCTGATGGATGGTTGCGGGAAAGGCTACGGACACGTTGGCAGGGTCAGGCGGTCCAACGCCGTCGTCGAGTAGCTCAGTGCCACCTGATTCGCATCGGTGGGGTTGATCTTGCCCGCATTCGCGGCAGCCGGCAGAATGACCACGTCATACCTCAAGGCCAACGCCGCCGTCGGCGTGTTGGTGTAGTTGATCGCGATCTCGTTACGGTCGGCCGGATTCACGTTCGCCCACGTAACGTTCGTGGCTTTGTTCACGTTGCCGAACGACGCGGCAAAGTAGACCCTGTCGTAGCTCGGGTCGATCGGGTTGCCGGCCAGGTCCGTAACGCCGGGGAGCACCTGCAGCACATACACGTCCCCCGGCGAGTTGTTGAGCTGACCGTTCGGGATCGCGCCGTTGGCATACGTCAACGTCACGACTTGGCCAGTGCCGTCCAGCGTGGCCGTGGCCGGGCTGCCCGGCGTGCTGTTCAGGCCGCACACCCTGAAGTTCGCCGGAATGACGGTCGCCGGCAGCAGCGGCTCGTCGAACGACAGAATCAGCATCGTCGCCGAGTGCTGCCGGAACTCGATGATGTGTCGGTTACTGGGCTGCAGACCCAACGGAATCACGATGTCAAGGTTGCCCAGCACTACGCCGTGGTTCTTCCGGCTCTTCACTTCCGTCAGTTGCGGCGGAGTGGTGTCCTCCTCGATCAGCAACAGGTAGTCCTCGGTTTCACCGTCCTCAAAGATGCCGGAACCGTCCCAGATGGTGGCCGACCCGACCGGCTGCTCGGTGATGGAGAACCGCGCCCAGACGAAGCCGGGGTTGGGACCGATCAGGAACGACGGAGGCCCCAAGGCGGAAAGCGGTCCGCTGAATCCCGGCGGCACGACGAAGTCCACCAGAACGTGTTCCATAGTGACGGTGCCGTCCGGGCACGTCGACGTACCACCCCACATGCCATTCTGATCCCAGTCGATCAGGACGTTCACATACGCCGGGGACTGGCTTGGCATGTTGTTGGTCACGAAGATGTCGACGTTGCCGCCCCAGAATGCGGGCTGGCAGACCAGACCCAGCGGAGTGCCGGCGCTGCCCGGGCAGGGCACCTCGACACCGCCCTGGAGGGTGAACGGCTCGGGCATGATGAGCCCGGCGTCGCCGTCCTGGAAGCACTCATCGTTGTCGTACGGTCCGAACATCGGGCACAGGCCGCCGTTGCCGTCAAGCTCCGGATCCCAGCCCGGGCCGAAGCGAGCCCAGCCGAGGCCGTGCTGGATGAAGCTGCCGATTGGGCCGACGTTGATGCACGTCGGGAACATGCCGACCACGCCGGTGGAGTACGCCAGCGCGTCCTCCGGCGCGTCGCCGTAGTCAAACCGCGGCTCTTGCTCACCTTCGATCAGCAGCAGGTAGTCTTCGGTCTCACCGGCCTCGAAGATGCCGGAGCCGTCCCATTCGTTGGCCATGCCGACCGGTCGGTCGGTAATGGATATCCGCGCCCACACGTACCCAGGATTCGGCCCGATCAGGAAGCCCGGCGGGGTGAGGGCGGAAAGCGGACCGACGAAGCCCGGAGGTACGAGGAAATCGATGAGCACGTGCTCAGGGGCCGGGTTCAACGGGCAAAACGAGAACCCACCCCACGTGCCGCCCTGGTCCCAGTCAATCAGCACGTTCACGAAGCTCTCCCTGTCCGGGGAATTCACGACGTGAATGTCGATATTGGGCCCCCAGTTCGCCACCTGACAGACAGGACCGAGCGGGCCCTCCGCACCAGCCGCGCAGGGGAAGACCTGCTCAAGGCCCACCGGCCCTCGGATCGTATAGGCCGGCGGCACCAACAGGCCCGCGTCTCCATCCTGCCAGCACTCGTCCTGGTTGTACTGGTTCGGGTTGAACAAGGGGCAAAGACCGGCATTCCCTTCCATCTCGCCGTCCACCATCGGCCCGAAGTACGGCCCGAGGTTGACGTGGTGGATGTACGAACCGAGGGGACCGACGTTCATGCAAGTTGGGAATAGCCCGATGACTCCGGTGGCCGGGTAGGCCAGGGCCTCCTCCGGCGCATCGCCGAAGTCGCCCTCGAACTGCCCGACCGGGACGCACGTGCCGACCTCTCCTTCATACTGGCATTGCGCGTCCAGGTGGTAGGTGCACTCGTCCCAGTACGGCGCGTACTCGACCAGGCAGGTGTACTCACTGACACCCTGGTCGCACACCTGTTGCCAGGGGTTGTGGTTCATGCACTGGCAGCAGGTGAGCTCCTGGATTTCGCAGATGTCCGCAACGCCGTTGCCATTGAGGTCCGCGCAGTCGGTGCCCGGCCCTTTCCAATCACCGTTGAAGACGTCCACACACTCCTGCATCGTGGTGACCACGCACTGGATCGGGGTCGTGCCGCCTCCATAGCAGCAGGCACCCTCTTGCGCCTGCGCCGCTGCCGCACCCCCCAACCACAGCATCACACCACACACACTCAAGACCCATCCCAGATTCCTTCTTCTCGCTCGCATGTTTGATCACCTCCTGCGGCCGGTCGGCCGCGACTGGAAGACTCCGAGCAGACGAAAACCCATCCTCGCGCTGCACTCGCAGCGCGGAGCCGATACACTTGCCCCTTGCCTGGCGATCAACCCGAAGCTTCCAACCGCCTCCAGCGAGACGTGATTCCTGGGGATCGCATCGCTTCGCGTCCCGTTGCCGTCACAAACCGGGGCTCGTGCCCCGGTGCCAACTCACTCCCTCACCTGTGTAATAGACGGGGGGCGCGCATCCTTTGACAGATACCCGGGATTCCGCTGTAATTAACGTAGCACTGTAACCGGGACAAAATCGGGCCTTGTTGCATTTTCGCTGACCATATTAAAGTGGTGCATTTGTGCGGATTGCATTTCGGCGTTGCTCTGGGGACAATGCGGTCATGCCCGACTCGGATTCCACCCGTGCGACCTTGCTCCTGCGGCTGCGGGATCGCGCCGACACGCTGAGCTGGCATCAGTTTCACGCCCGCTACGGCGAGCTGATCTACAAGTACGCGCGCGGCCGGGGCGCGACGGCGGTGGATGCGGAAGACATCGTGCAGGATGTGGAGATGTACCTGTTCAAGGCCATGGACGGGTTCGTCTATGACGCCAGCAAGGGTCGGTTCCGGGCCTACCTTCGGGCGGCAGTCCTGCACGCGATGAGTCGGCGGGCGACCCGGCAGGCCCGGCAGGGCGAGCCGCTGGACCCGCAGGCCTTTGATTACCTCGCCGCCCAGCGGGAGGCGGAGAGCGACGAACGCTGGGAGCGCGAATGGCAGCTCCACCGCCTTCGCTGGGCGCTTCGGTCCATCGCCCGGGACGTGGAGCCGTCAACTCTGAAGGCCTTTCATCTACATGTATTGGAGGGCAAATCGGTGACGGAGACGGCCGAGCGGCTCGAGATGACGAAGGCCGCCGTGTATCAGGCCAAGTCGCGAGTGTGCAAGCGGTTAAAGGAACGCCTCGACGAAGCGGACCCGGAGGGCGACCTGTAGGCTGTTCGATACTCCTTCTGCCGTGCGTATTCTGCCATGAAGCTCGCCTGTCCCACGTGCGACTCCAATGTGCCGGACGACGCGCCGGCCACGACGCGCCCGTGCCCCCGGTGCGGCCGCCTCCTGGTGTCGCTGGATGGTGACTTCTCGAAATCCGGGGGCTGGGACGATCTGACGGCGGACTTGAAGGATGCGTTTGGGTCCGGGGCCTTCTCACTGGGCCTCGGCCATGCCGACCGCACCCGGCCCATGCCGGGCGTGTCCCCGGCGCCCGTGGCGGCCGAGCCGTTGCGGGTGGGGGCCCGGCTGGGCGACTTCGAGATTCTCGGGCAGATCGGGCGCGGCGGCATGGGCGTGGTGTACCGCGCCCGGCAGGTTTCGCTGAACCGCACGGTGGCGCTGAAGGTGCTGGCCGCCTTCGTCGACCCGGAGAGCCAGGCCATTGCCCGCTTTCGCAAGGAGGCCCAGGCCGCCGCCCGCCTGCACCACACGAACATCGTGGCCATCCACGCGCAGGGCGAGCACAGCGGCTATTACTACTACGCGATGGAATTGATCGAGGGCGAAAGCCTGGACGCGGCCCTGCGGCGCGGGGCATTCCGGGCCCGATCGTCCGCCGCCGACGCTCCGGCCGGCGCGGCCGATTCCCGTTCGTTTGCGTTTGGGCGGGGGGGGCTGGACGCGTATCGTCGTCTGGCCCGTCTCCTGGCGGAGGTAGCCGACGCCCTGGCATACGCCCATCAGAACCACGTGATCCACCGCGACATCAAACCGCAGAACCTGCTGCTGAGTCGCGACGGCCGGCTGCACGTGACGGACTTCGGCCTGGCGCACCTGCTCAGCGAGCCGCACCTGACCACCACGGGCCAGGTCATGGGGACGCCGCTGTACATGTCGCCCGAACAGGTCCGGCTCGGGCATGGCCGGGTCGACTGGCGGACGGACATCTACTCGCTGGGCGTCACGCTGTATGAAGTGCTGACCGGCGAGCCGCCGTTTACCGGCGAAACGCGTGACCAGATCATCGACCAGGTGTGTACGGCCGAGCCGCGGCCCCCGCGGCGGCTCGATCGCGGCATTCCCCGCGATCTGGAGACCATCTGTCTGCGAGCGATGGAGAAAAACCGGCTGCGTCGCTACGCATCCGCCGGCGATATGGCGGAGGACCTGCGCCGTTTCGCCGACGACCGTCCCATCCGCAGCCGCCGCACCAGCCGCCTGGTCAAGGCCGGCAAGTGGGTGCGCCGCCACAAGTGGATGACCGGCACCATTTCCTCGTTGTTCGTGGTGGTGGTGCTCACCATCGGCCTGACGTGGGTGCAACGGCTGCGCCGCCTGGAGTCGGCCGACCGTCGCCTGAACGACGCGTACGAGTCCGTCGCCTACATCAACTTTCGCGAGCCGCCTCCTTCCGTGGAACAGGACATCGCATATGCCGAGGCCCGGGGCGCCGATCCGACCCGCGTGCGGCTGGTCAGGGCCATGGCCAGGGCCACGCGTCCGGACCGTTCCACGCGCGCCGCAGCCCTGGCAGACCTGGAGGAAGTGCTGAAGGTCCGGCCCGACAGCGTCGAGGCGCGGTGCGTGAAAGCCGTCATGCTGCACCTCAACAACGAGACGGAAGCATACCAGAAGTGCATCGACGGCATCGGAACGCCGCGCACGGCCACCGAGTGGTTCTTCTACGGCTACGCGATTCACTTCAAGGATCCGCAAACGGCCAAGGAGAGTTACAGACGTGCGATTGATCTGCACGCCGCGCAGAACCAGATCTACCCCCAGGCCATGATTCATCTGGCCCGCGCCCAGAATCAACTCATGTACCGGACGCGGCAACTGAGCGATTTCGAAGAAGCCGCCGACAACCTGCGCCAACTGACCATCATCGGGGTATACGGCGCATACCCGCACTACCTGCTGTCCATCACGTACCGCCTCGCCGCCGAGATCGAGGGATCGAGTGACGACCCCGACAACGCCGCGGTGCCGCTCTATTACCGGGACGCCCGGGCTTACGCCGAGAAAGGGCAGCAGAAGGACAAGGGCGACGACCGCCCGGTCACGGCCGAGGCGGAGTACTGGGAGAGCTTCGGCGATTTCGAAAAGGCAATCGATGCCCGCACCCGGGCCATCAAAGTGGCGTCTGAATCCTACAACCGCGATTCGGTCTGGGAGGGCCACCACTATCGTTGGCGGCTCTACTACTGGCAGAACCGGTTCGAGGAAGCCCTGGCGGACCTCGACCGGCTGTCAGCAGAGTATGACCCGCGCGACCTGTTCTACACGCATGTCTACCCAATCTTCGTCCACGCGGAGATGGGTGATCGCGACCGGGCGGTCACCACGGCCCTGCGGCTGGCCGAGGACGGACCGGGCGACGCACGGCGGGTCATCCTGGCGTCCACGTGTTTGCGTTTGCTCGGAGAGAGGGAGAAAGCCAGCGCACTGCTCGACGATCGCGCGGCGGGAATTCAGTTTCGTTCGACGGACGGCAGCGCCGATGGGGGGACCTGGTGGCGGATTCTCTACGAGCTTGCCCAGGGCCGCCGCACACTGGACTCCGTCCTGAGCTCCGAGCCCTGCATCAGCGGCGACAACGCCCAGACGCGGCGCGCCGAGGCCCTTTTTTACGCCGGCGCGATAGCGCTGGCCGAAGGACGCCGGGCGGAGGCCGTCGACCTCTTTGACCGCTCCTACCGCTGCTTCGACGGCGAACGCCGCTACACCTTCCACGCCAAAACCCTTTGCGTGAAGCTGAAGGACCCGGCTTGGCCGCCCTGGCTGCCCGCCCCGAGCGGGAACGAGGCATCCGCCGCGGCCCAATGATCTTGTGGAACATCGTTTGGAGTCGGCACCGTCGGCGGGTACCATGCCGCCACGCCGCGCGTGATGCCGCGCGGCGACAAGGAACGAATCGGTGCGATCGATCACGCGAGAGCTGGAACAACGACTGACCGAAGCCCTGCGGGCCTGTTTCGGCGCCGCGGCCGAGGGCGTGGATCCCATGCTGCGGCCGACCCAGGATTCGAGCTTCGGCGACTACCAGGCCAATTTCGCCATGGCCCTGGCTCGGACGCTCAAGCAGAAGCCGCGGGACGTGGCCACCGCCGTCGTCGGGCGACTGGACGTGGGCGACCTTTGTGAGCCGCCGCAGGTCG
>Ga0334887_1003594_pt1 | contig 15153 bp, 10 predicted proteins | sample GraSluR1_MG_10_FD_207217 | JGI IMG/M metagenome (GOLD analysis project Ga0334887, IMG submission 207217) | Sludge microbial communities from methane-producing bioreactor in Wageningen University, Netherlands - Granular Sludge_18_07-R1 | ecosystem: Engineered > Bioreactor > Anaerobic >...
TTTCCCCGATGGCGACGGCGCCATGGTTGGCCATGAGGCAGGCGTTCCGGCTTTTCAAGGTTTTCGCGACGACAGCGCCGAGTTCTTCGGTTCCCGGAAGGCCGAATTCGGCCAGGGGAACGTCTCCTCCTATATAAACAAGGGTTTCGATGAGGACAAGGGGTATTCCCTTGCCGGCAACGGCGAGGGCGGTAGCATAGGGCGAATGGATATGTACCACCCCCCGCGCGCCAGAAACTTCGCGGTAGATCGCGGTGTGCATGCGCCATTCCGACGAGGGCTTGCGCTTCCCCTCCACGACGGCGCCGCTTGAGGCCTCGATGATCACGATATCGTCCTGGGTCATTTTTTCGTAGGGGTACGAGCTGGGCGTTATCGCTATCTTCGTACCCGTCGCATCCAGGCAGCTCAAATTTCCGCTGGTTCCGGCGAAGAGTCCCCTTTTATACGCCAAAAAAGTATTTTCCAGCAGCGTTTCCTTCATCCGGGTGAACATTGACATCCGACTAGCCTCCTCCTACGCCCGCCCGTTCTTTCCCCGATGCCTTCCACAAGCGCTCCGCGACCGGCGCCCACTGTTCGGCGGCCTTTCGGGTTTTTGCGCAGAGCATTTCCACGGCTTCCGGCGCTTCCAGCTCGGTGGATTCGGCCTTCGACTCCCTTACCATTTCGACCAGGGCATCCGGATTATCCAATAAAGGACAGGGTCTCAACAGATTCTCATCAAAGGGCTGCCTTTGCCTATAGGCCCTAAAAAGTGGCGAGCGCAGGGCGTCCAGGAGACTCGCTTCCTTGATGTTGACGTTCGAGTAATGGATGAACGCGCAGGGCTCGGCATCTCCGTTGGCGTTGATATGGAGGTAGGATTTTCCGCCGGCTATACAGCCCGAACAAAATTCCCCGTCGTTCCAAAAGTCCAGGGCGAATATCGGCTTGCTGTTCCGTATTTCACGGACCCGTCGATACATGTATTCCCGTTGCCCCGGGGTGGCCAAGAGGCTTACATCGGCGTCTTTTCCCACGGGGATATAGGTAAAATTCCACACGAAACGGCAGCCCCGGGCTATCATCTCGTCCACGAATTCGTCGGATCCTACGCTTTCGGTATTGTATCGATGATAGCAGGTCGAATAGCCGAAGAGCAGCCTGTGTTCCCGCATGAGGTCCATGGCCGCCAGCACTTTCCGGTAAGTGCCCTTGCCCCGCCTCATGTCCGTCGCTTCCTCGTCTCCTTCGATCGAAAAGGCCACGGCCATATTGCCGACCCGCAACAGGTCCCGGCACAGGGCTTCGTCCACCAGGGTTCCGTTGGTAAAGGCGAAAAAATAAGCGTCCTGGTGCGTTTCGCAGAGACGGATTATGTCGTCTTTGCGCACCAGAGGTTCGCCTCCGGAGAGAATGAAGAAATAGCTGCCCAGCGATTTGCCCTGCCTGCAGATCGAGTCGAGGGTTTCTAAAGAGAGATTGTGCTTTTTGCCGTACTGGGCCGCCCAGCAGCCGGTACAGGCCAGATTGCAGCCGCTGGTGGGATCCATCAGGATCGCCCAGGGGATGTTGCAGTCGTATTTTTGTCGCGCCGCCCGGGCGCGCGCTGCGCCTTCGAGGTTGGCGTGGACGAAAAAGCACTCCACGAGTTTTTGTATGACTTTTATATCCACTTCGGCGAAGAGTTTTTTTACCAGCAGATACCAATTGCTGTCCTCGTCGGTCAGAACCTTTTCCACCGCCTTAATTTCGGCGGTATGCATGGCTTCCCGGTCGAGTTTACGGGCAAGCTCGATTATCCGGGGTAATCTTTTCATGGGGTCGTTGGCGATGTACCACAAGAGCAGGTCAATCGCCGCCTTACGCAGCACAGGCATAATTGATTCCTCCTTGTTGGCGTATTTCTTTATTAAATAACGATCGTGCAGAACCAGGGCTTATACCACAAGGCTAATACGCTCCGGGCCCGGGGTCAATGCTCAATACAGCCGCAGCGCTCTGAACGGCAGGAAACCCGCTTGCGAATCAACGCGGCCGGCATGACGGATGCGCGAAAACACAGTACTATTGAAACCATGCGGAAAGAGATAGCGGAACAAACCTACGGGATCGCCAGAGTCCCGGCCCGCTGGGGAAAGGATATTGAGCGGTCGCTGAACCTTGCCGTGGCGGAGCAGCTGGGATTGCACAGGGTACCGGGGATTATCGCCGGCCTTTGGATGGAGGGTTTGGGCGAATGGGTAGGGACAGCGGGGCTGGCCGATCGCGGGACGGGCCGTGCCCCGAATCCGTCGGACAAGGTCCGCATCGGAAGCATAACCAAAACCTTCACCGCCACGGCTATTCTGCGGCTGGCCGACAAGGGCCTTCTGTCCATCGATGACCCATTGAGCCGCTGGGAACCCTGGATTCCGGGATCCGAGCGTATACTCCTGCGTCATCTTCTCAACATGACCTCCGGGCTCGTGAATTACACAGACCTGGAAGCGTTCTGGGCCAAGATCAAGGCCGATCCCGGAGCGCGCTGGGCGCCCAAGGATATGGTTGAAATGGCGGCGGCCGATTCGCCGCGCTTCGCGCCGGGGACCCAGGCGGAATACAACAACACCAACTATATCCTTCTGGGCATGATAATCGAAAAGGCCGGCGGCATGAGCGTGTCGGATTATTTCTCGAAAGAAATCGCGCAACCCTTGGGCTTGGAGAACACCTATCTTCCCGAGGGTCAAAAAATACCGGAGCCTTTTATGCGGGGCTACACCACCCCGGCAGGCGACGATCCGGAATCGGCCAACCTCGTTGAGCAAAGTTTTTATTCGCCATCATCGTCCTGGACCGCGGGAGGAATGATAGGAACGTTGGGCGATCTTAAAAAATGGATGGATGCTCTTTCGTCGGGCAGTCTCTTGAGCCCGGGAATGCATGAGCAGCAGCTGGATTTTTCAATGCCCGGCACCGACGATTACGGGCTGGGCGTTATGCGCGGCGGAACGCTCATCGGCCATGCGGGGGAAGTGCCGGGCTATAACGCTTCGATGTACCGCCACCGGGGCCTGGGGTTAACCGGCATAGTCCTGACCAATCGCTATCCCGGGCCGAGCAAGGGCATGGCGGATAGAATCAACGTGGCGCTCATGAAAACCCTTGCCCTGAGGCATTGATTCCCCCGCGGCTTTCATGTCCGGCGACACGCTGCGAGGCTGCCGGTTCCGTCCCGCTAGCCTTCCAAAGTCCTAAGGGCCAGTTCCGCTACCATGGCCCCGCGGAGCGGCACGCAATCCAGGTTTATGTATTCCTTGGGATTGTGAACGAAATCACCGGTCATTCCTAGTCCATCCAGCGTGGGGCAGCCGACGGCGGAGGTAAAATTCCCGTCGGAACCGCCCATGACAACCTCTCCTTTGAGTTCAATCCCAAGCCTTGCGGCGACTTCTATCGCCCTTTTGTACAGGGCCTTATTGCCAATGTTTTCCTTATCGAAGGGAGGTTTGTTGATACCGCCTTTTGTTTCCACCCTTACTTTGGGGTTGAAGGACGTGAGGTTTTTGAAAAATGCATCATATGTATTGGCCAGTTGTTCCGATGAATACCTCACGTCTATCGTCAGTTTCCCGTCGCCGGGGACCGTCGGCCAAATAGCGTTGCCCGATTCCAAACAAGTACAGGCGACGGTAAGTGTTTCGTTGTTTTTATCGTAGAACGTCAAATCCTCGAGGCGGACAGCTTGCTTTGCCAGCTCGCGCAACCCGCTTTCCGCGCGGGAAGGTTCGAGCCCGGAATGTGCCTGCGTTCCATGGGCAAAAAAGCTGTATACGCCTCTGCCGAAGCGCCCTATTTTTGCTCCCCCGATATAATCTCCTTTCGCCGATTCCATGACGAAGGCGGCTTTGCTCCTTTTGGCGTGGTATTCATAATGCCTTTGCGAAGAGAGGCTGCCGGTTTCTTCGTCAGAGCTGAGGAAAAATACTATTTTACTGTCCTGGGGGAGCAAACCAAGGTCTATAAAAGCCTTGCAGATCATATAGACCTGGATATCTCCCCCTTTCATATCCAATACCCCAGGACCGAAGGCTTTTCTCCCATCGATTTTCCATAGGGGCTCGAAGCTTCCCTTTGGATACACGGTATCGTAATGTCCGACAAATAAAATCTGATTCTCGCCCGTACCGTATTCCATCAACAGATGATCCCCGTATCGCACATCTTCACTAGGAACGACAGTACAGGCAAAACCTATTTGGGCGAACAGATTCGAGAAAAAATCCCTGCATGCGGCAAGATCGTTTTTCTCCCCCTGGGTAGGACTTTCAAGGATCACCGCTTCTTCAAGCAATGCGGTAAACTCATCGTGATGTTCATTCATGTAACGCGACAATTTTTCCGTTCTTCCCATAAAGTCCTACCTTGGTTAATATTTTCACGCCTCAGCCTTGCCAGGAAAAGCCCTGCAGTATTGTGACAAGTACGACGCCGATGACCGCCGTGACAAGGAAATAGGGCATCACCCACTTTAGGTACTTTCCATAGGGTACTTTGGCTATGCCCAAACATGCCATCATGGCCCCGGCGGTGGGCACGACGATGTTCGAAAGCCCGTCGCCCAGCTTATACGTTTCAACAGCGACCTGCCTCGTTATCCCGGTAAGATCGGCGAGCGGCGTCATAATAGGCATGACCGCCACCGCCTGGCCCGAACCTGATGAAATCAAGAGGTTGAACACAAGGTTGAACAGGAACATGATATTGGCGCCGATGACGCTGCCGACGGCTTTGATGGGGAAGGTAAGGTAAAACACGACGGAATCGATGATGCCGCCATCCACCATGACGACGGAGATGGCTTTCGCCATGCCGACTATAAACGCACCGGCCGCAATCCCCTGAAGCCCTTTCGCGAAGGATTTGGCGGTGCCGTTTATGCCGAGGCCTCCCAGAAGCCCTCCGAATACGGCCATGAAGAAAAACACCGTGGTCAGCTGGGTTGTGGACATCTGCTTTACGGTAGCCCCGTAGATCAACCAGGCGAACCCTCCCACCAATACGAGGCCCGCCATGATCTGCTGTAACGTTAACTTGGGATTCGAGAGAACCGAGGGGTCCAGGGTTTCCTCTTCGGGGTCAAAGGGGGCTATGCTCAAGCTGGGATCTTTCTTTATTCGCCGCATATAGCGGATCATGAAAAAGAAATACACGGCGAGAAACAGGACATGTTCGAAAATTCTCACGCCCATACCCGAGAATCTGGGCAGTTCGGCGATATTCTGCGCGAGAGCGGTGGTGAAGATATTCACCTCTCCCGCGGAAAATCCCGCATTCACCGCCAAATAGGCCAAGCCAAAGGCGAGGAGACGGTCATACCCGAGCCTTTTGGAGAATGCCAAGGCTATGGGAACAATGGCGATATTCGCGGTCGAAAACGTGCCTGTCGCTCCCATGACGGAAAGTATTATCGAGACAAGTATTACGATAAGTTCTTCCTTTCCGCGAAGGTGGCTCATCGATTTGATCAATACCTTATCGATGACGCCGGTATCTTCTATCACCTTGATCGCGGCGCCCACCATGAACACGAGGAATATTATATCCGCCGCCTGCAGCCAGCCTTTGGAAACGCTGTTGAACAAGCCGAAGAGCTTGACGGGGGTGCTTTTGGTCGGCGCATAGGAGTCCGGCACGACCAGGCTCCGGCCATCGACCTTGATCCGTTGATATGCCCCCGTAGGAATGACGAACGTAAGAGCCGCAGCCACGATACACATCGCGAACAGCAATACATACGCATGGACAATTTCCTTCTTTCTTTTTCCCTCGGCCAAGCTCGCGCCCTTTGTGCTCATCGTCCACCTCCTCTTACAAACATTCACGCAACGCTATTCGATTCCGCGGGATATTTCGTACACCTTCGCGGCGATCGCGTCTCCCATTTCGCTCGTCGTCGCCCTTCCTCCCATGTCCTTGGTCCGCACCACATTATCGCGGAGAACGGCTGTCACTGCCTCTCGGACAAGACGGCCTAAGCGCTCCTGACCTAATTCCTCGAGCATTATTCCCCCGGAGAGGATGGTTGCGATCGGGTTGGCTATATTAAGACCCTTGTATTTCGGCGCCGACCCGTGTATCGGTTCGAACATCGAAACACCGCCGGGATTGATATTGGCTCCAGCCGCAAATCCAAGCCCTCCGGATATACCGGCCCCAAGGTCGCTGATAATATCTCCAAAAAGATTCGGGGCCACGACGACGCCGAAGTTTTCCGGGTTTTTGACAAACCACATTGTGACTGCATCGACAAAAGTAAACTCGGTAGATATATCCGGGTACTCTTTTGATACTTCGGAAAAAGCCTCGCGCCAGAGCGTATAGAGATGTGGAATTACGTTCGCCTTATCCACCGAGGTGACCTTGGCTTTGCCTTTTCGCCGCGCCAGATCAAAGGAATACCTGAAAACTCTTTCGGCTCCGCCCTTGGTCATCAATCCCAGGGTAATCGCGTAATCCTCTTTGATGTCCAGTTGTGAATCGATGGATACCTGGGCGCGGTATCTTTTCCGCTTCATCTCGAGAGCGCATTGCTGTCGCAACGAATTGTCGTTCCGAACATCGAACCTATGGCCCATGCCGTTATAAAAATCCTCGGTATTTTCCCGTATGATATAGAAATCAATTCCTTTGTCATTTCTAAGCGGGGAGACGACATTGGGAAACAAATGGATGGGTCTGAGATTTATGTACTGATCAAGCAGGAATCTTATTTTCAGAATTAATTCTATCTCCAAAATCCCCGGAGGAACCCGGGGATCCCCGGCAGCCCCGAAAAAAATCGCGTTATTCTGCTCCAGTTCCCGCAGCGCGCTATCCGGCAAAACTTCCCCGGTCGCGAGGTAGTGCTCAGCCCCATAGGGATAATATGTTGTCGAGAAGGTAACACCGCTCACTTCTTCCACGGCTTTCAGGACCTTTAGACCTTCCCTGATTATCTCCGGGCCGATTCCGTCCCCTTCCAGCACAGCAATCGAGTAATTCTTCACCTTTGCCTCCAAAACAACCGGCAGAACAATCACAATCATCAACGGCAAAACAACGATTATAATTGCTGTATTCTCGAAATTGTTCTAAGAATACAAATATTGTACCATGGTTTAATTTCGAAAGCAAGAAAATTGTTACTAAAATACAAAAATTTTAACGAGAGTTAATACACTGGAGGGGTCAGGCACATAATCGCGGTGGCCACCGTTTCGCCCGGATTGAACGCCTTGTGAGGAATATTGTTTTTTATATATATGCTGTCGCCCGCATGAAGGGCGAAGGTTTCATCCACGCAATCAATAGTGATTTCGCCACTTAACACAATAATACATTCCTCGGCCGCATGGGCAGAGTAGTCTTCCCGGCTCCAGCTTTTAGGGTTGAGGGAAAAAAACACCACCTCAAGGCTTGGCGTTTCGTGGACGGAGGTACCGGTCGGGGAAAGAAATTCATAAACAATATTGCTTTCCCTAAGCTTCAACTGTTTTCTCTGATCGGCCCTTATGACCCGCGTGAGTTCCGAAGTTTCCTCGAGAAAGGTGTAAAGAGGCAGCTTCAGCGCGACGCTGATCTTGCGAAGGGAGGAAATCGAAGGTTCCGCGAGGTTTCTTTCGATTTGCGAAATATAGCTGGCGGTCAAACCGCTTAACTGGGCTAGCTGGTTTAATGTTATCGCTTTCGCTTTTCTCGATTTTCTTATTTTATCGCCGATCATAGATTTTCATACACTAAGATCAAAACAAGCCCAGGTCAATAACGAAATACTTACAAAAAGCGGCTTGACGCCGGGACTAGAGGCACCCAGAGCCTGTGCTCTTTCTTCTTCCGTCTTCCTTCGTCAAAGCCCGAGGGATTTTCGATGTCTGAATAGAAATAGTATATCCAAAAATGCCCTCTTTTTCATGGGATCGGTATCGAAACGGAACAGGTGGCTTTCGCAGCCGCAGTCCGTGGATCCGAAGCGGGGAATCGCTTTGCCGCCCATACTGCCCAGAGCCGCGGCAAGATCGCATTCAAGGTTTCTATAGGAATATATGGGGATCTCCTTGATGGAGAGAGCATGGGGTACCAGATAATCGATGTGCCAATGCAGGGCTTTTCCGATTTTCCTTCGGTGCCGCGCAACGCGTTTCGCGAGGCCCTTTTTCGCCGATCCGCAATATATGTACCAGCCCGGTTCGAATTTGAGCCGCCCCAGGCCGCCCACGGCGATTTCAACCTGATGGGCGAGATGGAGCAGCATCATGTAACTGCCCGAGTCGGATTGGGCCAATTCGGTATGACGTAAATCGATGGGAACTTCCGCAGCGGCAAGGTTGGAGGATTCTTCACGGATGGCGAGACTTTCGTAGTTGATACTTCCTTCGCGGCTGGCAAGGCTGGCGTTGCCGCGTTCATCCACCCTTAGCGCATAAGCTCTGCAGTCCACCCGCCCAGCGTAGCGCCCCATGGCGACGGCGAAGGCGGGGTCGCTATGCAGGTTGGGTATTAACCGCCCGGGATTGCCGTGCATAATCATGAATACTACATGGGTTTTGTAGCCCGCAAAGGAAAGTACGGCCAGCTCTTCCAGATGTTTCAACGCCCGGGCGCTGGGCGCGTCGGGAAACATGGCGATTCCGCACTCCACCAGGGAGCAGGCTTTTATTTCGATGAGATGGCGGTCGCCATTTCTGTCTTCCACGAGGAAATCGAAGCGGGATCCACCGATCGTATATTCAGGCTGGAGTATGCGAGCCTGGGGAAAAAGCCTGGGCAGAAGAAGAACCGCGGCCGCCTTGTTCGCCCTGGCGGAAAAGAGGGGCACGATGGCTTCGCGTCCACCATCGTAGCGCACCGCCGCGGCCGTCCAGGCCGTTTTTCCGCCTTCCTGCCGCCGCTCAAGAATCAAGCGCGTACCGGGAATAGTGAATTCTGCGATGCTCCCCGGATTGGGGCAGTGACAGGGCAGTTCTTCCCCGGTTTCGGGATCGGCGGCGATGACGAGAAATCGGTTGGGTCTCCGCACAAAAAGGGCTTCGCGATGGTTATGGAAAATTTGAAACGATGTCGACACTGAAACAGTGTAGCCGGTTCAGTAATTCTTGGATACGGCGCCGGTAGCTAATCCCGCGGCATTGCGCGAGCGGGCTTAATTCCGCACTAGGTACTATTACCTAGTGAATTAGGGAATGATATCGATTGCGCATAGCGGACCAGCCCCCGAGGCTTTAGCCTGGGAGGATTACGCAAGAATGAAAAAGTCAGCAAACCTGCTTTTAGTCTTTCTAGGCTTGGTTATTTTTTCCTGTTCGCTTTTCAGTCCAAAAACCGGCGACAGGGAAGGTTTTGAAATTTATTTTTCAACAAATCCCGACAACATAAAGTCCATTACTTCCGCCAGAGATGTTTCTTTAGTTCAGCCCAGAGAAACATATTATCCAAAAAACGGCGCCCTGGGTTTTGCCAGGTTCTGGTTTCCGACCTCCGAAACTTATAATGTTCTAAAAACGAAGGGTACGCTTGAAAATGGCATAATTCCATTGAAAGCCGAAGACCTCTCTGGATTAGTCTTTTATAAAGCTATCGAAAAAAGCAATGAAAAACCCTTGGTACTTGATGCAGCCTCAGGGGAGCCCTACAAGCCCGAGATAGATTTACCTTACGGCGCGCTCTACAAAGGCCTTGTAATCGAATATGTGTTTTTACAGATCGAGATGGATGATTACAAACTGCGGTATTATCACCAAGACTCAGGGAAGTACAAAGCCGGCGATATCCTCATCGATCTCAACAACGATAATAAGGACTGGCAATATATCTACAATAAACGGGTATTAACGTTCGATTTTAAAAACCCACAAGATAAATCCGAATGTATAGAAAACATCCGTAGTGATATTCGCCTTTACCTGACGGATCAAAGAAAGCCGACGGGTATGTACTATGAAAATTGGAAGTATGAAGGAGATAAGACAAAAAACGCTAGCTATATATACGATTTCTTGTATAAACTCGATAAAGACAGGCTCGACAATTATGCGACAAATCCAAAGGATAAATATGAAAATGAAACCTTAGTCCAGCTATTCCGCCTTAGCCCCGATGTACCCATGGGCGGCAGCGGCAATACCTTCGAAGCAGAGATGGGGGAAGATACCTATCTCAGAAATGCAGGCAACGGACAAGACTTTGGTGGAAATCCGATGCTCATTGTCAACTACGGTCCCGGTGCGACATTGGATAAGCCCTACACGATCGAAACTTTCCCCGAGGATGCCAATGAAGCGAAAATGTACAAGCTGGAATTGGTCTATTCGCTGGGAAATTCCGACCACGGAACCGACGGCCTTACGATACAGGTTCCTGTGGATGGATGGAATGATGCTGATACTCCATTGCCCGCATGGAACGATCTGGAGAATTTCGGGAATGAATTCGGAAAAATGCTCAACATCAGACCGAGCTGCGGCGGCATAGGTGCGCGCTTTGGCTGGCTAGATTTTAACGGTGACTGGCAGGGAGAATTCAGCTCCAGCGCGGGTCATTAATAGTTCCTGTTTATATTTAGTTGCGATAGGCGCATAGACGGAACTCTATAAGCCAGGCTACCTTGAGGTATCAAAACTTAAGGAGGACCCTGCGTGCCCCTCCTGGTCCCGCGCTATCTTTCCACATCCAGCTCAGCCTTCGCGATCGGCCTTTTAGCCCTTGGCATTCTCCTTGGACTCCTGGCCCATAACCTTTTTTTGGCTTTTTCCACCAAGGAAAAGATGTTTACGTACTTTTCGGCCATTATGGGCTTGCTGGTCATTCTACAGACCTTTTCGGCCTACGAAAGATTCATTTTTTATCTGACCTATAACCGTGTAACGCTGATAACCCATCTTTTGTTCGTCATCTTTCTGCTGTTCTTCGAAGATTTTTTTTCGCTGCACTCGCACAAGCCGAAGCTTTCGAAATTCAATCGATTTTCGATCTATCTGATAGCGGGATATACCGTTTTTTTTCTTATCATGAAGTTCCTTCTCCCCGACGCCACGGGCTTTCACAGGCTATTGGATTTTATCCGGGAACTGTTCGTTTTTTATACGAATGTACTTTTTATTTTCACCATCGCGACCGCCCTGGGATGGATGCGTACCGAGGCGCTGTTGTTGCTGATCGCCTTCATACCCCCCGCCCTGCTCACATCCATAAACGCCATGAATATTTTCCCTTTTATGGCTCGTTACGAAAGCTTTATCGGGTTTCTCATGCAGTACAACCAGCCGATCGGGCTTTCGCTCCAAGCGATTCTCTTTTCTCTGGCCATGGGCAACCGTTACAACCGTATCAAACTGGAGCGCCAGCAATCCGTGGAGGAGAGCCGGCGACTTACGCGGCTGAATGAAGAACGGATGGAATTTTACACGAGCATGAGCCACGAGCTGAGGACTCCGCTGACGATTATTCTGGGGATCAACGAGCAGTTGCGCAATGGTCGTTACGGCGATTCGATACGGAAAAACGCGGCCCAATTTTTAGCCATCGAGCGAAACTGCCTGCGCCTTCTCAGGCAGGTGAGCGCCATGCTTAGGTTGGGGCAACCTGCGGCGACAATTCAAGCTGAACCCCTTCCTCTCACCGCGACGATCCAGCTGATACTGAACGACTTTTCTGCTGTAGCGGCCGAACGCGGCATTCCCATTTTCTATGCTCCCGACAAGGGCATGGGATCCTTAGGTCTCTCTATCGCCTGCGAAGATTTGGAGGCCCTGGTCATGAACCTCGTATCCAATGCGTTGAAGTATTGTCCATCAAGCTCTCGGATCAGCCTTGACACGGTCCTGGTTCCCGAGGGGGACCTTGAACTATCGGTTTCCGATACGGGACCGGGAATTCCTGCTGAGCTGCAAGAAATTATTTTTCAACGATATCGGAAGGCGCCCGGGACGAGCGCCCGATTCACATCGGGTCTCGGGCTTACTGTGGTAAAAACAATAATGGAGAACTACGAGGGCTCGGTTACCCTGCACAGTGCCTTGGGCGAAGGTTCCCGTTTTACGCTGCGCTTTCCCGCATCATTGGTGGGCAGGCTGGCTGCCGACAGTCCGCCGCGGGCGGAAAGGAAGCTATTCAGTCAGCTCTATACCGCCGACCTGCTTCCGGGTATAGCCGCTGGGGATTCGGAAGCGGAAGGCCCGGCTAAGGAGCAGAAGCCCCGGGTCCTGGTGGTCGAGGACAACCGGGATATGCGAGCCTATATAGCCTCGGTTCTGGAGGAACGCTTTATGGTGCTCGGCGCCTCATCCGGGGAAGAGGCTCTGGCCTTGCTGAAAACCGAAGCTGTTGATGTGATCGTCTCGGACGTGATGATGCAGGGCATGGATGGTCACGAGTTTTTGGCCAGGATGCGGTCGGAATGCGGGGCTTTCCCCATCCCTCTCATTTTCCTCACCGCCCGTCATTCCCAGGAAGAGAAGGTCGAAAGCCTCAAGAAGGGGGCTATCCGCTATATCACCAAGCCCTTCGTCCCGGCGGAGCTCGTCGCTGGCATCGACGCGATTCTGCTTCACGACCGCGAGTTGGCCCATTCGCAGGTTGAGAGGATTCGAAAAGAGGTAGAGCTGATTCTGCAGAGAGTCGATAGGCAAGCCCAGCGGGATTCTCAGCATCACAATCCGAAAGCAACGGCGACCGACGCGTTTTTGCGAACCCAGTCCCTTTCCGCCCGGGAGCAGGAAGTGGTGCGATGCATCATCGCAGGCATGAGTGACAAGGAAATCGCGGTCAACCTCGGCATCTCCTCCCGCACGGTGGCCAATCACAATAGGACAATCTACAGGAAAACCGGGGTAGGTACGAGATTCGAGCTCATCTCCAAGGTGCTCACCTATGCCGCGGGTACGGTTGATTTTTCAGGTGGGCAGGATACCCTAGGCTAAGCTGTTTTGACGAAGGAGTAATACCATGCGCGGAGCCCTGTTCGAGTTCTTCGGTGGTCCTATTGCAATCGTGGATTTGCCCGACCCCGTCGCGCCTGAGACAGGCGTAGTGCTCAAGGTGGAGGCCACGGGCATCTGCAGGAGCGACTGGCACGGCTGGATGGGCCACGATCCGGACATTAGGTTGCCCCATGTGCCGGGCCACGAGCTGGTGGGCACTATCATCGAACTGGGAAAGGGCGTGCGCAACTGGAAGCCGGGCCAGCGGGTGACAATGCCTTTCGTGGCGGGCTGCGGTCACTGCGAGCCCTGCCTCACCGGCAACCAGCAGGTCTGCGATCATCAGTTCCAGCCGGGGTTTACCCACTGGGGTTCCTTCGCCCAGTATGTGGCGATTCACTACGCCGATATGAATCTTGTACATCTGCCCGAGGGAATGGATTCGGTGGCCGCCGCCAGCCTGGGGTGCCGTTTCGCCACGGCATTTCGCGCTTTGGAAGCCCAGGCTAAGGTCCGGGCCGGGGATTGGGTGGCGATTCACGGCTGCGGAGGCGTGGGGCTTTCCGGCGTAATGATAGCCCGGGCCATGGGGGCCAGGGTCGTGGCGGTGGACATCGACACGGAAAAGCTGGATATGGCCAAGTCCCTGGGCGCCGATTTCTGCGTCGACTCCAGGGGCGTGAACGATCTGCCTGGGGCTGTCCGCGAGATCACCGGCGGGGGTGCCCAGGTATCCATGGACGCCCTGGGGAATCCGAAAACCTGCTTCAACTCCGTCGCCTGCCTGGCCAAGCGGGGCAGGCATGTACAGGTAGGGCTTTTACTGGGCGAGCAGAGCAGAGCCGCCCTTCCCATGGACCTGGTGGTGGCCCGGGAGCTGGAAATTTATGGGAGCCACGGCATTCAGGCCCATCGTTATGGGGCCATGTTGGGCATGGTGGCTTCGGGGCTTTTACATCCCGAGCTTTTGGTAACCGACCGATATACGCTCCAGGAGGGGGTGGAATTCCTTCAGCGCATGGACAGCTTCCCGGGCTCCGGAATACGGGTGATCGACAGGATCTAAGGTGCTTAGACCGCAAGATCGCCGCGATTGACTCTTTTCCCCCTAATCACTACACTACCCGCAAGCCGTTCCCGTTGAAGTTTTCATGGCGCGAACGGTCCCGCCGAGTTAACCGAATTGCGGGCGGGTAAAAAATTCACGCTAAAGAGGGAATCATGCCAGCGATATTGCGTCCTTTCACCTCCGAGTCGGTGTCCGAAGGACATCCGGATAAAATCTGCGACCAAATCTCCGACGCCGTTCTCGACGCATGTCTGGAGAAGGATAGGCATTCCCGGGTGGCCTGCGAATGTTACGCCACCACGGGCCTCGTGCTCGTCGGCGGGGAGATAAGCACTAGAACCTACGTGGATATCCAGGAAATCGCCCGCTCAGTGGTAAAGCAGATCGGTTACGATAACCCCGAATATGGTTTGGACTGGGCGTCCATGGCGGTGCTTAACGCCATCCACAATCAGTCGCCCGACATAGCCCAGGGCGTGGATGGGCACGGGCTCAAGGAGTACGAAGGGAAACAGGGAGCCGGCGATCAGGGCATGATGTTCGGCTTCGCCTGCGACGAGACGCCCGAGCTGATGCCCGCGCCGATTATTCTCGCCCACAGGATATTGAAGGAAGCGGCCCGGATTCGCAAGGCCAAGCAAATCCCCTGGATGCGGCCGGACGGCAAGAGCCAGGTGACGGTGGAATACGACGGTAATAAGCCGGTGCGCATCGCCGCGGTGGTCCTTTCCCAGCAACACGACGAATCGGGGGCTGAAGGGGCTCTCTTGAGCCATGGGGAAATCAGGGAAAACCTTATCGAACAGGTTATAAAACCCGTGTTGGAACCGAGCGGGCTCCTCGACGGGGATACAAAGTATTATATAAATCCCACGGGACGGTTCGTCATCGGCGGTCCCGCCGGAGACACGGGCCTTACGGGACGAAAAATCATAGTGGACAGCTACGGCGGCATGGGCCGGCACGGAGGTGGAGCCTTTTCGGGCAAGGATCCCTCCAAGGTCGACCGTTCGGCTGCCTACATGGCCCGATACGTGGCCAAAAATATCGTCGCCGCCGGCCTGGCGACCCGCTGCGAGCTGGAGCTTGCCTACGCCATCGGCGTTCCCGAACCGGTTTCGGTGCTCGTCGAGACATTCGGCACCGCTTCGGTGGAGGAGACAA
>Ga0334887_1003595_pt1 | contig 15151 bp, 10 predicted proteins | sample GraSluR1_MG_10_FD_207217 | JGI IMG/M metagenome (GOLD analysis project Ga0334887, IMG submission 207217) | Sludge microbial communities from methane-producing bioreactor in Wageningen University, Netherlands - Granular Sludge_18_07-R1 | ecosystem: Engineered > Bioreactor > Anaerobic >...
CTGCAGGCTTTAAAGGAAATGATGACGGATCATCGTTTTGGTGAAAGCGGAGATAAAGTTGTTGTTGAAGAATTTTTAGCTGGTGAAGAATTTTCATTGCTTGCTTTTGTAAAAAATGAAAAAGTTTATCCAATGGTCATTGCACAGGATCACAAACGGGCTTATGATAACGACCTGGGACCAAATACTGGGGGAATGGGCGCCTACTCGCCGGTACCGCAAATCCCTTCAGAAATGGTCGATACTGCTGTTGAGAAAATTTTGAAGGCCGCTGCATTGGGAATGGTGAAAAACGGGACATCATTTACAGGTATTTTATATGCAGGATTGATTGCTACAGATGCTGGTCCGAAAGTGATTGAATTCAACGCTCGCTTTGGCGACCCCGAAACACAAGTGGTTCTACCAAGATTAACCAGTGATCTTGCACAAGTGATTGATGATATTTTAAACGATCAAGAACCAGAATTGGTTTGGAGTGATCAGGCATCTGTCGGCGTTGTACTAGCGGCTGAAGGTTATCCTAATGCGTATCAAAAAGGAATGCCTACTCCAAGTTTTGATGATCAGGTTACGATTTATTATGCAGGAGTTGTTGATGATCAAGGAGAAATACGGGCATCAGGCGGACGCGTACTCCTAGTAGAAGCAGAAGCAGAAACGATTGAGGCGGCACAAACGAAGGTTTATCAAGCTTTGGATCATGCAAAGACTGAGGGTTATTTCTACCGAAAAGATATTGGAGCAAAATCCTTAAAATAAATAAAAAACGGCCAGTCGGTCGTTTTTTTGTTCAAAAGGGTAGCGGATTAAAAAAAATGACAGTTTTAATTAAAAGTGGTAAACTGAATATGAAAAAAGCGTTAAAAAAATATATGAATTTGAAGAAAAATAAAAAGAATTTAACTCATAGAGGCAATTGCATTCGTTAGAATTATTTTTCATTCCAAAGCGTATTGAAAGAGGCGAGGACTATGGAAAGGAAACGATCCAAAGCTGATGATGAGAACCACGAGTTGCAGATGATTTTATCCGGACTACCCAATTCTCAGTATTTAAAAATTTTATTAGCTCAAATCATGAGACATTATGAGCCAACGATCAAATATATTTTCCAAAAACAAATAGGATGGAAACTGGTAATCGAGCAATATGATGGGGTGCTTTGCTGCATCCAGATTCATGAAACCTATTTCTCAGTAATGACACCTTTTCCAGATTTTGGAATCAGCTATTTAACACCGATGGTAAAAGTGATGTCGGAGGAGTTCAAAGAAAAGTTCGAAGATGTATCAAAAAATACGCAGCAGATCGAAATGAAAGTAACTAATGAAGAGGAAATGGAAGACGTTATCTTCTTAGTTAGTTTACAAGCGAAAAAATTAAGGAATGCCTTAGTTTGAAAACTAAATGTTCGTGTTTTTTGTAATAAATTTCAAAATCAGCTTGCTTTTCAGGTGGATATGTTGTAAATTACATAGGGCGATACTGCCCTATGTTTTTTTATGGTTCATACTTTTCATAGTGAACAGTATAAAAATAGGTGTTTGGAAAAGGAAATCACTTCATCCTATTTGATGCAATGAAATGTATGAAAAAAAATAAAATGAGATAGTGATCTTATTCATTGGAGGCCCATATGAAAGTATTTGATTATGAAGATATTCAGTTAATTCCTAATAAGTGTATTGTGAACAGTCGATCAGAATGTGATACAACCGTTCAATTAGGAAAGTTTAGTTTCAAGATGCCTGTCGTACCAGCCAATATGCAAACGATTATTGATGAAAGTATTGCGGAATTTTTGGCTGAAAATGGGTACTTCTATATTATGCATCGTTTCTATGAAGAGGAACGAATCCCATTCATCAAGAAAATGCAGTCTCGCGGCCTGTTTACTTCCATCAGTGTGGGGGTAAAAGGATATGAATATGATTTTGTGAAGCAGTTGGCAGAGGAAAAGTTGAATCCAGACTATATTACCATCGACATTGCTCATGGTCATTCTGATCCGGTAATCAATATGATTAAGCACATTAAAAAATATTTGCCGGAAACCTTTGTGATTGCTGGCAACGTTGGTACGCCTGAAGCTGTTCGTGAATTAGAAAATGCAGGAGCTGATGCAACCAAGCTTGGAATCGGACCTGGAAAAGTATGTATTACTAAGATTAAGACTGGATTTGGGACTGGCGGCTGGCAATTAGCAGCATTGAGTTGGTGTGCCAAGGCAGCACGCAAACCGATTATTGCTGACGGTGGAATTCGAACTCATGGAGACATTGCCAAATCAATTCGTTTTGGCGCGACAATGGTTATGATTGGTTCATTATTTGCCGGTCATGAAGAATCTCCTGGCGAGACTAAGGTAGAAGACGGTGTCGTTTATAAAGAATATTTTGGCAGTGCCTCTGAATTCCAAAAGGGCGAGAAGAAAAACGTGGAAGGTAAAAAGATCTGGATTCCTTATAAAGGTTCTTTAAAGGATACTTTAGTAGAGATGCAGCAAGATCTTCAGTCGTCGATTTCTTATGCTGGAGGCAACGATTTAGAAGCCTTGCAAAAAGTTGACTATGTAGTGGTTAAGAATTCAATCTTTAATGGCGATACGATTTAATGGTTTTTAGAAAACTTTTAAAAATGGTTCAATAGTCTTTAAAGAATTAGGTTAATAAAACATGTGCGGACGTGTAACCTACTATCTATTACGGATAGTAGGTTACACGTCCGATTTTTTCATATTTTCTGACGAATTTCAAAATGCATTTGATAATTCCTTTCAGGAGCTTTTTGTACGTTTGACAGTAAAGTATAATTGGTTTAGTTTTAAGTCATCCAATAATAAGTGAGGAAAACGTATGTGGCAATTAGCAGAGAAAAAGACGACACCAATCTATCAACAAATTATCGAACAGATTATCTCTTATATTCAAGACGGCACGTTGGAACCAGGGGATAAGCTACCCGCAGAACGCAAACTAGCAGAATATTATCAAGTGAATCGTTCAACCGTTGTTCACGCATTGGAGGAACTGGCTAGTCTTGGCTGGGTATTGCGGCGACAAGGCAGCGGAACCATTGTGAACGAAGGAAACTGGGGACGAAGCACTATTCCCAGAGTGGATTGGCGCAGCTTATTTACGCAGGAGACTCTTCCAAAGGAACCATTTGTAGAAAAAGCTTATCCATTGCTGAAGAATCCTGATGCTATTGATCTGTACTCAGGGGAACTGCCGTTAAGTATGATTCCAGATTTTCGTTTTCCTTCCTATACGTGGGAAGAGTTATTGCTTGAAGAAAAAAAGCAAAGTCCATTAGGCTATCGTCCTTTGCAGCAAGTAATCTGTCAGCGAATCAAGTTAGAGCAGAAAATCGATGTCTCTTCGAATCAAGTCCTAATTACTTCAGGCGCACAACAAGCAATGTTTTTATTATTGCAGGTGATGCTCCAAAGTGGAGATAGTGTGGCAATTGAAGATCCTTCATTTTTATACTCCCTACCAATTTTTGCTAGCGCCGGGGTCAGACTCTATGGCGTAGAAATGGATCGGGAAGGAATGAGGATTGATAAATTGGAACAATTGATTCTGACTAAAAAAATCAAACTGATTATTCTCAATCCGACTTTTCAAAATCCAACTGGGACAACGATGTCGGAGAAACGCAGAAATGAGTTAATCGAACTCAGTCTTAAATACCAGCTGCCGATCGTAGAAGATGAAGTGTTCAGCGAGATGAATTTCGGGAAAACGCCGCCGTCTTTAAAAGAACTTGCTCCCCACCAAGTCATTCATCTAGGTTCACTTTCAAAGATATTTGGTTCTTCAATCAAAATTGGCTGGGTCGTGGCTGATCAAAATTTAATTCAACGCTTATCTGAAGCCAAACAAATGATGGATTTTTCTATCAGTGTTTTTCCGCAGGTCATTGCACATACTGCCTTAACAGATCCACAATTCGAGCAGAACCAAGCAGAATTAGTTGTTACTTTAAAGCAGAAGGCCAAAGATTTTATTGATCAGGCAAAATCAATTGCTGAGGATTGGCATATATCGTCTATCGAGGGTGGCATTTATGTATATCTGACTTGGCGTCATCAGCGCTTAACCCGAAAAGATTGGGATATTTTTCTGCGAGAAAAATTAGTGATTGCCCCCGCATTTTTATTTAGTAATGATACAATGGCAATGAGAGTGAATTATACTCGAATGACGGATCAAACACGACAAGAATTTTTTTCTAAGTTGTTTGTAATTTCAAAGGAATTAAGGAGGAGTTAAATGGAAGCGTTAGAAGTGATGAATCAGCACAGAACATATCGGAATTTTGATGAAACCTACCAATTATCAGAAGCAGAGCTGCAAAAGATTCTGCAAGCTAGTCGTCAAGCTCCCAGCTGGATGAACGGTCAAATGTACAGCATCATTGTCGTAAGGGATACGGAGATTCGCCGGCAGCTCGTGGCGATGAATCCTGGAAATTCTCATATGCTGCATAGTTCAGTATTTTTAGTATTTGTAGCGGATTTGAAACGCACGCAAAAGGTAGCTGAGCAGTATGAGATGGATTATCGAATTAACGAAGGATTTGATCCATTGATCACGGCTGTTACCGATACAGCGTTAGCGTTGGAAAATGCAGTAATTGCGACTGAAGCATTGGGATTAGGTTCTGTAGTTGTGGGTTCTATTCGCAAAGATATTGCTGAAGTAAGCAAACTATTAAATCTGCCCGATTATGTGCTGCCGGTCGCAGGCTTGAGTATTGGAAAGCCTAATGTGGATATGCGAATAAAACCAAGATTGCCAGAAGAAGCGGTGATTCATTATGACACATATAAGGATTACGATTATTCTTTGATTGAAGAGTATGATGATACGATGGAAAAATTTGCAGAGGCTCGTGAAACGAAATTATGGAGCAAAAAGTTTGCAGATTATTTCAGCAGTTCACCAAACAAAAAAGTTGATGAATTTCTGAAAATCAATAAATTTTTCAGTGTTACGTTTGACACCGATAAGTAAGTGACTTATAGTAAGGATGAAAATTAAATTAATTGTTAGGTGAGGCTCCTATACGGACACAGGCTACTGCCCAAAAATGTCGAGAGACGCCAATGGGTATAACAGGGATTATCGTGAAGGTGATTCATAACGTAGCTGACAGATTCTGTCTACGCCCTATAGTGCTAAAGCTCGACGATGAACATGAATGAAACTTTCGCGCGTGCTCATTTTCGAGTGCGCGCTTTATTTGTGTCCTAAAGCTCCTAGACAGTTAACGAAATGAAAGGATGTGAGGAAGATGGATCATGAAGATAGTCGACCGAAAAGTAATTACTCGCGGACGACTGCGGTTGTCCTGAATTTTAGGAGGAACCATTATGATGAACAAAAAAAGCCTTCTTGCTCGCAAAGTCAACAAAGACCAAGAGCTAAAGAAACTAGCGATTCTATCTGATCGTGATCTTTTTCTAAACCTGAGAACCTCTTTACAGGGATTATCTGAAGAAGATGCACAAAGCCGATTGGAAGAATATGGTCCAAATGAAGTCTCAGCACAGAAGCCAACACCAGGAATTTTGCTGTTTCTACAAGCATTTAATGATCCGTTTGTGTATGTCTTAGCTGCATTAGCAATTGTTTCCTTATTAACCAATGACATAGAAGCGGCGGTTGTTATGACGATCATGATTTTGGCTAGTGTGCTGATTACCTTTATTCAAGAATACCGTTCGCAAAAGGCCAGCATCGAATTAAAGGAAATGATCGAAAATACTGCGGCAATTACCCGTAATGGAGAAACGAAAGAAATTCCGATGGATGAAGTCGTCCCTGGTGATATTTTGACGTTAGCAACTGGTGACATGATTCCAGCAGATGCCGTATTGATTTGGACAAAAGACCTTTTTGTTAACCAATCGTCGTTAACAGGAGAATCGATGCCTGTTGAAAAATTTCTAGTAAAAGACAAGGAATTGACAGAAGAAGCCACAGCATTAGACTTAACAAATCTTGTTTTTATGGGAACGGATGTGCTAAGTGGTCAAGGAAAAGCCATTATTTTAAAAACGGGTCAGCAAACATTTTTCGGAGATATCGCCAAAAATGCCACATCCAAACGGGGGAAAACGTCATTTGATTTAGGATTAGCTAGAGTCAGCAAATTATTACTGCGAATGGTTATGATTCTTTTTCCATTAGTTTTTCTGATAAACGGCTTGACGAAGGGTGATTGGAGCAGTGCCTTCTTCTTCGCCATTGCAGTTGCAGTCGGCTTGACGCCTGAAATGCTGCCGATGATTGTGAGCTCTAACTTGGCAAAAGGAGCATTGACATTATCGAAACACAAAGTGATTGTGAAAGAGTTGGCTTCAATCCAAAATTTAGGTGGAATGGATGTCCTATGTACAGATAAAACTGGGACAATTACGGAAGATCGAGTTGTTTTGGTTCAACATTTGGATCCTTTAGGAAATGAAAACGAGCAAGTATTAGACCTTGCATTCATGAATTCTACCTATCAAACGGGCTGGAAGAATTTGATGGATATTGCCGTAATCAATTATTTTGAAGAACAAGATCGACATTTGCCCTATCAAATGGTTCAAAAAATTGATGAGATTCCCTTTGATTTTTCTCGTCGCCGTTTAACTGTCGTGATGAAAACAGACGAGCATCAATTGATGATCACTAAGGGTGCGGTTGAAGAAATGGCAACAATTTGTAAATATGTGGAGATTGATGGAGAAATTCTAGAGTTAACCCCAGAAATTCGCCAACAGCTACAAACCGTCAATGAAAAAATGAATCGTCAAGGCATGCGTGTCATTACAGTAGCTGTTCGTCGTGACGCACATGATGAAGCCATCTATTCAACAGATGATGAAAAAGATATGACCTTGGTGGGCTTCATGGGCTTCCTTGATCCTGCCAAGGCATCAGCTAAACCGGCAATTAAATCCTTGCAGCAGCACGGAGTAGCGGTAAAAGTTCTAACAGGCGACAATGCGATCGTGGCACAAAAAGTTTGTCAGGATGTGGGAATCCCTGCAGATCAATATGTGTTAGGTAATCAAATCGATGAAATGTCAGACGATGAACTGTATCAAGCAGCTGAAACTACAAATCTGTTTGCAAAACTAAATCCGATGCAAAAATCACGAATCATTGAAGCTTTGCAAAATAAGGGACACACTGTTGGCTTTATGGGTGATGGCATCAATGATGCACCTGCTTTAAGAAAAGCAGATGTCGGAATTTCGGTTGATACAGCAGCCGACATCACAAAGGATGCTAGTTCCATTATTTTATTAGAAAAAAGCCTAGGCGTTCTAGAAAATGGTGTGATTGAAGGACGACGAGTATTCAGCAATATGATGAAATACATTAAGATCACCATCAGCTCAAATTTTGGGAATGTTTTCTCGATTTTAATTGCTAGTGCATTTCTACCATTTTTACCTATGCTATCACTTCAATTGTTATTGCAAAATTTAATTTATGATTTCGCTCAATTAACGATTCCATGGGACAATGTGGATGATGAAGAATTGCAGGTGCCAACAAAATGGGAAACAAAAGGGTTGTTAAAATTTACCCTGTGTATTGGACCTATCAGTTCTGTGTTTGATATCATTACGTTTTTAGTCATGTGGTTTGTATTCGGAGCGAATACGGTTGGTGCGCAAAATCTATTTCAAACAGGCTGGTTTATGATTGGATTAACTACACAAGCGTTGGTAGTTTTAATGGTAAGAACAAAGAAAATTCCTTTTATCCAAAGTCGTCCAGCTCCGCAGGTATTTGTCAGCTTATTAATGGCAGTAGTAGTAGGAGCATTAGTCGTACTAACACCGTTAGCTGAGCAATTTGATTTTGTTCATTTGCCAAATAGTTATTGGCTATGGTATGCAGGAATTGTTCTTGCTTACATGCTGGCAACACAACTAGGAAAAGTATTGTATATAAAAATTGCAAAAGAATGGATCTGAACTATAACAGAAGGACCTGTGTTGTCCTTCTGTTTCTTTTTTGTGAAAATGCTTAACAAATTCCGGTCTAAACGTGTTGTTAATCCATCTATTTTAATCTTTTTTCTCCTTGATGATGAGGGGGATTATGGCAAATTTATGATTTTTCAAGATCACAAACTTACCTGTTCTAATCTAGATGTTTGTTATTATTAGAAAAAAGCTGCAGATGATTTCACAAGGTTGAAAAGTGAAACGCTTCAATTCGTTCAGAATTGCTGAGCAAGTTTGTTGTCAATTGAATACAAAAATGCTAATTTAGAGAAGAAGGAGCAATAGCAATAATACAGGTTGATTTGCTGTTGCACTGAAAACAAGATTTAATTTACTTAAGAGAGGAAAGTGTGACACCATGGCAGAAAAAGAGTTAACGATTGATTTTGAAGCCTTACTAAAAGATGTAAACGCGGATTTCCCCGTGTACCAGGCACTGGATGAAGATGGAAAGATTATTAATGAAAATCTCGTTCCAGAATTATCTGATGAAGAACTTGTTGAATTGATGACTTCAATGGTTTGGTCTCGTGTATTGGACCAACGTTCAACTGCATTGAATCGTCAAGGACGTTTAGGATTCTTCGCACCAACAGCTGGCCAGGAAGCTAGCCAATTAGCCAGTCAATTTGCGTTTGAAAAGGAAGACGTTTTACTACCGGGCTATCGTGATGTTCCACAATTGATTAAACATGGCTTGCCTTTAGCGGAAGCGTTCTTATGGTCACGCGGACATGTTGCCGGAAACAACTATCCTGCAGATTTACAGGCTTTACCTCCTCAAATCATTATCGGAGCTCAATATGTACAAGCTGCCGGTGTGGCATTAGGTTTGAAGAAACGTAATAGTAAAAATGTTGTCTTTACTTATACAGGCGATGGTGGTTCATCTCAGGGGGATTTCTACGAAGCGATTAACTTTGCTGGTGCCTATCATGCAAACGCTGTATTTTATATTCAAAATAATGGATTTGCGATTTCAACACCGCGTGAAAAACAATCAGCAGCTAAAACGTTAGCACAAAAAGCAGTCGCTGCTGGAATTCCAGGTATTCAGGTTGATGGAATGGACCCTCTAGCTGTTTATTATGTCTCTAAAAAGGCACGTGAATGGGCAGCAAATGGCAATGGTCCAGTCTTAATCGAAACATTAACGTACCGTTACGGTCCACATACGTTATCTGGGGATGACCCAACACGTTACCGCTCAAAAGAAATGGACGACGAATGGACGAAAAAGGATCCATTAGTACGTTTCCGTAAATACTTAACGGAAAAAGGCTTATGGTCAGAAGAACAAGAAGAAAAAGTGATCGAAGCAACAAAAGAAGAAATCAAGCAAGCTATCACTGATGCTGATCGCGTACCTAAACAAAAAGTGTCTGATTTCTTGAAAAATATGTACGAAGTGCAACCACAAAACATTAAAGAACAAATTGAATTCTATGAAGCGAAGGAGTCGAAATAATCATGGCACAAAAAACGATGATCCAAGCAATTACAGATGCCTTAGCTCTGATGCTTGAAAAAGATAAAGAAGTTTTAATTTTCGGTGAAGACGTCGGTAAGAACGGCGGCGTATTCCGTGCCACTGAAGGTCTTCAAGAAAAATTCGGTGAAGATCAAGTTTTTGATACACCATTAGCTGAATCTGGTATTGCTGGACTTGCTTTTGGGTTAGCCTTGCAAGGCTTCCGACCTGTCCCTGAAATTCAATTCTTTGGTTTCGTATTCGAGGCAATGGATGAAATTGTTGGACAAATGGCTCGTACTCGTTACCGTATGGGAAATACAAGAAACTTACCGATCACGATTCGGGCACCATTTGGTGGCGGTGTGCATACACCTGAGCTTCATTCCGATAATTTAGAAGGATTAATGGCTCAATCTCCAGGCTTGCGCGTGGTTATTCCGTCAAATCCGTATGACGCAAAAGGTTTGTTGATTGCATCAATCCGTAACAATGACCCAGTAGTCTTTTTAGAACACATGAAATTGTATCGTTCATTCCGTGAAGAAGTTCCTGAAGGAATCTACGAAGTGCCATTGGATAAAGCGGCTGTTACAAAAGAAGGTTCTGATGTTTCAATTATCACTTACGGCGCAATGGTTCGTGAAGCGATCAAAGCAGCAGATAACTTAGCAAAAGAAAACATCAATGCAGAAATCATTGATTTGCGTACTGTTGCACCACTTGATGTTGAAACGATCATTAAGTCCGTTGAAAAAACTGGTCGTGTAGTCGTTGTTCAAGAAGCGCAAAAACAAGCAGGGGTTTCTGCACAAGTTATCTCAGAAATTTCTGAACGAGCTATTCTTTCACTAGAAGCACCGATCGGACGAGTTTCTGCTCCAGATACGATTTTCCCATTCGGACAAGCAGAAGGAATCTGGTTGCCAAATGCAGCAGATATTGAAGCAAAAGTAAAAGAAATCGTAGAATTTTAAACCTACGTTACAAACAGCAGACTTATTTTTTCGGATCTTAGAAAAAATAAATACATTAGTATAAGGAGCGAAAAAACATGGCTTACCAATTTAAATTGCCCGACATCGGTGAAGGCATTGCAGAAGGTGAGATCGTTAAATGGTTCGTCAAAGCTGGCGACACAATTAACGAAGATGATACTTTACTTGAAGTACAAAATGATAAATCAGTGGAAGAAATTCCATCACCTGTAACAGGAACAATAAAAAAAATTATCGTAGACGAAGGAACAGTAGCAAATGTTGGCGATGTTCTCGTTGAAATTGATGCACCAGGACAAGAAGATAATGAAGGCGATTCAGGTGTGGCTGCTGAATCACAAACACCTGCTGCTCCAGCAGCTGAACCAACTGCAGACAGCGAAAAAGCTGAAAGCGACAGTTCTAATGCTGGCGGCGGAGTCTACCAATTCAAATTACCAGATATTGGTGAAGGTATTGCAGAAGGCGAAATCGTTAAGTGGTTCGTGAAGTCTGGGGACAAGATCGAAGAAGACGACACGTTACTAGAAGTACAAAATGATAAATCAGTGGAAGAAATTCCATCACCTGTAACAGGAACAATCAAAAAGATCATCGTAGACGAAGGAACAGTAGCAAATGTTGGCGATGTCTTAGTAGAAATCGATGCACCTGGGCACAATGATTCTAGCGCATCTTCAAGTGAATCCTCTACACCAGCAGAGACAGCAAAAACAGAAGCAAAAGCGGATTCTTCAGTTGTTGAAGCAAGCAATCCAGACAAGCGCGTATTGGCGATGCCATCTGTTCGTCAATATGCACGTGAAAAGGATGTCGACATCACACAAGTAACTGCTACAGGTAAAGGCGGACGTATTACCAAAGAAGATATTGACACATTCGTTTCAGGTGGAGGACAAGCAGCACCAGCGAAATCAGAAGCTCAATCAAATGATACAGCAGCGTCCACTGCAAGTGGTCCAGCCGCAAAAACAGAAAAACCTGCGCAACCATTTACTTCTAACATGGGCGAAATGGAAACTCGTGAGAAGATGACACCAACACGTAAAGCAATTGCTAAAGCAATGGTAAATAGCAAACATACGGCACCACATGTAACCTTGCATGATGAAGTTGAAGTGTCTAAACTTTGGGATCATCGTAAGAAGTTCAAACAAGTGGCTTTGGACAATGGTACGAAATTAACCTTCTTACCATATGTGGTTAAAGCATTGACTGCAACAGTCAAAAAATACCCAGTCTTGAATGCATCGATTGATGATGCTGCGCAAGAAATTGTGTATAAAAATTACTATAACATCGGTATCGCAACGGATACAGATCATGGCTTGTATGTACCAAACGTTAAAAATGCTGATACAAAAGGCATGTTCAAGATCGCCGATGAAATCAATGAAAAAGCTGCTTTGGCTCATGATGGAAAATTGGCTGCAGATGACATGCGTAATGGAACAATCACGATTTCTAATATCGGTTCCGTTGGAGGCGGCTGGTTCACTCCAGTAATCAACTACCCTGAAGTTGCCATTCTTGGTGTTGGAACGATTGCGCAACAACCAATCGTGAACGATGAAGGCGAATTAGCGGTTGGTCGTGTAATGAAACTTTCATTAAGCTTCGATCATCGTATCGTCGATGGGGCGACAGCACAAAAAGCGATGAACAATATTAAACGTTTATTAGCTGATCCAGAATTACTATTAATGGAAGGATGATAAAATCATGGTAGTTGGAGATTTTGCCATTGAATTAGATACAGTTGTAATCGGTGCTGGACCTGGCGGCTATGTTGCCGCCATCCGTGCCGCAGAAATGGGACAAAAGGTAGCGATCATTGAGCGGGAATACATCGGCGGCGTTTGTTTAAATGTCGGCTGTGTTCCTTCAAAAGCATTGATTTCTGCTGGTCATCATTATCAAGATTCACTAGATTCCTCCATGTTTGGTGTAACTAGTGAAAATGTAAAGCTAGACTTTGCGAAAACCCAAGAATGGAAAGAAAATGGCGTGGTTAATAAGCTTACGTCAGGTGTTAAATTCTTGCTGAAGAAACACAAAGTAGAAATCATTGAAGGAGAAGCCTTCTTTGTAGATGATAAAAACTTGCGTGTGATTCATCCAGATTCAGCCCAAACCTATTCTTTCAACAATGCGATCGTCGCGACGGGTTCTCGTCCAATTGAGATTCCAGGCTTCAAATTTGGCGGACGTGTGATCGACTCTACTGGTGGGTTGGCTTTAGAAGCAGTACCTGAAAAATTAGTCATCATCGGTGGTGGTGTAATTGGTGCCGAATTAGGTGGAGCTTATGCTAATTTAGGTGCTGAAGTGACGATTATCGAAGGTACGGCACAGATTTTACCGACCTACGAAAAAGACATGGTGCAGCTTGTTGAGAAAGATTTTAAAGAAAAAGGTATTAAAGTGGTTACCTCTGCGATGGCTCGCGAAGCAGTTGATAACGGCGACAGCGTAACCGTTCGTTATGAAGTTGATGGCAAAGAAGAAAGTGTCGACGCAGATTACGTGATGGTAACTGTAGGCCGTCGTCCAAACACGAACGACATGGGCTTAGAACAAGCAGGTGTCGAAATGACTGACCGCGGATTGATCAAGGTAGACAAACAAGGTCGCACAAATGTACCAAGTATTTATGCCATCGGTGACATCGTTCCTGGCGCAGCTTTAGCCCATAAAGCAAGCTATGAAGCAAAAATTGCGGCTGAGGCCATTTCAGGCAAGAAAGTAGCTGTTGATTATAAAGCGATGCCTGCTGTAGCGTTTACTGATCCAGAATTGGCTACTGTAGGGATGACAATCAAAGAAGCTAAAGAAGCAGGGCTTGAAGCAAAAGCCTTCAAATTCCCATTCTCTGGTAACGGTCGTGCCTTGTCATTAGGCAAGACAGAAGGCTTCATTCGTTTAGTAACTACCGTGGAAGACAATGTTATCATTGGTGGTCAAATCGCTGGTGTTGGAGCAAGTGATATGGTTTCAGAACTTGCTTTAGCGATTGAATCTGGTATGAATGCAGAAGATATCGCATTGACGATTCATCCGCATCCATCATTAGGCGAAATCGTGATGGACGCATCAGAATTAGCATTAGGCTTACCAATCCACATTTAAACGTTAAAACAAACATACTAAGATTAGAGGGACGAATCAGTGACGGCTGATTCGTCCCTCTATCTTTTCTTTTTGGATTATAGTGAGAAGTGAGAGAAAGCTCGGACATAACCTCATGGGCGGCGTATAAGCCCGCATTTAAAAACGAGCTTCTTCACTTACATTCTTGAATCAGGTTTAAGTATGTTGGGGCTTCGAGCCCGTGTATAGGAAATTGGAATCGGAATGAGTAGTGAAGAACTTTCTAAAACAGAAAGAAGGATTTGTATGGCAACGATTGTCGCACTAGATGTTTCAAAAGGAAAAAGTTTTTATGTGATGTATCAAGAAATGACGTGTCTTTATGAAGGTGAAATCACGCATACCAAAAGCGGTTTTCAAGAATTACATGCTCTTATTAAGAATTTACCTGAAGTGCCGGAAATTGTCTTTGAATCGACAGGTATTTACTCTCGACCAGTAGAAACTTTTTGTCAAAAGAATCAGTTGATTTATTATGTTTTAAATCCACTTCAAGCCAAACAACAGATGGAAAAGGAATCTTTGAGAAAATGGAAGACCGATAAACGGGATGCGCATCGATTAGCACAAACTCATTGGAATAATTCAAGGACGAAGTCTGTTTCAGCTGAACCTCTCTATAAAGAACTTAGAGACCTTTCAAGATTCTATCAAGAAATCATGGATGAAATCGGACGTATGCGCATGCATTTGCACAACGCCATCCAACTAACCTTTCCTGAACTGGAACAAGTCTTGTCTAACAGGCTTACGCCATATGGGTTGACGATGATCGCTCAATACCCTCATCCATCATTCGTACTGAAACAATCTAGGACAATCATTAAAAATCGTCTAATGGCCTCTACCGCAAAGAAAATCTCAGAGAATCGTGCAAGAAACAAAGCAGATGAACTGATTGCTTATGCCAAAGATTCCTATCCAGCTGTTTCTGAAACGGCGATACCCGTCGCAAAAACACGCTATTATGCGGAGCAGCTCCAAGCTCTTTTAAATCAGAAAGAACGCTTAGCGAACCAAATGATTGAAACAGCCAAACAGTTGGAAGAATTTTCAGTGATCGCTAGTTTTCCTGGCATTGGTGAACTCAGTGCTGCCCAGTTCATTGGTGAGCTAGGAGACCTTCGACGGTTTTCTGATCCCAGAAAGGCCAACGCTTATATTGGTATTGACATAAGGCGCTATCAATCTGGAAACTATTTAGCACAAGACCACATCAATAAACGTGGAAATCCAAAGGGTCGAAAAATTCTCTTTTTTATTGTCAAGAATATGATAAAAGCACAACACGCTGCTCAAAATCATATTGTCGATTACTATTACAAATTAAAAAAGCAACCCCTCCCGAAAAAAGAAAAGGTTGCCATCGTAGCTTGTATGAACAAGCTGCTAAAGTGTCTCCATGCCATGATTAGGAATGGGACAAAGTACGATTACTCGTACACGGTCTCAACGGACCATTAATATAGGGTAATTATACCACGATTTTCCCTCCTTTAAAAAAAA
>Ga0334887_1003601_pt1 | contig 15143 bp, 15 predicted proteins | sample GraSluR1_MG_10_FD_207217 | JGI IMG/M metagenome (GOLD analysis project Ga0334887, IMG submission 207217) | Sludge microbial communities from methane-producing bioreactor in Wageningen University, Netherlands - Granular Sludge_18_07-R1 | ecosystem: Engineered > Bioreactor > Anaerobic >...
CGACCTGCCCCTGGTGCATGGTAAAGTCGGTGTACATGTCCAGCATGCCGGGGTAATAGTGCCCCAGGTAGCCCAGGCGGGCATCGGCGAGGGCTCGCTTGGTGGCGGCGGCCTGGATCCAGGCGTCGACCCGCTGCCAGGTGCTCTCCTGGAAATCGCCGCCCACCACGCAATGGAACGGCAGGTTGCACCGGTTAAAGGCGCAAGAGACCTCGGGGGCGGTCATGGCGGCGCCGATGACGGTCATATCCTGGGTGGTGGCGGCCTCATAGTCGATGGTGGGCACCATCTGGAGGGCCAGCGTGAGGTAGGGCGCCCGCACCCGCTGGGCCACGGGGATGATCACATGCGACGCGGTATAGGTGACGATCTCGCCGATGACCAGATCGACGCCGGCGCGGTTGAACATGTCGCCGACCTCGTTGGACATCTCGGCGCGGTCGACCAGGGGCCCGCGCACCACCTCGCAACCGAGGTCGGCGAGCTTGGCGGCGTGGCGGTCCATGAGGGCAAGGACCTGGTCCTTGAGGCCGGGGAACTGGGGCCAGTAGGCCGCCAGCCCGGTGCCATAGTAGCCGACGACGGGCTTGGGTCTGCGGTCGCGCTCCATGGGATTCTCTCCTCGTGGTGGGGCTGGACACTTGATGCGGCCAGTGTAAACTCGGGCCGACGGGTGTCAACCATGAGGGGGAGCCGTGAGAGACTTGGGCAACGAGCGTTGGGAGCGTAATGCGAAGCTGGCATGGCAGGCACTGCGGGGCGAGATCACCGCGGGGATCCCTTCTTGGGGGCTGTTCGTGATGGAGCATCGCGAGATCGAGCGGCTGGCGGGAGCTGCCCACGGCGCCTACCAGGAGGACCCTGATGGCGTCTACCTGGCCATGCAGCGCCGGGTGGGCACCTGCTACATCGACCAATACATCCCCCGGAACCCCCTGACCATGGGCGATCACGGATTCGAGGGGGGCGTGGCCCACGGCGCCACCACCGGCGCTCAAGAGATTGTGGTCGATGGCATGGTCATCGACGGGCCCGAGGCCGTGGTGGAGCACCTGGAGGCCCACATCTGGCCGGCCCTGCGCCAAGAGATCGCCGCCTGCGACCCCGATGACGGTGCGGCGGTGGCGGCGTTGGTGGCGGGTGAGCGCGAGACGCAGCGCATCCTGGCGCCGTTCATCCTGAAGACGCCCTATGCCGGGTTCAACGCCATTCCGGCTCTGCGCTATGGCATCTACGGCTATGAGGCCTATCTCATGGCGTATGGGCTGTATCCCGAGGCCATGGAGAAGGATTACGCGCTGCAGGCCGAGCTGGCGCGACGGCAGAACCAGCTCGCGGCTCGCGCTATCGTCGAGGGCGGCCTGGCCCCGGTGGTGCGGCTGGACCATGACATGGCCGATGCCAGGGGCACGCTGGTGAGCGTGTCCTCGCTGGAGCGGCGGTGGCTGCCGCATCTGGAGCGGGCCATCGCGCCGCTGGTGGAGGCGGGCGTGCGCTGCCTGTGGCACTGCGACGGCAACCTGATGGGCCTGCTGCCGGGGCTGCTGGCGGCGGGCGTGGGCGGGTTCCAAGGCTTTCAGTACGAGCACGGCATGGACTATGCGTGGATCTGTCGGATGCGGACGCGCGATGGCGACCCTGTGATGATCTGGGCCGGGGTCTCGGTGACCACCACGTTGCCCCATGGCACGCCGGCCGACGTGCGCGCCGAGCTGCGCTGGCTGGTGGAGGAGGGGCCCCCCAGCGGCCTCTGCCTGGGGGCCTCCAGCTCGATCACGCCGGGCGTGCCGCCGGCCAACCTGGACGCGCTGGCCGAGGGGCTGGCGCACTATCGGGCCGGCGGGCGTTAGGCGCAAACGCCCATCCACGCCTCTGGTGATCTACCAGATGACGGCCTCGCCGCTTGACACCGATACCCCATGATGGTATTATACCGGCCGTGGACTTGTGGTCAGACCAGTGGACCGCACCGAGAGGCGCTATGTGCGATTTCGAGTTCGATCTGCAGCGGGCCAAACTCTACGAGCAGGTGGCCGATCAGATCCAGGCGTTGATCGTGCAGGAGGCGCTGGGCGCCGGCGAAAAGCTGCCCGGCGAGCGCGAGCTGGCCGAGGGGCTGGGCGTCTGCCGCACGGTGGTGCGCGAGGCCATCCGCGCCCTGGAGGTGCGGGGGCTTGTCCTGGTCAAGCCGGGTTGCGGTACCTATGTGCGCGCTTTTGGCGCGGCCGATGCCGCCACACCGGTGACGCTCTACCTGCGATTGCAGGGCCAGCGCGCCTCGGCCCAGGCCATCGAGATCGCTCGTGGGCTGGCGCCCGAGCTGGCCGCCAGCGCGGCCGCTAGGGGCACGGCCGCGGACCACGAGGCCCTCAAGCAGGCGCTGCTGGCCAGCGGCGCCGATGGGGCGCTGGAGGCCGCCGGCCTGGACGCCTTCTGGGCGGCGCTGGTGGCTGCCTCGGGCGTCGGGCTCTACACGGCCACCTTGCTGCCGCCCCTGAGCTGGCTGCACGGCCAGCTGGCCGCTAGAGGTGTGGCCGCCGCGCCCTGGCTGACCCGTTGCGGCGCGGTGCTGACGGCCGTGCGCAACCATGAGGCGATCGTGGCCCGCGCCATCGGGCGCGACTATGTAGCGGCGCTCACGGAGGAGCTGGCGCTCCCGCCCGCTCCGTGAGCCTGAACGCCCGGATCCCCACGGGCGGGGCATCCATTCACCTGTAGGAGGTTACCCATGGAATACCGACGACTAGGCCATGCTGGTATCAAGCTCAGCGCCCTGGGATTGGGCGGCTGGACCACCTTTGGCGAAAGCGTCACGGATCTGGACCGCGCCAAGGCCATCATCCGCGCGGCGTACGAGGGCGGCATCAACTTTTTCGACATCGCCGATGCCTATGCCCGTGGCAGAGCCGAGGAGGTGATGGGCGAGATCCTGGCCGAGTACCCGCGCCACACGCTGGTGATCTCGACCAAGGCCTACTGGCCCATGAGCGACGACATCAACGACCGTGGCCTCTCGCGCAAGCACCTCTACGAGTCAATCCAGAAATCGCTCAAGCGGATCGGCACCGAGTATGTGGACATCTACTACTGCCACCGGCACGACCCCGACACGCCCGTGGAAGAGGTGGTCCGCACCATGGACGACCTGATCCACTGGGGCATCGTGCTCTATTGGGGCACCAGCGAATGGCCGGCGGCGCGCATCGCCGAGGCGGTGGGCATTGCCAAGCAGTACGGCCTCCATGCGCCGCGCGTGGAGCAGCCCCAGTACAACCTGCTGGTGCGTAACCGGGTGGAGCAGCAGGTGCTGCCCATGGCGCGCGAGTTTGGCGTCGGGCTGACCACCTTTTCGCCGCTGGCCACCGGCGTGCTGACGGGCAAGTATGACCAGGGCATCCCCGAGGACAGCCGCTTTGCCCGCATGGACGGCCTGCGCGAGCACTGGATGCGCGACGACGTGTTGGAGCGCGTCCGCGCGCTGAAGGACGTGGCCGACGATCTGGGCATCACCCGGGCGCAACTGGCGCTGGCCTGGCTGTTGCACCGCGACGGCGTCAGCAGCGTGATCACCGGCGCCACCAAGGTGGCCCATGTGCAGGATAACCTGGGCGCTCTGGACGTGGACCTGACGCCCGAGCTGCTGGCGCGCATCGACGAGATCGTCGCGGGAGCGGTGGCATGAGCGCCGCGCAGGAGAACGTGATCCTGCTGGGCCTGGCCGACGATGCCGTCGACCAGGCCACCCGTGACCGGATCGCGGCGCTGGCGCCAGCGCACCGCCTGGTGGTGACCCACGACCGCGCCGAGATCGAGCGCTGGCTGGACCGGATCGAGGTGGCCGCGGCGCGCTTTCCCCACGACCTGCTGCTGCGGGCGCCGCGGCTGCGCTGGTACCAACAGTGGGGCGCGGGAGCCGACTGGCTGCGCCGCGCGCCAGAGGTGCGGGCCTCGGACCTGACCCTGACCAACGCCTCCGGTGTGCACGCCGTGCAGATCTCGGAGCATATCATTGGCATGGCGCTGGCGCTGGCCCGCGGGCTGCACACGGCGATGCGCCATCAGGTGGAGCACCGCTGGCACCGCCCCGAGGGCGGCATCTGGGAGCTGGCCGGCGGCACCATGCTGCTCATCGGCGTGGGGGCCATCGGCTCGCGGACGGCCATGCTGGCCCAGGCCCACGGCATGCGGGTGCTGGGCGTGCGCCGTGACCCCAGCCAGGGCGACCCGCACGTGGACGCCATGTATGGTCCCGAGGAGCTGCCGCAGCTCTGGCCCCAGGCCGACCTGGTGGTGCTGACCGTGCCGCTGACCGACGAGACCCGCCATCTGGTGGACGAGACGGCGCTGCGGGCCATGCGCCCCAACGCCGTCATCGTGAACATCGGGAGGGGCGGCACCATCGACCAGACGGCGCTGGTGCGAGCCCTGGGCGAGGGCTGGATCGGCGGGGCGGGGCTGGACGTGTTCGATCCCGAGCCGCTGCCGGCCGAATCGCCTCTGTGGGACCTGCCCAACGTGCTGATCACCAGCCACTATGCCGGGATGAGCCCCGTGTATGACCGGCGGGCCCTGGCGATCTTTGCCGAGAACCTGGCGCGCTATGTGGCGGGCCGCCCCCTATGCAACGTGGTGGACAAGGCGCTGGGCTACTAGCGCGCCACCGCGAGGCGTCTCTTGAACCCCCGTACGAATCAGAAGGAGGAAGGCGTTGCAGTATCGCAAGTTTGGCAAGTTGGACTGGGAGGTTTCGGCGCTGGGATTCGGCTGCATGCGGCTGCCGACGCTGAGCGCCGATGACGGCGCCACGCAGGGCGCGATCGATGAGGCCGAGGCCACCCGCATGTTGTGCTGGGCCATCGACCAGGGCCTGAACTATTTGGATACGGCGTACCCCTACCATGGCGGCCAGAGCGAGGTGCTGGTGGGCAAGGCGCTGCAAGACGGCTACCGTGACAAGGTGCGGCTGGCCACCAAGCTGCCCACCTGGGCCGTGAACGAGTACGCCGATTTTGATCGGCTGCTGAACGAGCAGCTCGGCAAGCTCCAGACGGAGCATGTCGATTTCTACCTGCTGCACGCGCTACGGCGCAGCAGTTGGGAAAAGGTGCGCGACCTGGACGTGCTCCGGTGGGCCGAGGGCGCCATGGCCGACGGGCGCATCGGGCACCTGGGATTCTCGTTCCATGATACCTACGACGTGTTCCAAGAGATCGTGGACGCCTATGATGGCTGGGACTTTTGCCAGATTCAGTACAACCTGATCGACCTGGAGAACCAGGCTGGCACCAAGGGCCTGCGCTATGCCGCCGACAAGGGCCTGGCCGTGGTGGTGATGGAGCCGCTGCTGGGCGGCCGGCTGGCGCGCCCCCCCAAGGCGGTGGAGCGGCTGTGGGCCGATGCCGCGATCCAGCGGACGCCGGTAGAGTGGGCGCTGCAGTGGCTGTGGCACCAGCCCGAGGTGGCCACGGTGCTGAGCGGCATGAGCACCATGGAGCAGGTGCGTGAGAACGTGGCCTATGCCGCGCGCTCGCAGGTGGGCGGGCTGACCGACGAGGAGCTGGCGCGGGTGGCCGAGGTGCGCGACCGCTACCTGGAGCTCTCGCCGATCCCGTGCACCCAGTGCCGCTACTGCATGCCCTGCCCCAACGGGGTGGATATCCCCGGTAATTTTGCCCAGTACAACACGGCGGCGCTATACGACGAGCTGGAGGGGGCGCGGGGCTGGTACGAAAAGGCGGACGCCGCCACGCTGGCCAGCGCGTGCATCCAGTGCCGGGTGTGCGAGGAGCATTGCCCGCAAGAGATTCCCATTGCCGACTGGATGCCGGTGGTGGACGAGGTGCTGGGCCAGGGCCAGGAGCTGGTGCGCCACCTGTAACCCCGACGACCGCGAGATGACCGCCCCCGTGTGCCTAGGCGCGCGGGGGCGGTTCGGTGTGGGGGGCGAAAATGGGTTCGTTCCGCAAAAAAAGTTAGGGTGAGGGCCCGGACGCCCCCCAAGACCGGGACTGGGGCGGGGCTGGTGGGCATGGGCACCTCCTGAATAGAACGTTTGTGCTATTATAGCAGGAGGGATGGGGGGTGTCAAGGGGGGCTACTCAGGAGGCGACTGAGCCTGGCGAACCTGGTCTGTGACATCTTGGAAATCGTACGGCCGCGCATAGGTGGCGTTGTAGCATCGGTCGGGGAGCAGCTCATAGGTGGCGCCAAAGTAGTGGTTCATGACAACACGAAAGGTGTTGACCGGGCTGATGTCTGGGTACAGGAGCTCGGCCCCACCATCGGGGAGGTAGTAGGCGTTCAGGATAGAGAACCGTTCGCGAAGATCGCGGAAGATCTCGACGTCAGCTCTGGCAAAGTCACCTGCAAGAAGATCCGGTCCGTGGTCAGCTTGGATGATGATGATGGGCGGGACCTCAGAGCTTGCCAGAATCCCATCGATAGTCTCGAGCAGCTTCTTGTTCATATACAGCAGTTGCTCTCGGTAGCCATATGCATAGTCGTCCTCGTCAGACTGAACCAGCCACGTCCTATGGCGTAGCGAAAAGCTGGCTGACGGGTCAATGGGATCGCCATCGATCGTGAACACAAAAGGCTGATGGGGCGAGAGAAGGTGGGCGAAGACGAGCTTGGGTCCTCCCGTACGGGAGATATGGGGCAGCTGGTCGAGGGCGAACAGTATTCTCGCTCTATGCACATCATACGCAGACACTTGCCCACGGTACACTAGGGCGCTGAGAGGGGTCATGTCGAGTACGGCATTCAGAAAGGGATCGGCGAGCACGTGGCGCGCAATAGGGCGCAGATACAGGTCGGCGCCTCTGATCTCGGTTGCCGGATACCCTGAGCTGAAAGAAACAAAAGTGTAGCCGTACGAGTGGAGTGTGCTAACGAGCTTACTTTCACGCACGAGGCGGTACAGTGGCGCTCGGTTCTTGGAGAGGGGATCTAGTCGGTCCGTTAGCGCATCTATGTAGTCGAGGTTAAGCGACGAGGCCAACGACAGCGACGTCTGCGGGTAGTTGGCGGTGCTCTGATCAGCAACGTAGAACCCGCGCTGTCTGAGGGCCTCGAGAAAGCCGTGATTGTCGAGCCCATACCACTCTTCAAGCATGTCAGCCCGGGCATAGGCGTCAGGGATAATATAGTAGATATCGGGCAGGTGCGCGGGTTGCCCGTGCACCGTGGCTTCGCTATCGGCCCGCTGCGTATTCGGTGTGGCGCTGTACTCCCTGGAGCCGTATGCCGCTATGCGGATCAACGACATTCCAACGAGAGCGCATACAACGACATTGAGGAAACCCGTCAAAACGCCCAGTTGGCGATCGGTGCGGGCAAAATAACAAGCATAGAGAGCAAAGCAAGCGCTCCAAATGGGTATGAGGTATCTAAGGTCCATCGAGGGAAAATCCCAGAGCGTAACGACGCTCAGACCGCCTCGGATGGTCCCGTAGAAGAACAAGAAGAAGAAGAACGTGAAAGTGATCAATCCCGCTCTCTGGGCACTCTTGGTGACGCCGCGAAGGGCCAAGTAGACGACAACGCTCGTGACTATGCAGAGCACGGATGGCGCGATGGCAGCTCGTGGATCGGCCGTACCCAGATTGGTCGAAAGCAGGTATAGGATTGGCGAGACAGAGAACGCAAAGGCATAGTACGGGATATCCTTCTTCATACTGAATCGTCCGGTCTATGCATGGCGTAGAGGATCCTTCCGGTGTCTTCGACCTCGGAGTGGCATGTGATGCGGAAGTGCCGCGAGAACGCGCGCTCGAAGGCTTCGCGCGTGTACTCGTCGAAAATATCCTCGCGTGTGGTCAGCATCCTCTGTACCTGCGGGTCGCTTCTGGGCACCCACTCGATGATCAACGAGTCACCGAGCTTGGCGAGGAACGCCGCGATCCGAGCAAGGGGCGAATTATTCGCGATGGCCAGATGGTGTACAAGGGCCAAGGCGAGGACCGTGTCGGCCGGGCCGCGGTCGAGAAACGAAGCCCGCTCGGCTAGCTCCCAGCCCAAGCCTGGACTGGGGTTCGTGAGGTCGAGGAGTAACGGCATCAGGTTGGCGTCGCGAGCGTCTCGACAGGCGCGATAGCAGGTCTCCACTGCTCCAGGGTCGCTGTCGAAAGCGACAGCGAAGGCACCGAGGCCGGTGGCCGTGTGGGAGAACGTGCCGGTGTTGGCGCCGAGATCCCAAACGGTACGGGGATGGATGGCCTCGAGATATTGGCGTACCAGCTGCTGTTTGTGCTCCAGAGCTTGCGACGAGTAGCTGCATTCCTGGTAATAGTCGCTCCATGGGGTCGCCTGTGGATCCCATGTCAGTTTCTCGACGGCCGAACGTAGGCTATCGATGAGCCCAAGGAGCGCGGTGCGGCCCATACCGCTGGAAGGGCCAGAGCGTGCTCGCCTGCCTGTCGAGCTCTGCTGGGCGCGGGCATGCAGGTGCACATGCATGGCCAGCCCCGGGTTCAGCCGCGTACGCCCCGGCAGCAACCGGCTGGCCAGATCGAGAGGGATGCCGTCCAGATAGACGCGCAACAGTTGGCCGAGGCGCACGTCGGTGTGGGCCATCAGGGCCAGCGGCGCGAGAAAGTGCTGGCAGAATTGCCGGTAGGCCACCCAGGGCTGGCCCTCGCGGTAGGCCTCAAAGGAGAGCGTGTCGATGAGGATCGGTCGGCCGCGGTGAAACTGGACGTTGTAGGCGCTGGCATCTTTGAGGGACATACCGTGCTCGAGTGCAGCGGACTGGATCGCCAGGGTGGTGAGGGCGGCATCCTTGAGCTGGCCAAAGCACCACTCGTAGGGATAGGAGACAAAGCGAACGGGCTCGGGCTTCAGGATGCGGTAAGCGCGCTCCGGCTGGGGCGGAGGCACGTCGACGACCTCGTGAGGGATCAGCTGCCCGGTCTCTACGAGCCGCTCGTATAGGCCGGATGAAAGCAGCAGGTCCAAGTGCTGACGGTACGCCTGGTTGACCTGACGATAGAGCACCTCGTCGCGTGTGAAGACGAAACCGCTGGGGTCGCGGAACGACGCGGCGTGGATCCCGCCGGCGGGGGAGCCGCTCATTCGTCGCCTCGATGGTGTCGCCTGCCGAGGAACTCTTTGATGCGGCCCCAGTATGTTTTGACTATGTAGAGCGCGCCCAAGCCCACGGCGATCAGCACTTGGAAGAGGTAACTGCCTGTGCCGGGGTCAAGATAGGCCGCGGCGCGAGGCGGGAAGGCCAGCCGGACTAGTCCAAGAGCCAGGAGTAAGAACGTTCGGCGATGTCTCGACATGATCTGCGTCCTTTCGAGGGTATTCTACCTCACTAGGCACTCAGCTGTAAGCCAGAAGTTGCGGGAGGCCGACAAGGCCGGCTGCATCTAGACGCCATCCGCAGCGATTGGCATTCGGCTGCGTGGCGGCTGGCCTCGTGTGGGTGTCGTCTTCATATCTATGAGAGCGGCTTTGCCTGGAGCTGTACGCGCCTGATGACCGCGAGCATGAGCAGGTGCGACCACAGGAGAGCCGATGGCATCCACACGTAGAACAGTTCACCAACGCTAGTCAGGTTCTGCCAGATGGCTATCAGGTTGATCATTCCGTACAACGCGATACCGCCCAGTTGGGCGGGACGACAGGCGCCACGCAAAGCCAGAAGGGCGACGTGCATGATCGCCGGCACCAGCACGACTAAATCATAGCTCCATCCATAGGGTGCGGTCACGGCCGATACGCTGATCAACAGAGGGAGATGGTCGGTCCAGTCCCACTGCTTGCTGTGGCGGTTCCAGTAGCAGAGAACCCAGATCAGGCCGATCAGCATCGGGATGAACTGGAGCCAATGTCTGTCGTGTCCCCAGGCCAACCTGAGCAACGTGCCGAAGGTCGGGGGGGCCCAGTAGTGAAGGGGATCACTCAGGGCGGCCTGGCAATACTGGTGCAAGACTGTCACATTGGTGAGCATGGCCAGTGCTAGTGCGACCAAAACAGCAGCGGCAGATGCCACAAGGGCCCTGCATTTCTTGGCTCTGAGGCTCCATAGAACAAGGGCAACCCAGAACAGGTACAGGTAGTGTGGTTTGATAGTTAGCAGGGAGGCAAAGCAGCCAGCTAGAATCCAGCGCTCGTGGCTGGCCGCATATAGGAAGCCCGCGACTCCTAGCAGCACAAACCCAGAGATCTGCCCCATCTTGAGTGTGAAGAGCGTTGGGGCAAAGAGTACGATCAGTATCGCCGCAACAGGATAGGCACTTCGCGGTCCGCCAGAGGCGTCCCAAGCCAGGTATCCAGCCGTCATCACTGCCACTAAGCTTACCAGGAACCATATGGATCGTGCCTGCGGGTATGGGAGCAATGCGAAAGGCGCCACCAACGGTAGAACCCATGGGGGGTTCCACATGCGCACAGCACGACTATCAACAGAGTGCCACGAACGCTGTAACGACCACAGCTTCTCTGCATCGTATGGATTGTCCCCGGCTTGGTTGAGGCGTGCCGCTGCCCAATATTGTACGAAGTCATCATTCCCGAGAAAGCTGTCCGAGCGCGTCGCCAAAAGCCAGGCGAGGATGGCCACAGCCACGACCAGAAGCACCCAGACGGCGATGCGCCGGGCCGGGCCGGGGCGGGCGGTGGGGGATGTGGGGCCAGAGGCGACAGACACGGGCGACTCCCCAAAGCAACGGGTCTCAGTTTCCAGCAACAGGCGCGAGGATAGCGCAACCAAACGCCTCTGGCAAGCGCGGGCGCGCGTTTACGCCGGGCTGGCCAACTTTTCACGTTGCCTTCACGTATACGCGCGCGGGGGGCGATAGAATGGCGTTGTCGCATCGCTTGGGGAGAGCGACGCGGGGCCTCCGTGGCCAACGGCAGGCGGAGGCCCAATTTCTAGAGGTTTGCAACCTTACTGTAACGATTCGGATACGTTTGGCATGGTGGCCTGCGGTATGATGGGGCCAGTCAGGCAGGGATGCGCGAGACGGCAGGGCGCATCCGACCTGGGAAGACCCCGCCAAGCTCCCCTGGCCCACGGGCCACGCAGCGGGGCTGACAGGCCGAGGGCAGGGCGCCGGCCGCGAAACGGCGCCGCAGGCGAACCGCGCTCCCCCAAGCGCGGCGGGCCGCCTGGGGCGCATGACGCGGGGCCGGCTCAAGGAGGGGAGAAAAGGCAGCCAAATGGAGAGCGCAGGCGTCGTCGGAGTGACCAGACGGGGTGAGGTTGGCTCGCCCCAGCACGAATCTCATGGAGGAACTAGCATGTTGAACGTCTATCTGCGGATCCGCAACTATGTCGAGGGCCTGCTGCACAAGGAAGAGGGCCAGACGCTGACCGAGTACGCCCTGATCCTGGTGCTGATCGCGATCGTGGTGATTGCTGTCTTGCTTATCCTTGGCGAGCAAATCAGCACTGTGTTCAGCCGTGTTGTGTCTGGACTTCAGAACGCCTAGCAGGCCTGTGCCAGGCTAGGTTCGGGGCGGCCCGCTCGTGCTCCGAGCGGGCCGCTACTCTCGGGCCTGCCGTGCGGCTAACACGATGGGCGGCGGACGTGTCTTGAGGGGGCTCCATGATCCGTGCGTATCTGAGGTTTCGGAACTGGATAGGGAGGTTCCTGCCTGGACAGGGCGGGCAGACCCTATCGGAGTACGGGCCTATCCTGGTGTTGATCGCGATCCTAGTGATCATGGTGCTGGGCGTGTTGGGCGGGCAGGTCAGTGCGCTGTTCAGCCGAGTCACCAGTGAGTTCGGCGGTGTGTCTTAGCGCGGCGGTTCGTATTTCGTCGTTCGTTGCAGCGCCAGCCGAGCGCCGGGGGAGGCCGAGGGCATGAAGAGCCAACGGAGCCAGCGCGAGGCGGGCAGCAACCTGTTGGAAACGGCCCTGGTGATTCCGCTGCTGATCCTGATGGTGGTGGGGGTGGCGGACCTGGGGCGCGCGTTTCAAACCCACATTACGTTGCTGAACGCCGCGCGGGAGGGAGCGCGCTACGCGGTTCGCGATAGCGACCCGGTGGCCATCGCCCAGCGGGTGGTGGCGGAGGCCGCGCTCAGCCGGGTGCCGCTGGAGCCGGGGATGGTGTCGATCATCCATGGCGGGGCGGGCCAGCCGGTTGAAGTCCGCGTAGACTATCCCTATAATACGTATATCGGGTATATCATCGGCCTGGACGCTCTGACCATTCGGGCGCAGGCCACTTTTCGGGCCGGCGGGGGAGGTCCCTAATGGGGCACTCGACACACGCTAGGCGGAGAGAACGCGGGCAGGAGCTAGTGGAGTTTGCACTGATCCTGCCGCTTTTGCTCTTGTTGATGGTAGGCATTTTCGAGTTTGGCTATGTGGTCTTTGCCTATAACACCCTGTCCAACGCGGTGCGGGAGGGGGCGCGGTATGGGTCGGTGCAGCCGGCCGATGAGACCGGCATTCTGGAGCGGGCCCAGCGCCTGACGATAGGGCTGGATTCGACCAAGCTGACGTGGGACGTGGATGATTCGGTCAGCGGGCGGGTTAGCGTCTCGGTCGAGTACGAGCACACGCTCTTTACCGGCTTTCTCTTGCAGTCGTTCGGAGGCGATACGTTGACGTTGCGGGCGGCGTCGAGCATGGGGGTGGAGTAGGCCCCCACTCGGGGCCCACGGCGGGCGAGGGGTGTGTGACAACTGCATAGCGCGATCGCTGGCTCTTGGTTGGAGGCTCCCCCATGAACCTGAACAAGCAAAGAGGCGCGGCGCTGGTGTTGGTGGCCCTCAGCATGATCATGCTGGTGGGCGCGCTGTTGCTGGCGGTGGATGTGGGCGCGGCCTATGCCGTGCGGCGGCAGCTCCAGAATGCGGCCGATGCGGGCGCGTTGGCCGGGGCGGCGGTGTTGGCGCGGGGCGGCACCGACGCCCAGGTGTGGGCCGAGGTGGATCAGTACGTGGGCCTGAACGATGCCACGGGGTTCACGGCCTGGTACACGCCCGGCGGCGAGCTGGTGGGCGCGGGCTCGGTGCCCGGGGATGCCAGCGGCGTGCGGGTGACGGCCACGGGTCCGCTGCCGAGCTTTTTTCGCAAGCCGTTTTTACGTATGATGGGCGATGTGGCTGCGGATGCGGATATCGACGCCGAGAGCGTGGCTGGCAGCCGGTTTCGGCCGCTGGATATCATCGTGGTGATCGACGTCTCGGGCAGCATGCAGGATAGCCGCTATCCGCACATGAACCCGATGACCGATGCCAAGAACGCGGCCAAGGCGTTCGTGGACCTGAACAACCCGGCGGTGACGCGGATCGGGCTGGTGTCGTATTCGGATCAGTTCACGCTGGTGCGCGGATTGACCGACAATTTCGCTGCGGTCAAGACGTCGATCAACGGGCTGGTGGCGGATGGGTGCACCAACTCGGAGGGCGGGGTGTATGCGGCCCGGCGGGAGCTGGTGCTGAACGGCCGGGCGGACGCCACGCCGATCATTGTGTTCCTGACCGATGGCTGGCCCAACGTGCGGCTCTTGGGCTCGGGCTGGAGCAAGTACGTGCAGCATCCGAACAGCTATCCGTGCTATCACCGTTACATGTACAACACGCAGTACCGAAGCTACTATGACTATCGCTGCCCGTACATGGAGTGCACGGTGGCGCAGCAGGCGCTACGGGACGAGGTATCGCGGGTGGCGGATGCGGGGATCGTGATCTATGCGATCTCGCTGGGCGAGGGACACGAGATGATGCAAGAGATCGCCGACATGACGGGGGGGCAGGCGTTTCACACGCCGGATTCGGCCGAGTTGCAGGCGATCTATGAAGAGATCTTTGATCTGATCATGCTCCGTATCACCGAGTAGACGAGCGTTGTAGCAGCGGTGGCGCGCCTGGGCGGGCCACCCGAGGCGGAGGGGCGAGCTATGGGGCGACTGCGAGGCTGCTTGTGGCTGACCGCGGGGCTGATCGTGGCCCTCTTGGCGGGTTTCGTGGCCTATGTGGCGCTGAACCGCGCGACGACGCAGGTGGTGGAGGAGGCTCCCGAGACGCGCCAGGTCTCGGTAGTGGTGGCAGCCCAGGCGGTCTCGGTGCGGGCGCAGCTCACCCAGGCTGACGTGCGCCTGGTGGAGATGTCGGCCGCCAGCGTGCCGCCCGGCGCGGTGGGCTCGGTGGAAGACGCCGTCGGCATGGTGACCATGGTGGACCTCTACGCCGATGAGGTCATCATGTCGCAGCGCCTGGTGGACCCCGATATTACCGCCGCGGACGGGCGTCGGGCGATCATCCTGGCCGATGAGCAGGTGTTGATGGCGCTCCCCTCGCGCGACTTGCTCACCAGCGTCAAGATGCTGCGCCCCGGCGATCATATCGACATTCTGTTCTCGCTAGAGATGCCGTCGGCCGCCACGGTGGCGGGCGGGGTTGGGGTGGATACCACGGGCTACTATTACGGCGTGCAGGAAGAGGAGCAGGCCACTTTCAGCGCGCTGGAGAACGTGGTGGTGGCGGGCATCACCACGACCTCGACCGACCCGGCGCAGCCCGGCGACCCCACGGCGGTGCTGGTGGCGGTCAGCGCGCAGGATGCGTTGACGCTCAAGTATCTGATCGATGCTGGTGGCACGCTGGACTTTGTCTTGCGGGCGCCGGGCGTAGAGGACCTGTTCGATCCCAATCCCGTCGACATCGACTATGTGATGAACCGGTATCGGATCACGCGGTAGCGAATGGCTGAGCGAGAGGGGTAGGGGCACGGCATGCCGTGCCCCTACCCGGCAAGATAGGCCCGAAGACGTCATGGCTTTGGAGGTTGGATGGATCCGATTGGCGGCGAACCACTCCGCGTTCTACTGATCAGCACCGACGAGCGTACGCGCGACGAGGTGGCTGAGGCGCTAACGGCTGGCACGCCCGATCACCGGCTGTACTGGGTGTCGCAGGCGAGCAATGCGCTTTCGCGCGCCCAAGACGTGGTGCCGCATCTGGTGTTGGTGGATCACGGCCTCGAGGGCGAGGACGAGCTGGCGGTCATCAAGCAGCTCGTGCGGAGCGTGCCGACGGCGGCGGTTTTGGCGCTGGTCGAGTGGGATGCCATGACCCGCGCCAGCCAGGCGGTGCTGGCGGGCGCCCGTGGCTTTGTGATGAAGCCGCTGCAGACCAACGATCTGCTGACGGCCATCAAGCAGGTGATGGCCAGGCCGCA
>Ga0334887_1003616_pt1 | contig 15090 bp, 13 predicted proteins | sample GraSluR1_MG_10_FD_207217 | JGI IMG/M metagenome (GOLD analysis project Ga0334887, IMG submission 207217) | Sludge microbial communities from methane-producing bioreactor in Wageningen University, Netherlands - Granular Sludge_18_07-R1 | ecosystem: Engineered > Bioreactor > Anaerobic >...
GACCAGGACCCGCAGGAAGTGATCGACCCCACGGGCATTGACGCCGTGGTGGTGGCCTTTGACCGCACGCTCGACTATCGCAAGCTCAACACGGCCTACCAGGCGTTGCGCCGCGGTGCGCGCTACTTCGCCACCAACGGCGACAAGACCTGCCCGATGCCGGGCGGCGATATTCCGGATGCCGGCGCCACGCTGGCGGCTCTGCTGCAGATCTCCGGCCGTTCGCCCGAACTGATTGCAGGCAAGCCCTCCACCGTGATCCTCCAGGCCGCGCTGGAGCGGCTCGAACTGCCGGCGGAGCGCTGCTTGATGGCCGGCGATCGGCTGGAGACGGACATCCGCATGGGGCATGACGCCGGCATGAAGACAGCGGTCGTGCTTTCCGGCGTGACGACGCGGGCGGACGCGGAAAAGGCTTCACCTCAGCCGGATCTGGTGCTCGCCAACCTCGGCGAGCTGGCGCAGCATCTCGCCTAGAGGCGCGCCGGCGATTTTCCTACGGCTCTGGCGGCAATGCGGTCTGGGCGGCGGCTGTGGCAAAGCGGTAGAACACGGCCTTGCCGCCCAAGCCCGTAATGGTCTGCGCCTCAGCCGATCCCCAACATCTTTCCAACGTGGGCTGTACCCGCTCCGCCCAGGGCGCGGCGGCGGGCGCCAGAACGATGATGGGCGCTGCACCGGCGCCGCAGACCTCTTCGGCCGCGCGATCCGCCCATAGCCACAATACCTCGAACTGATCCGCCACTCCATATGCTTCCACGATCAGCGGCAGCCGCGACTCTGGCGGCCTCATTTCTAGCACGACGATTTTCGGCGTGGGATTCGCCGCCGTCGCGTGCTGTAATTCGCGGATAACAAGGGCCGGCTCGGAGAGGGAATCGCTGCTGCGCGGCAGGGAGACGTATTCGATGTGGAATTGGTTGAAGCCGAGCGCGGCTGCGGCGATCACGGCCAGGAAGCCCTGGCGCAAGGCCGGGTTGAAGGGCATGAGCAGGTTGGCGAGGGCGGCCCCGCCCAGCCCGGCGAAGACGGCGAAGACGGGCAGCAGGATGAAGGCGCGGGTAATGGCGACATAGCCGTACTGCTGTATGGCGCTGACCGCGAGCAGGAAGACCGTCGCCGCCGTGAGCCAGGCGCGGGCCTGCCGCGAGGCGCGTACGGCTGCCAGGGCGGCGGCAAGGCCAAGCAGGAGCAGGACGGCGGTGAAGGGATCGGCGCGCCCGCCGACGACGAAATGGCTGTGGCGGTAGTTGGCGTCGGTCAAGAAGGTGAAGGCGCCGGAGACAATGTTGCGCGCGATCTGTGCAGCGAGGCTGGTATGGGCGGCGACTTCGCTCTGTGCCGGGGTGGCCTTGAGCAGCGCTTGCCAGTGGGCAAAGTCGAGCAGCAGGGGCGCGGCTGCGGCGATCATGCCGAGAGCGACCGCGGCCAATACCCAGGCCATGCGCCGCCAGTTGGGCAGGATCAGGGCGGCGAGCAGCACGCCGATGGGCAGCATGACGAGCAGCGTCAGGCTGTGCAGCAGGAAGCCAAGCCCCAAGATGACGCCAATCAGCATGAAGCGCAGAATGCTTGCCCCGGCCAACGCCCACACTGCCGCAGCCAGCGCCAGGCAGAGGGCGAGCAGCGCATAGATGTTGTTGTAGGGGATGAGCGTAAAGGTCAGCATCACATGTGCACCGGCCAGCAACGCAGCGGAAAGCCAGGCTACCGTGCGTCCGCCCAACCGGTAGGCAAAGTAGTAGACGGCAGGGAAGGCGCATGCCGCGGGCAGCACCGAGGAGAGCCGCCAGCCGGTCACGTCAAAGCGGGCAGCCTGCATCGTCCAGGCTTGCAGCGCCGAGGCCAACACCGTGTGATAGCCGTCCGTATCGTGAGTGTCGAAGAGGATGGAGGCAACTTCTGCCCGCTCCATGAGGCGTTTGGCCTGGCCGTAGAAGATCCACTCATCGCCGACGAAGGCGATTTCCCAGGAGGCGGCGCGGCTCATGGCGAGCGCTAGGTAGGCGAGGGCGAAAGCCAGGGCCAGGGCCAGGTCTAGGCGATACAGACCGGCGCCAGCGCGTTCGCCCCAGCGCAAGCCGAGCCACAGAAGCGCCAGGCCAAGCAACCCGGCGGCGGCGGTGAACAGGTTTCCGGCAAACAAACCCGCCGCGCCCACTAGGAGCAAGGCCGCGCCCCCGGCGACGGTTAGGCCGGCGGCGGTCTGCGCCCAGACGGCGGCGTCTTCGAGGTCCCACACGGCAGCGGCGAGCAGCATAGCCCCGATGCCCGCCAGCCAGACGGACGGCTGCGGCGCAGCCCCGGCGAAGGCCATGCGCAACGTCTGGTAGACGACGGCTTCCAGGCCGGTGAGCGCGAAGAGCAGACTGGCGATACGCGTCAGCCGCGGGCGAGCGGCCCATGCCGGCAGCGGCGGCGCGTGGACATAGGGCGCGAAGACGTTCCGCCCGGCCAGGGCAAGGGTAAACGCGGCCAGGGCGAGCAGGGTGAGTAAGACGCCGGCGTGATCGATGCTGAACTGCCTTTGGCGACAGAGCGGGCGAACGATGCAATCGTACTGCGCCAGCCAGCGATCGAGCGCGGAACTGGCATGCAGCCACGGCTGGACGTAGAAGATGCGTACTGTCTGGTAGGCGGCGATCAGCCCCAGCACGAGCGAGAAGAGGCTGCGCGCCGAGGGCGGCGATGCCTGCGGGCTGGTCGGTTGGGACGGTTCGCTCAACACGGTTCGCATTCGTCTTCGTTGCACAGATGACGCCGCAGACTGCGGCGCGGGTTGCGGCGCAGATTGTGGCGAAGATAATGGCGCAGATAATGGCGCAGATGCGGCATAGGCGCTATTGTATGGCATGCGGATGCATTGGCGGAACTGCGGATGCGTGCGATCATGGCGCAATGGCTGCGGCCCATTGCGACGGCGGCGGTTCCTGTGTACACTGGCGTAATTCCGGACGAGGGTTCGTCATAGCAAGAGCGGAGGGACCATGTACTTTTTCTCACCGGCGGAGCGGGAACGCAAGGAGTTGTTCGGCGGCGTGAATGCGCGCACTTTTTGGGGCGAGCATATGTTGCTGGCCGTGGTGGACATTCCGGCCAACGGCGTTGTTCCGCCTCATAGCCATCCCCACGAGCAGGCGGGCATGGTGGTTGCAGGCGAACTGACGTTTACGGTAGACGGGGAGACGCGCACGCTGCGCGCGGGCGATGTCTACGTGATTCCGGGCGGCGTGGAGCATTCGGTCGTCGCCGGAGATGCGCCGGCCCAGGCGTTGGATGTGTTCAGCCCCGTGCGCGAGGAGTACAAATATTAGGGGGCGTGATTCCGAGACGGCAAACACACGGAGCTTCTAGCGGAAACTCCGTGTGTTGTTTAGAGATTCATCAATTCGCTCGCGCTCGCCTTAGAATGACAGGCGTTTGGCGAGCCATTAGCCGCTAGAAGGGGATGTCCTCGTCGTTGGCAGCGGGCGCGCTGCCGGAGCCGGAGGCGGCGTGTTCTTCGTCGCCGTAACCGCCGCCCATGCCGGCGTCGCCGCGGCCGCCGATGAAGCGAATGGTTCGGGCCGTCACCTCTAGGGAAGCGCGTTGGTTGCCGTCCCGGTCGGTCCACGGGCGGGCTTCCTCGACTTCGCCAACAACAAGCACTTGCCGACCTTTCGACAGGAACTGGCTGGCCAATTCTGCATCTCGCCGCCAGGCTGTGACGCGAAACCACGTAGTCTTTTCCTGACGTTGTCCGTCCTGGCCGGTCCAGACGCGGTTCACTGCTAGGCTAAAAGTGGTCACCGGCACGCCGCTGGGCGTATAGCGCATCTCCGGATCTTGTCCGAGATTCCCGACAAGTATAATTTGCTGATACATGGCTTGGTTTTCCTTTCCGCCTCTTGTTGGAGGAAGCGCCCGCCCCGTTCGTGTCAGTTCGCGTGACGGTTCGCCGCCAGGCCGTCAAACGACAATGGCCGCGGCTTTTCGCCTCGGTTATCTCTAGTTCATTGTACTGTGAAGATGGCGGGGCGTCAATTTTCGCGCGGTGCAGAACGTGCGTTCTGTGCGGTCTGATTGGACGCGGAACCGGCGTCGTGTCATAATGCCCGCATTCAGCTAACCAATTGACGTTCTTCCGCCGAATTTTCCGAGCCGCCATTCCGCCATGAGACCCACGAAACAATTTGCCACACCGCCGCGCAGGGTAGCGCTGTTCGTTACTTGTCTGGTCGATATGCTCTACCCGGAAGTCGGCCTTGCCGCCGCCGAGCTCTTGGAGCGTCACGGCGTGGAGGTCGTCTTTCCCTATGAGCAGACCTGCTGCGGCCAGCCCGCGTTTAACGCCGGCTTTCGCGACGAAGCGCGCGCGTTGGCGCGGCGCTATCTAGACGTGTTCGAGCCGTTCGTGCAGCAGGGCATGGTCGACGCCATCGTCGCGCCCAGCGGAAGTTGCACGGCGATGGTGACCCATTTCTACTCGGTCCTGTTTGAAGACCCGTCTATGGCCGCGGATCAGCAGCGAGCCGAGGCGCTTGCCGCGGTCACCTTCGAGTTGACCGAGTTTCTGGTCGATGTGCTGGGCGTGACCGCCACCGGCGCGCGTTTGGAGGGCAAGATCACCTATCACGCGTCGTGCCATCTGCTGCGCGAGATGGGCATCGACCGCCAGCCGCGCACGCTTTTGGCGAACGTCGAGGGCGCCGAACTAGTTGACCTAGCCGGGCATGACGAATGTTGCGGCTTCGGCGGGCTTTTCTCGATCAAGAACCCCGAAATCAGTACGGCTATGGGCCGGCGCAAGTGCTTGAACCTGGAGCAGAGCGGCGCCGATGCGGTCGCGGTGTGCGACGTGAGTTGCCTGACGCACATCAACGGGCTGTTGAGCAAGCAGGCGCAGCGCATTCGCGCCGTGCATATCGCCGAGATTCTCAACAGCCAGGTCGACGTGGCCGAGACGCCAGCTGAGCCGCAGCGCGACGAAGCCGCCTCATCGACAAGTAAACCGCCTGCCGAGGGCGGGCAGCCGCGGCGCTGGCAGGACGTCCGCTAGCCGCGATAAGCATGAAACTTCGTTTGCGTTTTCGCAGGAAAGACCGGCATGCCTACCGCACCGATTAATCTCCACGCCCCCTATAAGGAACGCATCCACGACGCGCTGCACAACAAGAACTTGAAGACAGTGCTCAACCGCACCGTGGGGCGGATGAGCGCATCGCGCGTGGCCGCTATGGGCGCGGTGGACGGGGAACAGCTGCGTCGCCAAGTCCGCCAGATGAAGGAATATGTGCTGCGCAACCTGCCCGATCTGTTGGAGCAGTTCGAGGCCAACGTCGAGGCCAATGGGGGCCGCGTGCATTGGGCGCAGGACGCCGCCGCCGCCAACCAAATATTGCTTGACTTGGCGAGGCGTCACGCAGTCCAGAAGATCGTCAAGTCCAAGTCGATGGTCACCGAGGAAATCCGTCTGAACGACGCCCTGGAAGGCGCAGGCGTCAAAGTGGTGGAGACGGACCTGGGCGAGTACATCATCCAGTTGGCGGGCGAGCCGCCCAGCCACATCGTAGCGCCTGCGGCGCACAAGCGCATCGAGGACATCGCCGCCATCATGCAGGAGAAGCTGGACATGCCGCCGACCCTGGACGCGGAGGTGATGTGCAGCGCGGCGCGGGCGAGCTTGCGCCGCGAGTTCCTCAGCGCGGACATGGGCGTCAGCGGCTGCAACTTTGCCATCGCCGAGACGGGGACGGTGTGCATTGCCACCAATGAGGGCAACGGGCGCATGGTGGCAAGCTTGCCGCGCGTTTATGTGGCGGTAATGGGCATCGAGAAGTTGGTCCCTACTGTGGAAGATGCGTTCCTGCAGCTTCAGGCGCTCAGCCGCAGCTCTACGGGCCAGCAGTTCACGGTTTACTTGTCCATGACCAGCGGGCCACGCCAGCCGCAAGACGTAGACGGCCCGGAGGAATTTCATGTAGTGCTGTTGGACAATGGGCGCAGCGAGATGTTGGCGCGCGGCTATGGCGAAGCGCTGATGTGCATTCGCTGCGGCGCATGTTTGAACGTCTGCCCGGTCTATCGCGAGATCGGCGGGCACGCCTACGGCAGCACGTACAGCGGGCCGATCGGCTCGGTGATCAGCCCCATGTTGGCGATAGAGGCAAGCGAAGCGGAGAAACTGCCCCACGCCAGCAGCCTGTGCGGCGCGTGTCGCGATGCCTGCCCGGTGATGATTGATCTGCCGCGGCTGTTGTTGGACCTGCGCAGCCACTACGTGCAGCAGGGCGTGCCGCCCTGGTTCGAGCGACAGGCGATGCAGGGTTTCCTCAAGGTAATGCAGAGCCGCAAGCTGTACGAAACGGGCGGGAAGATGGGCAGTCTGGGCAGCAACTTGTTGGCTTCGTTCAACGGCGGGGCGATTACCTTTATGCCGCCGCCATTTTCGGCCTGGACCAAGACTCGCCATTTTCCGCCGCTGGCAAGGAAGAGCTTCCGCGAACTGTGGGCGGAGCGCATGGAGCGGCGCAAGTCGATCTCCGGGCCGACGTCGGACGCTAAGCGTAAGCCGGGGGAGGGATAGACATGAGCGAGCGCGATGCCATCCTCTCCAGACTGCGCGACGCATTGGCGCAGCCCGATCGGCGCTTTCCGCCGGCGGACCCGGATCCGTTGACAGATGCCACACGCATGACCGTGACCAAGGCCGAAGGAGACGCGCCGGCGCTGGCGCATCGTTTCGGCCAGGAGTTGACCGCGCTGCACGGCAGTTACGAGGTGGTCGAGACGCCGACCGAGGCGCGCTTGACCTTGCTTCGCCGCGTGACGGACTGGATGGAGCAAGAGACGGCCGCGCAGAAGGGCGCGGTGATCAAAACGGGGCAGGAGCGCAACGTGCTGGCCTGGGCCCCGGACGCGCTGCCGGTCGGCGGGCTGGACGCGGCGTTTGGCGACATGGGCCTGACGCTCGTGGCGCCGTCCGATTTGACCGGCAAAGAAGGCCGCGAGTCGATCCGTTCGATCCGCTATGGCATCAGCGGCGTGGAAGCGGCCTTTGCCGCGGCCGGTTCGCTGTTGGTGAGAACGGGGGCGGGCATGAGCCGCGCGGCCAGCTTGCTGCCCTATTACCACGCCGCGTTGGTTCCGTTCAGCCGGCTCTATCCGACGGCGGAAGACTGGCTGGCCGAACAGCGACAGGCCGGCGCCCTGGTCGATCTCTTGCGCACCCACGCCAACCTGACGTTGATCACAGGGCCGAGCAAGTCCGCCGACATTGAGATGAACCTAACGCTGGGCGTGCACGGGCCAAAGTTCTTGCATGTGATCCTGTTTCGCGACGGGTGACGGCGCGCACATTCCGCGGCTTCCTCGATGGTTATGGAAATGATTGATTCGCATCCAATTCGCATCCAAGTTGACAAAGGAAAGAAAGCGATGAGCAAAAAGACCTGGCGGGTTGCCTTTATCGGCACAGGCATGGTTGTACAGTGGTCGCATATTCCCTCGTTCCGGCGGTTGGAGGGCGTGGAGGCGGTAGCGGTGTGCGACGTCAACGAGGAGCGCGTGCGTTCCGTCGCCAAAGATACCGGTATTCCGCAGGCCTTCACCGACTATCGCGAGATGCTGGAGAAGGTGCAGCCGGACATTACCGTGGTGGCGACGCCGAACGTCTTCCACAAGCCGATGACGTTGGCGGCGCTGGAAGCAGGCTCTCATGTGCTGTGCGAAAAGCCGTTGGCGCTGACCTACGCCGACGCCAAAGAGATGATAGATTTCGCCGCGGCGAAAGGTAAAATCCTGACGGTCGGTACGCACTATCGCTATTCCGCGCCGATGCAGGCGGCTAAGGCGCACGTAGACGCCGGCTTCTTCGGCGAGATCTACGCCGCGCGCACTGTGTGGCAGCGCCGCGCCGGCATCCCCGGCTACGGCAGTTGGTTCACGAATCGCGACCTGGCGGGCGGCGGCAGCCTGCTGGACATCGGCGTGCACGCCCTCGACCGCGTGCTCTACTTGATGGGATATCCGGAAGCGGTCAGCGTCACAGGCGCATCGTATGACAAGTTGGGCAAGCTAGGCGTCGGCCTGGGCGGCTGGGGCCTGGATATTTCCAAGCCGGGCGCGGGCGTGCGCTATGATGTGGACGATCTGACGTGGGCGTTTGTGCGTTTCGCCAACGGCGTGTCGCTGATCTTCCAGGTGGCGTGGGCCTCGCATCTGCCTGAGCAGTTCTTCGCCGAAATCTACGGCACAAAGGGCGGGGCCAACGTGACCAACCGCGAGGGCGTCGACCTGTATACGATGCTGAACGGGCAGCAGGCGCACATCGAAACCAACGTGCCCGTGGACAAGGTCAGTTCGTATGCGCATCTGATCGAAAACTTCGTGGCGCGGCTGAACGGCGATGCTTTGGTCGATATCATCACGCCGGAGCAGGCGCTGTCGAGCGTGCGCATCGTCGACGGCATCATGCGTTCGGCGGCGCTTGGCCGCGAGGTCAAGCTGGATGACTGACAGCTATCACCAATACGTACAGACTTAGGGGGGCAAACGAATGAAGCTGGCGGGAACTCATCATGTGGCGTTGCGGACGCCGAACTTTGCGGAGATGGAGCGGTTCTATGCGCAGACGCTCGGCTTTCCCATCACGCGGCGTTGGGACGATGTCAACATCGTGTTCATCGACGTGGGCAGCACGACGATCGAGCTGATCGGAAACAACGACGTGACCGCAGGGGTCGCGCCGACGGGCGGCTGGGATCATCTGGCGCTGCATGTGGAGAGCGTAGACGAGGCTTTCCAGGAATTGGTCGCAAAGGGCGTGAAGATCCGCAGCGAGCCGCGAAATTTCCAGAATGTGCGCATCGCCTTCTTCTTTGACCCGGACGGCAACGTGTTGGAACTGGTCGAGGACCCGCGGCGAGCGTAGAAGCTTCATCGCTCCGCCGTGTAGTAACAGACAGCGCTTCCACGAGAAAGCCCCGAGCGACTTGAGATCGCCCGGGGCTTTTTGTTGCTTGGCGTTCAGACGCTATTCGTCGCGGCCTCCGCCGCCACCGCCGCCTTGGACGTAGACGGTGATTTTCTGCTTCGTGCTGCCGTTGCCGTAGGCTTCCAGCTTATATTCGTGCGGGCCGCTCTTGGAGGGGCAATCCTGCCAGGAGCCTTCGCGCGGGCCGCCGGAGACCTTGCGCTTGTCGCCGAGGTAGAGGTTGACGCCGTCGGCGTCGACTGCACGCCACTCGAAGCGGATGCATTCGCCGGCGCGTACGCCGGTGCTGCTGACCCAGAAGCGATCGATGCGAGGGCCGGGGCGTTGCGGCGGCGGGCCGCTGACGTTGATCGTGATCGGGAATTCTACCGTTGCGTTGTCCCGGCGGGTGATGCGCAGGACGTAGTTCGCTGTCTGGCCGGGGCAGACCGTGCGCGCATCGTGGCCGCCTACGCCCTGGACGCTGCCGCCGTCCACGAAGTAGATGGCGTTGACGTTGTCCACGTCCCAGCGAATGGCCGTGCATTGCCCCTGGTTGATCCAGGTGGAATCGGCGCGCAGGTTGGGGTTAACGTCTACGTTGGGCGGCGCGGGCACGGGCGTAGGCGTGGGCGGCGGGTTGGGATCAGGCACTTGGATGCCGGCCCATATGACCTGGCCGAAGAGCTTGCCTGTGTTGTCGCGCATCTGGAAGAAGCCCTGATAGGTTCCGTAGACGACGGGCGCGATCAGAGACATGGACAGGTCGATGGTTTCGCCCGGCTGAACGACGTGACCGATGGGCAGGGGCGCGGCCGCCATGCTCGCCTCGACGCGGTTGCCGTTGACGTAGACGAGCGAGTAGTCCGCCTCCCAGGGGCAGGCGCCCACGTTGCGCACCCGCCAGCTCTTGGTGAAGGGCTGGCCAGGGGACATGATCGGCGGCGACTGCATATTGTGGTCGTCCAGGTTGAGATCGGCGACGAATTCCAGCCCAAGTTTGCACTCCGGCTCTTCGACAGGCCGCACCGGTATGTTGATCACTTCGGCGTCGCGGTGTTCGTCGGCCACGACGGTATCATCGTCGTTCAGGTATTGGCGAACGAGGGTGGCGTAGGTTCCATCGGCCTGAATTGACAGAAGCGCCTGATTTAGCTTCTCGACCAGGCTGGAGCCTTTGCGGGTTGCGACGGCGAAACGCTGCTGGTTGAGGCCCCGGCCCACCACGTGCAGGTCCTGCGCGCTCGTGGTGAAGGTGAGGGCCGTGAGGCGTTCCAGAACGGCGACGTCGATGTCGTTGCTGCGCAGACCGCGGACCTGGGCCAGCGTGTCAGGGTAGTCGATGAGCGCATCCTGGGGAATGATGCCTGCGTTGACCAGGTTTTCTTGCGCCCAGTAGGCGTAGACCGTGCCCCGTTCCACGCCCACGCGCAGACCTGCGAAGTCTGTGGGGGAGCGGATGATGATCGGGTCTGCGGCGCGTGCCAGCATGGCGTCGTCGTCGATGTAGTAGAGGTTGGTGAAGTCCGCCGCCTGCTGGCGGTTAGGAGTCACGGAAAGGGCGCTGATCACGGCGTCGACCTGGCCCAGATTGAGGGCGTCGAGGAGGCCGCTGAAGGCGAAGTCGGTGAATTCGACCTCTATGCCCAGCCGCTTGCCCATCTCGCGCGCCAGGGCGATGTCGAAGCCGTCTAGCTTGAAGTTGCTGTCATAGGACTCGAAAGGAGGATAGTCGGCGGATGTGCCGAAGACGATTCGGCCGGCGGACTGGACGCGATCCCAGTCTTCGCCACTCTGCGCCGCTGCCGGCGCCGGGGCTGCGATTGTGACAATCAACAGCCCGAACAGGAAGAGGAGAGCGAACCGCAAGAACTGCTTGTTCATGAGCTTCTTTCCAAACAATGGTTACTGTAGGTTACACAAGCTGTGGATCGCGATGTTGAATCCAATCAATAGGGACAAACATAGACGACGCGCAAATACTGGTTGAGAAACGGGATGTAGATATCGACATCTTGTCCCGTTGCGTCCGGGGCGCCGATGGCGGCTGCTTGACCGCCGTGACCCGCCGGCCCGGGCTGGATGTAGCCGCTGCGCAGGATGTAGGATGTGCTGGCGGACTGGCCTGGCGCGATTTGTCCGACGGAATCCGTCAAAAGGTAGCTGTCGGACGTGCGCTCGCCGCCGGCGGCAGTGACGACGCCCCAACAGCCGAGCTGGTAGTAATTCGAGGATTGGGCTGAGGCGAGGCCTGCAAATGACAGGGCTGCCACGGCAACTAACAACAGAACTCCGATTTTCCAAGCCGTGTGTCGCTGAGCCCTATGGCGCTGGGTTGGCATGGCGGAACCTCCTGTGACTGATCGGGCGCTGCGCCCGAAGCGGGACGAACGCATGGTTCACACCGTTACGGCTTGTAGGTGACGAAGTGGAACTTACAGCCGGCGACGTTTTCGTTGCGCGCATCGCGCAGATCGATCAGCAGCTTATTCTCAAAAGAGTTTGACAGCGCGATGGTGGAGAACGGGCAACCGCTCTGGGAAATGGGCGTGACGACGGTCACGTAGTGGTTGAGGTCGTAGGTCACGCCGTGGATGTCGATGATGTAGGCGCCGTCGTTGCGGCGGCTGCTGCTGAAGCCCTCGCCCTTCAAGCGGCTGCCGTTGCCGTCGACGATGCCGAAGACCACGGGCAGGTAGTGGCTACCTTTGCCGCTGAGCTTGTCGGCGTTGCGCGCCCAATAGGCATAGGGCACATAGAGCAGGGGCTGGCGCGGCGTCATCTCCGGGTCGTTGCGGACGCGCACGCCCAGCCACCGGCCTTCGCCGGTGAAGATCGTACTATCGGCTGTCCCGTCTTTGTTCACGTCCAACAACACGGTGAAATAGCCGTTGGTCACGGTAACGCCGGTGTTGGTGTTGGGGTTGAACTCCTGCTGCCAGAGGGGTTGGGTCGCGGTGGCGCTATTGTAGATGCTGAAAACCATGTAATAGCTGCCGTTCGGCACGGGCTGTCCCAGCGTGTCCAGCAACATGCCCTGGTAGGTGATGCGTTTGTCGGTGTCGTATGTCTCGTCGATGCTCAGAGGGCCGTTCAAGGAAGTGACAGTCAACTGTTCTTGGGCGTTGGCGCGCGGCGCCAGCGTCATGGCCGCGACGATCAGGCCGCCAATGACCACGCCGAATGCCTGGCGAATGATGGATTGCACGGTTGGCATAGATGTCTCCGCGGGTTGAAGGAAAATATGAGAGGTTCCATTCGAGGTAATCTTATTCTACCCGAAGCGCGACAAAATGCAAGCTATTGGGTCGCTCATAGTTCGGTGAGCAGCGCGGTGAGCAAGGCTGCACGGCCGGGCAGTTGGTCGATGACGATGTGCTCGTGGTCGGCGTGTGCGCCGTCGCCGGGCACGCCCAGTCCGTCGAGCGTGGGGATGCCAAGCGCGCCGGTGAAGTTGCCGTCGCTGCCGCCGCCTGTGCCGCCTTCTTTCAGGTCCAGCCCTATGGCGGCGCCGATCTGTTGGGCGCGGGCGAAGATGGCGGCGGTGGCCTTGCGCTCCAGCGGCGGGCGGTTCCATTCGCCCTCGACGCGTAGCTGCGCGCCGGGCGTGACGGGGGTCAGGCCGTAGATCGCCTGTGTGATGCGGTCGGCGTCTTCTTGCGTCCAGGCGCGGGCGTCGATCTCGGCGACGGCTTGGGCTGCGACGACGTTAGCCGCCGTGCCGCCGGAAACCATGCCGACGTTTACGCTGGCGCCGGTGGCGGGATTGGAGAGGCTGTGCAGCGCCAGGATTTGATGGGCTAATTCTTGAATGGCGCTGACGCCCTTTTCCGGTTCGGCCCCGGCATGCGCCGGTCGTCCGCTGACGGCGAGCGAGAAGCGTCCGACGCCCTTGCGCGTGGTCTTGAGCAGGCCGGGGGGAATGGGCGGCTCCATCACCAGTACATGCGCGGAGGCGAGGGCTTCTTCTTCGATCAAGCGGCGCGAAGTCTGGCTGCCGACTTCTTCGTCGGCGGTCAAAAGGATGGTGAGCGGACGAGAGAGGGTCAGCCCCAGTTCGCGCTGCGCAGCGAGGGCGAATTCGACGAGAACCAGGCTGGACTGCATGTCGAAGATGCCGGGGCCGTAGGCTTTGCCATCCTCGATGCGAAAAGGGTGGGTCGCCAAGCTGCCTACGTGCCATACGGTGTCCATATGGCAGAGGATCAGCGCGGGCTTGGCCTGTTCGCCGGCGGCGAAACGGGCGCGGACGTGGTTGCCGCGTTCTTGGACGGGGACGATCTCGACGCTGCCGCCCAATTGGGTTAGGCGTTCCGCCATGCGCTGGGCAAAGGCGTCGAGACGGGGCTTGTCATGGGTGGGCGTCTCCTCTTCGACCAGTTCGCGAATGCGGTCGAGCATGTCTTGCCGCTTGGCGTCGAAGTAGGCGAAGAGCGTCTGCGCTTCAATCATGGGCATTTCCTCCCTGGGGCGAGTTGTGTGACTGTGGCTTGTCTAGTTCTGTCTGCTGCTGTCTGTTCGAGGCGTTGTCCCGGCGACGTTTTGCCGGAATCTGCGGGCTTCCGGCAAGGCAGATAGCCCGTGGGAATGCAACCTCCTGCGCATAAGCCTACCACAAGATGGAGCGAAGGGGACAGATTCGCCTGGGCGCGTCCCGTTGCGAAATAGGGATTTGCCCGGCGCCGAAGAATTGCCTATAATGCCGCTACCGCACGAGCCGGAACCGCGTGATGTAGCATGTCGACGATGAACGGCGATGCGACCGATATTACGTATTACGCGACTATTACGCGACGTGAGAAGCCGGCGCCCCTTGCCGGCAGTTGAGGGGTTACCGAATGACACAGTTGGTTGAACAGGCGCAATCCATTCCGGTCGATTTGGAGAAGAAGCAAGCCGCTAACAAGAACCTCAAGTTCATCATCGGCGGCATGTTGGTGATTGCGCTAATCATCACCCTGATTGTCCAGGCCACTGTTTCTACGGGCGCGTACTATTTGACCGTGACGGAACTGGCGGAAAAGACGCCGGGCATCGTCGGCGAGCGCGTGCGCGTCAGCGGTGCGGTGGTGGATGACAGCGAGGATTGGAATCCCCAAGAGGTTACGCTGCGCTTTGCCATCAGTGATGAGGACGGAGCCCAACTTCCCATCGTCTTCTACGGCCCGCGGCCGGATAACTTCCAGCGAGCCGCATCCGCTATCGTCGAGGGCGAGTTGCTTCCCGACGGCACGTTCCAGGCCGAGACCTTGTTGCTCAAATGTCCGAGCCGGTATGAAGAAGAGCCGGAAGAGATCTTTGTCGAGTCAACGCGCTAGCCGGCCCCCGGCGCGCCCGCGCCTATTCTTTGCGCCGTTTCTTGCCGCGCCGGCTCGGGTTCCTCTCTTTTCACGCATCATATTCAGCCTCTAGAGGTCGCCCGCCATGCGATGTTGGCCGCGTATTGTCATAACTCCTCACCGGCGCAGCGGCGTCTTGTTGCCGGCCGTGAAACTCCTGAATGTGGCGAGTCTGTTCGTCGCGGCGGCGATCGTCGCCCTGGCGCATGTTTCGCCCCTATCCGCCCAAGAGCAGCGCCCCGATTTTGACATCGAGCAGGTAACGATCCCCGACAGCCCTCCGGCCGCCCGTCTAGGCATAGGTTCGTATCAGCAGAACTGCGCGCCCTGTCATGGGTTGTTGGGCATGGGCGACGGCCCGGCCGCAGCCGACTTGCCTGGGCCGCCCACTGCATTTGCCGATCCGGACGCGCTGTGGGAGCGCAGCCCGGCCGAGCTTTTCCACACGACGAAGTTCGGCTGGCTGGAGAGGCTGATGCCGCCGTGGCAGAACCAACTGACCGACGCCGAGATCTGGCACACGACGGCCTATGCCTGGAGTTTGCACACTGCCCAACAGGAGCACACGTTGGGCGCTGACCTCTACGCGGCGAGCTGTGCAAGCTGTCACGGCGAAAGTGGAGCCGGCGATGGGCCGGAAGCCGCGGAACGGCTGGTCGATTTTTCGGATGTCGTCTATGCTATGACGAAAAGCCAGGCGAATTGGATGGCGGGCTGGCAGGCGGCGCACCCGGAGATGGGCGAGGAGTGGTCGCTGGCCGAACAGCGCGCCGTGCTCGAGTATGTGCGCGCCTTCAG
>Ga0334887_1003624_pt1 | contig 15063 bp, 9 predicted proteins | sample GraSluR1_MG_10_FD_207217 | JGI IMG/M metagenome (GOLD analysis project Ga0334887, IMG submission 207217) | Sludge microbial communities from methane-producing bioreactor in Wageningen University, Netherlands - Granular Sludge_18_07-R1 | ecosystem: Engineered > Bioreactor > Anaerobic >...
AAAGTAATAATTGGAGAACCCTTTGCTGTTCCGGGGGTTAAGGCAGTGGATGAGAAATGGTACCCTGAGTTTTATGAGTTTCAGCGTGCCGCAAGAGAAATAGCTGACTCCTTCGGAGCTATTTTCATACCATACCAGCGAATCTATGATGAGGCGCAGAAACGTGCTCCCGGTGTTTACTGGACCGGTGACGGTGTCCATGCCTCGCTTGCCGGAGCCCAGCTGATGGCAAAAGCGTGGTTGTCATTTATTAAATGAGAAACAACGAATATTTCTAGCCGAATTTGTAGTGTTTCCTGACAGCTTTGTTTATTTTCCACCGGCATTTGAGTCCTGAAGGGAAAACCACAAGATCTCCCTTTCCAAACGTGACAGGAGATCCGTTATCAGGCGTTACAACCACATCACCTTCAAGGATATAGCAGGTCTCGGCTTCGTCATATTCCCACGGGAACTCTGAGGCCTCTTTCTCCCAGACAGGCCATGATCTGACATTGAGCTTCTGAAGCTTCTCTTCGGTTGGTTTCTCTACGTGTATCATAATTTGAAGAATTACTTTAGTGCGAATTTAATATTTATTGCGGATTGCGGATTTTGTTGAGCAAAGCGAGAAAATCCCGCAGAGCGGGAGAGGAGTTTGATACGTTTCATTTCTTGCCGGTTTCCATTTTTAAAATATGGAGATTATCGTTCACTCAATGACTTTTTATATTAACTTTATATTGTACTCACCCCGGGAATGATGCAAACCTTCACCATAGATTGGCAGGATAAATTATTCAACAGACAACCAATATAAAAACAGGATAAATGAAAACCCTGAGAATTAGCAATTTATTTGTGATAGCTATGGTTCTGTCAGCAGCTATTACTGCCTGTAAAACCAGACAGGCCGGACAGGAAGAAATAACATTTACTGCCTCATTTGAACCTGAGCTAAAATCGTTTGAGCAGTACAGGTATCCCGATTGGTTCCGTGATGCCAAATTCGGTATATGGGCACACTGGGGGCCGCAGGCTGTACCCCGGCAGGGCGACTGGTACGCCCGGAAGATGTATGAATCAGATATCGTCAACAGAAGAACCAACGAACCTACCGGAAAATCCAGCAGGGAATACCTCTACCACCTGGAACAGTATGGACATCCTTCTGAGTTCGGGTATAAGGATATAATCCCTCTCTGGAAAGCTGAACGATGGGATCCGGACAAGTTGATGGCACTTTACAAAAGGGTTGGAGCAAAATATTTTGTGAGTATGGCAACCCATCACGATAATTTCTTCCTCTGGGACTCAAAGATACACAGGTGGAATTCGGTGGACATGGGACCCATGAAAGATGTTGTCGGACTCTGGCAGCAGGCTGCAAAAAAGGAGGGTCTCCGTTTTGGGGTATCAGAACATCTTGGTGCAAGCTATACCTGGTTTCAGCCAAGTCATGGGGCGGATAAAACCGGACCGATGAAGGGTGTTCCATACGATGGTGCCAATCCTGAGTATCAGGACCTTTATCACAGGAAAACAGCACCTGACGACTTCCAATGGCTGACAAAAGATTCTGCAAACCAGCAGAACTGGCTGGTAAGCATAACAGAACTCATTGATATGTACCAGCCCGACCTTCTCTATTCCGACGGTGAACTGCCTTTTGGTGAAGTGGGAAGAACCATGCTGGCTCATTATTATAACCAGGATATATTGAAGAACGGAGGAAAGCTTGAAGCAGTATATACATGCAAGCACCTTATTTCGGAAGGCAGATGGGTAAGGGATATCGAACGGGGTGCCATGGATTCGATCAGCGTCGATCCCTGGCAGACTGATACCTCGATAGGGGACTGGTACTACCGGACCGGACAAAAATATATGACGGGGACCGAAGTTATTCAGATGCTCGTGGATATTGTAAGTAAAAATGGCAACCTTCTGCTTAATGTTGTGCAGACACCAGAGGGTGACCTTGAGCCGGATGTCCTTGAAATCCTTGAAGAGATTGCAGAATGGATACCTGTAAACGGTGAGGGTATTTATGGTACGCGCCCATGGAAAGTGTTTGGTGAAGGGCCCTCGATGCAAAAACAGGAAAAAGGTACATTCGGAGGTGTCAGGGATGTAAGGCCGTACGAGCAGGGAGATATCAGGTTTACGGCAAAGGGAGAAACGCTTTATGCCTTTTGCATGGTTTCACCGGCTGAGGATATAAGAATATTTTCGCTTGGAAAGAATTCCGAACTATCCGCCAAAAAAGTGAAATCTGTTACGGCGCTGGGAAGCGATGGTAAACCTTCATGGAAACAGGAAGAGGATGCCCTTGTGATAGTCAAACCTTCTGAGATTCCCTCATGGGAAGTTGTCGGATTCAAAATTGAATTCAGGAATTAGTGTTCTGATTCATATTCAAATATTTTTCATTTCAATTCGAAAAAATATTACATAAATTGCAGGGAGATTCTTTTGATCTATGGTAACTTTTATCATCTCGATACTGATCCTGATTCTTGGTTATCTGTTCTATTCGAAGTTTGTTGAGAAGATTGCGGGGGCTGATCCTGGAAGAGAGACCCCGGCTGTCAGGCTAAGAGACGGAGTGGATTATGTACCAATGCCGTGGTGGAGGATCTTTCTGATTCAGTTCCTGAACATTGCCGGTCTGGGTCCTATCTTCGGGGCCATTGCCGGGGCTATGTGGGGTCCGGTAGCCTTTCTGTGGATTGTTCTGGGATCGGTTTTTGCGGGTGCGGTTCACGATTATTTCTCGGGGATGCTGTCGGTCAGGCATAATGGATTAAGCATCACAGAGATAGTGGGTATTTATCTTGGCCGGGGAACAAAACAGTTCATGCGGGGATTCACGGTAATTCTTATGGTTCTGGTGGGAGCGGTTTTTATAATGGGACCGGCAGGTATTCTTGCAGGGCTTACTCCCGATTATGCCACGATGACTTTCTGGGTATGGATTGTTTTATTCTATTATATACTTGCAACGATGCTGCCCATTGACAAGATCATAGGAAGAATATACCCGCTCTTTGGCTTTGCTCTCCTCTTCATGGCTGTCGGACTTATTTCCGCCCTTTTTGTAAAAGGATATCATATCCCTGAGCTGACTCCTGAAAACTTCAGGAATTTTCATGTTAATGCCGATAGGTTCCCTGTATTCCCTATGATGTTCATTACGATTGCATGTGGAGCAATTTCGGGATTCCATTCAACCCAGTCACCTCTTATGGCCCGCTGCCTCACAAACGAGAGGCTGGGACGGCGTGTATTCTACGGGGCCATGATATCTGAAGGTATTGTTGCGATGATATGGGCAGCAATAGGCATGAGCTTTTACGGAGGCATACGGGAGCTCAATGATATTATGACTGCACAGGGGGGTAATGCTGCGGTTATAGTAAACGAGATTTCCAACTCACTGCTGGGAAAATTCGGTGGTTTCCTGGCTTTGCTTGGAGTTGTGGCAGCACCAATTACATCGGGCGATACTGCTTTCCGGAGTGCCAGACTGATAGTTGCTGATTTCCTGAATTATAAACAGGGACCGGTAAAAAACAGGCTGTTCGTAAGTATCCCGTTGTTTGCCATAGGATTTTTGATTACAAGGATAGATTTCAGCATAATATGGAGATACTTTGCATGGTCAAACCAGACACTTGCAACTGTTGTACTCTGGTCAATAACCGTGTTCCTTGTTCAGGAACGTAAATTCTACTGGATCACTCTAATCCCTGCTGTTTTTATGACCGCAGTAACGAGCACGTATCTCCTTTTTGCACCTGAAGGCTTTGCACTTCCCGGCTCAATTGCATATCCTGCCGGGATTATCATTTCGCTGGCGTTAATGGCGGGGTTTTTTATTTATTTGAGGAGAACGAATTGAAGAATGACAGTGAGGCTGTATCAAAAGCCTCTTAATAGCCCCCTACCCCCTGCCTTGCTTCGCCGTAGCGGCTACGCGAAGGCGAAGAAGGGGGTCATCAAACATCAGATAATGAGTAAGTCCCCTTTAGGGCCTGCCTGCCGTAGCGTCAGCGCAGGCAGGGATTTAGGGGCGACTTAAAGGAATCGGGCTTTTGATACAGCCTCACTGAAGAAATTGTGATTTATAAATCAAAAGATCTATTTTCCCTTGTAAATATTGATTATTGTTTATATTTTTATTCACAATCTTTGATTACCCTGCAGACTAACCTAAACCGTTCTGCCTATGAATATTTCCCATTAATTAAATCGAAACAGTAATTAACACATTTACTGTAATTTATCATTTTCGTTTTTAATTTAATTAACCTAACTAAAGTATGAAAGAGAAACTTGCAAAGGAGGCGCATGTCTCGGAGCGCCTCATGAAAATGCTTTCAGGGCTTATGATCGCAATCTTTCTGATTGTGAGCGGAGCCATGAATGTCTCAGGTGCTTCAGGTACGGATCAGCAACAGGTTACCGTATCAGGTATGGTGACCGATGCATCAACAGGTGATCCGATGCCCGGAGTCAACGTTATTATTAAGGGAACCACACTGGGAGCTCTTACACTGGGTGACGGGAGATATACACTTACTGTCCCCGACCGCGATGCCACACTCGTGTTTTCGTTCATCGGGTACGATACCAGGGAGGAGCTTATTGACGGAAGGACGACAATTAATGTCACTCTCACTTCCACCACAACCGCCCTCGACGAGGTGATTGTTACAGGTTACGGAACACAGAAAAAAAGCGACCTTACCGGATCTGTTGTAAGGGTGACAATGGATCAGAAGGCAACCCTGGCAAACGTCAACCTTTCCCAGGCTCTGTCGGGAGCATCTGCCGGAGTTAATGTACAGGCATCCGGTCTTGCGGGAAGCGAACCGAGCCTTGCAATCCGTGGCCGTACCTCATTGTCGGCAAGCGACAGGCCGCTCATAGTCCTCGATGGTATAATCTACAATGGTGCAATAGCTGACATCAACATTAATGATGTGGAATCGATAGATATCCTGAAAGATGCCAGCGCAGCAGCAGTTTATGGTTCAAGATCTGCCAACGGGGTTATGATTATCACCACTAAAAAAGGACAATCGGAAAAGCCGGTGATATCATTCAACATGTATTACGGATATCAGGATATGACCAACAACCCGATGAGGGTTATGAATGCCGAGGAGTATGCCATCAGGCTGACAGATTATTACTATCAGCAGGATCTGTATACATGGTACAAAACAATGCCGACCAGCGATGCCGGAAAACCTGTAAGGCCGGATGTTACAAACCGTGAGGTTGTTGCCGCCAGGCTGAGGTCTCAGGAAGAAAGAGATAATTATATTGCCGGTAATGAGATCGACTGGGTAAAGGAAGTTCTGCAGATAGCACCTATACAGAACTATAACCTTAACGTCTCCGGCAGATCCGCAAGATCGAGTTACTATTTCTCAGGATCATACACAGACGAGGAAGGAATTCAGCTTAATGACCAGTTCAGCAGGATAACCCTTCACACCAATCTCGAAAGTAAAGTGACCGACTGGCTCACCGTGGGTTTAATCTCTTCCTATTCATTCAGGGACTATTCGGGTATTGAAGCCAGTCTTGGAAATGCAAGGTCGTGCAGCCCGCTGGCAGATAACAAGATAGGCCAGCCCGATTACGACATGTATCTAACAGGCGAGGTCTATATGACATACCCTCTTGTTTATTTGTTTATTAATAATAAGGATATCAGGAATAACCTGTTCCTTGTCGGTAATGCAAAGATCACTGTTCCGTGGATACAGGGACTCACTTATGAATTCAACTACTCTAACACCTATTCAAACAGGAACAATTTCACCTTCTACCCTGTTACAACACCCGGCGGGGTAACCAACAAGGGTCAGGCTGTGAAAAATCCCTCGGAGGAGCGGAACTGGATATATAACAACATTGTAACCTATCTGCGTAGTTTCGGCGATCACCAGATAAATGCAACACTTCTTTACAGCCGCGAGAGCCGTAATGCACAGAGCTCAACGCTTACGGCGACAGGTTTTGAAAACGAGGTGCTGGGTTATAATAATATGGGTCTTGGTACACTTAGTACCGTTTCTTCATCAGCATGGGAAGAGAACAGCCTTTCATACATGGCCCGCGCCAATTATTCTTTCAAGAGCCGCTATCTGCTCACAGCAACTGTACGCCGCGATGGCTTTTCGGGATTTGGCGCCACCAATAAGTTCGCAACCTTCCCTTCTGTATCAGTCGGATGGGTCGCATCTGAAGAGTCATTCCTGAGAGATGTGAGATGGCTATACCTGAAGCTGAGAACCTCATACGGGAAGAATGGCAACCAGGGGATAGGACGTTATTCAAGCTTCTCGCGAATGACTGCCGAGCCGTATGTTTACGGACCTGCTACCTTTATCGGTGTTTATCCCAGCACACTGGGAAATGCCAGCCTTAGCTGGGAAGCAACGTCATCATTCAACGTCGGGATAGACTTTGGACTGTTCAACAGGAGAATATCAGGATCATTGGATCTTTACAAGGCCACTACCACCGATGTGCTTGTAAGCCGTGCACTTCCTCCCACAAGCGGGTATGCAAGCGTCTGGACAAACATAGGTGCGATTGAAAACAAAGGATTTGAGCTGGAACTGAGATCGGTCAATCTTACCGGTCAGCTTGGCTGGCAGACAGACTTCATCTTCTCTCTCAACAGGGATAAGATCACAAAGCTTTATGGTGACGAGAACGACAGGGACATCGGAAACTCATGGTTTGTAGGAGAACCAATCAGTGCCATCTACGATTATGAGATGGCCGGAGGGCTCTGGACTGAAGCCGAACTGTATGCAGGACAGACATATAATAACTGGTACCCCGGTCAGTATAAATATGTTGACCAGAATGGTGACGGTGTTATAGAACCGACAAACGACAGGAAGATAATCGGATACACAACGCCGAGCCACAGGTTCAGTATTAATAACAGTTTTGACTACAGGAATTTCACCTTCTCCTTCTTTTTTAATGCCGTTCAGGGTGGCAAGAAGTATTACCTGGCAAACAATGCATCGGTTGTCAACGTCGATTGGCGTTCCGATAACGTTCTCAGGATAAATGCTTCTGCAGTCCGTCCTTACTGGAGGCCCGACAATGGGGTTGATAATGCGACAGGAGTTTATAACTCACCGGCTGTGTCGAGCGGTATTTACGAAAGCAGGAGTTTTGTCAGGCTGCAGGATGTATCTCTTACATACCGGCTTGGTCCGGCAGTTCTCAACTTACTGAATGTGGAGGCTGCGCAGTTCTATGTTGCCAGCAAGAACCCATATGTATGGACCAAGTGGTCAGGCTGGGATCCTGAAACAGGCACCAGCAACAGCCCCTTGATGAGAAACATAACCGCAGGTTTCAGACTTACGTTCTAAAAGATCAGTCAGAGAAAGAAAAATGAATGATTATGAAACCAGAAAAATTATATAAGATGAAAAAATATTTCGATATTCTCAGCAAAAAGAGTCTGTTAATAGCGGGTACTCTGCTGCTAATGTTTTCTTCGTGCGACGAAAGTGTCCTCGATGAGGTGCCTCTTGACTTCCTTGCCCCGGAGAACGCCTATACTACTGTGGCGGGTGTAAGGCAGGGTATCACCGGACTGCACTATACATTCCGCAATTACTGGTTCTGGGGCGATCAGGACCAGGGTAGCATGTGGAGGGGTGTCGGGACCGATGTGGCATTTCACGGTGAGGACCCGAACAGCACAAGATTCCTTTGCAACTATGTTAACTACCTTATCCCGGCCTCCAACTATGTCCTGCAATACTGGACCAGGAATTATGAACTGATCCAGAGGGCTAATGTGCTGGTTGACAGGATAGATAACTCTGATCCTGCAATGTGGGCCAGCGAAGCACAAAAAAATGCTTTCAAGGCTGAAGCCATGTTCTTCAGGGCTTATGCATACCGTATCCTGGTATCATATTTTGGCGATGTGCCCCTGGTAACAGAAGTTATCAATTCAGCCAAAACAGATTTTGTCAGAGCGCCTAAAGCTGATGTATACAAGCAGATAGAGGATGATCTGATATATGCAGGCGCAAACCTTCCGGGCCGTCTGCAGGAGGAGGCTCCGGGAAGAATCACCAAAGCGGCGGCCCTTACGGTCCTCAGTGAGATTTATCTTGAGCAGGGTAAATACCAGCTGGCAGTTGATGCAGCAACTTCGGTAATAACAGGGGCCGGATATGCACTCATGACAGACCGTTTCGGTGCCCAGATTGATGTTTTCGGAACAGCCGATGCTTACTATGACCTTTTCAGGTACGGAAACCAGAACCTTGCAGAAAATACCGAGAACATCTGGTCAGTCCAGTTTGAACCGCTTATTGAAGGAGGAGGCGCCTGGCAGGGTGAAAGAGGAATGGGCCCCGCTTATTTCAGATGGGGCAATACCCCTGATGGTGTAAAAGCATTCCGCGGCGAATTTGTTAATGGTGTATATACCGGGTATTCTGATACACTGGGACGTCCTGTTTCATGGGTGCGGCCTACCACATATGTAACACACCACATATGGGCAGACAACTGGGACACGGATATCCGTAACGCGAAGCATAGTATAAAAAGGGATTTCTATTATGACAATCCGGCATCGGTGTGGGACAAGCAGAAGCTTGAATTCAGCCAGTTTGCTGCAAATTATGCCGCAGGCACAAGGGATCCGGTCAGGGATTCCTGCCAGTATATATTCCCCTATTTCATGAAGTTCGCAGATCCATGTAACCATTTTGACCGGGCCCACCAGTCGGGAGGAGGATACAGCCATAAGGACGTTTACGTGATACGTCTGGCTGAGACCATACTTCTGCGGGCGGAAGCTTATCTGGGACTGGGACAGAAGGATCTGGCGGCTGCAGATATAAATCTTGTCAGGAACAGAGCCCAGGCAACACCGGTTGAGGAGGATGATGTCACAATTGAGTATATCCTCGATGAGAGAGCAAGGGAGCTGTACGGAGAGGAGTGGAGGCACATTACCCTTCGAAGGGTCGGGTTGCTCGTTCAGAGAGTAAGAGCTCTGAATGATAACCCGAAGAACCCGGGACTAAATATACAGGATTATCATGTGCTCTGGCCTATTCCTCTGAGCCAGATCGATTTGAATATTGATGCTGTAATAACACAGAATCCGGAGTACTAGAAGGATTCTGAGGTAAAGAATTGTTTATTGAGGCTGTATTAAAAGGTACTTATAACCGCAAAGGCTGCAAAGCCCTCCTTCGTCCCGATAAATCCGGACTTCGGCGGGCAGGATTGACGCAAAGGACGCAAAGCTGGCAGACAAACTGCTAAATCTTTGCGTCCTTAGCGTTTATCCTGGCGTTCTTTGTGGTTTATGGTTTTAATCTTTTAATACAGCCTTAATATTTCATATTTCAACCGGGCTGATCTTTGGGACCAGCAGGTGTATTATCAGCAGGGCGATGAGGTACCCGAAGCCTGCTATTGCGAAAGGGATTACATACCCGTCAACACCTGTATTCTGCAGTATCTTTCCGACTCCGTATGTGGCTATCACTCCCCCGACGGCTCCTGAGAAACCTCCGAATCCGGCAACAGTAGCAGTGGCCTTTTTTGGAAAGATATCCGACATAAGGCTGAAAATATTTGCAGACCAGCCGCAATGGCCCCCGGCAGCAATGGCTATTAATCCGACTGCCAGCCATAAATTCTCCGTATGGGGAACCATTATAACCGGAATTGCAAAGAGTCCGCACGCAAGCATCCCAAGTTTCCGTCCTTTATTCAACCCAAAGCCCATTTTCAGGAATTTTGACGAGAGCCATCCCAGGAAGATTCCCAGTGCCCATGAAACCAGGTAAATAGTAAAAAAAGGCACTCCTATGTCCTTCAGATTAACATCAAATTTACTGTAAAGGAATTTGGCTCCCCAGAAAAGGTAGAACCACCAGATCGGATCGGCCATGAACTTAGCGATGGCAATTGCCCATGCTCCACGGTGCGGCAGGATATCTTTCCACCTTACTTTTTCCGTGATATTTTCCGTGCCACTGTCGCTGTTGATATATTCCAGTTCTGGAGGGGAGACTTTCTTGTGTTTTTCCGGCTGACTGTAGTATCTGAGCCATATTACCATCCAGACCAGTGAGAGCGGAAAGGTCCACAGGAAACCGGCTTTCCAGCTGTCAACAGTAAGGACCAGGGCCGGTATGATTAATGGAGAAAGAATGGTTCCCACATTTGTGCCTCCATTAAATATTCCCACTGCAAGAGCTCTCTCTTTCTTCGGGAACCACTCTGCAACCACTTTGATTGCAGCAGGAAAATTACCGGACTGACCGATTGCCAGGTTAAAACGGGCAATGGCAAATCCGACCCATGTGCGGGCCAGAGTGTGAGCCAGCGTGGCCAGGCTCCATATTCCTATTGCCAGAATATATCCTTTACGTGTTCCTATCCGGTCGATTATGGTTCCCATCAGAAGAAAACATACAGCGTATGCGATCATAAAGGCGCTGTTGATCATCCCGTATTGCTCCTCATTCCAGCCTATCTCATCCTGAAGGTACGGAGCAAGGATGCCGAGAGCTGACCGGTCGATGTAAAGAATGGTTGTCGCAATGAAGATCAGGCCCAGGATTACCCAGCGAAAATTGGTCATATTTTTCCTATCCATTCAAGCCTGCCATTACGCCACGAAAATACCCTATCGATTCTGCTATTCCTGCAAGCGGATCGTTCATGTCCTTGCCATATTCAAGACTGCATGTGCCACTGTATTTTATATCGCGCAACATTCTGAAAAACTCCGGAAAGTCGATGATACCCCGTCCGGCCTCCACACACCACCCTGCCTTCTCCGGCTTGTCAACATCCCAGATATGAAAATCGTATATCCGGTCCCGGTATTTTAATGTGTCTTCAAAGGGGTCTTCGCCCAGTCTTACAGAGTGTGCAATGTCGAGACAAAATCCTATCCGGGGGTCAAGGTCTTTTATCTCCTTCCAGACATCGCCGGCACCCGGATAAAGCGGCAGGTCGGGACCGTGGTTATGTATAGCGAGCCGCATGTCATATTCCTTCACCTTTCTTTCGACATAAGGCAGAAGAGGAACATCGGGAACCCCTACCATCAGGCTGACACCAACCCTGCGGGCATAGGCAAAAGCCTGATCCACAGCCTCCCGGCTGCGCATATAGACAGGTCCGACCCCATATGGCTCCACGCCGAATGATCTCATTTTTACGAGTGTCTGATCAATGACCTCCTGTGTGCTGTTGAGCGGCAGATGAAAATCCTTGACCCCAAGGTATTTCACCCCAACCCTTTTCATCATTTCCAGTGACTGGTTAAGAGGGATCTTTGCAAATGAATAGCCGGCTATTGCCAGGCTGGATGGCATATCGGCGCCGGCTGAAGCTGCCTGAAGCGGACTACTGTCAATAAACGGCAGACCGGCAGCAACAATCCCTGCCCCGGTCGTCCGGATAAAAGTGCGTCTGTTTAATATCATAGTATTGATTGTTAATATGTTATATTTTTCCCTTTGAATGAATAGCTCAAAGGTCAGTGCTCAGAGCTCAGAGCTCAGAGCTCAGGGCAAAAAGAACTCTGTGGCCTGGTTCGTTTGCCCTGCCCTGTGCCCTGCGCACCGTGCCCAGCCGTCGTCCCGATAAATCGGGACTATGGCTGACAAAGCCTGTGCCCTGTTACCATTTAAAATACTTCTCCCGTACCGGTATATCCAGCATGGCCGAGGCTGCATTGTCACCAATGATCTCTTCTGTCTCCGGGTTCCATGTCAGTTTTGACCCTGTTTTAATGGCAATCAGTCCGAGCTGACACATAGATATTGTTCTGTGTGCAGTCTCGAGAGGTTCAATTGACTCTCTTCCTTCCCTGATTGCAGTAAGAAAGTCTTCCTTGTCCGTCAGCAGGTTGCTGTATGAAACCTCTCCTTTACCCGGTGGTGTATCGATCATTTCCTGAGAGCTTGCCGTGATTTTATCGGGGTACTCAACCTCAACCCAGCCTCCGGTTCCTTCAAATCTGACGTATGGGCGTTCTATTTTATAAAATACCTCCACGCCGTTTGCGAACAGGTACCTGATATCAAACCTGTTAAGAGTATTCCAGAGGCCTTTGTCGAATTCTCCCTCTCCCTCAATACTCACAGGACCTGTATATTCTGTATTGTTGCCCCATTGGACGATACCCATCAGGTGGGCTCCCCAGTTGGAAATCATGCCGTTGCAATAAGAGTCCACACGCATCCATCCGGGACGTCCGTATGCTTTGATGGCGTGTACTCTCTTTTCCGTATAGGGTGCCTCCCATGCCGGCCCCAGCCACATATCGTAATTGAGTCCGGCAGGGACAGGCATTGTGGGTTCGGGTGAGAGAGCCGACCCCGACAATTCAGCGGGTACTGCAACAAAAATCCTCCCGATCTTTCCTATTCTTCCGTTGCGTACAATCTCAATAGCCCTGCTGAAGGCAGGCAATGGCCTGAACTCGCTGTCGTTACGGGTAACGATCTTGTACTTTTTGACTGCTTCCACGAGTTTCTGCCCATGTACGATGCAGGTTGAAATTGGTTTTTCCAGCGAAACATGTTTCCCTGCACGGGCTGCCTCAACAGTCATTGGTACATGCCAGTGATCGGGAGTGGCGATCATCACCGCATCCACATCCTTCCTGAGAAGAACTTCCCGGAAATCGCCAAGGGCATCACACCCTTTGTAAACGGATCCTTTCTGTTCAGAGTAAAAATCATTTACCTGTTTTCTTCCGTTCTCAAGCCTCCATGCATCAACATCGCATACTGCAACAATCTGCGCATGATCCGACTTCAGGAATTGAGGTATGTTTGGATTAACAGTCTGCCTTCCGAGGCCAATAACCGCAACATTGATCCTGTTCGACGGAGCAGCTTTACCAGTTACATATGAAGGTATAATATAAGGCAGGGTAAATGCACCGGCTGTTCCCATTACAGTTTTCCTGATAAATGTTCGTCTGCTTTTATTCATTTCTCTTTACGCTTAATTTATTTTATGATCCGATAAAGGTATATGAGTATCTGGAATCAATTATTCCCTTCTTCGCTTTCGCGTAGCTTCAGCGAAGCAAAGTAGGGTTAGGACAAATAATTGATTTTCACGCATTATATTATTTCTATTATTCATAACCGATATTAATCTAAAGATAAATCAATTCGTTATTAAATATATGAGGTTTCATTTCTTTTTTGCGTCTGACAGAGTGATCCGGACTGAGTATTATAAATCGCTTTCCATTAATTGTTAAATGTAGTTAAAGAGTTTGTAATCTCTTCGATTATACATACCTTTAGTAGATGTTATAATCTTATTCAATTCATTCACTATTGCCCTAAATCCCAAAGATATGAAGAGACTATCCATTTCGAGACGCAGATTTCTGGGTACTGCAGCTGCAGCTGCAGCAGTTACGGTATTGCCTGTCAATTATTCATTTGCTGTCGGCACCCAGACAAAGAAACCCGATTCAAAGGTCGGAGGTGTTCAACTTGGCTGCACAACCTACAGTTATCGCAGCATGTCGATGAAAGTTGACGATGTTATCCAGTATCTCCTTCTTGCCGGCATCAACTCCATTGAGCTAAGGAGTGTTGCTGAAGAGGACCTTGGTATTCCTTCGGCAGGAGGGGGACGGCCGAGAGCGGATATGACCGAGCAGGAGAAGGCTGAGGCTGCAAAAGCAGCTGCTGCTGCAAGGGAAGCCCAGCGCCAGTGGCGTCTTTCACTTCCTATGTCGAGGTATGAAGATATGCGCAGGAAGTTCAACAATGCAGGTATAAATATCCATATAGCTAAGTTTGCGCCTGCTGCATGGAGCGATGAGGAGATTGACTATGCCTACAGGGCAACGAAAGTGCTTGGCGCTTACGGGATAACAGATGAGATAGGCGAGGAAGCCTGCCAGCGAATGGGTAAGTTTGCCGAAAAGCATAACAGCCTTGCAATATTTCACAACCACGCACAGCCTGCAGAACCAGGCTTTTCATTCGATAAGTTCCTGGCCTATTCGCCTGCCAACAGGCTCAATTTTGATGCGGGGCACTATTTCGGAGCTACCGGTATTCATCCGAATACTATTATTGAAAAGTATCATGACAAGATGTCAAGCATTCATATAAAAGATAAAACCGGTCCAAAGAGTACACCGGCAAATGCCAACATGCCTTTTGGAGAGGGAGAAACACCCATTGCCGACATTCTGCTGTTGCTGAAGAAAGAAAAATGGCCGATCAATGTGGATATTGAACTTGAGTACCGTATCCCTGAAGGCTCAGATGCAGCCAGGGAGACTGCAAAATGCATCGAGTACATGCGGAATATTCTGGAGTGATGACAGAACTGTTTTACATGTTTTTAAGATTTATTTAACCTGACATAATAGCAAATATCATGGCAATGAAAGTATCAAGACTTGATTTCTTAAAGACGGCCGGTCTTGCAACAACGGGTGTTGTGCTTGGCGGAAAGGCCTCAGCAAATGTCGTTCGTCCTGAAATCATACCTCCGGAAGCAGTTCAGGGGACGGGACGCAAGGTAAATATGGCCCTGATCGGAATAGCGAATCAGGGAGCCGGTATTGCCAGGCAGTTTATAAACTCAGGACTTGCCAATGTGGTTGCCGTATGTGATGTGGACCTTGATGCCAAGGGGTGTCAGGATACCATCAAGCTGGCCCCTAAGGCAAAGCAGTTCAGGGATTTCAGGGTTATGTTCGACCAGATGGCCGGTGATATCGAGGCTGTACAGGTAGCTATACCCGATTTTGCCCATTTCCCGGTTTGCATGGCTGCAATGCAACTTGGTAAGCATGTTTTTGTTGAGAAGCCGATGACCCGTACATTTCTTGAGGCAGAGATAATGGCAAGGATGGCTGAGAAGAATCCAAAGCTCGTAACGCAGGTTGGCAACCAGGGGCACTCGGGAGAGAATTACTTTCAGTTCATTGCCTGGAAAAATGCCGGAATAATTAAGGATGTGACGGCCGTAACAGCTCATATGAACGGATCC
>Ga0334887_1003625_pt1 | contig 15053 bp, 10 predicted proteins | sample GraSluR1_MG_10_FD_207217 | JGI IMG/M metagenome (GOLD analysis project Ga0334887, IMG submission 207217) | Sludge microbial communities from methane-producing bioreactor in Wageningen University, Netherlands - Granular Sludge_18_07-R1 | ecosystem: Engineered > Bioreactor > Anaerobic >...
TTACCATATATCTCTAATTCTTTTAATCCTTGAATTTTCTGTAGAATAGATTCCAGACCCTCAATATCTTGTTTTTTTAGTTCTTTAAGGGTTTTTTTCAGATTATAATCTATTGCCCTGTAAAATTTCATACTATCACATTATTAGAATTGGCATTCATCCAATACCATACAATCTCAATGATACTAGAAAAAATCCCCTTATTCTCATCATGCCATCATCATTAGCCACACAATTTAAATCCATAATCCTTTTTTAGATTTTTTTATCCTAATTTTCCATAGTATATATGGCGATAGTGAATACTACACCATAAATAATGAGTATCGAAGAAAATAATAGGTCTCCGGTTAAGAAAATATTTAAAAGTGATGTAATTGGAATAATTACAGACATGAGTAAAATTAAGATAAAAAACATTTCTTTAGAAATAGGGAGATCAGCGGTTCCTGAATTCTTTTTTAAAACCATAAATACTGGAATCATAGACAATACAATTAAAAGAATTACTATTTTTATAATCATCGCATAGGAGAGGGTTTCCTGTTGCAGTTGGTTAATGGGAGTAACACCGAGATCAGGGAAGAGATACAGGGTAATTATCCTCTGAATAACTAGAAGATAAAATAAAGCCAAGAAAACTATGATAAACTTTTTATTCAGTTTCATTTTTAAGGAACCCCACGAAGTTATTATGTCCCTTCGTTTCATAAACTAAACCATCGTAATCATCATGCCGTAATTTAATTGGGAACATTTCTGGATTTAAATTGTTTTCCGTGCAGAATTGGACCCCAAAATCAATTAATATCTGTACAGATTTTTTTAGCTCTTTATCATGCCTTTCTCCTAAAACTTTTCGTCTGTTCCTCAGGACATATGAAAAAAATACAAATAAGAGAGGTAAACCAACCAATACTAGTATCAAACATCCTTGAATTATGTTAAGAGAATAAAAATTTGTTATTCCGATAGTAATTGCCATTATAACAAATATATCACTAAATAAGAATACAATAGGGAGTACCATTTCTTTTGAATCAACTTTAGTATCAGTTCTAAAATCATACATCAAAGTTGAAATCTTCTGCTTAAGTTCACGATTATTTTTGAAAAAATAGTATTTTTGCCGTTGTTTAAACAATAACTCTATAGTTCTCACAACAGATAGAGAACTAACACCAAATCTCGAAGGAGGCCTCAATGAATCTAACTCAGTTATATAAACACTCAATCCTTCAACTATTCTACTAAATCCATAATGTGTTTTCATATTTTTTATTTTAAAAGTTTTCAGACTACTTGATCATTTATTTTTACCAGTCGAGATTCCTAAAATATTTAAGCTTCCCCCCACATTCACATTCGTCTATAAAATCATCAGATGATTCCCCAGGTTGTAGTTTGTAGTATTCAAAGCATTTATCACAGACCAAATAACCATTATCTACTATATCAGCTTCTGATTTAAGTGTAGACTCATAGTTTGTAATATCTGTTTTAATGAGTTTAAAATACGTTTTATAACCCATTATTACATCATTTTGATTAATTCTATCCCTATAATTCTTTATGGAACTACAAGCAGAGAGGAAAAGAATAAAATCTCTTTCAGTTTTAGAAAAGATGATATGAAACTTTCCAAACATTTTCATTCTAACACATTTCAGTGATTCTTTTAATTTATCAAATAATTGCTTACTATCCCTATTTTCCCATTTAATATCCTTCAGTTTAATAAAAAATTCATCTGTTATTCCAACAGATTCTATTATTTCATCAAATTCATTTAAATAGTAAGCTAGCCTCTCATCTATCCTACTAGCATATAAATTTCTAAAATCCTCAGCATCCATAGGTCGGTCTAGGTTGATATAATAAACATTTTGTAAAAACGGGTACATGCTTAAAAAAGTTGGGAAACATATTAGATCCGTAATTATGGGTATGTGGAGCGGAGGCATGCTTAAATTTTTGTACCCCATTTTTTGGAAGTTTGAATCCATGTAATTTTCGCGGAGAAGGTATTTTTCTTTACTTGTTCTGGTTTCTGGTGCGAGTTTATCACTACCCATATAAAAAGCATTATAAATTTTTTCATAGAATCCCAGTTCTTCAATATTTTTAATATCCATTATAACAGAATCTAAACCTTCAATTCTGGAATTCTCTAGCCCTTTTAAAATCCGAGTTAATCTATTTATATACTCTTCACGTAAAGAAAACATCGGGATCACTTTAAATTATTATTATCATTTATTTCATATTTATTATACTTATCCCCATATCCAGTACTTTAGTGGGTTGATAATTTTATCATTGATAAATTTAGATCCATTTGATATTATGTCATAGTAAGTTTTGGGAGCCATAACATCTGCAAAAACTCCCGATATAGGAGCTAAAAATTCAAATTCTATACCTACCCATCTACTGATCATTCCAAGAATTACTTCTAGAAGGTCAGATCTACTAGCCGCCCAAAATACAGACATAATATCTAGAACAATCGCAAAAGGATTTAAAATAACATAAAGTCCAAGATAAAGCATGCATTCATATAGGACACCCAATATGCCAATGAATATATCAAAAACTAAAGCAAATAAAAGTCCAATTATAGATAATGCTCCAATGAAGTATAATAAGGCCAATATCAGGATTATAGCCACAATTATAGCTAATACATATAGCCAAGTGTAATCAGGGGCAGGCTGTGCCTCATTAGGTGTTTCGGATGAATCTCCAGACCTAGATGGATCTCCGTTGTATCCGCTCTGGCTAGATCCAGATGATCCATCTGAACCTGAATTTCCATTAAAACTACCTACAAAACCTCCATTACCCCCACTGATTGCAGATAGGAAATTAGAGTAATCCACAGCAGTATATGAAACGTAACATATTCCCACATTTTCAGCATAATCAAATGCATTTAGCTGAATATTATGAGTTCCAAGCGTTATTATATGGGAGACTCCAAAGTTTAATATCCATTGGCCATTTGAATAGGTTAATGCCCTCCATGAATTATCAATTAGAGCGAACACATTTTTTGTGTCTGAAGAAGATTGCGCATATACTTGCATTTCCCTATTTTTTGAAAAATCGACAAATTTCAACATATCCGGAGTTATTGTTGCAGTTATCGTAGGTGGGGTGTTGTCTACAGTTAAGTTAATTATTTTAGTGTTTTGGTTGCCCGCATCATCGGTAGCTGTTATTAAAATAGGATAAATCCCATCAGGAAGGGTGGGAACAATAGTTTCTATGCCCCACTCACTAGCAGAATTTGCTTTATACCATTCCGACCATTTATAAAGCCAATTTAAGTTTAAGGTATTTCCAAAGACAGTGGCTGTAACTTTTACTGTATCATCAGGCACGAAATATGAACCTGTAGCACAGGAAACCCCCACCCCCAGTGTATCACCTGATCTTATAGGGTTGAGTATGAGGGATACTGAAAAGTTAGGGGGCGTGTTGTCGACTGTGAATCCAATGGTACTTTCTGCAGTGATAATGGTAGTGTAATCGGGCCTAAACCAACCCATCCCATATAGGCAAGTGATGTATATCGTTTTATATCCGTCCTCTAAATTGGGGACCGTGTAATTAAGGACCCATGATCCATTGGCTTGTTTTTCCAGATTCATGAATTCTGTAGGTCTTGACACGTAAACATAAACCTTCCAGGGGTCAGGGTTAACATTCACTGTTAAAACTAAAATATCTCCTGATTTTAGTTGATTAGGGGTGACACTTGAAGTTATGGTGGGGATTGTGTTCAGAACTGTGAAATTGATGGTTTGGTTACCCTGGTTACCTGACCAGTCCTGAGCGGTTAATAAAACTGTGTAACTTCCGGTCTCCAGCCAGTTAAAATACCAGTTTGTCCATGTACCGTCTTCCTGCCGGTTAAGAGTGTAAACATTGCTTAACACTGATGCAGTAACGCTGATAACATCCGGATCAGTAAATGCCTGGAAATAAATAGATGGTTTACTTGGAAATACTCCATTTATCATATTGGTATGAGTCACAGTTCCAGAAACTACAGGTGCCTGGTTATCTAAAGGATTGAAAACATTGAAACTGAGGGGAAAAGTTCTTGTATTGCCCGTACTATCTGTAGCTGTTAGTATGATAGGGTAATTATCGTTGAAGATATAAGGAACGGCATATATGAGGATCCATGTGCCATCAGATTGTTTGATTAGATTGTAGGTTTGATTCAAAATTAATGCAGATACACTAAGCGTATCCGAATCAGAAATTGCAGTTATGGTGATATTATCATTTGTTTTAACAGTATCTGGAGTAACTAAACCTGAAAAAAAAGGAGGGGTGTTATCCACTGTGAAGTTCAGTGTGGTTGAATTTTGATTCCCGGCTTTGTCAATTGCGGTTAAAAGAATTGGGTAGTTTCCATCGGAAAGCTGCAGAATCCAATAATAAAGCTTCCAACCAGTATCTTCTCGGTAGACGTCAAATGTTTCCCCCTGAATTATGGCAGTTACACTTACTGTATCTGGGCTGGTAACCACTTCAATAAAAATACGATCTCCTGATTTAACTAAATTTGGTGTGACTGTGGCTGAAATCACAGGATTGGTATTGTCTACAGTAAAATTAAGATTAACTTGTTCTTGATTATATTCACTATCAGCAGCAGTTAATAAAACATTATAAACTCCATCAGGAACTATTGGCACCGCATAATCTAAATACCATAAACCATCTGATCTTTTCTCCATTTCAAATGATTTACCTAAGATCAGAACTGATATACGGATAGAACTTGGACTATAAGCACTTACTGTTATAATATCTCCTGATTTTACTATTTTAGGATACAAATTTGCGGAAGTACTTGATAATTTATTATCAAAATGGACAAAAATGTTCCCATAATCATTATTATAACCCAGAACTAAGTTACGGGCATGAGAACTGAATGCCACATACTTTCCATCCCCATTTATAGCAGGATTATCACTATTGTCGTTAGCTTCTTCACCTGTACTGGAAACACTAATTTTTTTGGTGGTTTTCGATAAGCGGTCATGAACAAAGATATCCACAATATTATCTTTATTTCCAAAACTTAACATCATTTTACAAACAGCTACTTGCACATGACCCGTTACAAATGCCACAAAGCGTCCATCTCCACTAATAGAAGGATTATAACTATCTTCATCTAATTCTTCACCTACGCCAAGAATACTTACCCTTTCAATAATTCCGGAAATCTGGTCATATACAAAAACATCACTGAAACCGTTAAAATCATGTTCTACCAGATTATTCGCCCAAGAGGAAAAGGCAATATAACGACCACCAGAACTAATGGAAGGTTCATAACTAGAACCATTTGAGTCTAAACCCTCTGAAATGCTCACCATTTTAATGTTATTAAGATTTTGGTCATAAACAAACACATCTGACTCGCCATTATTATCATTCACTACTAAATTATCGGCATTTGATGTGAAAGCAATGAAATTACCATCGGCACTGATAATTGGTTGATAACTATCTGAGTTAGCTTCCCCACCATTGGGGGGAATGTTAATTATTTTAATGGTGTTTGAGATTCTATCAAAAACAAAAACATCACTGCAACCATTGGTATCCTGTTCCACCAGATTACTGGCCCAAGAATAAAAGGCTATGTAACGGCCATCAGAACTAACTGAAGATCCATAGCTATCATTATTGCCTTCTACACCAGTACTTGAAACGCTTAACCGCTCAGTAATATTCTGTAATCTGTCTCTTACGAAGATATCCGCAAACCCAGAAACATCATCCTTTACCAGATTAGTTGCATATGAAGTGAAAGTAACATAACGACCATCAGAACTAATAAACGGTTCATAACTATTATCATTTCCTTTTTCACCAGTGCTGGAGACACTGATTCGTTCTGTGATATTTAATAAACGGTCCCTGACAAATATATCTGAATAAAAATTAGTATCATCATCGACCAAATTATTCGCATAGGAAGAAAAAGCTACATAACGGCCATTTTCATTGATGGATGGCTCATAACAATAATCATTGGCTTCACCCCCATCAATAGGGATACTAACTAGTTCAGTGGAACTATTTGTGGCAGTAACCGTTCCAGAAAACGCAAATATTGAAAAAAATAGGAGCAATACAATAATTCGCCTAAAACCACCCATGAGCGTTACCTCTGTATCAATTTAATAAATTTTACAAATACAGTAATAATAATTCTACAAAACTTATATTTATTACTTTCTACCCATATTGTATTCATAACAAATAGTAAATTCAATTATTAAAAGATCACAGCCACGCTAAAATTTGTTTAAACCCTTAAATATTCACTTATTTTAATAAATAATTTGTATTTATTATCTAGATTTGTGTAATATCAAATTTAATAGAGCAATTTATATTTTTATGTAAAAATAGGCTAAAAGAAAATATCATTTTAATAATTTATAGCTGCATTTAGTAATTGAAAAATGAAATAATTTTTTTTTAAAAAGCACCACGTTTTTGATTAAAAATAACTGAAATACTATAAATAAACACCCATCTTCTTACCCTGGTTCTTTTTTATCTTTTTCGTGAATTTCCCCTTCTTTTTCACTGGTTTTGGATTTTTTATAGGCCAGCACTGCTGCATAGGCCACTCCTAAAATTAAGGGACCTATTATAAATCCTACCAATCCCAGGAGCAGTGGTCCGCAGATGAATCCCAACAGGAAGATCATGGGATGTATATCCGCGTATCTACCTGATATCTGAGGGCGCAGGTACATGTCCAGCACACTCAGGGCTATGCTCAGGAGGATAACCATCACCATACGCAGGTAATTGCCAGCGAAAAGATCGTAAAGGGCCAGAACCGTGTAGGTGGGCCAATGCCCTATAAAAGGGACCACCTGGGTGAATCCAGTTAAGATCCCCAGGAACAATGCGTAGGGATAACCCATAAGGTAGAAGCCAACCCCGGAAATAACTCCCACCAGCATGGCAGTGAGGAAATGCCCGTAGAAGATACTCTTCAGGACGTTGTCCGTCTCCCGGAAGAGGTTTTGGAAGAATCCCTTCCTCTCGTGGGGTATGGCCATATCCACATAGGACCATAACCGGTCACCATCCCGGGCCAGGTAAAAGGTGGCTGCAAAGAAAACAAACAATTCCAGGGCCAAATTAGGGAGGGATTGAACCAGACCCACCAGGTATGATGCAACACCCCTTAATATATCTGATACTACTGTTTCCACCATCCCGGTTGCTGATCCCAGGTAGGGATAAAGACTGGTGGGGAAGTACTGGGTAAACTGTGGTGAACTCTGGATGGAACTAGTGGTTACATTTCCCAGGTTAGTGGCCTTTGCTGCACTTATAATTGCCGGAGCCGATTGTATGAGTGCATCTATACAGTAAATAACAATGATGATCAGAGGTAGTATCACTGTTACCATGGCCACCATTATGGCCAGGGACTGGTAACGAAGGTATGGTTCCATTCTTCGGGCTATGGGGCGTACTGCATAGGCAAAAACCCCAGCCAGTATTATCATACTCAGCATAGGGGTTAATACTAAAAGTGACAGGACCAGGAGAACCGCAACCACAAACAAGGCTGAAGTGAGGGTTCCCTTTATTTTATAAATCATCGAAGTTCCTCATCCATAAAAAGTTTAACACGTATTCATATTGAAACATGACTAAATAACCCCTACAACCTTAATAAAAACTCCCTTAACCACCCCAAGGCTACTGCAAACTCCCTACCTCACCTAAGATTTTTTTTTATTTTAAAGGATTTCCCATGGATGGGCAATTATATTCTTATTTATTAATCCTTGGTTAATAATGATGTTTAACCCCGGAAGCATCCCGGTGGTATTCTCCGAATTCGAATATGAGTTTTAGCTGGTCTCCCCAGAATACTGGTCCTTCTACACAGATCCTCCATCCCACATCATCCACACAGCACTGTCCACAGATTCCCAGGGCACATTTCATGTACCTTTCCAGGGAAAACTGTGCCGGGATCTGGTGTTCCTCGGTGATTAGGGATAGTTTTTTCATCATGATCTCTGGGCCACAGGCCACCACCAAATCATATTTATTTTCTTTTAGGCGTTTTTCGGCCAGTTCTGTGGCGAATCCACAGAAACCATGGCTCCCATCATCAGTGGTTGGTAACACACTTGCACCTGCCTTTTCCAGGCGTTTTGCGAAGAGTATTTCTCTCTGGGTGGTGGCAGCGGTTATTACATCAACCTGCACACCCCTACGGGATGCTTCCTCGGTGAAGGCAGTTACTGGTGCCATTCCAATACCTCCACCCACTGCCAGGATCCGGGAACCGGCAATTTCAAAACCACTGCCGTATGGTCCTCTTAATCCTAACCTGTCTTTTTCCTGGAGTTTGTGTAGTGACTTGGTGAAGGGGCCCACCATCTTCACTGAAATACCTATTTCCCCCTTAACCGGGTCGATGCTGGAGATGGACATTGGTTTTTCATCCTGGAAATTCCAGACCATCATGAATTGTCCGGGGGATAACTGATTGTCCTTAGTAAATTCCCATGGGAAGTAGAATGTTTTAACTGTGGGTGTTTCCTCAACTATCCTCTTAATTGGGGTTACCTGGGGGACATGAGTAGTATTTGTTTTTGACATGTGTTTTACACCTTCCTTTACTGGTGGGCCAGTCCCACCATCTCCTCCACAGTTTGGTAGTTCTTTTCCTTCATGAATTTCTGCAGTCCAGTGGCTATCTCCTGGAAGACTTCCAGCCCATGGTACATGACTGCGGTTCCGATCTGAACGCAGCTGGCCCCGGCATAGAGGAATTCCACCAGGTCCTGATGGTTGGTTACACCACCCACACCCATTATGGGGATTTTAACGTTCTGGTATGCCTGGTACACGCAGCGCAGGGCTATGGGCTTTATGGCTGGTCCGGACATTCCCCCGAAACGGTGGGAGAGTATGGGATGGGCAGTTTCCAGGTCGATCCTCATTCCCGGACCCAGGGAGTTTATGAGAGTCAGTGCATCGGCACCGGCACTTTCAGCAGCCTGGGCAATCTCCACTATGTCCGTTACGTTGGGTGTTAGCTTGGCAATCACCGGGATCTTAACTCTTTTTTTAACTGCCTTCACAAACTGGTGGGTTAACTCTGGATCCTGGCCTATTGATGCTCCGCATCCCTCCATGGCATGGGGGCAGGATACATTGAGTTCCAGGGCATCCACCAGGTTTTCCACCTGACTTGCTACAGAGGCAAATTCTTCTGGTGTGGAACCATAGACTGATGCTATCTGGGGAACATTGCCTTCCAGTTTTTCCAGTTCTGCTTTGACTGATTCCACTCCAGGGTTGGATAAGCCGATGGCATTGATTATACCACCCTCCACCTCCACGGTGGTGGGGTTGGGATAACCTTTGTTAGGCTCGGTTCCAAAGGATTTGGTTACCACTGCCCCGGCTCCACTTCGAGCTGCCCAGTTAAGGGATGAAGCCGTGCTTCCCAGAACACCCGCTGCCAGTGCGGTGGGGTTTCTCATTTTCATCCGGCATATTTCAATTTCCAGCATGATTACACCTTAAGTTTAGAAGGTTTAAATTCTTTCAAGTACAGATTAAAGTCTATGAAGTGTTATGTAGTTGGTTGCTTTGCAGGCTTCTTAGTCTTAGATAAAGATTTTAACCTAATGGATTATGAACTTTTCCCACACCCTGAACTCCTGGAAAAATGGTTCCAAATGGATGAGAAGGAAATAACCCCTGAGGAGAAGATTCTCCTGGAAAAAGTGGGCAAAAAGTGTGATGAAATCATTATCGAAACTTCCCGGAGCAGTTATCACTATCAAGACCTTAAATATCATTCTAAATTTACCTATCAAATCCCCAGTAAAGGTGGGGATTACTTGCGGAGTAATCTGGGAGAGGTTCTCCATGAGGCTGGTTTTCTGGATTCAGCAGATGATTTGTGGAGTGTGAAAAGGGAGTTAGCCTTTCAGGTTACGGAGAGGAGGTTGAAGGAAGCCTCACATTCAGGTGATCTTCTACTTATACAGGCCATCCATGCCATTGAGGAGCTGGAGGAAGCTGAAGTTAAACTGGTGGAAAGGATCCGGGAATGGTATCCAGTGCACTTCCCAGAAATGGATGATGTGCGGGATCATGGCCGTTACGTAGAGCTGGTGGCCCAATACGGGGACCGTGACACCATTATAGAGTCCGGTGCCCTGGGTGAAACTTCCAACGAAACCATGGAGCTGAGCCTGGGTGCTGATTTATCCCCCTCTGATTTGGAGGTGATCCAGGGTTTTGCCAGGACCATACAGTCCCTTCAACAATCCAAGAAGTCCACCACCGAATATGTTGATGTGAAGATGGAAGAGATGGCCCCTAACCTGCGTGATCTGGTGGGTGCATCTCTGGGGGCTAAACTAATAGCACACACCGGTGGTATTAAACGTCTGGCCCTTTTACCGTCCAGTACTGTTCAGATTTTGGGTGCGGAGAAGGCCCTGTTCCGTCACTTGAAAACTGGTGAACGCCCACCTAAACATGGTTTGATCTACCAGCATCCCGATGTCCGGGGTTCCCGGTGGTGGATTCGGGGTAAGGTGTCCCGGGCACTGGCGGGTAAGATCTCTCTGGCAGTGCGTAAGGATTACTTTTCCGGAGAATACGACCCAGAAGTAAAGGAGGGTTTCCAGAAGCGCCTGGAAGAGATAACCAAAGAACATCCCTTCCCTAAACGGACTGAGAAATCCAAGAAGAAAACGGACAAAAAACGGAAGAAGAAAAAGGATAAGTTCCGTTTTAAGAAGGGTGATTACCAGTATTGATGGAGGTGGTTATCCTTATTATACAGAAAATGACAAAAAATGTGAATCATTGGTAATACATCAAAACTATGGTGTGAATGAGTGTATCTGCTGATGTGTAAGTTGGTTTATTGGTGGTTCCATTTATTAAATCTTAAAAAGGTGTGATAAATAGTAGAGGTCGTGGTTATACTATCCATAATATCCATTATCTTTTCAATTATACTGGCAGTTTACACCATCCAGTTTTCCCGGCGGGTGGGGATCCACTGAGAATTTAGCCCAATATCATAATAAAAATTTTTAGATAAAACACCTACTTTACATAAAACGCTACCGGAATAATCTAATCATATATATTTATATTACTTGATTGTAAATAGGGGAACATGGTCAATGAATCCACCTTCCAGGGAGTGAAAATAAGATATCTGGTTTTATGGATCATTCTATTTTTTATAGTAATGACCGGACTCATACTGGCATCCCACAGCCTACTGAAAGGTGCTGAATGGTCAGTTGCCTACGGTTTGTTGTTCTATGCTCTCATATCCTACTGGATGCTCAGAAACTTCCGGAAAATTAACCTAGACTACTCCAGATTCATTGGCCACATACCCATAAATTACAACTGGCTCTTCCTCTTGACCATTGTCTTTGCAGTGATCCTTTTCTCCCAGGGCATGAATGAACTAACCCACTTCATAATATCTACCATTGACCCGGGGATTTTAGGGGAAATACCACGCACCAGCCTGTTTTACACACCACAGGACACTCCACTAGCCCCATTCATGAACTTACTGGATTTTTTAACAGGAGTGATTGCCGCCCCCATTGTGGAGGAGTTACTCTTCAGAGGAGTGATGCTGCACCGGTTCACCTTCAAGTTGGGTTTGAAAAAGGCAATACTGACCTCTTCAATCATCTTTGGATTGCTGCACGCGGATTTCATCGGGGCCTTTGTCTTTGGCATGGTGATGTGCATCCTCTACATTAAAACCGGAACCATCATCATCCCCATCATCGGCCACATGCTCAACAACCTGTTAGCATATGGTATGCAGATGCTGAGCAATATAAATCAGCAGAACAGTGCCCTGGTCTCATCAACACCCCACCCCAACATTGGTGTGGCAGCCTTCCTCCTGATTGTGGCCGGGATGATTATTTTATATTTCCTCTACCGGAACTGGCCCAGGGCTTACTGGAACCCACCCTACTTCCAGCAGGATTATCAGGGAGTTCAGGAGAATTATTACTACTAAAATATGGGTATTGCTAAAATAGTGAAATTATCCACTGGAGTACTGGAAAATTTAATATGTTGTCAACTCACAAGGTAAACCTAAGAGCAGACTTATTTTTATAAACTAATTATAGGAACATGTAAAATGGAGTTTAAACTGGAATCTGGAGATAAAATCCGTGGCGTGTATGAACTGGACGGTCACCTGGCCACCTGCAACCTCAACCCTGGAGTGAAGGTTTACGGGGAGAAACTGGTGGATTATGAAGATGTTGAGTTTCGCCTGTGGGATCCTCGTCGTTCAAAACTGGGAGCCGCCCTCTTGAAGGGATTGGAAACTTTCCCAGTTAAAGAAGATTCCCATGTTTTGTATTTAGGTGCTTCTGCCGGTACCACCCCCTCCCATATCTCAGATATCCTCACCGATGGTGTGATCTACTGTGTGGAGTTCGCCCCACGTATGATGAGAGAGTTATTAACGGTTTGCAGGGGACGAAAAAACATGACCCCCCTGTTGGATGATGCCAGTAAACCTGCCAATTACCGGGGATTGCTGGAGAAGGTGGACCTGGTTTATTCTGATGTGGCTCAGCCCAACCAGACTGATATATTCATGGATAACATGCGGATGTTCATGGATGATGAGGGTCAGGGTATGATCATGATCAAGGCCCGGAGCATTGATGTAACCCGTAAACCAAGGAAAATATTCCGTGAGGAAGCATCCCGGTTAAAAGAACATGGATTCAGGGTGATGGATAAAGTGGACCTGGACCCATACGAAAAGGACCACCGCTGCCTGGTTTGTGAGTTCGCTTTTTAGAGGTTTTCTATCAATATACTCTATTAGCATCAGCACCCCCAACAACTCCTGCCAAAAAAACCGGGTGAATGATTTGAAATCTTCCAGTTTATGATGTAGGAGAATCACAAAAGACAGGTTGTGAGTTCCGGTTACCGGATGTTAAGATTAAAAGCCCTATGCCCAGTATATGAGGATTATTTCCAGTTTAGATCTACCAAGAAATATAGAAATTCAAACAGAACGAACCACTCAACATGAGTTTAATCACTTCACATACAATATTATGATATAATATAAATAGGAGAATAGATCATAATATGTTTAGGGAGAGAAATTTTAGGAGTTAGCGGATAAGTTGTGGGATACTTACCAAAAAATATTAACCCCCTAAATTTTCCCCTCCTTTGCCAATCCTACCATAGTCTATTTTTATTGAAATGGCTTTTACCTTAATAAAAAATGGTTGATATGTATCCATTTTTTGATTAGATAGGGAAATATTAGTTTTCACAGAAGGTTACTGTGTCAATGCCATAGAATCTCAACCAAAATATTTAAATACCTTGAAATACTAGCTTAACAAATCCATTACTTCCCTGTTGGAATGTGGGATTTGGAAACCCATAATTATGATTTAATTCCAGGGTAAATTGTTCTAAAGGGCCCGTAGCTCAGTCTGGGAGAGCGCCTGGCTTTTAACCAGGTGGCCGCGGGTTCAACTCCCGTCGGGCCCGTTTAGATTTTCTATTATTTTAAAATCATTTGAATCTTTAAGATTCATACTAAATCCAGTTTTCATCATTCACCCTTAAAAGTTAAATTAATATGCAATCTTCAACCTATTAAGATCTAGGCAGGGGTACCCGAGTGGACAAAGGGGGTGGACTCAAGATCCTCTGGCGTAGGCCTTCAAGGGTTCGAATCCCTTCCCCTGCACTCATTTTAGGATTATTTTGAATCTTTAATATGCATTAAATCTATGTTAATAAATGCATTAAATCTATGCCCCCCCATTTTTAGTAAAAAAGCTTTTAAAAATCGGAATAATGAACTTATCACATTTAAGGAGTTTCCCTTTAAAACTAAGTGTGTGAAGATCATCTACCCCAAAAAGGGTTAAATTGATATAACATGACCAACCATCTGGTTATATTGCAGGGGTACCCAAGCGGTCAACGGGGATAGGTTCAGGGCCTATTGGTGTAGGCCTTCAAGGGTTCGAATCCCTTCCCCTGCACTCATATCTTATTTTAATAACCCCATGTTATCTGGATTTATATCGTAGATTATCCTGATATTTTGATCTTATTGATTATGGATCTTCTTAATCCTCTTAAAAAGGAGGATGATGGGAAAAAAAGAAGGATGATGGGATATATTACCCCCTCAACTCTATATCCACTTACTTATGATATATCCTCTTACTTCTGACCCTTATATCCTCTTACTCATGGTTCTTTTATGTAACTCCACAGCCAGGGTAAAGAAGAGGACTGTGAACACCAGGAGGATTATAAAATCCCATAAAACCGGGAAATAACTGGTTCCCTGAAGGGTGTAACGAACCAGATCCGTGAAGTAAGTCAGGGGCGAGAAAAGGGCGATGATCTGTCCCCAGGGAGGCATGGTCTCCAGGGGTATGAATATTCCACTGATGAACACCAGTGGAAATCTCACCAGGGATGAGATCATCATAATGTTAGAGGGGATGTTGGATGGTGGGGCAGAGAGTATCAGACCGAATGAGGAGAAACACGCTGCTGCCAGTACCAGGCCCAGTATGAGGGTTAAGGGATGGATTATACCAACACCCATGAGTAATCCCAACCCAATGGGTAGCAGGGGTATTATGATTCCGAATATGAAGGATGCCATCATATCCCCCAAAATGATGGTGGTTATGGATATGGGAGTGGATATCAGCCTTTCCAGAGTCTGCACCTGGGCTTCCCATGGTGCAATTATAGGGGAAACTGCAGTGGCTGTGAAAAACACGGTCATCCCGATTAAACCAGATATCAGGAATTCTGGTGACAGATTTCGGCTGCCAATAAAAAATGCCAGGAAGAGGAATAACGGCATCATGAAGCCGAATATAATTACCGGTCCCTTTAGGTAATAGATACGTATGTCCTTTTTCATAATCCCCAGG
>Ga0334887_1003630_pt1 | contig 15035 bp, 13 predicted proteins | sample GraSluR1_MG_10_FD_207217 | JGI IMG/M metagenome (GOLD analysis project Ga0334887, IMG submission 207217) | Sludge microbial communities from methane-producing bioreactor in Wageningen University, Netherlands - Granular Sludge_18_07-R1 | ecosystem: Engineered > Bioreactor > Anaerobic >...
CCGCATCAGCTCGCTCTGGGATATCCCCAGATCTTCCCTCATCTCTCGGAAGAGCTTCGCGGTCTCGTCGTCGAGGGCTATCGTGACCCTCTCCGGGGCTTTTGCCATATCGAGCCTCCTTTCCCCCCGCATGTATTTACCTTTTTTGCGGTCCTGGGCTTTGCACGTAAACCCCGTCCTTAACGTAAAGTCTCAGGCTTGCACGTAAAGTTGTATACGGGGATTATGGTAGTCCGATTCGTGATAAGAAGTTAGCAAATCTCAGAGAAAGGTCTTCTCTATATAATTCGGACATTCTATATACAAAATGGTCCTTTCTGCATGAAATTAGTTGATTAATATTAATTGAGAAGTAATGTTTAAAATCTATTATTATTGGTGCAAGTTGAGTACCTTCAGGGAATTCTAAATAATGATATCTACATCGCTCGTTTTGTTTTAAAAATTTTCCAGGGGTTTTTCTAGATATAGGCTCCATTGATTTCTCTTGTTCGTATACATCGTCTAAATGCGTCCCATCAAAGACACTGTCTGCATTATACATTGGCGCAACAAGCACTGAAAATAGAATTTTGTCTTTTGTCTTATCGGTAGCTTCTCGAAATTTGAAATCTTGCTCTAGATCACAGTCTTGAGTCAAAACAACAACCAACGGGAATATAATTTTTGATATCTCTATATATCCATCTATTTCATGTGCATATTCAATATATTCTATATTTTTGTAAATATCACCTTGAGATATTCTTGTTTGATTTCCATCATCGACTTTAATCATATACAATTTTCCTTCTGATTTTGATCCTTCGTGGTCTATCTTTGCCATAAAGAGAATCCTCGATATCCACTTCGGCGCTAATTTCTTGTTCAGTTTTGGAAGCTATAATCTCGGTTGATTCACTTGGTTCATAATCGGTTGATTCACTTGGCCTGTATTCACTTGAAGCAGTGTTTGTTTTATGCATTCATTTTATCCCTCAATCTGTCTTTAATCGAGCGTTCAAATAGAGAGATTATCTTATCATGATATTTATCAATCATATCCGGCACATCATTTTTATCACAAATACCATTATAATACACATCATAATCCAATATGAATATTTTTTTCTTGATGGGAGATGGATAATCGGGATTATGCATTCCAAATTGGAACTTAATACTCATATCATCATATTTCATCTCAAAATTGCTAAATACTCTTGAAATAGATTTCTTATCATCTGCAAATCTAAAATTGCTTAACAAAGCTGCATTTATATAATTATTCCAACTAAGTGGATTTCTCTCATTAATATTAATATTATTTACATATCTCAATCCTATTCGTCCGATTTTAGCCTCTGGAAATACCTCAGCACATTTATTTAATATTGAGAGGAATTCGTCTTTTAAACTATTGAATGATTCATATTTTGAGTAGTCAATTGTAATAGCGGTTTTCTCCCGATGACGCCCCTCTCTGGCTATGACAAGAGTTTTTTCCTTATTCGCCCCATAAAATCTCCATTCGATGCCTTTTTCCTCTTTGGTTACCGTTACGCCATCGGCTGAAAAATCTATCTTTGAATGAATAACAGGCGTCGGCTCTAGTAACGGAAACGTTTTCTGTGCTACTTCTAGAATAGCGCTAGGCAAATTATCATCAATCGGAAGCATATTATTAAAATCAACTTTAATAATAACATGTGTTAGGTAGTTTTTCGAATATCGTGGCATATTCTCCCTCGGATATCTTCATTTCTCAACAAACTGTTACACATGTTGTATTAAAAACCTTCGCATGAAATCGCTATAATATATTAACCAAATGATTTATTAATTTATTATTAGGCTATCCAGATATGTCATAATTATCCCCTCGCATCATTTAAACTGTCGTAAATCTGATCTTGCACGTAAAGTAGGGTCGAAAAGACCCTTTACGTGCAAAGCCGCGGTCCTGGTCTCCGACGGCTCCGCCCCTTGACTACAGGCCGATCTTTCCGGGTCTCCCACGAGAACGGGCAAGATGGCAGAACCCATAGATCTTTAGAGACGACGGGAGGGAAGCTGGATTGAGAGGTGATACCTGAGCCGATCGTCTCCTCCTCCTCCTCCTCCTTATCTTCACAACCAAGATAGCTCGAAGAGCTCCTCGTCCGACCTTTTGGAGATCTTCCGGGCGGCCTCCTCCAGGGAGGCGTACCTCTCCCTCCAGCTCTTTATCTCACCGACTACCTCGGCCCTTGCCCTGATAGTCACCCTCCTCCCGGAAGCGGAGAACTCCGCCTCGGCGATCCCGGGGGGTTCGACGGATATGTTGCCCCTCCCCAGGGTGCAGCCCGCCGAGACCTGGATCCCGTCCAGGAGGCAGGAGAGGGAGGGGACGGCCCCGGTCTTGACCGCCGCCTCCATCTCCCCCGGGGCCGAGTCGAGCTCCCTTCTGGCGAAGAGCCCCATCCTAACCCCCAGGACTAGGAAGGGGCCGAGGTGGCCGTGAAACTCGACCGCCCTCTCGATCGTCTCTTCGAGGATCGACCCCCCCGCCCCCGCGGCTCCATCCGCCGTCGAAGGCCTCACCGGGTCAGCCCCCGGCCTTCGGCTCCGAGAGCCAGGAGCCCTCCCCCTCCACCACCGCCTCTTTGCAGAGGATGGCTCCGACGTCCAGGACGGCGACGACCTCGGGCTTATACCCGTATTTTTCGGGGATCTTCTTCCGCCACCGGTCGGAGCGGAGGTACTCCTGGAGCTCCTCCTCGGTCCGGAAGATGTACAGAGCCCCCCACTCCCCCCTCTCCGGGTCCGACCACCAGACTTTGCTATAGAGGCCCGGCATCTCCCTGAAAGCCTCATAAGAGATGAGGAACTTCTCGCGCATCGCTTCGACGTTCTCGGGGTCCCTGGGCCTGAAGACGACCCATAGGGCTTTCTTTTCGCTGACCACAAAACTCCTCCATCCTCTGCGCAACGGATCTCATCCTCACCCCTGGTATTATTAACCTTCTCCGGAAGGGTCTTACCCAAAAACCGGCCCTCTCGCAAGGCTGGCTTGGTCTAGGACTCCGCCAGAGAAGGAGCCCTAAGATGAGCTATTTATCTCCGTCAGCATTAAGAGGTATCATGATCCGGGCTGGAGACCTCTTCTCCGCTGGGAGGCAGGGAGGGGTCGTGGGCGCTTTTCTGAAAGGCAGACGCGGATGCATCGGGGTTTCCGTCTACCACATCATGAGGCTCGCCGGAACCAAAGACCTCACCATCGGAACGGCCAGGGCGAAGGTGGTCGCCGACTGCAAGCCCTTCGACCTCATCTACTTCAAAGCCTCAGGATGCGAGCCGACGGTCCTGGCGGAGCCGGAGCTCGGCCCCGCCCGCCTCGCGAACGCCCGCCGTTCGAGAGACTACAGCATATCCGACGTCGGAGACCTCATCTCCATCGTCCTCGGCCACGCCGATCTCCCGGGGCCGGGGGAGAGCGGGACCCCCCTCTTTCAGGACGGGAAGGTGGTGGGGATCCTCTCCTCCATAAACCTCAACGCCGGCAAGGGTACAGCCATCTCGGCGAGGGCGATCGTGAGAGGGGCCGAGGGGCTGATCTGACGGAGGCCGCGGTCAACTCCTCCCAGGGACCCCGCCTCGGAGAAGCGTTTACGAGAGTTTCAATCTGCCCTAGGCCCCGGCGGTGGCGTTCTCCGGGACGTAGACGATCATCCCGTTCTCCAGGCGGTAGGCCGTCCCCATCCTCGTCCCCTGCCCCCCGGCGATCTTATCGGTCATGTTCAGGATCTGGATCTGGTCCATCTCCTTTATGATGATCTGCATGTTGGGGTCGCCGGGGTTTTTGACGATGGTGACGCTCGCCTCGGGGTTGAGGAGCTCCGGGATGTTGTAGGAGATGACCAGGGCGAGGAGGAGGGCGATGGCGAAGACCATGGCGGCGTCGAAGAGGTTGGCGACCCCGCTCAGGGGGTCGTCATCTTCGGCATCCTCCAGGACTCCGAGGCGGGGGCGGCCTCGCCTGCCGCCGCCTCCCATCCCTCCCGCCTCTCTCATCCCCCTGCCTCCCTCTCTCGGCTCTGGTCCCTTCTCTTTCTCTCCCCATGCAGGAGCTCCGCCGCGTATTCGAGGTCGCTCATGTCCTGGCGGTACCACCTGTTTTTGACCGTATAGACCCCGTAGCAGATCCCACCGACGGCAAGGCCGATCACCGTCGTCGAGAAGGCGATGACGAGGCTATCGGCCATCTGCTGGATCTCCCCCCGGGAGAGGCTGATCAGGGCTGGCCCCATGGGGATGAGGGTCCCCATCAGCCCCAGCATCGGTCCCACCCGAACGCCGATCTTCACCGGCTCCAGGGCCTTCCCCATCCCCAGCTCCGCGTCCTGGAGGGCCTTCTCCAGCCTCGGGGCGGCGGGGTCGTCGCCCCGGAGGGACCGGGCCGCCTCCCCCAGGGCCGCCGAGACCCGGGGGGTCCCCCGGTAGCCGGCCGCGATGGAGGAGGCCTCCTCTTCCCGCCCGGAGAGCGCCATCTTCGAGGCCTCAGCGCAGATCCCCTCCAGCTCCTGGAGGTCTCTCCTCCGGGAGGTGTACTCGGATATGAGGGAGCCCAGGAGGGCGAGGGACCATCCGAAGAGGAGGAGGAGCGCCAGGATGACGGGGTAGAGGAGGGCGGTCGAGAAGACGAAGAGGAGGTTTACGACCTCTAAGTAGACGGTCACCGGAAGACCCCCATCCTCCTCCCGACGAAGCCGAGGCCGACCAGTCCGAGGATGAATAGGTAGGAGGGGATGAGGTCCGAGGCGGGGATGGGGATGGGGACGAAGGGGGTCGACGCGGCCTTGAGGTAGGCCGGTATCAGAAGCACCGAGAATATGTAGAAGAGGCCCACAAATATCATGGCGGTCCCGAGGGCCGAAGGGGCCTTCCCCATCTTTCCGACGGTGGTGGACAAAACGGCGATGGTGACGAAGAAGACAAAACCCACGAAGACGCCCACCTTCCAGCCGGCGACCTCCAAGAGGCCCGCAAGAGCTGTGCAGGAGAGGAAGGTGGCGGCAAGGCAGGCCGGACAGGGGACGGAGAGAACCCAGAAGGTCTTTCGGGAGAGGTCGCGGCCGTGCCTGTTCCACTCTCTTGCGGTGGCAACTCCACCCGCCACCAGGAGGAGGGCGATGACCATGTGCATCGCCACGCCCATGCTCATAACCGAAGTCAAAGCCCCTTCGGGGACGAGGCCGAGGGCGAGGCCCATGATCAGAGACAGAGCCAGGTACAATGTTGCGATGCATAGGGTCTCTTTTCGGCTGAGGCTCGCAAGGCCGCACCCCAGGCTGACCTTCAGAGCGAATACAATGATCCCCATCAGAACACCAGAAGCGGCAAGCCACGGGTAATCCAAGACTTTCACCTACTACACTAGATTGGACTAAAGTCAAGTTTACAGGATATAACATTTGCGCAAGCCAGCCTGTCTGAGAGAAAGATAGCTTTGCTTCTCCGGGGAGGGGGGAGGTGAGGGGGCCCTCACCACCTCCTCAGAAACCCCGCCCCCACCGCCAGGAGGATGAAGAGGACGAGGATGATCCCCATCAGCGGGGCCGCCGATCGCGATGGGAGAGGGCTCTCCTCGGTCAACTCCTCCATGACTAAACCGCTGACGTCATCCTGCACCGATCCGGCCGCCTCGCCCGCCGAGACCGGCTCTTCGAGGATCTCTGTCCCGACGCTCGACGGGCGAGTGGCGTTCGCGGCCCCTGGAGCCTCGGCACGAGGATAGGGGTGCCTGCTGGACCCGCCGCCCTTGCTCGCGCTATCGCCGGTAGCCTCCGTCTGCTCAGTTCCGGTGAGGACCCCCTCCATGTACTCTCGGAGGAGGATGTTTCCGCAGGTGTGGTGGCAGCAGGTGACGCCAAACTCGGTCTCCGACTCCTCGAACTCCTCGGCCAGCTTTTCTTTCATCTCCTCGGTGGGGTGCCAGTATCCTTTCCTCGAAGCCTCCAGCATCCTCGCCGTGACGACCTGGTATGCGTAGGGGTTCTTCTCGTCGAAGAACTCCCGGAGGCCCATATCGTACTTGTCCTTGACGTAAACGTCGTAGGCCTCGTTCCACATCGTCTCCGTTACCAGGTCGGGGACGGTGACGTCCCAGCCCCAGAGGTGCTCGACGAACTTGTCCATCTCCCTCGCCCCCGAGTACCCCTCCCCTTTCATCCCCTCGATCCATTTGGGGTTGTAGTAGCGGGACCGGAGCTCCCTTGTAAAGAAGCTCTTGAGGGGCTCGACCTTGCCCCTATCGCCCTTGGCCCTGGCGTCGGTGACGTAGAGGTCGGGGGTCTCGCAGGTGACGGTTCTGACGGCCATGGAGATCCCGCCCAGGTACTGGTAGACGTCGTCGTTGTCGATGAAGCCGTAGAGGTTCGAGTTGGTGTGGTGGGCCGCCGCCTCCACCTCGGCGAGGTTTCGGCGGTATACCTCGGTCTGGACTGCTGCGTAGTCCTTGCCAGAGGGGGTTCTGCTCCCCCAGATCCCGTCGCCGTAGATGTAGGACATCCTGTCGATGAATAGGTCGCCGAGCTTCGAATCGTTCTCCCATGTGTCGCTTGCGGATACGGGGCTATCGAGGTTCGGGCCGTAGGTCCCGGCGGCCTCAAGGAAGATCCTGCTGGCGGCGAGGAATTCGGCATCCTCCTCGGAGTAGTTTCCCGTCGCCAGAAGCTCCGACCTGATCTCCTCGGAGTTCTCCCTCACGTAGTTGGGATAGTCGGTCGCCGAGTCGTTTGCTGCAAGGCGGATCGCCCGATCGATGAGCTGGAGCTTCTCGGGGAAGAGGTCCCGGTGGAGCCCCGAGGGGACGACCACCACGTCGATCCGGGGCCTTCCGAGCTCGGACGAGGGGGTCAGCCGGACGTCGGAGACGCCGCCGTAGGAGTCCCAGACCGGCTCCGCCCCCACAAGCCTCAGGATCTCCGCCTCGACGACGCCGTGGTCTGTCGTCGCCCAGGCCCAGAGGACGATGGCGAGCTTCCTCGGGTAGGTCCCGTTCTCCTCGGCCCGATAGACCTCGATCAGATCCTCCGCCAGCTCCGACCCCACCTCCCAGGCTGCCGGCGTCGGGACCATCCTCGGGCTTATGGAGTGGAAGTTCCTCCCCGTCGGTAGGACGTTGGGATCTCTTATCGGATCGTCGGCCGGAGACGGCGGGGTGTACTCCGACTCCGAGGCGTTTATGAATCGCGGAACCTCCTCGACGGAGGCGTCGAGCCCCTCGGAGCGGGAGAGGGCGAGGGCGAGGAGGGCGGTCAGGTTCTCCGATCGGTTGGCTGTTCCAGCGCCCGGGCGGTTGGAGAAGACCTCCCCCTGGGCGAGATCGGGGCTCGTTTTATCGTCGATGACCGCCGCCAGGAGGGCCAGAGAGGCGTTATCGAGCTCCCGCTCCTTGTCGAGCCTCGAGGGGTTCGGGTAATCGTCGTAGGAGATCATGAGGGCGACCTCTCGCTTGTAGTCGTCGCCGAGCATCGATTGGACCATCTCCAGACGGGCCCTCCCCTCCGGAGGGGTCGCAAAGGTATGGAGGCCGTAGGGCATGAACTCCTTCTTCAGGTCATAGAGGTAGTGCTCGAGCTCTTCGACGAAACCGTCGAAGGCCTCCGGATCTCTGGAGAGCTCGCTCAGGTTTTTATCCAGGTCCTCGTCCAGGTGCAGCTCCTCGCACCGGGCGATGATCTCCTCTTTGTAGAGGGCCTTCACCGAGGCGTTCTCGACCTGGTGGTAGTTGAAGGCGGTCTCGGCGAGGTGGGTGAAGTTGCCGTAGAGGCCGGAGGCGACTATCGGCGGCGTCAGGTGGGTTATAATCACCGCGTCCCCCCTCCTCTTCGCCTGGGACCCCTCGGCGATGTTGTCGACGATGTAGGGGTAGATCACGGGAAGGTCCTGGATCAGGATCCCAGGCCAGCACTGGTCGCGGGAAATCCCGCTCTCCTTGCCGGGGGTCCACTCCTGGGTGCCGTGTTTTCCGAGGTGGACGATGAAGTCGGCGTCGAAGCCCCTCCTCAGCCAGAGGTAGAAGGCGATGTACTGATGGTGGGGCGGTATGTCCTTATTGTGGTAAAGGATGGTGCTGTTCTGAAGCCACCCCCTCGTCGGCTGGGGGGCTAGGATGACGTTTCCGAAGGAGAGCTTGGGGATGACGAAGTAGCTCCCGGACTCGTTCTCGTAGACCATGATCTCCCCGGGGGGCGGGCCCCAGATCTCCGTCACCTCCCGCTGCTTTGCGGGATCGATCTCGGAGAACCACTCCAGGTAATCGTCTCCCGGGATGAGGGTCGCGTTCCCCCCTCTGACCATCTTCTCCAGCTCTTCCGGCGCCCAGGTCCCGACGTTCGTTCCCTGGTGGGCCATCAGGTCGACGAGGTCCCGCTCGTCGGGGACGGTCCCCTCCACCCGGTAGCCGGAGTCGTTCAGCCCCTCGAGGATCACCTGGAGGCTCCGGGGGACGTTGATGTAGGTCGCGCCGAGGTTGTCCTTTCCTCCGCCGTGGTTGTAGTAGATGATCGCCGCCTTCTTCTCAGAGTTCGGCCTTCGGCCGAGCTCTGCCCAGGCGATGGCCCGATCTGCCAGCCAATCGATCTGGCTCTGGACGGGATCGAAGGTTCCCTTCTCGGTCCTTCCCGCTATCATCATCGGCTCGATGACCGCGTCCATCTCGGGCATGGCGATCTTGAAGTATAGCTCCGCTGGGAATAGGCCGGTTTCGTTCCTCCACTCCTCCGGGGTCTGGTACCAGAGCTTCATGGCGTTGAGGACGGGGACGTTCAGCTCCTTGAGAGCCTCGATCCCCTCCTCGGGGTCGCCGTAGTTCAGCCTGAAGGGCTTGGTGAGGAGAACGGCATCCACGATCGTCGATCCGTTCAGGATGAAGAAGTCCTGGATGGTGGTGGTGTTCTCAAATCCGATGTCGATGACGTTGGCCCCCCTCGCCTCCAGAGCCCTGACGATGGCGGTTCTCATCGACGAGGTCACGGGGTCGCTCGCCAGGTTCATCACCCCTATCGTCGGAGCCAACTCGTCGTAACGGTGGCCGGAATGGCTCCGGTACCACTGGAGGTAGGAGGAGGTCTGGAGGAAGAGGTCCGGCGAGTCCGGATGGCTGATGTAGGCCCTGGGGGTCGGAACGGGTGCCCTCACCGGCACCTCCAGGCCTAAAAAGGCCCTTGCCAGGTACGAATAGAGCCCCTTCATGTTCTCGACTCCGCCATAGTTCCAGTACTCTTCGACCTCGGGATGGTCCTGGAGGTCGACATCTCCGAGGAGGCCGTCGTACCCCTCCGAGTGGATCGAGATGACGGGAACTCCCGCCTCCTTCGGCGCCTCCAGCAGGGGCAATAGCTTTCTTGCGCCGTCGCTTCCCACCATCTCCAGGAATATCAGGTCGTAGCCCGATAGGTTCGAGGGGGCGGTCTCCACGAAGGCGAGGGTGACGTTCAGGACGGCGTCCTTCGCCGATTCCTCGATCCCCGCGTGGTTCTCTGCGGCGATGAAGAGGGCCTCCGGCCTCTCCGTGAGGATCCTCACGGAGATGTTCACCCTTGGGGATTCGTCGGGCAGAGAGTGCCGATCGCCAAGGAAGAAGGTGATTTTATCCCCCTCTTTGAGGAGGAATTGATCTGCTCCGACGACCGGGACGGCGTCCTGGGGATAGTTGACCACGTACCTCCAGGTTCTGTTCGCCGTCGCATCTGCGCCTCCCATCGACACCACTACGGGGCCGCGGATCGCCCAGAGGGACAAGTCCACCAGAAGCTCAAACCCGCCAGCTTCGGAGGCTCTGATGAGGGCTCCAAGGGCCGACCTTTCCGCGATCGAGGCATTGCCGCTTCCGCCTGATATGGGGATCTCCCCGCCGGCTAGGAGGAGCTCGCCCTCCCAGATCAGATCGGAGGGCTCATCTTTCGCCTCTCCCTCGGAGGGGCCCTGGCTGAGGTCTCCCAGGGCGGGGACGATCGTCATGAGGATGAGCAAAATAAGGGGGGAGATCCTCATCCAGGACCCCCCCCACCCCTCCGACCTTCTGCCGCGTCGGTGAGCGGACAAGCTTTCATCCCTCCCATCCCGTCGTCATCTCCACCCTTAAGGAATCCTGGGGGCTTCTGCTCCTATCTCCGAGGTAGAAGAGTACCCTGTCCCCCTCCTCCAGGGGAAAGCGGTCCGGCCCTTCGGAGGGCATCGGCTCCTCGGGATAGTTCACCCAGTAGATCCAGAACTCTCCCGCCCCCGTCCCGATGCCGTCGATTGATCTCACCAGAAGGCCGTAGTCGTCGACGTAAGAGCCGTCGAAGGTGATCTCAAACCCTCCCACCTCGGAGGCCTTCATCAGCGCCCCCAGGGCCGTCCTCTCATCGACCGCGCGGACGCTCCCATCCTCCGCCGCAGCGTTGAATCTCCCGTCGCCGAGGAGGACCTCCCCCTCGAAGATGACCTTTGAGCCCTCCTCCCCGAAGGCGTAGAGGCAGCCGTCGTCCGAGCCGATGTAGAGGACGCCGTCGGAGAAGGACGGCGATGACATCAGATAGGCTCCGGTCTCGTACCTCCAGATCTCCGAGCCGTCCGATCGATTGAGGGCGTAGACGACGCCTCGGTGAGATCCGAGATAGACCCGGTCTCCCGCGACGAGGGGCGAGGACCTGACGGAGCTATCGACCTCGGCGCTCCAGATGAGGGACCCGTCCGAGGCGTTGAGGCACGCGAGACGGCCATCGTCGGTCCCTATGTAGACCCGGCCGGAGGAGATGGCCGGAGACGACGTGGTTCCCTTGAGGGGCGCGACCCAGACCTCTTCGCCGGTGGAGGCGTCCAAAGCGCGGAGATCCTCCCTCGTGGCGAAGTAGGCTCTGTCCCCTCCGATCCCTGGCGTCGTGGTTATGGGTCCGTTCGTAGGAGCCCTCCAGAGGATCTCAAAAGAGGAGGTGTCGAAACAATAGAGGGCGGGGTCCCCTCCCGCAAAGTAGACTCTCCCCTCCTCGGCGGCAGGGGACGTATAGGGATCCATCTTGCCGGTTGAAATGTTCCAGAGCTCATCACCTTCTAGGTCCAGGACGTGGAGGGTCCCATCGGAGAAGGTGGAGACAAATACCAACTCCCCGATCACCAGGGGCGACGAAGCTACCCCCCACCATTGGGGTTCCCTCTCGACCGTCCGATTCCAGACGGTCTCGCCGGTTTCAGCGTCCAGACAGTATAGATCTCCGTACCAGGAGCCGGCGAAGACGAGGCCGCGGGAGACGGCGGGGGTCGAAGCTCCCCCCTTCCCACCCAGGGGATTCCGCCAGAGGACCGATCCGTCCCTGGCGTCGAGGCAGCCGAGGGCCTGCTCGCCCTGGTAGGACATGTCAGGCCAGGAGGAGACGTAGACCCTCTCCCCAGATATTGAAGCGCTCCCTCCAACGTAGCCCTTGGCCGTCACCTTCTCCCTCCAGAGGAGCACGGGGGCGGCGGGGCCGTCCCCGCTGACGTTCCCGGTCCTCTGGGCGTCGCCGCGGAAGGTCAGATGGTCCCCGAAGGCCGGCGAGATCGCTGAGGCGAGGATGAGGCCCATCATCAGGGCCAGGGCGAGCCGTCGGATCACTGGAGATCCTCCTCTTCTCCCGCCCCGCCGAAGGCGTAGACCCTTCCCTTCCCTACGGTGAAGACCATCCTGTCGGCGACGGCCGGCGAGGACCCGCCGCCGGGATGGCTCCAGACCACTTCGCCGGTGGCGGCGTCGAGGGCGACGGTTCCGCCGAAGTCGTCGAAGTCGGGCCGTCCGACGAAGACGAGGCCGTCGGCATAGGCCATGGAGCACCTCCAGTCACCGATCTTCTCCGCCTCGTCCGTCTCCCAGACCAGCTCGCCGGTGGCAGCTTCGAAGGCGTAGGTCTTGGAGCTGCTGAATCCCTCCACCCCTCCGCAGACGTAGACCTTCCCTTCGGCCAGAGTGGGGGTCGAGTCCGTCGGCGAGATCTCCCTCCTCCAGAGGAGCGAACCATCCGATAAGGAGAGGGCGAGGAGGTCGCCGTTCCCGTTGAAGTTGTAGGTGGTCATGTAGACGGTGCCGTCGTGGACAGCCGCAGATCCGCAGGGAGAGTTCTCCGTCTGGATAGACCAGATCTCGGAGCCTTCTTCAAGGTCGGCGCAGTAGATCTTGCCTCCAAGCCCCCACTCCCAGGCCCCGAAGACGACTCTGCCGTCGGCTATGGCAGGGGTGGACTGGGCAGCTCCCTCCACGGTGAAGTTCCAGATCTCTCTTTCGGAGGCCTCCTCGAGGCAGCGATAGTGGTGGCCGTCCCAGTCGCTGGCGATGACCTTCCCGTCTTCCACGGCCGGGCTTCCGTCCACAGCGCCCCTTCCTGAAGGCGGGGCGAAGCTCCAGATCTCCTCGCCGGTGGTGGCGTTTAGACACTTGGTCTCCATCCCCGAGAAGTAGAGCCTGCCGTCGGAGTAGACGGGGGTGAACCAGGAGCAACAGACGTCCCCGTTCCTCTCGAAGGGCGCGGCCCAGAGGGTCTCCCCCGTTCCCTGGTCCAGGGCGACGATCTCGTCTACGCAGTTGACGAAGACCAGGCCCTCGGCGACGCTGACGGAAGATCCGGCCTGGGCGCCGATCTCCCTCGTCCAGAGGGTGTGGTTTGTCCTCGGCGCAGAAGATGAAGATGCACCTCGATGCTGGGGGTCGAGGTGGAACTGGTGCCAAGCGGCACCATCGCTTCCCTCCGGATCGAGATCGATCGATTCATCGCTGAGGGCGGGCCCGGTCAAGGCCGAAAAGATCAGGATTATTACGACGGATTCCAAGACGAGATTAAATTTCATGAGGTAGATCCTCCTGTGGGTTCTATCTTTATGGTCGAATTTTCCGAAGGGTCGGCCTGGGGATCGGAGAGGCAGTAGAGGATTCCCTTCTCGGTCCCGAAGTAGACCCGCCCCTCCGAGACCGCGGCTCCGGCGAGGATGTATCCGTCATCCTGCGGGTCGAACCTCCAGAGGAGCCGAGGCTCGGAGCCGCCGTCCTCGATGCAGTAGATTGAGCCGTTGACCCTGGCGGCGGTGAAGACGATCCGGGGAGATTCTCCGGCCGCAGAGATCACCGGCGAGGACTTCACCCCCGCCTCGACGGGGTAAGACCAGATCAGATCGCCGGTGGAGTCGTCGAGGCAGGTCAGAGCCCCGGGATACCCGTGCTCGCCGACGCCGAGGTAAACCCTGCCGTCGTAGACGGCCGGAGTTGAGGTGCTGAAACCGACGGAGGAGCTCCAGCCGAGGTTCTCGAAGGTCCCATCCTCCTCGTCGAAGCCGACCTTCCAGGCGTAGCCCCTCTTGGCCGAGAACTCAGATGTCGTATAGACAGAGCCGTCTTTGTAAGAGACCGAAGCCCGGATGCGGCCGGGATCTGACGCCGCAAACCCGATCCTCGATCCGTCGGAGAGGTTCAGGATGTCAGAAAGGTCGCCGGTCTTCCTATCGACGCAGAGAAGGAGGCCGTCATTTGAGCCATATACGAGATAATCCCCGGCGACGGCGGCGCCGCACCCCATGTAGCCGGTGGTATCTCGCGAGAGGTTCCAGACCTCTTCTCCGTCCTCGTCGAGGCAGAAGTAGCGCTTCTCGCCCCGGCCGCGGCCGCTCCCCTCGCCGAGGTAGATCAGCCCATCGAAGCAAGTTATGGGGACCTCAAACCTCCTGTCGGTGAGGTGACGGGTCCAGACCTCTTCGCCTGTCTGAGCGTCGAAGGAGGCGAGGTCGCCGGAGTCCGTCGCCGCGAGGATCCTGCCTCCGGCGAGGGCAGGGGTGGAGGTCTGAAATACCCAGCCTTCCGTCTGAGCCTCCCACCGGAGGTCGCCGGTCTCACCGTCGAGGGACGAGAGGGTTCCGTCTCCGGCGAGGACGTATACAGAGCCGTCTGCTACGATGGGAGGGATGTCAACCCGGATGAGGTCGCAAGACCAGAGGATCCGCGGATCCTCCGGGACGGCGCTTTCAGCGAGCCCGGAGTTTATCGCATCCCCCTGGAACTGGGGCCAATCTACAGCCTCCGAGAGGAGGAGGGATGATATCAGAACTGATAGATAGAGGGCTGCTGTAACGACTTTTTTCATCTCGACTCGACCACCACGAAAGTTCAAAGGCTGATCCTCAAATCAATTTATTCTCACTTTAGGTAAGTAAACTTGATTTTAAGCCTTTCGATCGGTAGGAAAGGATCTGGGGAGAGATCTGAGAGATGGAGGGCCGGAGGACCGGGCTGCCGGCCCCAGGTCGGAGGTGCTGTGGCCGATCAGCGGGCACCCAAATTTTGGCGAGATCCCTCACCCCGAGGTCGGCGGCACGGTGGTCCAAACTCCAGCATACCCTTTCCTGGAAGCTTCTCGAACCTGTCAGAACCGGCTCGGCCTTTGATGATAGGCCAGCCTCTATCTCCTCCGCCCCGGCTTTGGCCTAGATCTCTCCCCCTCCCGCGGCCAAATTCAGCTGGCATATCTCCTCGCAGGTGAGGTTGTTTGAGTAGTCCATATACTGGAAGCCCCAGTCGGGCGGAGTCCAGATTGGTTGGGGAAGCTCGCCCTCAAACTCGGCGATCTCTATGACGGAGCTGGCGTATACCCGCGGCGTCCTGGAGCCGTCGACGGACCGCGCCTCCACCAGGGCCTGGTTGAAGAACCTCCCGCCCCGGAGGGCCTCGGCGCCGTAGACGATCGTCTCTGCCTCATACGGGCCGAGGTCTATCAGGGTCCAGGTGACGGCGTTGCCGTCGACGGAGGAGGGCTTTGGCGATGAGTCGAGGAACCTCATCGAATCCGGGAGGATGTCGGTGACCGCGGCCACCTTGGAATCCTCGCCGAGGTTCTGGATGGTGACGGTGTAGGTGACGACCCTCGGATCGTTCTCGTCCACCTCGCCAAGCTTCGTCGCTGTCACCGATGCATCGCCGTCCCAGCTCAGCCAGTCGGTCTCGATGGCGTCGAAGGCGGCGGCCGTGAGGACGTTGCCGTTGTACCCCGCCGAGGCCTCGAGCCTATTGACGATCT
>Ga0334887_1003631_pt1 | contig 15031 bp, 11 predicted proteins | sample GraSluR1_MG_10_FD_207217 | JGI IMG/M metagenome (GOLD analysis project Ga0334887, IMG submission 207217) | Sludge microbial communities from methane-producing bioreactor in Wageningen University, Netherlands - Granular Sludge_18_07-R1 | ecosystem: Engineered > Bioreactor > Anaerobic >...
AATCACTATTCACTAATCACCAAACACGGTTCTTCCCGCTCTTCCGCCCCAAACTCAAGCCATCGAGTAATCGGCAGCCGCCGTTGCGTGAATGAATGTTGTATCGAATACGGGTATTGCGACATCGGACTGTTTTATCAGAAGAGGTATCTCAGTACAGCCGAGAATAATGCCCTCCGCTCCCCGGGCTTGAAGTCTCGAGATTATGTCGATATAGGTTTTTCGTGATTCCTCTTTGAATAGCCCTTTGCAGAGCTCTTCAAATATAACTCTGTCCACGACGTCTCTTTCCATTTCTGAAGGCACCAGGAGATCCACTCCATATCTACCAAGCGTCTCCCCGTAATAGCTCTTTTCCATGGTAAACCTTGTACCGAGAAGCCCCACTCTGCCTATATCGGCCTTTAGGATTTCCTTAGCGACCGCCTCGCCTATCTGCAGAACCTCCAGACCGGAAGCTTCTTCAATCTCTTTGACAAGAAGATGCATGGTGTTAGTGCATATGACTGCGAACTCGGCTCCCGCTCTCTTCAGTCTCTCAGATTCACAACCGAGTACTCTGGCTATGCCTTCCCAGTCGTCTTGCCTCATCATTTCGGCAACCGGCTGGAAATCTATCGATGAAATAAGACATCTCGCCGAATGGAGGCCGCCAAGCTTCGCCTTCACTCTTTCGTTGATAAGCCGATAGTACTCGAGGGTAGACTCCCAGCTCATACCACCGAGCATACCTATGAGCTTCACGGTCTTCTCCCGAAGACACCGTCAAGCCAGTCGAGAAGAACGGCGTTTGCGAGCGGCAGATTAGAGAACTGACAGTGGGAATCCGCACCCTCTTCAGACTTGAAGACCCTCAGTGTCGAAGGACCGGAGACGCCTTTAACTGCTTCCTCAGCTTGAGACATAGGGATTTTGCCTTCGCTTTCACCGATCATGCCAAGGAACGGGATTCGGATACCGGACAGAGAATCCCTTAAGGTGAACTCCTTCATTTTCTCGAAGGCTCTCTTCATAGAGGTCTCTCCAAAGCGCAGAATAATGTTTATGATCTTCAGTCTCGCGACTTTGCTAAGATACTGCTCAGGTATTTCATCTACGCTGTCGAGATAGATGTCTAGAGGCGATTCGAGTGCCTCTTTACCTGCTATGCCGGTCATGTACTGGAAGACATTCGTTATCGGAGAATTTGCAATAACTGCCTTGATTCTAGGCTCACCCCCGGCTGCCCTGAGAGCGAAGTAACCGCCCAGGCTCGAACCATACAGAGCCAGTTTACTGGGATTGACATCTCCTCTGGACAGCAGATAATCAACAATCTTAGAGACAGGAATCTCGTAATCCGGCCTAAAAGGGGTTTCTTGAGAGAATCTTCTCATTCCGACCTGGCCGGGACCGTCGAACAGCAGAAGCGAGTAGCCTCTGTCAAGAGCGGCAGCTCCACATTGAAAGTACATCTCCTCTGAAGTTCCATCAAACCCGCTAAACATCATTATTACTCTCTTTTTCTCTCCGGGAGTCTCCGAAACCGGTGATATCCAGTAGGCCGGTATGAAATCATCTCCGTAAGGAATGCGGACGGCTTCAAATTCGAAGTCTGCACTTCTAAAGGCATAAACAAAACAGTCTCTACTTTCCATGCCTGTGAATCTGGTTTTCGAGTCTCTTGGGTCTCCGTAATACTCGGCGGCTCTGAAATAACTCGATGCTCTCAGAAAGGCCTCGTGTGCACTCGCCGTATCTCCCTTCTGCATGAGTTCCATAGCCAGCTTTTTCGAACGGGTTGCCAACTCCTTAAAGGCTTTTACCCAGGTCTCCGGCTGTCCAGCTTCGATAGTCGGAACAATCGAGAGAATCTCGTCAATCGTCCCACCACCGTATGGCGCGACACCCAGAGAGCGAATCAACTGAAAGTCGAACTCTGAATCACCAAAGCCCTTTACATTCAGGGAATTTAGAAGTATGTCTGGAACCTTATCTCTGTTCTTATCTTCCGTCATTTCTTGCACCTCCAACTTATCTATAAGATACTAACAGAAACTTCCGTTCATTTTTTGCGCTCTGGTCTGGAGCGAAAAAAGTGCTCTCATCTGCTATCATAAAACAAGGAGGTGTTATTATGAAAAAGGCTTTGATTCTTTTCTTTTTGCTTATAGCCGCTCTCGGAGTCTCGTGGTCGGGACACGACGTGTTGACCTATATGATCGTAACGCGTTATAACCAGCTGATGGAGAAGATAGTAGAGATAACTCCCTACACTTACGCTGACGTTGATGCGCAGCCTTACAATCCCGCTATAGAGGAGTTCGTAGACTATCTCGGGAAGAACGTGACCCCCGAAGAAGACCTCGATCTGGTCAGGGAGATCTATCCAAATCCTGAACCTGTGGACGGCATGGCTCCTGTGTGGCAGATCTTGACGATCTACTCGTACGAACCCGATCTTGGAATGGACAAAGGTCTACCCATGGAGGGCCTGGAAAAACTCCTCGGAGACAGTCAGGGCATAAGACACATGGAATACCGTCTTCTCTTCTTCATAAGAGTCGGAGAAGTCACCGACGTCGTACAGTACTTCAGCGACCTGGCCGAGATTGCTTACAGGAGAGGCGACCCATACTGGGCTTACAGGTTCATGGGAAGGGCGATACATTACCTTCAGGACATAGGCCAGCCCTTCCACACATTCCCGGCTCCCTTGATAGAGCTACTGAAACTCCCGTTCAATATGGAGAAGTGGATTACGATATTCGCCAATTATCACTTTACCTATGACTTTTACGGAGGCTATCTTCTCTGGGGACAGTATGAACCCCTTGTGAAGGCCGTTGAAGATGTCCCGGCCAGAAAGATAAAGAACCCGAGGCAGGCGGCAGTTGACCTTAGAAGTTACTCAAGGGGCAAACTGAGCGCGGTCTACTATGAACTGAGACGACTGATGAAAGACGAGCTGGAGACCGAAGAGATGGTCTGGCTCGGCAATGAATACTTTGACGAGCTTTTCGAGGCCGGAAAGACTGCGAAGTTGGACAAGGTGACGGTCGAGATACTTAGAGAAACGACCTCTTACGTAAAGGGATATATTGATTATATGCTCAAGAGATTCGAAGCCATAGACTCCGAATAATAGATCTGTATTCGAAGAGAAAACTCTGGAACTGCGGATGCTTCCATCGTCGTTCCAGAGTTTTCTACTCTTGATTGTCACTACTCTGTATCAGTTGCTTTTGTCTTTGCTCGAAATGTCGTACAGTCTCTGCAGTTCTCTGGTGACGAGATAGTTGAATGTCTCCTCAGGATAGCTTCCTTCTTCGCCGATTTCACCGGCCTTCATGCCTGTAAGAAGCTCTATCGCTTCGTCCACTGTCTCTATCGTCCAGATGTTGAACTTCTTTGACTTCAAAGCCTCCACAATCTCATCCGGCAAGACCAGGTTGTCGAAATTAGTATCTGGAACGATGACTCCCTGCTTTCCATCCAGACCCTTCATCTTGCAGAGCTCGTAGAAGCCTTCAACCTTATACTGGACACCCCCTACCGGTTGAACTCTTCCGCTCTGATTGATTGAGCCAGTAACTGCAATGGACTGGCTTATCGGAACACCCGCGAGAGCGGAGAGAAAGGCCACAGTCTCGGCAACGGAAGCGCTGTCACCCTCGACCATCGAGTAAACCTGTTCAAAGCTTATAGAGCCGTTCAAGCTGAGTGGGAAGTTCCGGGCGTAACGAGAGCTCATGTAACCTTGAATAGTCAGCCCGGCCTTAGTATGTATATTTCCGCTGAGTTCGGCCTCTTTCTGGATATCGACTATCCCACTGTTTCCCGGACCGACTTTGGCGGTAATCTTCACGGGAATTCCAAAGGCCATGTCCTCTGTCTGGACAACGGTCAATCCGTTTATTTCGCCGACCAGCTCGCCGACGGTCTGTACAAGGAGCGAAGAATCCGCAAACATCTCTTTGATCTTATCCTGATACAGTGATACTCTGATCTTCATCTCTTCCCAGGCCTTAGATACATCATCGGCCGAGACCATGTCCCTGCCCTCGATGTCTGCCACAACAGAGCTCTCAAGCAGAAGCTGCTTGAGTGTACCGAACTGGGTGGAGACCTTTCTTCTGTTTCCCGAAAGGAAAATGGCCCTCTTGATTATCTCCCTAACCGCATCCCTGTCGAACTCCTTAAGAGAGTTCTCCCTGACAATCGAGCAGACGAGACTGCAGAGCTTTCCTATAGTGTCTTCTTCAAGTTTCATCTCCCAGTCGAACTCAGCCTTGATCTTGAAAAGCTTCTTGAAATCCGTGTCCATTGTACTCAGCATGCTGTAGATCCACGGTTCGCCGATCATTATGATCTTTATATCCAGGGGGATCGGTTCGGGTTTCAGACTCACCGTCGAGAGAAAACCGACTTTGTGTTCAAGGTTTTCGATCGCTTCCGAGCCGGAGAAGAGAATCTGCTTCAGCGTCTGCCACACATAAGGTTCGCTCAAAACGCTCTTGGCATCAAGTACCAGATAGCCCCCGTTCGAGCGGTGTATAGCGCCCGGTCTTATCATGCTGTGATCGGTATCCAGCATGCCCATTTTTGCTATGTATTCGATTCTGCCAAACAGACTCGAGTAATTTGCGTTCGTTACCTCTACTATGGGCTTTCCCTTTACACTGGAATTGTCTACAAAGAGGTTTATCGCGTAACGCTTGCCGAAGAAGCTTTTTTCGTCGATCTCCTGACTGAAAAAGACAGCGAGATTATCTAAAAGGTCCTCTCGCATGCTATCCATGAACTCGATTACTTCTTTACTTTCGCTGAACTTATCTTTCATCTCTTTTACATGACCTTCCAGAGAGAAAGAGGCAACGTTGCGATTTAGCTCCTTAAATTTCTCTCCGTACTCCTTTTCCATCTTGCTCAGCCTGAGAATGTAAGAGTTCACCAGCTCACGGACCTCTTCACCCTTCTTCCCGATCTGTTTCTGATACTCTTCGGGAAGAGCCTCATAGATCTCCTGCGTCAGAGGCTTACCATTCCATAAAGGAAGGGTGGCAACTCCCGTCTGGTTGATCTGAACGGTGAAGTCCTTCTCTTTCGCCTTATCTATGAGCTCTTTCAGCATGTTAGAACGGTTCTCCGACTGTTCGCTCTGAATTGCCGACACTTTCTGCTGATAGTCCTCGCTCTGGAAACTCTCGCTTATAGCGTTAACGGCTATCTCGACAAACTCGTTCATCTCTTTCTGGAAGGTCTTGCCAGTACCGGCCTTCAAAGTTATCGCGTTGGGTGATCTTGGGTCATCGAAGTTGTACACATATATCCAGTCACCGGGCGTCTTGCCATCTCTCGCCTTTTCCGCGAGATACCTGCTCACAAACGTTCTTCGGCCAGTATTTGTGGTTCCGGATATGAAGACATTGTAGCCCTTTGCCCCAATGTATAGACCCGTCTCGAGAGCCTTTATCGCCCTCTCCTGACCTATGAAGTTCCCGAGCTCCTTAATACATTTGGTCGACTTGACGCTTCTTGGAAGATTTATCTTAAGATCCAGTTCTTTCCAGTTGACTTTTCGCATTCAGATACCTCCTTCATTCCGTCTAATTATATCAAACGGCGGTCTCGAGCACCCACCGCGGACATAGTGGGGATTAATGAATCGCGGAAAAACTGAACCTCCGCTCTATCCTTACACCCTCTTCCAGAGAACCTTCGAGAACTGTTATGTTATCTATCACGAACTCCGTATGAAAGTCGCGGAAGGCAAGTCTCTCCATAATAGGTCCGATGTTTTCGCGAGTGAGTTCGTTGCCCAGAGCAAGAGTGATGTGTGGTATCCAGTGTTGAGGACCGTAAAGGTCGGAATCTTCCTCAGGCAGGCTGCAGAAATCCTGCCGGATAGACTTATGTAGTGCAGCCAGCTCGGGATTTCTGGCGATACCAATAAAGATGACCGGTCGCTCTCCGGAAAAGACTCCGAGGTACTCTGTTCTAACGCGGAACGGCCTGATCTGAGCGGCTATTCTCTCCAGAGAGGTACATGGCTCGGCCTTCTCATCGCTCACAATGCAGTATGTAAAGTGGGGAAACGGTGTGACGAGGACGGACTTAAATCCGAAATCGCTCTCCAGCTCTCTCCAAATACCGTGAACGGTATCGCTCAACTCTTCGGGTAACAGACTGACGATCGCTTTCATCTTCCTTACACCTCCAGAGTATGCAGAGATACGTAGTTAAGTTCTCTTCTTATCCCTTTTCGCGAATCTTCGGCTGGCGATCTCCGGAAGGAGTATGAGCGTAAAGATCATACCCACTGCCAGCCCGCTCACCATAAGTTTAGCGACGTCCACATACAACAATAGTGGTGTCAGAAGCAGGACCGAGAAACCCGCTATGAGACTCAACCCGTTAGTGAAGATTGCAACGGCGGTCTGCCTGTACGCCTTTTCCGGATCATTCAACCTTCGCAACCATATAGTGAAGTGAATGGCGTAATCAATCACCAACCCCATGAGCATTCCAGATATTAGCGCGGTAGAGATGCTCAGGCTCACTCTGAATATGGCCATGAATACAAAGTTGAATAGCGTGGTGAGAGCGATCGGGATCGTCGCGATAAGAGTGGATCGGACGCTCTTGAAGATTATGAAAAGCAACATTAGTATGAGCCCGAAGGAGACTATCAGACTCTGTATCTGATTGGTGACAACAGACGAATTGACACTGTTCCATATAAGAGTTGTACCGGCGATAGTGAAATCAAAGTCTCTCGTCAACGCTTCTCTCTCTTTTATCAGCTTCTCTATAGACTCCTTAAGTCTTTCAGCGTTCAGGCTGTCGCTCCTGGGCGAAAAGACATTTATTCTCAATGCCTTCTCGGTAAGCAAGAGAGACGAAGCGCTGCCGAGGATATCCGATGATCTCAGGGCATTCATTAGGAGAGGCAGGGGAATGTTCGTGCTCCTGGATACATCTACAAGGCTCATGACTTTGGAAACGCCTTCCAGCTCCTTAAGATCTTCTTGAAAGCCGGTTAATTGATTGGCTTGATCGCCGGTGAGGACTATCCTGCCACCGCTTTTGGGAGTTATCATAAGCGAGTAATTGGTGAGCCAGCCAAAGGCTTCGTTCATTATCTTCGCGTTCTGCCGGATTTCAGAATTATCCTTGAAGAAGGCGTATTGATCTATGCTGAGCGGTATCGTCATGATGAGTATAGGAGAGATAATACTAATGGCCAAAACGGTCCAGACAATGGCCTTACTCACCAATCGTGGAATCTTCGTTGGAACCCTTATGCCCGATCTGACAGTCCTGGCGGGGACAACGAGCCCGGGCAGAACCACCAGCGTGAATGTTGCTGAAAGGAAGATCCCTGCGCATACAAGGAGACCCATATCCTGAAAGGCCTTCATGTCCAGCAAAATATACGAAGAAAAGCCCGCCATAGTAGTGAGAGCCGAGAAGAGAATCGGCACTCTCTCCTCGTGTATCGTCCGCTCTACGACCTTCTCCAGTGAGTTGTTTTCCTGGAATCTGGCGAGAAAGTGCATTCCGTAAGCGCTGCCGATAATGATTATGAAAGAGGGGATCATGACGGTGAGACTGTTGATATCGGTGTTTAGAAGGCCCATTATGCCTACGATCGCTATTGCGGCGCCCGCCGGAGGAACTAGAGTGAGCAAGGCGAGAGACACTCTTCTGAACTTTATTAGATAGACCGAGAAAATGGCCAGAAAGATAAACGGCGGATAGACAAAGGTCAGGTCCATAATTGATCTGAAAGTCGTGGAATTCGCGACACTCTCGCCAATAAGCCTGTAACTGCTGACACCTGATGCATTTATCGCTTCACGCAACTGAGGGATCAGCGTATTGCTCCTTAGCTCGCTTCCCTCGGCTATTGTAACCATAACACCGTAGTACTTACCGCTTGAAGATATCAGGAGGTTAGAATACATGGGATCTGAGAGTATCTCGCTGTTCAATACAAGCCTTCCGTCAGACTGCGAGACATAATTCTCTACCGGTATCTGAAGAGTGAGAAGATTGATCCTCCCGAGCTTTGTCGCGTCCAGAACAGAGGCGACTGTATTTACCCAGTTTAGCTTGTTCACCTCCCGGGCGATATCCAGGAGCTTTTCCAGAGGCGTCTGGGAAGAGTCGAGAATGATCATGATAGTCCCGGTATCACCGAACTCTTTCGCGATACGGTTGAAAGCGACGAGCTCCGGATCATCAAGACTCAAAAAGGCGGCGGGAGAGGGATCAAAATCAAGTCCGTCTATACCCGATAGCAATATGATCACAACGACAGCGATAGTCACAAAGGAAACAACTCTTCTCATGAAAGCACCTCATGGCGAACTCTCGATATTATATCATCTGTGTTCGAGTTTAATTGAAGCCCAGAGATGGGACTGGATCTATTGATTTTCTCTGATTTGGATATGGGTTTGACGAATTCGCGACAACCGACGTCAAAGGACGTAGAATATACTCGTATGAAAACGATACTATCAGTTCCGTTTTACTATCCCGAAGGAGGAGTCGAACGTGATCAATTGCAAAAATCTCGAGAAAGTCTTCGACAAGACCCCGGTCGTAAGCGACCTAAACCTCTCTATAAAGTCCGGTGAGATATACGGATTTCTAGGCCCTAACGGAGCGGGAAAGACGACAACGATAAAGATGCTTACCGGCACACTTAAGCCCACAGCGGGGCAAGTTAGCATACTGAACCTCGACTACGCCAGAGACGAAATGCTTATAAAGAGCAAAATCGGAGTTGTACCGGACGAACCGAGAATATACTCATACTTCTCGGGCATGGAGTTTCTTGAATTCATAATGGATGTCTTTCCGGAAAAGCGCGCCGAGGCGAAAAAGCGTGTTGGCGAGATGTGTGAGGCCTTCGGTGTGAATTATCTGGGCAAAATGATCTCAGAGATGTCTCACGGTATGAAACAGAAGATTATGGTGATCTCGGTCCTGATGAGAAGACCCGAAGTGATCTTCCTCGATGAGCCGACTGTCGGTCTGGACGCCAGAAGTGCAAAGATACTGAAAATGCTTCTGGAGAAGTACAAGAACGAGGGTTCAACGATATTCATGACCACTCATGTTCTTGAGATCGCACAGAAGATGTGCGACAGGATCGGAATAATCAACAGGGGCCGGCTGATATCCGAGGGGACGATGGACGAGCTCAGAAAACGTGCCGGAGCCGGAGAAGACGAAAGCCTCGAAGACCTGTTCCTTCAGCTGACCGGTGAGAACGATGATATCCAGGAAATCGTCAACGCGCTGTGAGGTGGTTGTAAGTGAATGATCTCAAACTGCTGTTCAAATACAGACTCTTTACCTTTCCGAACAGAAACGGCACTAGGGGCGGATTCAATAGCCAGATAGTGGTCTTCCTCATCTTTACTTTCATGATAGGCTTCTTCCTCAGGACAGTCTTCGGGCCTCTTTCGGGAATCAAAGTGGAAGGAGTCCCCGTTTCAAACGTGATGGCGGCATTCTTTCTTACGATCTCTGGAGTCTTTTTTCTTATGTCCTTTTCGGCGACATCTTCTTACTTGTTCATGCGGAACGAAGAGATCGACATGCTCCTGGTCCTGCCCGTCAAGCGTGTGAGTATTGTGATCTACCAGATAGCCATTTCCACCGTGTATCAGGGACTGACGTTGTCGGTCTTTCTGGGGATAGCCCTCCCCTTCCATTTGAGAGCCGAGAATTCCCCGCTTACAGGCATTCCCGCTCTTATATTCCTCATAGTGAATATCGTGCTTCTGGCATCGATAATATCCGTGGCGTTCGGGAAGTTCATGTCCAGAGCGGCCGCGCGAAAACTGATGTTTGTAGTTCAGATAGTGAGCGGCTTCATGTTCTTCGCGATCGTCCAGCTCGTTCCCAGAAACACGGATAATATTCCCCTTTATCTTCAGAGACTCTCCGCTGCCTGGGGCACCCTTTCGAGCCCGGTAAATATCTTTGCCTGGAGCGTCAGAGCTTCAGGTGAGCCGATATTCCTGCTTCTCAGTTTTGTGATGATTCCGGTTCTGGGATACATATTCTTCCGGCTTGCTGCCTCCCTTAAGTTCGAACCCGCATCATATGGAGGCGGAAGGAACAAGAAATTGAAATTCGAAAGCAGAAGAGGCGGTCCGCTCTTGAGAAGAGAGCTGAAGATCTACAAAAGATATGAACAGCTCATCTACTACCTCCTTTACCCGGTAGTGTTCGGCTTGATCTTCGGACTGATCTCAGATAACTTGACCAGCTCGATATTCACGATGGTCCTTATAAGTACTATCTTTACCACAATACAGTCGGCCTTTCTCATGGGCAGAGAGTATCCCTTCATCGAGACGACGAGAGTGCTGCCGGTCTCGCTGAACAGAGTGGTCCTTATCAAGGTAATCGTTCCGGTAGTGCTCGGGACGGTGCTTTTTAGTGGTGTACTATTGACAAGCATATTGATCAGGAATGCTGCTTTCATTTATCTGGTAGTGATTCCCATTGTCTTTGCGCTCTATATAACCTCTTCGCTGCTCGGTGTCAGAGGCGTTCTTCAGAGTCCCCCGGACCAGATGGATAATCCTAACGCCTTTATGAGGACTAGATTCGTCCTGCAGAATCAGATAATCTGCATGGCCTTGGGCTTTGGTGCGATTATGCCCCTGACGATGCTTCTTGGCGGTTCGCTGGATGGGCGCGGGCTTATTATAGCTATAGCCGTTTCGGTCGCTTCTCTGGCCGCAGCCTTTGCGATTTCATTCGCAAGTTATCGCAAGATAATGCTCAAGATAAGGAGCCTCTAGAGAATCCGCATGAGAATCGTTCTGCCCAGTTATTACTGAATAAACAAATTGTGGGTAAGATAGTCCAGGATATCTCGAATGGCGCGGACCATAAAAGGAGGAGAAAAATGAGAAGAATCTTATTGCTCTTGTTGTTTTCGATAGCTGTAGTGAACGTTTTTTCGATCAAAAGAGTTGTCGTCGCGGTTCCGCAGGATCCCGATTTTCTTGATCCACACAGGGCCGCAGCTTCCGGTACTTATGAAATGATGTTCAATGTCTTCGAGGGGCTATTGAAACCCGATTCAACTGGTAATGTCGTACCGGCGGTCGCCGAGAGCTTCTCCATTTCGTCTGACGGCCTCTCGTACACGTTCAGACTCAGGGAGGGCGTGAAGTTTCACAACGGCAGAGAAGTGGAGATGGCAGACGTCCTCTACTCGCTTAACAGGTTGCGTGGCACTGAAAGTGAAGCCGGCCTATCGTCTGACTTTGTCAAGTTCGTTTCAAATATCGAAGCCATCGACGAAAAGACTGTTGTAATCAGCCTTAACACATTGAATACCGACTTTCTCGAGAAGTTTATAATTGCCATTATTCCAGCGGACAATAGCGATCATAACCTTAATCCCGTAGGAACGGGACCCTTCAGGTTTGTCAGATACCAGCCGGGCCAGAGGCTAGTAATCGCCAGATTCGATCAGTACTGGAATACGAGGCTTCCGGAGATAGATGAAGTCGAATTCAGAATAATCCCCGATACTCAGGCCGCTCTCATGAGCTTCATGGCCGGAGAGGTTCAAATGCTTCCCAGAGCCGACGCTATACAGGCACTCATACTGGAAGGCAGATACAATCTGATCGGCGTCGAACAGAACATGGTCCAGCTGATGGCTATGAATCTCGACAGAACACCGTTCAGCGATATCGCGGTCAGACAGGCGATAAATCTTGCCATCGACAAAGACGAGATAATCGACCTCGTGGCTAACGGCTACGGTACGAAGCTCGGCTCGAACATGTCGCCAATCATGGAGAAATACTACCAGGAAGGACTTGAGAACTACTACGAAACCGATCTGGATAAGTCGAAGAGACTCCTCACTGAAGCCGGATACCCTTCTGGATTCAAGACTAAGATCACGGTGCCGTCGAATTATCAGTTCCACATCGATACCGCTCAGGTAATAGCCGAACAGCTGAAAAAGGTCGGTATTCAGGCAGACATCGAGCTCGTGGAATGGGGTGTCTGGCTCGACAGGGTCTACGCCCGTAGAGATTATGAAATGACTATTATTGGCCTGACAGGTAAATTGAGCGCATATGATATTCTCAAGAGATACCTCTCGGACTATCCGCGAAACTTCTTCAACTACTTCAATCCCGAATACGATAAACTGGTCAACTCGGCTATAATGCAGACAGATATCGACAGAAAGGCGGAGTTGTTCAAGAACGCACAGAGTGTTCTAACTGAAGAGGCCGTCGCGGTGTATATAATGGACCCGAACTTCATCGTCGCGCTGGCTCCCGATCTCTTCGGGTACACTGTCTATCCTCTGTACGTGCAGGATATGTCGACTCTGTACTACAGATAGAGATTGGAGTAACGACTATTGTACATATACCTTAGAAAACTCGCGGCAATGCTATTGACGGTGTTTCTGGTTTCGGTGATAACCTTCGTATCATTCGAAGTTATTCCCGGGGACCCAGTCCTGTCAAGACTTGGCGTCGATGCCGACGAGGCTCAGATCGAGGCTCTCTCCAGAGAACTCGGACTGGATGATCCCTTGCCAGTAAGGTTCTTCAGATGGATATCCGGCATCTTCACCGGCAACCTCGGTCTGTCTTCGCGCTACTCGCGGCCTGTATCAGAACTCATACTGGACAGACTGCCGGTAACTCTATCGCTCGCCGCGATTTCCCTGCTTTTGATCGTGTCTGTCGGGATACCTCTTGGAATCTTGAGTGCGAAATATGGAGATCGAATTCCGGGACTATCCATCTCGATCGTCTCTCAAATAGGAATGGCCATACCGTCATTCTGGACGGGAATCATACTGATATACGTCTTCGGTCTTATTCTGAAGTGGTTTTCGCCCGGCGGCTACACACCCTGGTCAGAAAGTCCGGCGGAAGCCTTCAAGTCACTTCTGCTTCCGTCAGTTGCGATCGCCTTGCCTTCAATAGCGACCGTTATCAGATACACGAGAAACACCGTTATGGAGCAGATGAAGAACGACTACGTAAGAACCGCTCTGTCCAAGGGCCTGAAGATGAATGCCGTGCTCTTCAGACACGTGCTGAAAAACGCTATTATACCGGTAATAACAATTCTGGGGATGATCACGGCCAACATCCTCGGCGGCAGCATAGTGATAGAACAGGTCTTCACACTTCCCGGGATAGGACGGCTGCTGATTAACGCTATCTCGACTAGAGATCTTCCGCTGGTCCAGGGAATGATACTGTATATCTCGCTAATGATAGTGATTATCAACTTCCTGATAGATATCGTCTATACCATAATCGATCCCAGGATCAAGCTGAAATAGGTGGTCGGATGAGGAGAAAGAAAGTAAGCCTGCACATAGGAATAACGATCATCGTTCTGCTCCTGTCGCTGATGGTAGTGAGCTTCTTCTACACGCCGTATCCCGTTACAGAAATGAACAGGCTCGAGAGGTTCTCACCGCCGTCGGCGAGACATCTTCTGGGAACGGACAACTTTGGGAGAGACGTATTCAGCAGAATAATGAAGGGCTCACAGACGGCCTTCTTTGTAGGTTTCCTGGCAGTCTCGATAGGAAGCGTCTTCGGGGTGTTCATAGGGGCAGTCTCGGGCTACTTCGGTGGTGCTCTCGACGAATTCATAATGAGATTCATGGACGCAATGATGGCCTTTCCCGGTATCCTCTTCGCCCTCATGTTCGTCTCTATCTTCGGAGTTGGAATAAGAAACACGATTATCGCTATCGGAATCATGTCGATACCTTCATTCGCGAGGATAACGAGGAGCGGCTTCATTCAGCACAGAGAGCTCGAATATGTCAAGAGCGCCAGAGTCAAAGGAGTAACAAGCGGCAGGATTATCTTCCACCACATTCTTCCAAATGTACTCTCTCCGATAATAGTCGCTGCATCTATGGGCTTTTCCAGCGCAGTTCTCGCCGAAGCGGCCCTGAGCTATCTCGGTCTGGGAATTCAACCGCCCGATCCCAGCTGGGGGAGAATGCTCAGTGAATCACAGGTCTTTATCACCCTCAGTCCGTGGTATGCGATTGCTCCCGGTGTCTTCATAACTCTGATAGTCCTCGGCTTCAATTTCCTCGGAGATGGCCTCCGCGACCTCCAGGACAGGAGGCAGTAATCGTTATGAATAAAGGGGCAGCGCCACTAATGAGTGTAAGAGACCTGTCAATTGGTTTCAGGACGAAGGCCGGTCTCGCACGTGCGGTGAAGGGCATTTCATTCGACATAGCCAGAGGCGAAATCTTGGGTCTGGTGGGTGAATCAGGCTGCGGAAAGACAGTCACCGCGCTCGCGATGATGGGTCTCCTTCCCGGAAACTCGCAAGTCACGGGTGTTCTCGAATTCGATCTGGAAGATATCGTCAAGATGAATGAAGAAGAGGTAAGAAAGCTGCGGGGCGATGAGATCTCAATGGTATTCCAGGAGCCCCTTACTTCCCTCAACCCTCTCTGGAAAGTGGGCAGGCAGATCGACGAAAACCTGCAAATGCACACCGACCTTGACAGAAAGGCGAGATTTGCAAGAGTAGTCGAGCTGATAAACGACGTGGGCCTTCCAGACCCCGAGCGGCTGTATCACAAGTATCCACACGAACTCTCGGGAGGGATGCGCCAGAGAATCGCGATCGCGATTGCCATAGCGTGCCGACCGAAACTGATTATCACAGACGAACCGACGACGGCGCTGGACGTCACGATCCAGGCGCAGATACTGGAACTCCTGAAGAAGATCAACGACGAGACCGGTTCGTCCGTCATCTTCATCTCTCACAATCTCGATCTAGTAAGGGAGATATGCTCATCTGTCTGCGTAATGTACGCGGGCTTCATAGTTGAGAAGTCTCCCGTAGAGGTCCTTTTCTCAAGACCCGATCACCCGTATACTATCGGTCTGATGAAAGCGATTCCGAGAAGGGAATCTAAGGGGAAGAAGCTTACCGACATCCCCGGAAAAGTCCCTTCGATAAACGACAGACTTCCCGG
>Ga0334887_1003643_pt1 | contig 15004 bp, 13 predicted proteins | sample GraSluR1_MG_10_FD_207217 | JGI IMG/M metagenome (GOLD analysis project Ga0334887, IMG submission 207217) | Sludge microbial communities from methane-producing bioreactor in Wageningen University, Netherlands - Granular Sludge_18_07-R1 | ecosystem: Engineered > Bioreactor > Anaerobic >...
CGGGGTGACCGGCGAGGTGGCCCGGTTCGACACGGTCCTGCGGCTGACCGGTGATCTGCCGGCCGTACGGGCATGGGCGATCACGCACCCGCACCGGGCGATCGCGCTCGCCGACGACTGGCAGCGGATCCTCGCCGCGTACGACTGGCTCGGCAGGTCACGCGGATCGGGGAGATATCTGCGGGAGATCGCCGTGCCCGGCGTGGACACGAAGTTCGTCGAGCGGCACCGCCAGGTGTTGGGCGATCTTCTCGGCGTGCGCGGCACGTCGACGGGGTTCCTCCTCGACCTGGGGCTGCAGACCAGGCCGGATCTCGTCCGGTTCCGTCCCGACGCCTCCCTCGGGCTGCCGCGCGGGCTCACCGAGATGGCCGGGCGGCTCGAGGAGGTGGCCGGGCTGGGTCTGCCGGTACGCCGGGCGGTGATCGTCGAGAACGAGATCACCTATCTGACGATGCCGGTCCCGTCACAGGGCCTGGTCGTGTGGGGCCGGGGCTTCGAGGCGGACCGGATCGGGTCCCTTCCGTTCCTGGCCGACGCCGAGGTTGCCTACTGGGGCGACCTGGACACCCACGGCTTCGCGATCCTGGACCGGCTGCGGGGACGGCTGCCGCAGACCCGTTCGTTCCTGATGGACCGCGACACCCTGCTCGCCCACCGCGATCGATGGGTGCGTGAGGACCGTCCCACGCAGGCGCGCCTCGATCACCTCACCGCCGAGGAGGCCGCGGTCTACGGCGACCTGGTCAGCGACCGGTACGACGGGCAGGTGCGGCTGGAACAGGAGCGGATTGCCTGGTCGTGGGCGCGGGAACGGCTTCCGTTCGGCGGCTGAGCGGCTCAGGCGGTCCGCTCGTGCCGGTGCACCCGCTTCGTGGCGGCCCGCCCCAGCAGCTCCGGCCGCGCCCCGTCGCTGATCACCTCGGAGTTGACCACCACCTGGTTGATCGACTCGTCGGAAGGCACTTCGTACATCACGTCGAGCAGCACCTCTTCCAGGATCGCCCGCAACCCCCGGGCCCCGGTGCCGCGGTCCAGCGCCTTGCCGGCGATGGCATCGATGGCGTCGTCGGTGAACTCCAGGTCCACCCCGTCGAGCTCGAACAGCCGCTGGTACTGGCGGATCAGCGCGTTGCGCGGCTCGACGAGGATCCGCACCAGCGCCGTCCGGTCCAGCGGGGCGACGGTGGCGATCATCGGCAGCCGGCCGATGAACTCGGGGATCAGCCCGAACTTGTGCAGGTCCTCGGGACGGACGTCGGAGTACGGGTCGACGTCCTTGGCCTTGCGCAGGCTCAGGTCGTTGTTGAAGCCGAGGGGCCGCTTGCCGATCCGGTCGTTGATGATGTCCTCCAGGCCGGCGAAGGCACCGCCGACGATGAACAGGACATTGGTGGTGTCGATCTGGATGAAGTCCTGGTGGGGGTGCTTGCGCCCGCCCTGGGGCGGCACCGAGGCGACCGTCCCCTCCAGGATCTTCAGCAGGGCCTGCTGCACGCCCTCCCCGGAGACGTCCCGGGTGATCGAGGGGTTCTCCGACTTGCGGGCGACCTTGTCGATCTCGTCGATGTAGATGATGCCGGTCTCGGCGCGGTGCACGTCGAAGTCGGCGGCCTGGATGAGCTTGAGCAGGATGTTCTCCACGTCCTCGCCGACGTAGCCGGCCTCGGTCAACGCGGTTGCGTCGGCCATCGCGAAGGGGACGTTCAGCATCCGGGCCAGGGTCTGGGCCAGGTAGGTCTTGCCGCAACCGGTCGGGCCGATCAGCAGGATGTTCGTCTTGCCGAGCTCGACGCCGTCCTCCTCGGCCGCCCGCCGCGGGGTCGGCGCGTTCTGCGCCTGCACCCGCTTGTAGTGGTTGTAGACCGCCACGGCGAGCGTCTTCTTGGCCTGGTCCTGCCCGATCACGTACTCGTCGAGGAAGTCGCGGATCTGCTGGGGCTTGGGGAGTTCATCGAGCTGGGCCGCCTCGACGTTCTCGGAGAACTCCTCCTCGATGATCTCGTTGCACAGCTCGATGCACTCGTCGCAGATGTAGACATTCGGCCCCGCGATGAGTTTCTTGACCTGCTTCTGGCTCTTCCCGCAGAAGGAGCACTTCAGTAGGTCGCCGGTCTCCCCGATGCGCGACATCCCTCTCCCCAACCTCTCCCGGCCGTCCTCAGGCGTCCTTGAGGGACGTCAGGATCTCATCGATGATGCCGTATTCCTTGGCCTCCTCGGCCGTCAAGTACTTGTCGCGCTCGATGTCGCGGCTGATCTGCTCCAGCGGCTGGCCGGTGTCACGGGCCAGCATCTGCTCCATCTGGGTCCGGATCCGCATGATCTCGCGGGCCTGGATCTCCAGGTCGGACGACTGACCGTAGCCGCCCTCGGTGGCGGGCTGGTGGATCAGGATCCGGCTGTTGGGCAGGGCCAGACGATTGCCCTTCGCGCCGCCGGCGAGAATCACCGCGGCGGCCGAGGCCGCCTGGCCCAGGCAGATCGTCTGCACATCGGGCTTGACGTACTGCATCGTGTCGTAGATCGCGGTCAACGCGGTGAACGACCCGCCGGGTGAGTTCAGATAGATGCTGATCGGACGCTCGGGGTCCATCGACTGCAGCACGAGGAGCTGGGACATCACCGCGTTGGCGATGTCGTCGGAGATCGGGGTGCCGAGGAAGATGATCCGGTCCTCGAACAGCTTGGTGTACGGGTCGACCCGCCGGATGCCGTACGACGTCCGCTCCTCCCACTGGGGGATGAAGTAGTCCATCGACGGGCCGGGGACGGTGAGCTTCCCGAACGTGGCAGCGTCGGTCATGGCGTTCTCCTTCACTGGTTCGGGGGTCACTGGTTCGGCGCGTCGGAGCGGATCTGGGCCGCCCGCTCGTAGACATGGTCGATGAATCCGTACTCCAGCGCCTGCTCGGCGGTGAACCACCGGTCCCGGTCGGAGTCGGACTCGATCTGGCTCAGCGGCTGGCCGGTGTGCTCGGCGATCAGCCCGGCCATCGTGCGCTTGATGTGCAACGACTGCTCGGCCTGGATCCGGATGTCGGACGCCGTGCCGCCCAGCCCGCCGGACGGCTGGTGCATCATGATCCGGCTGTGCGGCAGCGCGAACCGCTTGCCCTTGGCCCCGGCGCTCAGCAGGAACTGGCCCATCGACGCGGCCAGGCCCATCGCCACGGTCGCCACGTCGTTGGAGATCCACTGCATGGTGTCGTAGATCGCCATGCCGGAGTCGACCGAACCGCCAGGGGAATTGATGTACAGATAGATGTCCTTGTCGGGGTCCTCGGCGTTCAACAGCAGCATCTGCGCGCAGATGGCGTTGGCGTTCTCGTCCTTGACCTCCGAGCCCAGGAAGATGATCCGGTTCGCCAGGAGGGCCTGGTAGACGTTGTCGGCCATGCCCAGCGGGCTCCCACCGGCGGCCGCGCGCACAGCGTGGTCGATTCCCTGATTTCCGTTCACGTCACCGAACCTACCGGGCTGCTCCGCCATTTCGTACGGATTGGCCGCGTTGTTCGCTGTGGGCAGACGATCGACTCCGGCAAGGTCGTCCTCGCCGGAGCGACGGGCAGGCCCGGCCGGCGCGCCGCAGGTGTGCCGACGCCACGAGCGGCCGCCCCGGAGGGGACGACCGCTCATGGATGGGATCCGGCGGTCGTACCGCCGGGGAGGCTCAGCGCTCCGGGGTCTGCTCGTCGGCGGCCTCGTCGGCCTGCTCGTCGGGAGCTTCGGCGGGCTCCGCGGCCGGTACGACCACCGGAGCGGTCAGCGCCATGCCCGGCCCGAGGTCGACCGTACGGGCGGCGTCCGACGGTTCGGACTCCTCCGATTCCTCGGCATCCCCGATGATGTCGTCACCCGAGGACGCCTCGTCGTCGTGCTCCTCGTCGAGGTCATCCTCGTCGAGGCCGTCGTTGTCGGTCTCCTCGGCCGCTTCGGAGCGCAGGACGCTCATGTCCACCGGCGCCCCGGTGGTGTCGGTGACCTGGGCCTCGGCGACGATCAGGCCGAGGGCCTTGGACCGGCGGATCTCGGTCATCCACTCCTGCACGTGGTTGTGCTCCAGCATGTGCTGCATCTCCTGATCGGGAGACGTACGGTTCGCCCGGGCCCGCTGGAACAGGTAGTCGGTCAGGTCGGACTGCTCGACGGTGATGTCGCGGTCCTCGGCGATCTTGTCGAGGATGATCTGGGCCTTGACGGCGTCGGCGGACCGCTCGGCGAGGTCGGCGCGGAACTCCTCCTCGGTCTGGTCGCCCTCCTGGTCGGCGAGGTACTGCTTGAGGGTCATCCCGGCCTGGCCGAGCTCCTGGTCGACCTGCTGGTTGCGGGCCTCCACCTCGGAGGCGAGCACGCTCTCGGGCACCGCCAGGTCGATCCGGTCGATCACGGCCTTGAGGACGTCATCGCGGGCGGCGTTGGCCTGCTCGGCCCGGTGCACCCGTTCGAGGTTGGAGCGCAGGTCCTCACGCATCTCCTCGACCGTGTCGAACTCCGACACCATCTGGGCGAAGTCGTCATCGACCTCGGGCAGCTCGTGCGCGGCGACCCGCGACACGGAGACCTCGATCTGCGCCTCCTGCCCCTCGGCCGGCCCGCCGACCAGGGTGGAGGTGAAGGTCGCCGACTCGCCGGCCTTCAGCCCGGTCAGCGCCTCGTCCATGCCCTCGACCATGCCGCCGGTGCCGATCACATAGGCCACGTCGGTGGCCTCGCCGCCCTCGACCGGCTCCCCGTCGCGGGTGGCCTTCAGGTCGAACGTGACGGCATCGCCCTCGGCCGCCGCACGATCGACCTCGGTGTCGGTGGCGAACCGCTCGCGCAGGACGTTGACCTGCTCCTCCAGTTCGTCATCGGTCGACTCGATCGGCTCGACCTCGACCTCGATCGAGGCGAAGTCCGGCAGGGTGAAGTCGGGGCGGACGTCGACCTCGGCGGTGAACTCGACGGTCTGGCCGACCTCCAGCTTGGTGACCTCGATCTCCGGCTGGGCCAGCGGGTGCAGCGCGTGCTCGTCGACGGCCGCACCGTACAAGCCGGGCAGGGCCTCGTTGAGGGCCTGCTCCAGCGCGACGCCCGGGCCGAAGCGACGATCGATGATGGCGGCCGGGACGTGACCGGGACGGAAGCCGGGGATCTGAACCTGCTGGGCGATCTCCTTGTAGGCCTTGTCCAGGTGCGGCTTCAGGTCGGAGAAGGGCACCTCAACGGTGATCTTGGCCCGCGAGGGGCTCAACTGCTCAACAGTGCTCGGCAAGACGGAAACTCCTGGAATCGATGCTCACGGGTGGCGGCGTTCGACCGTTCCCCCGCGACGCTTGACATGTCCCCTGGCAGGGGTCCTCCCCCAGCGCAGACAAGACATCATCCTAGCGTGGCTGCCGCTGCCGTGGACAACTCGGACTTGGCCGGGCTCGCTCCGCACGGATAGACTCCAACAGTTGCGTGCGCAGGGGCGGTCGGGCATCCCGAGGTCGGTTCCCCACCGTCGACACGTGACCGGGGCGTAGCGTAGTGGCTAGCGCGCCTGCTTTGGGAGCAGGAGATCGCAGGTTCGAGTCCTGTCGCCCCGACCCTTCACACCCCCCCGATCCCGCATGATTTCGCGGTCCCGGGGGGCTTCCTTCACCTCTCCAGGTGGGTCGGATCGAGGGTCCGCGCGGATGGCGGCGGTGGTACCGGCGGGTGCCCGAGACCCGCGCCGTTGCATTGATCGGCCTCAATCGAACACTCGTCCACAGGTGCCCGATGGGTACCGGCTCGATGCCCCGGGCGGCATCGGGCTTGTCAGTGACAACTCCGCGTTCTAGACTCTTGTCACTGACAAGAGAAGAGGGGAGGTGATGCGGTGCAGCCGAAGGAGATCAAGGAACTCCTGAAGCACCTGGAAGCACAGGGCGCACAGATCAAGAACATCCACAACGGATGGATGATCTACCCGCCCGACCCGAACGCGCAATTGGTCGCGATCCACAAGACGCCATCCGACTGGAGGGCAGAGAAAAAACTCAGATCGCAGCTACGCAAGTCCGGGTTCGACGTGTGACAGGACCCCGGCTATGGCCGGAAGGTGACACAACCACCATAGCCGGGCTCCCCTCCAGCCCTCAACACCGCATCCCAGCCCCCGAGAGAGCAAGGATCACCAACATGACCACCTGGCACGCCAGAGTCGTCTGGAGGGCGCCGTCCCCCACCAACGACGACACCGTATTCACCATCATGGACGACCTCGATGAGCACGCGCCGCTCGCGACCGTCGCCCGCGACCACACCTCCGGCACGGTCGCGATCACCCTCGACGCCGACACCGTCGAAGCCGCGGCCACTGAGGCGACCCGACGCGTCCGCGAGGTCCTCGCCCACCGCATTGACGGCTCCTACATCGACGGTGTCGAGATCCTTTCCGACACCGACCTCGACACCGAGCTTGCCCGCCCGCTGTTCCCCGACGTCGTCGGCTACGCCGAGATCGCTGACATGGGCGGCGTGTCCAGGCAGCGTGCCCGACAGTGGGCCCAGATCCCCGGCTTTCCCCCGCCGGTGATCACCACCGCACAAGGACCGCTCCGCTCACGTGCCGCGGTCGCAGCGTGGCTCGACGCCCGCAAGGCACCGGCCGACGCCTGACGTCATCGCCCACAAGTGCCGCCCAGCAGCCCTCCTGCTGGGCGGCACTTTCTGTGTTCGGGAGCGGATCAGCCGCCATCGATGAGACTCTCCATCTGGGCTGCCACTTCGTCGAACTGTGCTCATCCCATCGGTGCCCATACAGATCCAACGTCATGGTCGCCGACCGGTGGCCGAGCATGCGTTGCACGGCCTTCACGCCGGCGCCGGCGGCGATCGCCGGACTCGCGGCAGTTCCGTTCTTCGACCGGTGGATCCGCAGCCGCCGACGCGCGACATCGACGTCACCCACGCTCAGGGCGCACGCCTTTCCGATCCGCGGCCCTGTCGTGCCGAGCAGCCACACCATCGCCGTATCCCTGGCCAGATCCCTGGCCAGCCCTATCGTCTTGACAGTTCTCCCGTGCGGGCCGCGGGTCGCCACAGCATGCTCGTCCGGAGGGTGTGGGCCGGCCGCTGTCGCGAGCGCTGCAAGCTGCCCGGGGTGGAGGAACCTCGGCTCGCGCGGCTGGTCGGCTCCAACCCGGATCCCGACCGCAGGGTTCGCCTCGATCATGCCGTCCGCGACGACGAGTTGCGGCGCCCCGCGGAGGCACTGGTGGATCTTCGCCCGACCCGAACTCGACCCGCCCAGTCCGGCCACCCACGCCGCCGGCCGGGACGGGGCCAAGTCTCCGGGCAGCGCGTCACCCCACGCTCGGTCGAGACGGACCGCGGCGTTCTCGCACGCCTCGTACCCCCGTTCGGACAGCCCGTTCTTCGTGTCAAGCCACATCGCCGTGAGCTCCGGGACAGGCACCTGCGGCGTGGCCTGGGCGCCACTTCCCCGGCCGGTCATCAGCTGGTGCCAGCGGCGTTGCGCAGCCGCCTTCACCGTGAACGACTCCGCGCGGCGGCCGGACGAGTCGGACCAGCGGGCCCGCCGGCGCTTCCCGCGCCCCCACCGCTTCGGGGAACTTGACCTCCCCTGGACTCATTGACGTGGAAAGGAACCCCGATCGTCGGCCGCCCACTCCACCAACCGAACGGACGACCGGTCCCCCGCAGACGGCCGGACACACAACCACCCCCGACTGGAGAATCGGGCACATGAGCATGATGGACTGGCTGATGGGCCGCACGGAAAAACAGCAGGAACGCAAGCGCCGCGCCAGGGCACGCGACGACGAACTCGCGATGAAGAGCGGATGGGCATGGACGGCCGGAACGCCCGAAGGGAAAGCGGCGGTCCGCGCCGCGAACGCCGAGAAGAAGGCGAAGGATGCCGAGCGGTCCGAGTGGGACTACACCGACCTGATCCGCAACGGTGTCCTGACCGTCCCGTTCACCTGGGTCGGACCCCACAAGGGGCTGAAGACGGAACTGCCGGTCGCCGGCTGTGTCGCGATCGTGACCGAGGACAGTCCTCGATCGCGGATCACCGCGACCCGGGTGGCCGCCGGGGCGGTGATCGCCGGGCCGGTCGGGGCGCTCGTGGGAGCCCTGGCCCGCAAGGACACGACGAAGACCAGGCTGTGGCTGCAGGCGCCGGACGGCCGCGAGTGGACGTGGGAGGCCCGCACCAACGGGGCGATCGCCGCCCTGGCGGCAGACGGGATCACCACCGGCATGCAGCGGGTCGCCGACGCGATCAACGCCGCCAGCGCCCACTACGCCGCCGAGCTCTGATCGGCCGGTCGAGCGGCTCGCCGCGGCAGCCGCCGGGTAGCCCCGGTGCCATCGACCGGGCGCACCATCGACGGGCACAATGACGGCATGGCACGCATGCTCCCCTCGGCGCCCCGGGACTGGGACGCAGCGACGTACGGCTCCCTGCCGCTGCCTCATGTCGGCTGGGGACGTGGGGTGATCGACCGGCTGATGCCCCGCGACGGCGAGGCGATCCTGGAACTCGGCTGCGGCACGGGCCGTGACGCCGCGGTGCTGCTCGCCGAACACCCTTCCTGCCGGCTGATCGGGATGGATGCCTCCCCGTCGATGCTCGCCTCCGCCGAGGAGGCCCTCCGCCCGTACGGTGACCGGGTCCGGCTGATCCGGGCCGATCTGCGGGGTGGCTTCGCTCTCGACGAACCCGTGGATGCCGTCATGAGCGTCGCGACCCTGCATTGGCTGCCCGACCATCCGACGGTCTTCGCGGCGGTCGCCCGGGCGCTGCGTCCGGGCGGACGGTTCGTCGCCGAGGCCGGCGGCGAGGGCCAACTGCGCCGCGTCGACCGGGCCCGCCGACTCGTCGAGGGCACCCCCGAACCCGCCGATGCGACCCATTTCGCCGGCATTCCGTCCACCCGGGAGGCCCTCACGGCGGCGGGCTTCACCGACATCGAGGTGCGGCTGCGTCCCGACCCGCTGGTCCTGGACGACGCCACCATCCGCCCGTACCTGGCCACGGTCATCCTCGGTGAACCGCTACGGCAGATGTCCGCCGCAGACGGTGACGCGTACGTGGATGCCGTCGCCCGGGCGATGGGCGAACCGGTGATCGACTATGTGCGGTTGGAAGTGGAGGCGCGTTCGGCCTGATCCGTCGGCTTCTCGCCGCCCGCGACGGCGCGCAGCAGATCGGTCATCGTCGTCCACCACGTGGTCACCGCCTCCTCGTCCAGACCGGCCACGACATCCGAGCTCAGGCGCTCGGCCGTCGACCGCAGCTCCTCGGCGACCGGCCCGGCAGCGTCCTTCGTCGCCAGCGCCAGTCGACTGGCCAGATCGTCGAGGATCTCACGACGCTCCCACCAGGGCACCGACGCCTCGACCAGCGCCAGCCGATCCGCCTCCTCACCGGCCAGCACCCGGAGCTCCTCGTCGTCGACCCGGGCGTACGCCGCCGCCCCGGGCGTCGCGGACCCCCCCAGCGTCGGCAAGCGTGCAGCGATTACCCGCCCCGCTCCCCGGGTCTCCTCGTACCCCTCGTCATTCTCCCCGGCGTCGATCTCCTCCTCGAAAGCCGCGTGGAAGACGGCGGCCCGGCTCACCATCGGCGCCCCCATGGCGAGAACGGCGGACCGTGGCCCGCTCGGCGCGCCGCCTCCGGCCCAGCCCGACGGGAGCTCGACCGGCTGCGTCACCCGACGACGGTCGGTGCCGCCGGCAACGACCCGCTCGTCGATCGCCACCCAGGCCGTGCAGGGGCTCAGCACCCCGAACCGCAGCGAGGTGTCGATGATCTCGGCCTCCAGTTCCTCGGCGACGGGCGCGTCCTCGGCGGCCGACCGCCACCCCGTCAGGGCGGCCCGCTGGTCGTGCAGGTCACGGATCCGGTCCCGGGCCCACAGCGCGCTCAGGGCCCGGTCGTCAACGGGGACGGCAGCAACCTCCATCCGCCAGTCCTGGTCCCGGCGGGTCCGCCCGGCAACCCGCATCCGGGCCCCGAGCTGCGGCACACCGGTGTAGCGGCCGGTCAGGACCAGCGGCACTCCGGGGAACAGGTCGGGCAGCTCCGCCGGCGTGACACTGTCGGCGACGACGTCCAGGCCGACGGCCTGCCAGCTCAGCCCGGTCACCGCGGGCGACCCGATCCGACGGTGGATCGTGACCATCGCGCGGTCGAGCACGTCCTCGCTCTCGACCAGTTCGGCCCGGCCCCGGCCCGCGGCCGCGAGCCGTCCCAGAAATCCGGCATTCACCGCCCGGTCGATCCCGACCGCGTGGATCCGCACGCCCGGACCGACCCTCCCCACCCGGGCCAGGATGTCGTCCTCGTTGCCCACCTGTCCGTCGGTGACCAGCACGACCACCCGGTCCCGATGAGGGTCGGTGACCATGGCCAGTGCCTCGACCAGCGGCGCGAGCAACTCGGTGCCGCCGCGGGCGTCCAGTCGGGAAAGGAACTCCACGGCGGCGTACCGGCGCCGGTCGTCTGCAGGACTCCACCCCGATTCGAGTCGGTCGCACCGCTCGATGTCGTGGTCGAACGCGAGGACCGCGAAACGGTCGGCGGCCGTCAGGCTGTCCACGATCCGCGCCGCGGCCCGGCGGGCGGCCACCATCTTCCAACCGGTCATGCTGCCGGAACGATCCAGCAGCAGGACGACGTCGCGGGGCCGAGGCAGGTCGGCGCCCTCCGGCGGCAGCACGGTCAGTCGGAAGGCCCCGTCCGGTGACAGCGCGAGGCTGCCGGCGGGCAGGTCGGACGTGCGGTATCCCAGCCGCAGGATGAAGTCGCGGTCCAGCCGCTCCCCCGGATCGATCGACAGATGATTGCCCTCCTGACGAACGGCATGCAGGGACGACTCCACCGTGGGAGCCGGCAGGCCGGCCGGGTCGATGTCGACCTCGATCGACAGGGCGACCGGATCGGGGAAGCCGGGCAGGATGACCGGCGGGACGATCCGGGATGTCTCGGGTGTGTCCTCCCCGGCCGGCAGATAGCGGGGTGCGACCACCAGCGGCAGGCGATAGGTGGCATGGTCGTCCTCGTACGCCAGCGGCCCCACGAAGGTCAGGACGATGCTGACCTGCTCGCCGGCCAGGATGTTGCCGACCTGGAGGGTGAACACATCGGGCCGTTCCTCCTGGGCGATGGCCGCCCGCTGCCCCGACCCGATCGCCGCCTGGTACTCGGCCTGGGCTGCGCTGCGCTCGTCCAGCTCGGCCGTGACCGTCCGGCCGTGCGCAATCAGCTTCATCGAGGTCACCGCCGCCCGGGCCGGCAGCGGGAAGATGTAGGTCGCCTCCAGGGGGAGGTCGTACGGATTGTGGAACCGCTGGGTGAGCTCGGTTCGGCCCACCATCCCGGTGAGGCGCACCCGCGCATCCACGGCCTGCAGAGGCAGGTTGCCGCGGGCGGTCGCCAGCGCGCCGAGACCGGCCTCGGGGACATCGGCGGCGGCGGTCTGATCGGTCATGAGGGATCCCTTCGTCGGCTCAGTGACTGCCCGGGACGGGCGTGTCCGGGGCCGGATGGTGGGGGGCGGACGGCACGTGCGGGATCGGGGTGATCAGACCCCGATCGGCCAGCAGCGCCAGCAGAGGCGCGGCGGCGTCGGCGATGGCGTGGAGATCGTCGGCGGTCGGTTCGCCCGCCAACAGCATGGTCAGCCCACCCACTGACACTCCGTGGATCGGCGCCGCCACCAGGGGATCCGTCACCGGGGCGGGACGCCCCGATCCGGTGACGGCCGGCGCCGCGGCCGTCGACCGGACAACCGGCGCCGTCGGGGCAGTTCGGGTCAGCCGACCCAGCTCCTCCTCGCTCGCCGCGCCGAGACGTTCCCGGACGGCGGCAAGCGACAGGCCCTGCGCCTGCAGCCGCTTGATCGCGACCACCTGGGTGAGCTGCCGCTGTCCGTAGCGGGCGGTGCGTCCCGGCCCGATCCGGGGCCGGTCCACGAGGCCGATCGTGGTGTACCAGCGGATCAGCCGCGCGTCGGGCACCTCGGACACGCGCCCACTGGGCACCTGCACCCCGGCGGCGGCCAGGGCACGAGCAGCCCGGGCGGACAGCTCCGCCAACGTCCAGTCATCGTCCACGGCTCCAAACTAACACTGTCATCAAACACTGTCACGTACGGACCCTGCTCACCGGGACCGGTCGGGTCGCGTACGCTGGGCAAGATGACCCGCGCATTCACGGCGCTCCAGGACTGGGTCCCCGGCGTGGCGGCCGTCCGGACGTACCGCCGGTCCTGGCTGTGGTCCGACGTGCGCGCCGGGGCGGTCCTCACCGCCCTGCTGGTGCCGGCCGGGATGGGGTATGCCCAGGCCGCCGGGCTGCCCGCCTACACGGGTCTGTACGCCACGATCGTGCCGATGCTCGCGTACGCGGTCTTCGGCCCCTCACGGATCCTCGTCATCGGCCCCGACTCGTCGCTGGCCCCGATCATCGCGGCGGCCATCATCCCGCTGGCCGCCGGGAACGCCGACCGGCTGGTCGGCCTGGCGGGGCTGCTGGCGCTCCTGGTGGGCACGGTGCTGGTGGTCGGCGGCCTCCTGCGGCTCGGTTTCCTCACCGACCTGCTGTCCAAGCCGATCCGGCTGGGTTACCTGAATGCGATCGGCCTGCTCGTGCTGGTCTCCCAGATCCCGAAGCTGCTCGACATCCCGGTGGTCTCCGGGACCCTGTCCGCCGAGGTGGGCCAACTGGTCGGCGGCATCACCCAGGGCCGGGTCGGTCCGGTGGCCGCCGCCGTCGGTGTCGCTTCGCTGGCGGTCATCCTCGTCCTCCGCCGCCTCTGGTCGGGGCGGATCCCGGGCACCCTCGTCGTGGTCGTCGCCGGGCCGGCGCTCACCTGGCTGGCCGACCTGGGGACCAGGCTGGCCGTGGTCGGCCCGATGCCGCGCGGGGTGCCGGCCCCGTCGCTGTCGGGGATTGCCTGGTCGGACATTCCCGGGCTGGCCGGCGCCGCCTTCGGCATCGCCTTCATCGCCTTCGCCGATACCGCCGTCCTGTCCCGTACGCTCGCGGCCCGACGCGGCGAGGCGGTGAACGGGTCGCGGGAGATGACCGGTCTGGGGCTGGCGAACATCGCCACCGGGGTGCTGGGCGGATTCCCGGTCTCCGGGTCGGCGTCACGCACGCCGGTCGCCGAGGCGGCCGGCGCCAGGTCCCAGCTCACCGGGATCGTCGGGGCGCTGCTCGTGGGGCTCTTCATGCTGGTGGCCCCACAGCTCACCTCGTTCCTTCCCGAGGCCGTCCTGGCCGCGGTGGTGATCGTCGCCGCGGGTGGGCTGATCGACGCCCGCAGCGCCTACCGGCTGTGGCGGGTGGACCGCAGTGACGCCGTGCTGTCGGTGCTCACCTTCGTCGGCGTGCTGATCACCGGGGCGCTGTGGGGCATCGTCGTGGCGATCGGCCTGTCCATGCTCGCCCTCGCCGTGCACGCCTGGCGCCCCTACCGCGCCGAGCTCGGTCTCATCGAGGGGACCCGCGGCTACCACGACCGGTCCCGCCACCCCGAGGCGCGACGGATCTCCGGCCTGCTGATCCTGCGCTGGGACGCGCCCGTGTTCTTCGCCAACAGCGGGATCTTCGCCGGATGGGTCCGCCGGAGCGCCGATCTCGCCGCCCGCGAGGCGCCACCCGGCCATCCGTTGCGTACGGTCGTCCTCGCTGCGGAGCCGATCACCGACCTGGACACCACCGGGATGGACAGCCTGCTGGCCCTCGACGACTATCTGACCGCCCGCGGGCTGCGGCTGGTGCTGGCCGAGGTCAAGGGACCGATCAAGGACGTCATCGCCAAACACGGGCAGACGGCCCGGTTCACCGGCCGGTTCGCACCGACCGTCGGCGCTGCCGTCGACGCCCACACCGGCGTGCTGCGCAGTGACATCGTGGACGCCCGGGGCGACGTCGCGGGCCTCCCGCCCGCCGGCACCGACGACCCCGCGAATCCCGGGACCGACAAGGGGTGATCCCGGGTCTCGGCACGCGAAACCCGGATTTTGTCAGTCGTTCACATCGTCGTAACCTGGTGCGTGGCGACGGCGCGTCGCCCCACCCCGTCGGGCCGGGTGCGACAGGCCCCCTGCACACGAAAGCAAGGTGTCGCAGCATGGCCACGATCGTCGATCCGGTCCCGCCCGGGGCCGATGCGACCCGACCCGTCGACGCAGCCGCCGGCCGTCCCGCACCGACCTCGCATTGGGCGCTGTGCGCCGTGCACGGGTGGATGCCGTTGGTGATGCGCCGCGGTGACTGGTGTTGCCCGGCCTGTACGCCGTAGGTCGCCGGCTCCGGCAGATGTGCCGGATTCGCCCGGCCGAGCGGATGGCCGCTATACTCATGGCCTGCCTGCAGACCCGGGACCACCCGGAAACGTACGGCAGTGCGGATGTAGCTCAATGGTAGAGCCCCAGTCTTCCAAACTGGCTACGCGGGTTCGATTCCCGTCATCCGCTCCCCGTCCGAGGTGATCCGTTGGGGGACCCCATCGGTCCGGTCTGATCCATGGGGGCAGCATGGCGGAATTCTCCCGAATCACCGTTCAGCCCGCCGTGATGGGCGGCGTTCCGACGATTCGCGGCCTGCGGATCCCAGTGGCGACCGTCGTGGCGATGGTCGCCGACGGCATGTCGATCGACGAAATCGTGTCGGACCTGCCGGACCTCGAGGCGGCGGACGTCGCCGAGGCTCTGCGGTACGCCGCTGAGCTGACCCGCGAGCGGCATGTTCCCCTCCATCTGTCGGCATGAAGCTGCTTCTCGACAACAATCTCCTGCGCCGGCTGGTCACCCTGCTCGTCGGGTACGAGCTCGGTCGTTCTTCTCCGGCGTCCGGAAGGGCGCCGTGCCGAGGCACTCGCCACGCTGCTGCAGGCGAACCTGGCGGGCATCGAGGAGGATCTGCTTGCCGGATCCGTGGTGGTGATCGATTCCTTCGAGCTCCGGGTCCGCCGGCTTCCGATCCTGCGTCGTCCGTGATCATGTCGCTCGC
>Ga0334887_1003650_pt1 | contig 14980 bp, 13 predicted proteins | sample GraSluR1_MG_10_FD_207217 | JGI IMG/M metagenome (GOLD analysis project Ga0334887, IMG submission 207217) | Sludge microbial communities from methane-producing bioreactor in Wageningen University, Netherlands - Granular Sludge_18_07-R1 | ecosystem: Engineered > Bioreactor > Anaerobic >...
GGATAATTTTGGGTATGTCCGGGTGTAATATTTCCACAATTAGAGGAATATATGCTATAATGCCCATCGTCACGGGATGTAGCGCAGCCTGGTTAGCGCACCTGCTTTGGGAGCAGGGGGTCGTCGGTTCGAATCCGACTATCCCGACCATTAAAAACAAAAAGCTCAGCGAAAATTTTTTCGCTGAGCTTTTTTTGCAAATCAATAGGTGAGTCAATGGGTAATCAATGGCGAATCAGTTGTGAGGAACGGTGGCGGAAGTACTGCCACGGTAATCAATTGGCAAGACCTAAACTCCTATACGTCATCCCGGTATGACGAAAGAGGTTTGGTGCTTGTTGACTAACAACCGATTTGCCATTGATTACCAACCGACTCCCGCGGCATCTTCATGCCGCTTCCCCCTTTCGGGGGAAACACGGATGACGCATTCTTCAAAAAGCTATATATTACTAAAGTTGTATTTATGCAAAGGAGAGACTTTATGTCTGACGAATTTAAGCTCTTTTCACCATGGCCAATGTCCGGGGATCAGCCTGAGGCAGTGGAGAGGCTGGTCCGGGGATTTGAAAAGCCCGGGGCTGTGCAGACTCTGCTTGGAGTTACCGGCAGCGGAAAGACCTATACGATGGCAAATGTGATCCAGCGGCTGCAGAGGCCTACTCTTGTCATGGCGCACAACAAGACGCTCGCTGCGCAGCTCTACAGTGAGTTCAAGGAATTTTTCCCGGAGAACTCGGTCAATTATTTCGTCAGCTATTACGATTACTACCAGCCTGAGGCTTACATGCCGGCTCAGGATATTTATATAGAGAAGGACGCCTCAATAAACGAGAGGATAGAGAAGCTGCGTCTTGCAACGACAAAGGCTTTGCTGGAGCGGCGCGATGTCATTGTTGTTGCGAGTGTCTCCTGCATATACGGCCTGGGCAAACGTAAAAACTACGAGGATGCCATCTTCCGCTTTGCTGTCGGCGAGCAGTGGGACCGCAGGGCATTCATGACGAGGCTTCTGGACAATTATTATCAGCGCAACGACCTCGTGCTCCAGCCCGGAAACTTCCGGAGCAGGGGAGAGTCTATGGAGATATATCCCGCGTACAGCGATACGGCTGTCAGGGTAATATTTTTTGATGATGAGATCGAACGGATAGAAGAAATAGACCCTGTGAGCGGAAGGGCAGTCCTGACAAAAGACCACACGGGGATATTTCCGGCTCAGCATTACGTAACATCTTCCGATGCGATAAACAATGCTGCGGAACAGATAGAGAAGGAGCTTGCAGACAGAGTCACAGAGCTTGAGTCGGCAGGGAAGATCGTCGAGGCCCAAAGGCTGAAGATGAGGACCAAGTATGATCTTGAGATGCTTCTTGAGGTTGGCTACTGTTCAGGGATAGAGAACTATTCGCGATTCCTTGACGGACGTGAGCCCGGAGATGCGCCGGGTACACTAATGGACTTCTTTCCCGACGATTCATTGAAATTTATTGACGAATCCCACATGACCCTCCCGCAGGTGCGGGGTATGTACAACGGTGACAGGGCAAGGAAGGAAGTCCTTGTCGAGCATGGTTTCAGGCTTCCTTCATGCCTGGACAACCGCCCTCTAAAGTGGTCAGAGTACGAGCCTCTGCTGAAGAATGCGCTTTTTATTTCCGCCACACCGGGAGATTATGAGTTCGCACATTCGGAGCAGGTGGTGGAACAGCTCATACGTCCCACGGGCGTAACGGACCCGGTCGTGGAGGTCCATCCCGCAACGGGACAGGTGGATGACCTTCTTGCTGAGGTCAGGCCGATCATCGAGGCCGCCGAACGAGTCCTTATTTCAACGCTTACGAAACGTTCCGCGGAGGACCTTGCCGAGTATATGGCAGAGCTTGGGATCAAGGTGAGGTATATCCACTCTGAGCTGGACACATTTGAACGTGCCGAACTTCTTCGGGATCTGCGTCTTGGAGTATTTGCCGTTCTTGTGGGAGTCAACCTCCTTCGGGAAGGTATAGACCTGCCTGAAGTCTCCCTTGTGGCGATCCTTGACGCGGACAGAGAGGGATACCTGAGGTCGCACCGTTCGCTGATACAGATGATAGGCAGGGCGGCAAGGAACCGGGCGGGGAAGGTCATTCTTTACGCTGACAGGATAACGGACAGCATAGACACAGCGATGAAAGAGACTGAAAGAAGAAGGATCCGTCAGATATCTTATAACGAAGAACACGGTATAATACCTCAGACGATATTGAAGGCCGTAAAGGACCTTCTGCCCGCTGAACTTCTCGAAGATGGAGGATATGCAGGCAAGAGGGCCGCTTCACCGCTTAGGGGCGCAGAAAGTGCGCCGGACATACATGAACTTGAAAGAAGGATGTGGGCCGCGGTAGAAAAGCTCGATTTCGAGACTGCCGCAGAGTTAAGGGACGATATACAGAGACTGAAAGGCGATGCGAAAATTGGAACAGAGCATAAAAATTACAGGGGCAAGACAGCACAATTTAAAAAACATAAACGCAGAAATTCCTAAAAACCAGCTTGTGGTGGTGACAGGACCATCCGGTTCAGGGAAGTCTTCGCTGGCTTTCGACACTATCTATGCCGAGGGGCAGAGACGCTATGTTGAATCACTGTCGTCCTATGCCAGGCAGTTTTTGGGAATGTCAGACAAGCCGGATGTGGATGATATAAGCGGGCTCTCTCCGGCCATATCGATAGAACAGAAGGGCGCCGGTCACAATCCCCGCTCAACTGTCGGGACAGTTACAGAGATCTATGACTATTTAAGGCTCCTGTTCGGAAGAGCAGGCACTCCTCACTGCCCAAGCTGCGGCAAAGAGGTCCGTCGTTACAGCGTTGACGAGATAGTGGACAAGATATACAGGGACTATGACGGCAAACCGATAGAAATACTCTCCCCGCTTATCAAAGGCAAAAAGGGAGAATACAAGAACCTTCTGCTGAAGCTCCGGCAGCAGGGCTACCTCAAAGCCAGGGTCGACGGGACTGTCCTCTGGCTTGAGGAAGATATAGAACTGGATAAGAAGAAAAAACACACCATCGAGTGCGTCATCGACAGGCTGAGGGTGAAGGAAGAGAACCGTCAGAGGCTTTCCGAAGCTGTAGAGATGGCGATGAAACTGTCGGAAGGATTTGTTCTTCTTGTCTCGGAGGGCATGGATGATCTGGAACTTACGGAAAAATACATCTGCCCTGACTGCGAGATAAGCCTTCCCGAAATTGAGCCGAGGTTATTTTCCTTCAACAACCCGTACGGCGCATGTCCCGACTGTTCGGGACTCGGAGTCCATCTCCACTTTTCCGAAGAGCTTGCCGTCAATCCTGATTATCCTATCGGGGAGGGTGGATTTATACCCTGGAAGAGCATGAAGTACATGATACAGAAGGCTGAGCTCATGGCTGCCCGTCACAAAAACTGGGACCTCTCCAAACCATTTAAGGACCTTCCGGAAGATGCGAAACAGGCGCTCCTTTATGGCACTGATGAAGTTATTCCGATGATATTCAGCGATAAAAACGGAGACTGGGAATACAACGGTCATTACCCCGGACTGCTCCCATGGCTTGAGAAACGCCTCGGCGAGACCGAGTCTGACAACTATCGTGAGGAACTCCTGCGATACCGTTCAGAAGATATCTGCCAGACCTGTAACGGAGCCAGGCTCAAGCCGGAAGTGCTTGCTGTCACCCTTGGCGGATACAACATAGCTCAGCTTACAGAAATGCCGATCGAAGACCTTATCAAGGTCCTTGACACGATGCAGCTGGGCGCAAGGGAGCAGAAGATCGTCGGGCAGGCGTTGACGGAAGTCCGCAAAAGGCTTGCCTTCCTTAACAACGTAGGTGCGGGATATCTGAGCCTTTCAAGGCGTGCCGACACGCTGAGCGGCGGGGAAAGCCAGAGAATAAGGCTTGCCACCCAGATCGGATCTCAGCTCACCGGAGTTCTGTATGTTCTGGACGAACCCACGATAGGACTTCATCCCAGGGACACGAACAGGCTGCTCGACACTCTCAAGGGTATAAGGGATATAGGCAATACTGTCATAGTGGTCGAACATGACAGGGAGACAATGATGGCTGCTGATTACATCCTGGAGCTTGGCCCTGAGGCGGGAGAAAACGGCGGGAACCTTATCGCATCCGGAAGCGCTGCCGACATCATAAGCGGAGATACCCCGACAGCCCTCTACCTAAGAGGCGAAGCCGATGGCACTTACAGGCCAAAACCAAAGAGGCGGAAGGCTAAGGGAAAGATAAGGGTAACGGGATGTCGAGAGAACAACCTTAAAAATATTGACATTGATGTACCGCTTGGAGTTCTCGCTTCACTGAGCGGCGTCTCGGGCTCCGGAAAAAGTACTTTTCTTTACGAGATACTTTATAAGGGCCTTAAGGGAAAGTTCGACAGGGAATACCGGGACCGCGCAGGTAAATTTGACAGCATTACCGGATACGAATCACTGCGGAACGTTGTCCTTGTTGACCAGAGCCCCATAGGAAGGACGCCGCGCTCGAACCCCGCAACGTACACGGGCGTTTTTACCCCGATAAGGGAGTTTTTTGCGCAGCTTCCCGAATCAAAGCTCAGGGGATACCAGCCGGGACGTTTCAGCTTCAACGTAAAGGGCGGTCGCTGTGAGTCATGTAAAGGAGACGGAGAACTAAAGGTATCCATGCTCTTTCTGCAGGATGTCTATGTCAAATGTGATGTCTGCAAAGGAACGAGGTACAACAGGGAGACGCTTGAAGTTAAGTATAAGGGGCTCTCCATCGCTGATGTGCTTGAGCTGACGGTCGACGAAGCAGTGGAGCATTTTAAAGATATTCCGAGAATAGTGAACAAACTCAAGGTGATCCAGGAAGCGGGGCTTGGGTACATAAAACTTGGACAGCCTGCGCCTACGCTGAGCGGAGGAGAGGCCCAGAGGGTCAAGCTCGCCACTGAGCTGAGCAAGAAATTCAGGGGCAGCACCCTTTATCTTCTCGACGAACCAACTACAGGGCTTCATTACAACGATGTCAAAAAGCTGCTCAAGCTTCTGCACAAGTTGGTCGACCACGGAAGCTCAGTGCTGGTCATTGAGCACAACCTCGACGTCCTTGCATCGGCTGATCACATAATGGATCTTGGCCCGGAAGGCGGACGCAGGGGGGGGAACCTTATCGCAAAGGGAACACCTGAAGAGATAGCCGCATCGGACGGTCCGACAGGAAAGTATCTTGCTATATTTTTCAACGACACGACCGCTTTGCAATTGGGGCATCTCGGAGCCCTGGTTTAGCAACACTCGAAGTCCTGCGCTTCGACGTATGACCAATACGCCTTAGCTTGAACTTCTTCGAGTTGCGTCACCATCATCTCCGATCTGCCCCAATTACAGAGAGACATGATGGGAAGAAGCGTCTTTATCGCCCGTAATATCCGAAAATTACGGGAGTCGATAGGGAATCAATTGGGAGTGATTGGCAAGGTCTAAGATACACCAACAGATTTGCAACTGATTTGCTATTGATTTGCAATTGATTGCCAACATGATCCCGCGGCAAGTTATTTGCCGCACTTAGACAAAGGAAGGCAGGAAAGCCGGATGAGAGAAGAAAAGGCAAGTGTAAGCGAAGACATATGCTGGGGCAGGAACCCTGTATTTTCCCTGCTTGAGGAGTCACCTGAAAAGTGTATGAAGGTCCTCATCTCAAAGACAGTCCAGCCTCACATAAAGGCCAGGCTTCAGGACCTCTGCAAGGCTGCCAACATAGTCCTTATGACTGTGGATCCCGCAGCCCTGGATAAGATGACCAACAAAGAAAACCACCAGGGAGTCGTTGCCTACATGGCGCCGATGAAACTCTGGGACGCGGAAGAAATTATACAAATGCTGCCCAAAGCGCCTGAACCCGCAATGGTGCTCCTCTGTGATCATCTTCAGGATCCGCACAACCTTGGAGCCGTGATCAGGAGCGCCGAAGCAGCAGGAGCGTCGGCAGTGATGATCCCCAAGCGGGGCGGAGCCCTTCCTACTGGAACTGTCGTAAAAACAAGCGCAGGAGCTGCCCTTAGACTGCCCATAGCAAAAACAGGAAACATTTCCCAGACGATAAGGCTGCTTCAGGAAGCCAATTTTTGGGTGGTGGGGCTTTCAATGGAAGCCGAGGAGACCCTCTTTAAGGAAGACATGCCCCCGAGGGTCGTGATAGTCATCGGTGCCGAAGGCGACGGCCTGGGCCAGGCAGTAGCAAAATCCTGCGACGAGCTGAGGCACATCCCCATGGCCGGAAAGACCGGATCACTCAACGCATCGGTGGCGGCGGCCTTAGCGCTCTTTGAATACAAAAGATCTCGCAGGTGAACCATCTGCGGAAGTCAATAGGTAATCGATAGCAAATCAATAGGTAAGACCTAAGTTCCCTCACCGTCCTTCCGGCTCTGTTTCACACGGGGATGACGTGAGTGTCAACGGTCTTATGTTTTAACCAACTGACTAACAATCGATTTGCCATTGACTCCCTATAGACTCCCCAAAAAGCAATACAAAGCGCAATAGCGCTTTGTATTGCTTTTTCTGAGAATAATGCTACAATTTGTATACTAATTCAGGGGCAAGTACTGGAAGAGTGGGTCGTGCCCACTCTTCTTGCTTTACAGGGGGGGTATACGGTGGAAAAGATCAAGCTGAGCGACATATACAGCGGACTCAGGGAGCGGATAGAATCGCTCGGTTACGACTGTGTCGGCTTTGAAAACGTCACCGAGGATGAGATGAAGATACTCCGTGTCTATGTAGACCTTCCCGGGGGAGTGAACCTCTCCGACTGCGAAGCAGTGGCAAGGGAGGTAAATGTCTACCTTGATGAGATGGAAAGCTCCCTTCCCGATAAATATTACCTTGAAGTAAGTTCACCCGGTCTGGAAAGGCCTCTCTTCACTCCGGAAGATTACAGGTCATTTTCCGGCAGGGAAGCACAGGTGTCGCTGAAGGGCGGCAAAAAGATCGCCGGCATTATCAACGGAGTGGACGACGACGGCAAGGTACATTTCCTTTTTGCCGACGGTGAGAGTTCGGTTCCGTTTGCTGACATAAAAAAGGGCAAGCTCGTTTATAAAGAGGAAAAGGGTCAGAAAAAGACTTTCAAGAAGATAAAAAAGAAGTGAGTTTCGTAAAAAGTCCTTTTCATCCCTTTTTAATCGGTCGGACAACAGTCAGGAATAATTTCATGAGAGGAGTTAAATAGATGCAGCTTGGAAAAGATTTCAAGAAAGTACTCAAGCAGATAGAGGAAGAAAAGGGGCTTTCGGAGGAGATCATCGTTGCGAGTCTGGAAGCTGCCATGGTATCTGCCTATAAGAAGTACAAGGGCGGAAATCAGACGGCAGAAGTCCACATAGATGTCGATTCCGGTGATTTCACCCTCTATGAGGTCAGGGTCGTCGTTCCTGACGAGACTTCCGATGAATCGGAGATCTCGATCGCGGAGGCAAAGCGCAGGGGTAATGACGATGTTGAGCCCGGGGATATCATAAGGAAAGAGGTTTTCCCCGAAGATTTCGGCCGGATCGCCGCACAGACAGCCCGCCAGGTCATTATCCAGAGGCTGAAGGATGCTGAGCGCCAGGTGATCTACGAGCAGTTCTCGGACAAGATAGGCAACATCATAACGGGTACGATATTCAAGTCTGAAGGCGACCAGATACTGGTCCGCCTTAACGAGAAGACAGAGGCCATAATGCCTAAGGAAGAGCGTATAATCGGGGAAAAATATCTTCCCGGGTCAAGGATGAAGTTTTATCTGCTTGACGTCAGGCAGACTACGAGAGGTCCCCGCATAATAGTATCGAGGACCCATCCGAAGCTCCTGCACAAGCTTCTTGAGCTTGAGGTGCCCGAGATCCAGGATGGCGTAGTCGAGATCAGAAACATCGTCAGGGAAGCCGGCACCCGCGCCAAAATTGCTGTCGCAAGCCTTGACGCAAACGTCGAGCCTCTTGGAGCCTGCGTCGGCAAGCAGGGAGCTCGCATAAAGTCTATTAGCAACGAGCTGCACGGCGAGAGGATAGACATTATCGTGTGGAGCCAGGATATCCTTACTTATATCAGGAACTCCCTCTCTCCGGCGAAGGTGCAGAAGATAGAGCCTTTGCTTGACCAGGACCGCTCTGTTGTTGTCTACGTACGCTCGGATCAGCTCTCACTTGCTATAGGGAAGGCCGGACAGAACGTAAGGCTTGCTGCCCGTCTGACGGGATGGAAGATAGACATCAAGGTCAAAGAGGACGAAAAACTGCCCACGATGAAGGATCTTTTTGAAGACCTGAGCAGCGTTGTCGAAGACGAAGACGACGAAGGTTAGGACTGTATAATGGGCGAGGAACGTAAGACTGAAAAAAGAAAACGTCCCCGCACATGTGTCGGATGCGGCGAAGAATCTCCCAAACGCGAACTTCTGAGAGTCATAAGGACTCCTGAAGGCGAGGTCAGATATGACCCGACAGGGAGAGCTAACGGCCGCGGAGCGTATGTATGCAGCTGCCGGGAGTGCGTGGCGCTTGCAAAAAAGAAAAAGGCGCTCTCCAGGGCCCTTAAGACAGATGTCAGCGAGGATGTTTACGAAAACCTGCTGACGCTTTGTATAGATGAAAAGAGGGAGGCTTGAGATGGATCAGTCAAAAAGTGAGGAACTGATGAATATTCTTGGCCTTTCCAGAAGAGCAGGAATACTTCTTATCGGGCAGGATCAGGTACTTGGCGGAGGCAAACACAACGAGAAGCTGGTCGTTGTCGTGACCTCGGATTGTTCCGCCAACGTTCTGCGTTCCCTGAAGCCAAGGGTCGAACGCGGAGAAGCGATCCTGCTGAAATTGGAAGATACGGACAGGACCACCCTGGGATCATATCTCGGGGTAGGATCAGCCCAGATCGCCGCGCTTCCGCATGGCGGACTGGCTAAAAAGGTTTTGGCAATATATGACAGGAGTGATGCCAATGAGCAAAATCAGAGTTTATAATCTCGCGAAAATGTTTGAGATGAGCAATACGGAGATGGTGGAGTTACTGACAGAAATAGGGATCAGTATCAAATCGCATATGAGTTCGATCGATGAGGAAGTTTATCTTCTTGTCGAGGAGGAACTGAAGAAAAGAAAAGATGCGGAAGAGAAAAAGGCTGTTGAAGCATTAACGACGTACCCGGTAGTAAACATAAGGGAGGGCGCGTCAGTATCGGACGTTGCCGCCAGCATCGGGGAAAAGCCGGGCAATGCAGTCAAGATCCTCATGGCTGAGGGCCTTATGGTCCCTGCAACGGTTGCGGCTGACGAGAAGATCCTTGAGATCCTAAGCAAGGGCTTTGAAAAGCACTTTGTCTTCGGAAAACCTGAAGAGAAAGAGACTGCATCAGATAAGGCTGAGGCCAAGACAGCCAAAAAAGAAGAGAAGCAGCCTGTTTCCAGAAAAGGGACAAAAAAGGGCAAGGATCCTGCAGCGAAAGATCCATCGGATCTGCCTTTCAGGCCTCCGATCATAACTGTCATGGGTCACGTTGACCATGGCAAGACGACCCTTCTGGATTACATAAGGAAGACTAGGGTCACTGAGAAGGAAGCCGGAGGCATCACGCAGCACATAGGTGCCTCAAGGGTCAATTACGAAGGGAATACGCTGGTATTCCTTGATACCCCGGGTCACGAGGCATTTACCTCGATGCGCGCAAGAGGTGCTCAGGTCACTGACATAGCTATACTTGTTGTTGCCGCTGATGACGGCATCATGCCCCAGACGATCGAAGCAATGAACCATGCCAAAGCAGCCGGAGTTCCGATAGTCGTTGCAGTAAACAAGATAGACAAGCCCGCTGCCAAGCCGGAAAGGGTCCGCCAGCAGCTTTCTGATTACGGACTTGCTCCGGAAGAGTGGGGCGGCGACACGATCATGGTCGACGTTGGCGCCAAGACCGGCATAAATGTTGATCAGCTGCTTGAAATGGTCATTCTGGTCGCGGAGATGCAGGAACTTAAGGCAGATCCTAACGCGGCTCCTGAAGGTACTGTCATAGAAGCGAACCTCGACAAGGGCAAGGGCCCGGTCGCAACTGTCATCGTACAGAACGGCACGCTTCGCCGCGGAAACATTATCCACACAGAGACTGCCTGGGGAAAAATAAGGGCAATGATAGATGATTCAGGCCGGAATGTTGACAGCGCCGGTCCCAGCACGCCCGTTGAGATACTTGGACTGGAAAACGTCCCGCAGCCGGGTGAGAAGTTCTCGGTAATAGGCTCAGAACGTGAGGCACGCGATATCATGTCGCACTACGAGTTCGAGCGCAGGGAGATGGACCAGAGCAAGTCTAAGAGGCTGACCCTTGAGGAACTCTATGAGAAGATGCAGACGGAAGAAGTCCCGCAGCTTCGCATAGTCCTCAAGACGGATGTCCAGGGTTCCCTCGAGGCCTTCCACTCCTCACTTATGAAGATGAACACGGATGCTGTAACAGTAAACATAGTGCATGAGGGAGTCGGAAGGATATCTGAATCCGATGTCATGCTTGCATCGGCTTCCAACGCCATCATCGTGGGCTTCAACGTCAGGCCTGACAGCAACGCAAAGAAGATCTCCGAAGCTGAAGGTGTCCAGATCAGGCTCTATCAGGTCATATATGACATGCTTGACGATGTCCATGCGGCCATGGAGGGTATGCTCGCCCCCGAGCTTCGTGAAAATACGCTTGGAACGGCGGAGATAAGGGAAATTTTCAGAGTGCCCAAGATCGGCAACATAGCCGGGTGCAGAGTCATGGAAGGTCTTTTGAGAAGAAACGCCAAGGTGCGCCTTATCCGTGACGGAGTGGTCTTCTGGAACGGAGAGCTTTCCAGCCTCAAGCATTTCAAGGATGACGTAAGGGAGATCCGCTCAGGCAACGAATGCGGCCTCAGCTTTGAAAAGTTCCAGGATTTCCGTGTAGGCGATGTGATCGAAGCCTATGAGATCGTAAAGGAAAAAAAGACTCTGGATTAAGGAGCAGAAAATGGCTTTCTGGATAGGAGTCGCCGAGTGTTCTTTAAGGCTCCCTTACGCGGGAAGCCTTAAAGAACGAAGGCACGTTGTCCGGTCAATACTGGACGGAGTGCGAAACCGTTTCAGCCTCTCTTCGTCAGACCTTGGGCCTGCAGACAAATGGCAGGATGCAGTGCTGGGTTTTGCCGCAGCCGGTTCTTCTCCCTCTGAGCTTGAAGAAAGGCTCAGAAACCTGGAGAGCTTCATGGCAAGAAGGGAAGCTGAGGGTGATTTTGAGATAGTACGTTTCACTTGGGAGGTTTTTGCCTATGGTGACTTATAGGATCGACCGAATAAATAAAGAATTTTTAAGGGCAATTTCTGAGATACTTCAGGTCCGGATAAAGAAAGATACCGTAAGGGATGCGATCCTTACAAAGGTGAGTACATCGAAGGACCTCAGCTTCGCAAAGGTCTTTTATACACTTATAGACACGGACCGCAAGGATGAGATACAGAAGGCTCTTGACTCCACTGCAGGACAGATAAGGTCTATGCTGGGGAAAGATATGCATCTGCGCACCATACCTGAACTGCACTTCGTCTTCGATGACTCGGAAGCCAAAGCGAGAGCCATGGAGGAACTGCTTGACAAGGTAGCTGCAATGGATGCAGAAAAACGGTCTTCGGGAGAAAACTGACAATGGACATGGCAGTTCTGAGAGAGATCATAGAGAAGTTTGATTCAAGCAAAAAATGGGTCATCCTTTGTCATGAAAATCCGGACGGGGATACAATGGGATGCGGTCTTGCACTCTATTCACTGGGAAAAAGGCTTGATAAGGATGTCAGGGTCATGGGCAGAGACCCTATCCCCGAAAGATACTGGTTCCTTCCCTATTACCGTGATTTCGAGTGCTGCACAGAGATATTGGAAGAAGATATCAGAAATGCTCTGCTAATCTGCGTTGACACCAGTACGGCGGCGAGGAGCATGCCCGGCCTCAAAGAGGTGCTCTCAATTGCAGACAGCATAAATATCGATCACCATGGTGACAACCATCTTTACTGTAAGCTGAACCTTGTCGACCCGGAAGCTTCAGCATCTGCAGAGCTGATCACAGAGCTCCTTATTGAAGGAGGCTGGGGGATAGAGGAGAGGGAGGCTATTTGCCTCTACACAGGACTCTCCACAGACAACGGTAATTTCAGGTTCGGAACTACCACGGCAAGGAGCCATCTATGTGCAGCAAAGCTCCTTGAAGCGGGAGTAAAGCCCGCTGTAATAGATGAATATGTTAATGAAAACATGACGCCCTCGATCCTTAAACTCTGGGGTCTTGCCTTTACGAGAACAGAGATGTTTTCCAACGGCAGGGGAGCTCTCTTCTGGCTGAAGAAGGAAGATTTTGAAGAAGCCGGAGCAGACTCAAGCGCTGTAGACGGAGTCGTTAACATGCTGCTCAGGATCACGGGTGTAAAAGTTGCGTTGTTCATGACCGGAGTGAACGGTGAAAACAAGGTCAGCATCAGGACAAAGGCGCCATTCGTTGCCAGGGATATAGCATCTGTATTTGCCGGCGGAGGTCATATCCAGGCAGCAGGAGCAAAGATCGAAGGCAATTTTCAGGAGGCACTCGAATCTGTAAAGGCAGAGGCGGAAAAATATATTGAAAACAGGACTGCTGCTCTTAAATAAACCGACGGATATGCGCAGCACAAAATGTGTTGAGCTGGTGCGCAATAAACTTGGCAGAAAAACAAAAGTCGGACACGGAGGCACGCTTGATTCAACAGCCTCCGGTCTTCTTATTATCCTTGTAGGCGCAGCTACCAGGCTCAGCAATTTTATAATGGAGATGCCCAAGCTGTATGAAACTGTCGCATGTTTGGGTGCCGAAACATCAACAGACGATGCCTCCGGAGAGATCATAAGCAGCAATGGACGGGGAACTGTCAGCGAAAAGGATATCGATCTGGCGCTCTCTTCTTTTATGGGCTGGAGAATGCAGGCCCCGCCAGACGTTTCTGCTGTCCATGTTGACGGACGGAGAGCGCATGAACTTGTAAGAGAGGGACATGACGTCCATATCGAAAAAAAACCTGTCTTTTTCTGCTCTTCTGCAAGGACAAGTGATATATCCGACGACGGAAAAGTCTCTTTACGGATAAACTGCAGGAAAGGCACATATATCAGAAGCTTTGTAAGGGATATGGGACAGCTCCTTGGATGTGGAGCATACGTCAGCGAGCTTAAAAGATCCAGCTGCGGCCCCTTCGAACTTGATAATGCCCTGGATGCCTCATTATTGGAACATATAAGCAAAGAGGACCTGCTCGAAAAGATACTGCCTCCGGAAAGCGTCTGCCCCGCTGCAACATCTTACATTTGCGGAGTTGAAGATGCAGAGAGACTTATCAACGGACTGCATGTCCCTCTGTACAGGCTGAAAAGAGAGAACTTTGCAGAATACTCAAGCACATCAGGCAACATAATAGTAAGATCTGAAAAGATCTTTTCTATCTGTAAATTCAAAGATCAGGGCGATCCATATGTCCTTTTGCCGGCAGTCAATATAATCAACGACAGGAGTAATTGAAATGATTTTTGCACTAGGAGCCTTTGACGGTTTTCATCTGGGTCACCAGCGTTTGCTTGAGACGGCTAAAGAACGTGCCGCAAAAACGGGCACCGGATGGGGAGTCATTACCTTTGAGGGACATCCCCAGCTGGTCTTCAATAAAGATTCATTCAAACTTCTCTTCACTCCGGAAGAGAGGGACATGCTTATAAACTACCTTGGCATTCCTGTCGCGGACAAGGTGCCCTTCAACATTACCCTTGCAGACATGCTTCCTGCAGATTTTCTTGACCATATAGCAAAGAGGGTATCTATAGACGGACTTGTCATAGGAGAAAATTTCCGTTTCGGAAGGGCCAGGATAGGAACTCCTGAACTTCTTTCAGAGCTTTGCCGGGAGCGAAGCTGGTCCCTTGATGTCATTGGCTCATACAGGCTTAACGGCGGCATAGTCAGCAGCACCTCTGTAAGGGAGGCAGTTCTGAGAGGCCAGGTCGAATCAGCATGTGAAATGCTTGGTTATCCCTTCATGATCCAAAGCAAGGTCATTAAAGGCGACGGTAGGGGCAGAGTTCTTGGATTCCCGACCGCGAACCTCTCTGTGAGGCCGAACAAGATCTACCCGGCCAGGGGAAGTTATGCAGGATTATCCAAAATAAACGAAAAATGGTATCCGGTAGCCCTTAACATCGGATATAACCCCACCTTTGAAGGATCAAGAGGGCTGCACTGTGAAGCTCACATCGTCGGTTTTGATGGAGATCTTTACGAGAAAACAATAACACTGCACCTTGTTGCAAGGAACAGGGAAGAGATGAAATTTGCCGGTGCTGATGCCCTTGTACAGCAGCTTAAAAAAGACATAAGGCACGCCAAAGCCAAAGCAGCGGAGTACATTAAAAACAACGGCGAATTTGTTGAGAAGTTTGGCCGGATTTTTGACATTTAGTGGACTTGTGACGTATTATTGTTCGGCATGATGAATCAGGTGAAACTGCGGCAAGAATATGCCGCGTGAAGCGATAGTGAAGCGATAGTGAAGCAATAGTAGGGGCGGTCAAACGATCGTCAAACAATTGTCAAACAGTAGTCAAACGGTTGTGAGGTGACAAGTGCTAGGTCGGAGAATTTGCAGCCTAGGGCCACGGAGGTTCAAAAACGCTGTCGATTCGGCCATTGACGTTCTTCTCCGTCGTTCCCGAATGTTTAGATCGGGAATCCAGCGGCTTAGATTTAATGAGTTAAGTTTTTTAGGTTCTACAACTGCTCAGCAACTGCTCAGCCATCGCTCAGCAACAGCTCAGCAATGTTTAAAACAATAGTTTGACTACTGTTTGACAACCGTTTGACCATTGTTTGACAGTATTTTAATCGAGTGCTTGCCAATTG
>Ga0334887_1003664_pt1 | contig 14944 bp, 12 predicted proteins | sample GraSluR1_MG_10_FD_207217 | JGI IMG/M metagenome (GOLD analysis project Ga0334887, IMG submission 207217) | Sludge microbial communities from methane-producing bioreactor in Wageningen University, Netherlands - Granular Sludge_18_07-R1 | ecosystem: Engineered > Bioreactor > Anaerobic >...
TCTCAACGGCTACCAGGTGCCGAGGGACCAGCCGTGGGCGGTCGACATGCTTGACGACGACGCGATGATCGCCCGTGCCAAGGACGTCCGCAGGGCCGGTGCCGACATCGTCATCGCTGCCATGCACGACGGCACCGAGTACACCGCTGCGCCGATCCCCGAGCAGGTCGACCACGCGAAGGCGCTGACCGCGTCGGGTCAGTTCGACCTGGTGTACGGCCACCATGCGCACGTCGTCCAGCCGTGGGACAAGGTCAACGGCACCTGGGTGGTGTACGGGCTGGGCAACCAGATCGCCCAGCAGAGCACCGACCGGCCGCGCACCTACGAAGGGATCACCGCCGAGTTCCGGTTCACCGAGACGCCGGCGGGAGACTTCGAGGTGACCCGGGCGACAGCGATCCCGACCCTGATGACCCACTACACGCCCGGGCAGCCGGCCCGACTCGTCCACGTCACCGCCGCCCTGGACGGTGCCGCGCCGATCCCGCCGGGGGTCACCGAGAAGCGGCTGAAGCAGGCGCGGGACCGGACCATGGCCGACGTACGTTCGCTCGGGGCCGATGGGATCTCGGTCGGCTGAGCACGCGATAGAGTCTTCGCGTTCATCCGACCCTTGGGAGCGCCCGTGATCACCACCATGTCGCAGCTGTTCGTCCGGACCCTGCGCGAGGACCCGGCCGACGCGGAGGTGCCCAGCCACCGCTGGCTGGTCCGGGCCGGCTACATCCGCCGCGCCGCCCCGGGCATCTACACCTGGTTGCCGCTGGGGCTGCGGGTGCTGCACAAGGTCGAGGCGATCGTGCGCGAGGAGATGGAGGCGATCGGCGCGCAGGAAGTGCACTTCCCGGCACTGCTGCCCAAGGAGCCCTACGAGCAGTCGAACCGGTGGGTCGAGTACGGCGACAACCTGTTCCGGCTGGTCGACCGCAAGGGTGCCGAGATGCTGCTCGGGCCGACCCACGAGGAGATGTTCACCCTGCTGGTGAAGGACATGTGCTCCTCGTACAAGGATCTGCCGCTGATCCTCTACCAGATCCAGACCAAGTACCGCGACGAGGCCCGCCCTCGCGCCGGGCTCCTGCGCGGGCGGGAGTTCGTCATGAAGGACTCGTACTCCTTCGACGTCGACGACGAGGGCCTGCAGGTCGGGTACGACAAGCATCGCGGCGCGTACATCCGGATCTTCGACCGGCTCGGCCTGGACTACGTCATCGTTCAGGCGATGTCGGGGGCGATGGGCGGCTCGGCCTCGGAGGAGTTCCTCGCGGTTGCCGCCAACGGGGAGGACACCTTCGTCCGGTCCCCGGGTGGATACGCCGCCAACGTCGAGGCCGTACGGATCGGCGCCCCCGAGCCGACCGGCTGGGGCGATGCCCCGGCCGCCCACGTCGAGGACACCCCCGACGCGGAGACCATCGACTCGCTGGTCGAGGTCGCCAACTCCCTCCAGCCGCGGCCCGACCGGGCCTGGACCGGCGCCGACACCCTCAAGAACGTGGTCTTCACCCTCCAGCACCCCGACGGGAGCACCGAGCCGCTGGCGATCGGGCTGCCCGGCGACCGGCAGGTCGACGAACGCCGACTGGCGGCGGCGGTCGAACCGGCCACCGTGGCCGCGTTCACCGACGAGGACTTCGCCGCCTGTCCGGCGCTGGTCAAGGGCTACATCGGCCCCGGTGTGCTGGGGGAGCAGAACTCCTCGGGCATCCGCTACCTCACCGACCCGAGGGTCGTGCCGGGCACCCGCTGGATCACCGGCGCCGACGAGACCCGCCGACACGTCTTCGACCTGGTCTGCGGGCGCGACTTCACCTCCGACGGGGTGATCGACGTCGCCGAGATCCGCCCCGGCGACCCGGCGCCCGACGGATCCGGGCCGCTGGAGATGGCCCGCGGCATCGAGATGGGCCACATCTTCCAGCTCGGTCGCAAGTACGCCGAGGCGCTGGGACTGAAGGTCCTCGACCGCAACGGCAAGCAGGTCGTGGTGACCATGGGCTCGTACGGCATCGGCGTGTCCCGCGCGGTCGCCGCGGTGGCCGAGGACACCTGTGACGCCAAGGGCCTGTGCTGGCCCCGGGCCCTCGCCCCGTACGACGTGGAGGTGGTGGCGACCGGCAAGGGCGAGCAGATCGCCACGGCCGCCGGCGAACTGGCCACCCGGCTGTCCGAGGCGGGACTGGACGTGCTGCACGACGACCGGAAGGCCTCCCCGGGGGTGAAGTTCGCCGACGCCGAGCTCATCGGCGTGCCGACCTCGGTCGTCGTCGGCCGGGCGCTGGCCGACGGACAGGTCGAGCTGCGCGACCGGGCGAGCGGATCGGTGGAGCTGATCGGGCTCGACGAGGCGGTCGAGCGGGTGCGCGCCGCGGTCCGCGGTGACTGAGACGCTGTTCGACCTGCCGTGGTGGACGGTCGCCGTCCTGATGGTGGTCGCCTTCGCCGCCGGCTGGATCGACGCGGTCGTCGGCGGAGGCGGGCTCATCCAGTTGCCCGCCCTGTTGCTGGCGCTGCCCTCCGACACGCCGGTGGCCGCCATCTCGGGCACCAACAAGGTGTCCTCGTGCGCCGGGACGATCTCGGCCACGGCGACGTACCTGCGCCGGATCCGGGTGCACTGGGCGGACACGGTCCCGTTGATGGTCGGGGCGGCGATCGGGTCGGCGGCCGGCGCCCGGCTGGTCAGCCTGCTGCCGCGGGAGTGGTTCACCCCGATCGTGCTGGTCGCACTGATCGGCGTCGGATGGCACACCTGGCGGCATCCGCGATTGGGAATGGAGAGCCGGGTCCGTCACCGGGGCGTCGGAATGGCGGCCCGGATGGGCGCCATCGGTCTGGGCGTGGGGTGTTACGACGGGTTCCTCGGGCCGGGGACGGGAACCTTCTTCGTCATCGCGTTGGCCGGGTGGCTCGGGTTCGGATTCCTGGAGGCCGCCGCCCGGGCCAAGGTGGCCAACCTCACCACGAATCTGGCCGCGATCGTCACCCTGGTCGGCCACGTCCTGTGGACCCTCGGGCTGCTGATGGCCGTCGCGAACATTGCCGGCGGGCTGACCGGAGCACGGATGGCGGTGCGGCGCGGCAACGGATTCGTCCGGCGGGTGCTGCTGATCGTGGTCGCCGGGCTGATCGTGCGGCTGTCGGTCGATGTGATCCGCGGGCTGGTCGGCTGACGGTCAGACCCATCCCGGCCAGGTCGGCAGGGATCCGCCCGCTCGGACCGCGGCGACGGTGACATCGCGCAGCACCCCGGCCGTGGTCGCCCGCAGGGATTGGTCCGCCACGGCGCGCACCGCCCGGCAGGCGTCGGGCGCGACGGCGGCCTCGGTCCGGACCACCAGGGCGAGCGCGTCACCGGCGTCGGCGACAGTTCCCACGTCGTACGCCACCTCGGGGGCGGGCACCGGCCAGCCTCGCCGGTCGAGTTCGGCCGCCACCACATACCGCGACGCCCGGTGAGCCGTTCCCACGGAGGTGAGCCAGGCGGCATCCGACCCGGTCAGGTGACCCAGGGCCGTGTCGGCGACGAAGACGGCCGCGTGCAGTTGGCGCAACAGGACGACCAGCGCATCGGCATCGCCGAGGACGGCCAGCCCGTCGACCGAGTCGGCCGCCTCCGGGATCCGCCTGCCCGAGCCCTGCACGACCGCCGCGCAGGCGGCCGCGTACGCCCCGGCGGAGGCGAGCCGGGCCGCGGTCTCCCCTGACGCGGTCGCGGCCAGGTGGGCGCGGGCCGCGTGCTCCGCGCGGTCGGCGAAGGAACCCGATCCGGCCGCCTCGACCCGATCCGAGTCGGCCAACAGACGGGCGTGGGCGGTGAAGTCGTCCGTGGCCCGGGGGGCGAACGAGCCGAGCCCGGACGTCCGTCCGGCGGCCGACGCCAGGCCGGCCTCCAGGCCCGCGTGCTCGGCCAGATCCGCGGGGCTCGGTGGGGGCGTCTCCACCGGCGAGGGGGAGGGGCGGCCGGTCAGCGTCGGGTCGCGCCGGGCGCAGCCGGAGGCGGCGCCACCGATCCCGGCCAGGCCCACCCCGACCAGGCCCGTGACCAGCAACCGGCGACGCGTCAGCACAGGCCGAACGGTAGCGCACGGGTATGCTGGACCGCACGGTGGTATGCCCCGGGGCCGGCGGATGCCCCGGCGGTCGGCCGACAATCTCATCCCACAATCGGATCCAGGAGCCCAGCATGAATGAATCGCAGCTCGTGGCGGTCATCGAGCCGACGCTGGCCCGACACGAACTCGAGCTCGACGCCCTCGATATCGTCCCGGCGGGACGGCGAACGGTCCTGCGGGTGACGGTCGACGGCGACGGACCGGAGGGACGGGGCCCCACCCTCGACGACATCGCCGTGGCCTCCCGTGACCTGTCCGCAGCGCTCGACGACTCCACCGCGACCGGGGAGGCGCCGTACATCCTGGAGGTCTCCTCCCGCGGAGTGAACCGACCGCTCACGCTGCCCCGGCACTGGCGGCGCAACGCCGGACGGCTGGTCAAGGTCACCGCCGACGACGGGACCTTCCTCGCCCGGATCGTGGCTGCCGACGAGGATGGGGTCGACCTGGCCGTCGAGGCCGATCCGACCGCGGGTCGGGCCTCCGGCGAGGACACGCCGGTCCGCTGGGCGTACGGATCGATCACGAAGGCCCGCGTGCAGGTCGAGCTCAAGCGCTCCGGACACCAGGAGGACTGATCATGGACATCGACATGGCTGCGCTGCGGGCGATCGAGCGCGACAAGGAGATCCCGCTGGACGTGCTGGTGTCCGCGCTGGAGGAGGCCCTGCTGACCGCGTACGGCAAGACGGAGGCACCGGTCCCGGGCGCGCGGGTGATCCTGGACCGCAAGTCCGGGAAGGTCGCCGTGATGGCACCCGAGCGAGATGAGGAGGGCACGGTCGTCGGGGAGTACGACGACACCCCGGCCGGGTTCGGCCGGATCGCCGCCGCCACCGCCCGCCAGGTCATCCTGCAGCGGATCCGTGATGCCGAGGACGAGAAGAAGTACGGCACCTTCTCCGCCATCGAGGGTGACGTCGTGATGGGCACCGTCCAGCAGGACCGGGACAGCCGGGTCATCAGGGTCGACCTCGGCGAGATCGAGGCGATCATGCCGCCCGCCGAGCAGGTGTCGGGGGAGGACTACCGGCACGGCACCCGGCTGCGGGTCTACGTCGTGGCGGTCCGCAAGGAGCTGCGCGGCCCCCAGGTCGTCGTCTCCCGGACCCACCCGATGCTGGTGCAGAAGCTCTTCGAGCGGGAGGTACCCGAGATCGAGCAGGGTGTCGTCGAAGTCAAGGCGCTGGCCCGGGAGGCCGGTCATCGCAGCAAGATCGCGGTCCACTCGACCCGCTCCGACGTGTCCGCCAAGGGCGCCTGCATCGGACCGATGGGCCAGCGGGTCCGGGCCGTCATGCACGAGTTGAACGAGGAGAAGATCGACATCATCGACTGGTCGCCCGATCCGGCGGTGTTCGTGGGCAATGCGCTGTCCCCGGCGAAGGTCTCCGAGGTGACCGTGATCGACCCGGCCGCCCGGGCCGCCCGGGTGGTCGTGCCGGACTACCAGCTCTCCCTGGCCATCGGACGCGAGGGGCAGAACGCGCGGCTGGCGGCCCGCCTCACCGGCTGGCGGATCGACATCCACCCCGACACCGAGCAGCGGCCACACTGATCGTCGCCACCCCGGCCGGCGCGGAATGCCGACCGGCGCGAATGCCGGACTCCCCGAACAGACCGCCGGACTCCCCGAACAGGCAGTGACCCGAAGCAGCCCCGGGAGAGGAGGGGGGGATCGGGCTGCTTCGGGTCCTGATTCTGCCTCGCCGACTATGGCGAGCGGGTGACCGACCGGCGGGGGGATGAGTGGCCGACCACCCTGTGACCTCAACAGTGCCGGGCCAAGCTGGCCCGGCCCTTGGTACCGGCTGTGAGTTGCCTGTGAGGGAGGGCGGATCGGGTGGATTCGTTCTTGGTGGCGGTGTCGGCTAAGATTTGACGGTGGTCCAAGGCCAAGTTCGTCATGTCCCCGAGCGGATGTGCATCGGATGTCGCCGGCGGACCACGAAGTCCGGACTGGTGCGTCTGGTGTGGGACGCCGCCGCGCGACGCGTGGTGCACGACTCCACCGGGACGGCTCCGGGGCGGGGTGCCTGGGTGCATCCCGACCCTCACTGTGGTGATCTGGCGATTCGACGCCGCGCCGTCGGCAGGGCCCTGCGGGTGCCCGAGGTCGAAGCCGCCCAGGTCGCCTCCGTGTTGGCGCACGTCACCGTACCGACCCAGGGTGCCCCTCCGGACACTCGTGAGTCACAACACTCGGCCGACCGGCCGGGGAAACAGAAAGTGGGCAGACGCTCATGACCACTCGATGAGTACTCATCAATGAGCATCAACAGGAACTAGCTGGTTCGGCTCCGCGAAGATCCGGACCGCAGAGGGAGAGTAGTGGCAAAGGTTCGGGTCTACGAGCTCGCGAAGGAGCTCGGAGTCGAAAGCAAGGAAGTCCTCAAGACCCTGAATGACATGGGCGAGTTCGTCCGGTCGGCGTCGTCGACCGTCGAGGCTCCCGTTGTTCGGCGTCTGAGGGAGAGGATGGGCGGATCCTCCGACACGAGTTCCGCCAAGCCGGGTCCCCGCCCGGGCAGGCCGGGACCGCGGCCCACGCCGCGTCCGGGCAACCAGCATGCCGGTCAGCACAACGGCACCCCCCAGCACACACCCCACGCACCCGTACCGGCGCCCGCCGGGCGCGCCCCGCGCCCGGGTGAGCCCCGGCCGGATCAGCATGCCCGCGGCGACGGCGCCGGACCGGCGCAGACCGAGCACACCACGCCCGCGACCCCCGGGGCCCGCCCGTCCGGCAGCACTCCGCGTCCCGGTCCCAGGCCGCAGGCGCCGTCGGACCACCGTGGCGGGTCCGCACCCCAGCACGAGCAGGTGACGCCGACCGGACGACCGCAGCACGTCCCGCATCCGCCGGCGCAGGACCACCCGGTGCCGCACCCGACCGCAGATCACCGCGGACCGCGTCCGGCGCCGCATCCGCCGCGCCAGCATGCCCCCGGCCAGGGACAGCACGCCGGCCACACGCCGACACCGGGTCCGCGCCAGGCCGGTGGCACGCCGCGCCCCGGCGCGGGCACCCCGCGTCCGGGCGCTCCGGCGGCCAGGGGCGGTTCGTCTCCCCGTCCCGGTGCCCCGCGGCCCGGGTCGACGTCGGCCCGGCCCGGCCCTCGTCCGGGTGCCCCGAAGCCGGGTCCGGGCGCGACCCCGGGCCCACGCCGCAGCGGTCCGCGTCCGGGCAACAACCCGTTCGCACCGTCGCAGGGGATGGGCACGCAGCAGCGCCGGACCCGTTCCGAGGGCGCCCGTCCCGAGGGACGGTCCGGTGGTCAGCATCCCGGCGGCCCGCGCCCCGGCGCTCGGCCGGGCGGTCCTGCCCCGGCAGGCATGCCTCGCCCCAACCCGGCGATGATGCCGAAGCACCACTCGTCCCAGCTGGCCCCGGCCGGCCAGGGCCAGCGACGATCCTCCGGACCCGGCCGCGGCCGTGGTGGTGGCGGTGGCCGTCCGGGCGGTGGGTTCACCCCGGGCGGCGGCCCGACCGGAGGCGCTCCGTCGGGTCGTGGCGGTGGCCGTGGTCGTGGCGGCACCCAGGGCGCCTTCGGGCGTCCGGGCGGCCCGTCGAGGCGGGGCCGCAAGTCCCGCAAGCAGCGGCGCCAGGAGTTCGACGAGATGGAGGCGCCGACGATCGGCGGCGTCCGCATCCACAAGGGTGACGGCGCCACCGTACGGCTGCGTCGCGGCGCCTCGCTGTCGGATCTGGCCGAGAAGATCGGCGTCGATCCCGCGGCGCTGGTCCAGGTGCTGTTCTCCATGGGGGAGATGGTCACCGCCACCCAGTCGGTGCCCGACGACACCCTCCAGTTGCTCGGCACCGAGCTGGACTACAACATCCAGGTCGTGTCCCCGGAGGACGAGGACCGCGAGCTGCTGGAGTCGTTCGACATCGACTACGGCGAGAACGAGGGCGGCGAGGCCGAGCTGGCTCCGCGTCCCCCGGTCGTCACCGTGATGGGCCATGTCGACCACGGCAAGACCAAGCTGCTGGACGCCTACCGGCAGACGAACGTGGTGGCCAAGGAGGCCGGCGGGATCACCCAGAGCATCGGTGCCTACCAGGTGCAGACGGAGGTGGACGACCGGCCTCGGCGGATCACCTTCATCGACACCCCGGGCCACGAGGCCTTCACCGCGATGCGTGCCCGTGGCGCCAAGTCGACCGACATCGCCGTGCTGGTGGTGGCCGCCGACGACGGCGTGATGCCGCAGACGATCGAGGCATTGAACCACGCCACGGCGGCCGACGTACCGGTCGTGGTGGCGGTCAACAAGATCGACAAGCCGGGCGCGGATCCGCAGAAGGTCCGTGGCCAGCTGGCCGAGTACGGGCTGGTGCCCGAGGAGTACGGCGGCGACACGATGTTCGTCAACGTCTCCGCGGTGACCCACGAGGGACTGGACGACCTGCTCGAGGCGATCGTGCTGACCGCCGACGCGACACTGGACCTGCGGGCCAACCCGGACATGCCCGCCCAGGGCGTCTCCATCGAGGCACATCTGGACAAGGGCCGAGGCCCGGTCATCACGGCGCTGATCCAGCGCGGCACGCTGCATGTCGGCGACTCGGTGGTCTGTGGCACAGCCCATGGCCGGGTCCGGGCGATGATCGACTCCGGCGGTGATCCGGCGGACGAGGCTCCACCGTCGATGCCGGTGCAGGTGTTGGGTCTGACCTCGGTTCCCGGGGCCGGCGACAGCTTCCTGGTCGTCGAGGACGACCGGATGGCCCGCCAGATCGCCGAGCAGCGGGAGGCCCGCAAGCGGGCGGCCCAGCAGGCGATGGGTGCCCGGCGGCGGACGCTGGACGACATCTTCGCGCAGATGGAGAAGGGGGAGACGCAGGAGCTGGCCCTCATCCTCAAGGGCGAGTCGGCCGGTTCGGTCGAGGCGCTGGAGGATGCGCTGCTCAAGATCGATGTCGGCGAGGACATCCACGTGCGGATCATCGACCGTGGTGTGGGGGCGATCACCGAGACCAACGTGTCGCTGGCGTCGGCCTCGCACGCGGTCATCATCGGCTACAACGTCCGCGCCCAGGGGAAGGCCACCCAGCTCGCCGACCAGGAGAACGTCGACATCCGCTACTACTCGGTCATCTACCAGGCGATCGACGAGGTGGAGGCGGCACTGAAGGGCATGCTGAAGCCGATCTTCGAGGAGGTCACCCTCGGCCAGGCGGAGATCCGGCAGATCTTCAAGTCCTCCAAGGCCGGCATGATCGCCGGCTGCATGGTGATCGACGGGCTCCTCCGCCGGCACGCGAAGGCGCGGGTGCTGCGTGACAGCGTGGTGGTCGCCGACTCGGAGATCAACACGCTGCGCCGGGAGAAGGACGACGTCACCGAGGTCCGTGAGGGCTACGAGTGCGGCGCCACCCTCACCAACTTCTCCGACATCCACGTGGGCGACATCATCGAGACGTACGAGATGCGCGAGAAGCCGCGGGACTGACCTGTACCGGCAGCGCGCGGGGCGGGCCGGGAGCCATCCGGTCCCGGCCCGCTCCGCCGTCACCGCCGGTACGCGTCCCGTGAGAACGAAAGGATGTACCCATGCCCAACCCGCGGGTGCTGAAGTTGGCCGACCGGATCAAGTCGATCGTCGCCCAGTTGCTGGAGAAGCGGATCAAGGATCCGCGGCTCGGGTTCGTCACCATCACCGATGTGCGCCTGTCGGGGGACACCCGGGAGGCGACCGTGTTCTACACGGTGCTCGGCGACGAGGCGTCCCGGGCCGGCACCGCGGCGGCCCTGACCTCGGCGACCGGCATGATCCGTTCGACCGTCGGCAAGCAGCTCGGCCTGCGCTACGCCCCCACCATCGCCTTCGTGCTGGACGCGCTGCCCGAGTCCGCGGCGCAGATCGAGGATCTGCTGGCCCGGGCCCGTGCCGGGGATGCAGAGGTGGCCGAGCGGCGCGCCACGGCGAAATACGCCGGCGAGGCCGACCCCTACCGCCGCCGCGAGGAGGAGGACGAGGAAACCGGGCCGGGTGAGGGGTCCGATCACTCCGGCGACGAGCCGGAATCCTGACCGGTGACCTCCTCCGACGGCGGCCCCTCCGGCCTCGTGGTGATCGACAAGCCGTCCGGTCCGACCTCCCACGATGTGGTCGGGCGGGTCCGGCGGCTGCTGCACACCCGCCGGGTCGGCCATGCCGGCACGCTGGACCCGATGGCCACCGGCGTCCTCGTCGTGGGGGTGAACCGCGCCACCCGGCTGCTCGGCCGCCTCGCCCTGCACGACAAGGAGTACGAGGCGACCATCCGGCTGGGCCAGGCCACCACCACCGACGATGCCCAGGGCACGGTGCTGTCCGCACCCGGAGCCGCCGAGGTGTCGCCCGGGCGTCTGGCCGACGCCATGGCCGCGCTCACCGGCGACATCGCTCAGCGACCGTCGGCGGTGTCGGCCATCCGGGTGGACGGCCGACGCTCGTACGAGCGGGTCCGGGCCGGAGAGAACGTCGAGCTGCCCGCCCGACCCGTACGGGTGAGTCGGTTCGACCTGCTCGGTCGGGCTGAGGCGGAGGTCGACGGCCTGCCGGTGATCGACCTGGACGTGCGGGTGGAGTGCAGCACCGGCACGTACGTACGGGCGCTGGCCCGCGATCTGGGGGCCGCGCTCGGCACCGGCGGGCACCTGACGCGGCTGCGCCGGACCCGGGTCGGGTCGTTCCGCTCCGCCGACGCGCAGCCGCTGCCCGAACCCGACGTCGCGGCCGGCCTGGCCGTCATCGACCTCGACCGGGCGGCCCGCCGGTGCTTCGGATCGCTGGACCTGGACGCGGAGCGGGCCGACGACGTGACCCACGGGCGGGCGTTGCGCGGCCTGATCCTGCCCGCCGATCCGACCGCGCTGTTCGGGCCGGACGGGAGATTCCTGGCGCTGTACCGTCAGGACGGTGCGGATGCCCGTCCCGAGGCGGTGTTCGTCTCCGCATGACCGGGACGGCTACCATCGGGGAGGATTGTCTCCGGGCCGATCGACAGGGAGAAGTGTGAGCGCGAGCGTCGTGGTGATCGGCAACTTCGATGGGGTGCACCTGGGGCACCGGGCGGTCCTCGAACATGCCCGGTCCCTGGAGCCGGGACGTCCGGTGATCGCCATGACGTTCTGGCCGCACCCCCTCAGCGTGCTTCGGCCCGGCGCCGAACCCAAGCTGTTGTGCGACCTGGACGAGCGGGTCGCGCTGCTGCGCGCGGCCGGCGCGGACCGGGTCGAGGTGGTGCCGTTCACCCGGGAGTTCTCCCGGCTCAGCCCGGAGCAGTTCGTCTCCCGGGTGCTGCTGCCGCTGGAACCCTGTCGGGTGGTCGTCGGCGGCAACTTCCGCTTCGGCCACCGCGCCGCCGGCACCGTCGACACGCTTCGCGAACTCGGCCGGGGCAGCTTCGAGGTGACCGCGATCGGGTTGGTCCGCAGCGCCGTGTCAGGGTCGGCCGGTGATGCGCCGCGGACCTCCTCGACCCGGATCCGCGCAGCGCTCGCGGCCGGTGACATCGAGGACGCCGCCCGGATGCTGGGGCGTCCGTTCAGTTTCTCCGGCGAGGTCGTGCGCGGCGATCAGCGTGGCCGCGAACTCGGCTTCCCGACCGCGAACCTGGTCGTGCCGGCCCAGCGGGCCGTCCCCGCCGACGGGGTGTACGCTGGGTGGCTGCGCCGCGCCGACCGGCCCGCTGAACCGGCCCAGCCGGCCGCGATCTCGGTCGGCTCGAATCCGACCTTCGACGGCACCCAGCGTCGCGTCGAGTCGTACGTGCTGGACCGTACGGACCTCGACCTCTACGGCGTGGGGGTCACGGTGGAGTTCATCCGGACGATCCGCGGGCAGGTGCGCTTCGACGGGGTGGAGGCGCTGGTGGCGCAGATGAATCGCGACGTCGCCGAGATCCGGAGCGTGCTGGGGGCGGAGCAGACCCGCTGAGCGGGCGGTGCCGTTCGGGAGGGTATCCGCTCGATTCGGGACGCCCGCCCCTCACGCCTCGATGATCACCGGCACGATCATCGGACGGCGATGGTAGGTCTTGCTGACCCACCGACCGACGACCCGTCGGACGGTCTGTTGCAGCCGATGCGTGTCGTCGACGTCCTGCTCCAGCGCCTCCCGGAGCGCATCGGCGACCTCCTGGCGGACATCGCGGAAGACGGAGTCGTCGCTGGCGAAGCCGCGGGCATGGATGTCGGGCCCGGTGACCACCGTGTTCGACCGGGTGTTCACCACGGCGATGATCGAGATGAAGCCCTCCTCGCCGAGGATCTTGCGGTCGGTGAGCTGGGTCTCGGAGATGTCTCCGACGGTCGTCCCGTCGACGAAGATGTAGGGGCAGTCGAGCTGGCCGACGATCTGTGCCCGGTGGTTGTGCAGGTCGACAACCGATCCGTCCTGACACACCAGCGCCCGCTTCTTCGGCACGCCCGTCGCCATGGCGAGTTTCGCATTGGCGATGAGGTGGCGCGGCTCGCCGTGGACCGGCATGGCGTTCGCCGGTCGGACGATGTTGTAGCAGTAGAGCAGCTCGCCCGCGCTGGCGTGGCCGGAGACGTGCACCTTGGCATTTCCGCGGTGGATGACGGTGGCGCCGAGCTTGGCCAGCCCGTTGATGACCCGGTAGACCGCGTTCTCGTTGCCGGGGATGAGCGAGGAGGCGAGCAACACCGTGTCGCCGGGTCGGACGCTGATCACCGGGTGTTCCTGGTTGGCGATCCGGGCCAGCGCCGACAGCGGCTCGCCCTGGGAGCCCGTGGAGACGATGATGAGGTCGTCGCGCGGGACCTTGTCGATGTCACGCAGGTCGACCAGGGCGTCGTCGGGGACGGTGAGATAGCCGAGGTCGGCGGCGATCGACATGTTGCGCACCATCGAGCGGCCGACGAAGACCACCTTGCGCTCGTACAGACCGGCCAGGTCGAGCACCTGCTGGACCCGGTGCACGTGCGAGGAGAAGCAGGTGACGATGATCATCTGCTCGGCGGTCGACACGACCCGCTCCAGCGCCGGGGTAACCTCACGCTCCAGCGGGGTGAAACCGGGCGTCTCGGCGTTGGTCGAGTCGACCATGAACAGGTCGACGCCCTCCTCGCCGAGCTTCGCGAAGCGGCGCAGGTCGGTGATCCGGTGGTCCAGCGGAAGCTGGTCCATCTTGAAGTCGCCGGTGTGCAGCACGGTGCCGCCCGCGGTCCGGATGGCCACGGCGAGCCCGTCGGGGATGGAGTGGTTGACCGCCATGAACTCCAGGTCGAACCGGCCCACCGTCTCGCGGGTGTCGTCGCCGACCACGTGCAGGACGGCCTCCCGGGCGAGCCGGTGTTCCTTGAGCTTCTCCTCGACCAGCGCCAGGGTGAACCGGCTGCCGTACAAGGGGATGTCAGGGCGCTGACGCAACAGATAGGGCACGGCGCCGATGTGGTCCTCGTGGCCGTGGGTGAGGACCAGCCCGACGACGTCGTCCAGCCGCCCCTCCAGGAGCTCGAACCCGGGGAGCAGCAGGTCGACGCCGGGATGGTCGTCCTCGGGGAAGAGCACGCCGCAGTCCACCAGGAGGATCTGGCCGTCGATCTCGAAGCTGGTCATGTTGCGACCCACGTCGCCCAGACCACCCATCGGGACGATGCGCAGGGTGCCGGGCTGCAGTGCCGGCGGGGTCTTCAGAGCGGATGGTGCCACTCGCCCAGCCTAGCCGACCGGATAGCCTGGATGGCGTGACCACCGATCCCCGACCCGCCGGTACCCACCCTGATGCGTCCGTACGGACGGCGTGGCCGGCGGAAGCAGCGGTCGTGGCGCCGGTGCAGCGGCGGGCCTGGACCGCCGACTGGCCGCCGGCAGAGGTGGAGATGCTGCTCGCCGGGACCGACCTGGCCGACATGGTCGAGGCGTGGCATGCCGGCATCGTCCGCCCGCCCGACGCCCGCTGCCGGGTCCTGGTCGCGCTGGAGGGGGAGCAGGTCGTCGGCTTTGCCGCCATGGGACCCAGCGATGACGACGACGCCGGACCCCACGACGCGATGGTCACCGAGTTCGCCGTGGACCCGCCGTCACGGCGGCGCGGGCACGGATCGCGGCTGATGAACGCGGTCGTGGACACGATGCGCGCCGACGGGTTCCGGTCGGCGTCGTGGTGGGTGCGCAGCGTCGACGATGCGATGCTGGCGTTCCTCCGTTCGGCCGGGTGGGCGCCCGACGGGGCGGCTCAGGAGTTCCGCAGCGAGGACGGCCGGCTGGCCGTACGGCAGGTGCGGATGCGGACGATGATCGAGTGACGCCCGCTCAGGCCAGTTGCGCCCGGACGTGGTCGATCAGCGGTCCGAAGGAGTGCCGGGAGGCGGGATCGGAGATCAGCGCGGTGACGATGACGAGGGCCCAGCCGATCGCCCGGTCCCACACGGCGTCGTCGTAGCGGCCGGTCTCCTCCGCACTCCGGCGGAAGACGTCGCGCTGGCCCGCGTCGAAGGTCAGCCAGCCGGTGGCCAGGTCGACGGCCGGATCGCCGCCGCTGACATCGCCGAAGTCGATGATGCCGACGAGGTGCCCCTCCACCTGGATGAGGTTGTGCGGGTGACAATCGCCGTGTACCCAGCGCGGTGAGAACGGCCAGCCCGGTGCCGCCAGGGCGCGGCGCCAGTGCGCTCGGAACGAGGCGGTGACGTCGGCACCGAGGAATTGGTGCACCGACGGCCACCGGTCGGCCACCGCCGTGGCTCGGGAGGCCAGATCGCTGCGGAACGGGTTGTACGGTGCGTCCTGCGGTGCCGGCCGGTGCAGGGCGGCCAGGGCACGGGCGAGCTGGCCCGGGAGCCGGCCCCGATCGGCGACGGGGA
>Ga0334887_1003670_pt1 | contig 14925 bp, 13 predicted proteins | sample GraSluR1_MG_10_FD_207217 | JGI IMG/M metagenome (GOLD analysis project Ga0334887, IMG submission 207217) | Sludge microbial communities from methane-producing bioreactor in Wageningen University, Netherlands - Granular Sludge_18_07-R1 | ecosystem: Engineered > Bioreactor > Anaerobic >...
GCGGTGAACACGTGGACGTCCCCGGCACCATCCGCGACGTGGCCGCCGCGACATCGATCGACGACCTTCCCGAGGTCGCCATCGACAACGCGTCCGGCGCATTCACATCGCCCGCGGTGGTCGACCGGTTCGTCCGCGCCGGCGCGTTCCGACGGGTGCACGATCTCGACGACGCACGGTTTCTCACCGCGCCCGAGTTCACCGACCCGTACGGCGCCTACAACGTGATCGCGGTGAACCCGGAGGTCATGCTGGTCGACCACAAGGCGCTCGGCGACCGTCCGGTGCCTCGCACTCTGGAGGACCTCCTCGACCCCGTCTACGCCGACAGCCTCAGCATCGCCGACAGCCACCGCGCGCTGGCCACGCGGTTCCTCACCTACATCCACCTCACCCACGGTGACGACGGTCTGGACGCCATCGACCGCACCATCGCCACCGCGATGAACGGCCCGACGACCGCCCGTACTGCCGGCCATACCAGTCCGGCGCCGGCTGCGATCTACCTGGCGCCGTGGGTGTTCGCCCAGAGCGCGGCCAAGGACGGCCGCCTCGAGGTCGTCTGGCCGGCCGAGGGGGCGCTGGCCAACCCGATCCTGCTCATGGTGCGGGCCGACCTGAGCCCGGAGAACCAACCGCTGGTCGACTTCGCCCTCTCGCCTCGGCTCGCCGAGATCTTCGCCACCAGCTACTTCCCCTCCACCGTGCCGGGCGCGCCGAATGTCCTCCCGAAGGGTGCGCGCGTGCAATGGCCCGGCTGGCCGCAGTTGCTCGACGGCGACCAGCCCGCGCTCGACGCCGCCCTGCGCGCGCGGTTCGGCACATACCACCACGACAACTCCTGCTAGCCCCCGCCGGGAAGCCCAGATGAAGTTCGTCACCGTCGCAGGGCCGCCCAGCGCGGGCAAGACATCGGTCATCCTCAACACCATCGGTCGGCTGCGCGAGCGCGGGCTGGAGTCCGGGGTGATCAAGTTCGACTGCCTGAGTTCCTCGGATGCGGCCACCTATCGCCGCCACGGCATCACCGCGAAGGTCGGACTGGCCGGGAACCTGTGTCCCGACCACTTCTTCATCACCAATGTCGACCAGGCCGTCCAGTGGGGCCGCCGACAGGGGCTCGACGTGCTCATCAGCGAGAGCGCGGGCCTGTGCAACCGGTGCTCACCGCACGTCAAGGACGTCCTCGCCGTGTGCGTGATCGACAACCTGGCCGGGGTCGGCACGCCCGACAAGATCGGGCCGATGCTGCGCTTCGCCGACGTCATCGTCGTGACCAAGGGCGACATCGTCTCGCAGGCCGAACGCGAGGTGTTCACCGCCGGCATCCGCAAGGTCAACCGCCTGGCCCGGATCATCCCGGTCAACGGCATCACCGGTCAGGGCGCCTTCGCCCTCGGCCGGTGCATCGCCGACACCGGCGACACCGACTCCCTCCTCACCCGGCACCTGCGATTCACCCTGCCGTCGGCGCTGTGTTCGTACTGCGTCGGCCAGACCCGGATCGACCCGGCCTTCCAGGCCGGCAACCTGCGCCGGATCAGGTTCGACACATGAGCGCCGAGGACGTCCTGGTCGGCCGCAGCGTCGGCGACCTGATCGCCGAGTTCCCGTACGTGGAGAACTACTTCGCCGCGATCCGACTGGAGGTGCTCGACCCGTCGCGGTCGGTGGTCGAGATCCTCAACGAGCACCCCGAGGAGTACTTTCACGACTACGGCACCAGCCGGGCCGACCTCGCCGCCGACATCGTCGACTTCGTCGAGCAGGTGCGATCCCAGACCGAGGACCGGCTCGGGGCGATCACCTCCGTCACCGTGCTGCCCGGCCGGGACAAGGCCGGACGGCCCGAGGCCTGCGGATTGACCGTCCGGCCCGGGGAGGTGACGTGCATCGTCGGTCCGACCGGCGCCGGCAAGTCGCGGCTGCTGGAGGACATCGAGTGCCTCGCCCAGACCGACACGCCCAGCGGCCGGCGGGTGCTGATCAACGGAGCCGAGCCGACCGACGAGCAACGCTACGACCTCGGTCACCGGCTCGTCGCCCAGCTCACGCAGAACATGAACTTCGTCATCGACCTGCCCGCGGGCGAGTTCATCGCCCTGCACGCCGAGAGCCGCGAGGTGGCCTCCCCGGAGCGGGTGGCCGTCGAGGTCATCGCGGGGGCGAACTCCCTCGCCGGTGAGCCCATCGACCCCGCGACACCCGTCACGCAACTGTCCGGCGGTCAGTCCCGCGCGCTGATGATCGCCGACACGGCCCTGCTGTCGGCATCCCCGATCGTGCTCATCGACGAGATCGAGAACGCCGGCATCGACCGCCGTCGCGCCCTCGATCTGCTGGTGGGCCGCGACAAGATCGTCCTGATGTCGACCCACGACCCGATCCTGGCGCTGCTGGGCGATCGCCGGGTGGTGATCGAGGGCGGCGGCGTACGGTCCGTGCTGGCGACCACGGAGGCCGAGCGGGCCAACCTGGCCTTCCTGACCGCGGTGGACGAGCAGTTGCGCGACCTGCGCGACCGGATCAGGCGAGGTGAGCGCGTGGAGTCCGACTTGGCCGAGGAGTTCACCGAGTGCTGGAAGACCCGGGCGAGCCGGTCGGGCGACGGACCGCTACGCTGACCACGTGTGGCAGACGCGCACTGGACCACCGGCGCTCCACGGGAAGAACATCATCATCACCGGTGCAGCGAGTGGCATCGGCTACTACCTGGTCAGGCAACTGCTCGCCGACGGCCACCGGGTGACGGTCCTGGATCTGGAGCCGGAACGGCTGAACGATCTCCCTCAGGACCATGACACGTTGCTCCCGCTGGCCTGCGATGTCCGTGACCGCGACCGGGTGGCCGTTTGCGTCCGGGAGAGCACGGAGCGCTTCGGTGGCGTCGACTACGCCATCCACAACGCCTGCCGGTGCACCTTTGACAGTTTCGCCGACACCGACGAGGGGACGTACCGGGACGTCCTCGACGTGAACTATTTCGGCGCCCTGCACCTGGCCCGGTCGGTCCTGCCGCAGATGATCCAGCAGCACCACGGCCGGGTGATCTTCACCAGTTCGATGGTCGGCGTCATGGGTTTCACCAGCATCTCCCCTTACGCCTCCAGCAAGGGCGCCATCGAATCCCTGGCGAAATGCCTCGCGATCGAATACCGGCCTGCCGGAATCAGCTTCCATCTGTTCCATCCGCCGCTCACCCGGACCGCGTCGGCCGCTCCCCTGCCGGTCCCGACACAGTTCATGGCCGACCCGGAAACGGTCGGCACCGGCCTGGCGAAACACCTCGACGACCGTTCATTCGTCATCTGCCACAGTGCGGCGCAGAAGTGGCAGATTGCGATGTGCTATGCATTTCCGCTGCGAATGGGCCGGCTGATGAGCCGGATGACCGCACGGTACGCGGCCCAACAGGCCGGCTGACTCTACGGCCTTTCCCGTCGAGCGTCATCCGCTGAGAAGCGGAATATCCAGATCGTACGCGAGCACGACCGCACGAGCGAGAGCCCTCTCCTGCCCCGGGCTCAGATATCCGATCGTTCGGCCGAGCGCCGTCACGGGGATGGTCACGACGTTGTCGAGGGAGACCACGCTCTCGCTCTCCAGTCCGTTGTCCGGACCGACCGGCACCTCGCTGGACAGACCCTTGACGGTCGAGGTGATGGGCGCCACCGTGACCTTGGTCATGGCCGCGAGTGCCGCCGGTCGGGTGAGCACGACGACCGGCCGAGTCTTGTCCAGGCGCGCCAGGCAGATCTCACGCATGACTAGTCATCGACGTCGAGGTGATTCGCGGTCCAGTTCACCAGGTCGTCCAGGTCGTCCTCCGGGCCGATCCGACGCAGGGTCTCGGCATCCTTCTCGTCCATCACGCGCCGCAGTTCCCGCTCCAGCGCCGACGTCACCACGGCAGCACGGCTGGGCGCCCTACCCTCCGCCACCAGCCGATCCACCATCTCGACGAGCTCTTCCGACAGCCGGACCGCGATCTGTGTACTCATGGCCATCATCATACCGGCGCGCATCCCGATGTGGGATTCACTCGACGTCACTCTCACCCCCGACGACGCGCCAAACCTCGCGACGACCGCGTCCGGCCCATACCCACGCCCGTATGACAATCCGCCCCCTACACTCGATCGGGTGCAGGGGACGGACGTCACGTACGTACGACGACTGCCGGACGCCCGGACAACCCGAGCGTCCTGACAACCATCATCTATCGGCGCCGACCGCGGACAACGGCAACCGCACCGGCACCGATCAGCGCCACCGCGGCGCCCACCGGCCAGGCCGGCAGATCGGAACCGGTGTCGGCCAGGTTCCCGCCCACCGGCGTAGCGGGCTGCTCGTCCAGCGGCGCCTCACTCGCGGACGGGGTGGCCGACGAGCTCGGCTTCACCGAAGCGGACACCGAAGGCGTCGGCGAGGGGCTCGGCGCCTCCCAGTGGGTGACGAGCTGCCAGTTCTCCTCGAAGAAGTCCTTGGCATCGATCGTGCCCTTGGCCGAGGCCCAGTCGATCAGCAACTGGCGGATCTCCTGTTGCTGGTCGTAGACGACCGGAGCATCGGCGACGTGCGGGAAACTGCCGCCGCCGCTCTGCCGGTAGTTGTTCACCGCCAGCACGACCTCGTCGTCGTCGGCCACCGGGGTGCCGTCGGGGAAGGTCAGCTCACGGATCCGGTCGCCGACCGGCTGGGAGATGTCGATGACGTAGTCGACGCCGGACAGCGCGTCGTAGTTGTAGTCCGGGATGCCTCGGGGGTCACCGCCGGGCAGCACCGCGTTCGTCCCGGTCTCCGGGTCGAAGGTCGCCCCGTCCTCGACCTGGTTGAAGTACTGCGCGGAGTACTCCAGGTGGTCGCGCAGCTGGGCGCCGGTGAGCGTCACCCCGCGCAGCGTGTTCTCGTAGATGTACAGACCGGCGATGTCGCGGATGGACACCTGGCCCTTGGGGAAGACCGCCGTACGGGAGAACGGCGAGGCCTGAGAGATGACGGGCAGATCCTCGTACTCGGTGCCCTTGAGCGCCTCGGTGACCGTCTCCTGCTGGACGTTGTTGATGAAGTCGATGATCGGGGTGTCCTCGTAGCGCGAGGTGGCCGCGGACAGTTCCTCGAGGCTCTCGGCCACCGGCTGGTTGACGTAGTCGATCGCGGTCTGGTGCTGCTCCTGCACGGCACCGACCACGGCGTCCGACTCGGCGGAGGTGCCCTTGGTGTAGTGCGGGGTGACCGTGGGGGCCTCCGCGGCGCTCCAGTCGACGTCGAAATCACCGTCGGCGCCCTCGACCAGCGACAGGTCGACCTCGGACAGGCTCCGCGCCCAGTAGGTCGGCTGGGTGACGATGACCTTGCCGCCGGCGTTGTTGGTGACGATCTCCTCGGGATCATCCACGTGGGTGTGACCGAGGACGAGGACGTCGATGCCGGGCACCATGCGGGCAATGTTGCTGCCGGTGTTCTCGTACAGCTGACTGGGGTCGTAGCCCGCATCAGGGATGTCGTCCTTGCCGGTGTGGGCGAGAACGACGACGACGTCGGCCTTCTCCTGCACCTCGGGGACGAGCTCGGTCAACGTCTCGACCGGGTCGCGGAACTCGAGTTTGCCCTCGACGTTGGCCTTGTCCTAGATCCGGATCCCGGGCGTGACGACGCCGATGACGCCGATCTGGACCTTCTTGCCGTCGATCGTCCGTTCGATGATGGTGTACGGGTCGAGGTCCGGCTCACCGGTGGCGACGTTGATGACGTTGGCGCCGAGCAGCGGGGCGTTCAACTGGCCCTGGTAGGCATCGAGCAGGTCGAGGCCGTAGTTGTACTCGTGGTTGCCGACGACCTGCGCGTCGTAGGCCGCCGCGTTGAAGGCCTCGGCCATCGGGTGGGTGGCCTTGCCGGAGAGCACGTCGGCCCGCCCGGCGCCCATACCGTAGTAGTAGGTCAGCGGGGTGCCCTGGATGGCATCGCCGTTGTCGAGGGTGATCACCGACTCGGCGCCCTTCTCGGCGCGGATCTCATCGATCGCCGCGCTGGTGCGGGTCAGCCCCTGCTCGCTGCCGGCCGCGTAGGCCTGGTTGCGGAAGTAGTCCCAGTTGAACACGTTGCCGTGGACGTCGGTGGTGGCAACGATCGACAGGTCGACCCGGTCACCGGCGGCCGCCTGGGCCGCCGTGGTCGGCACCAGCGACGCCGCGACCAGCGCCACGGCTGTGCCGACCAGCACGCGGCCGATCAGGACTTTGTTGTTTGTCATCTTCTCTCCCGGACGATGGCGATTCGTGCCGCCGACGCTAGGGATCGCAGGTGAATCAAAGGTGGCGACCGGGCATCCGGGAGGGGTACGGGAGCCGGCGGCTTCCCCGGCCCGGGCCGGGGAAGCCGCCGGTCAGATGTCGATGTCCTCGTACGAGCGCGGGTCCTCCCTGGGCTCCAGATGTGCCGACACCCGCAGGTCGGGCACCTCCTCCACGAGAGCGTCGATGAGGTCCTCGGTCAGGTCGTGCCCGCGCTTGACGCTCCACGACCCCGGCACCAGGACATGGACGTTGAGGAACCGACGATTGCCCGCCTCACGGGCGCGCAACGCATGGAACTCCACCTCGCCACTGCGGTAGCGATCCAGCACCGCCTCGATCCGGTCGATCACGTCGTCGGGCAGGGCGACGTCCATCAGGCCGTTCACCGAGTTGCGGATCAGCGCGAACCCGGTCCACACGATGTTCACCCCGGCCACCAACGCCACGATCGGGTCGAGCCGTTCCACTCCGGTGAGCGCGACCAGACCGACACCGACCAGGACGGCGGCCGAGGTCACCACGTCCGTGAGGAGGTGCTTCCCGTCGGCGACCAGCGTCGCCGACCGCATCCGGCGACCCTGCCGCAGGAGGACCCACCCGACCCCGCCGTTGATCAGCGCCGCCACCGTCGAGATGGCCAGACCGACCCCGAGGGACTCGGGCATCATCGGATGGATCAGCCGATCGACGGCGCTGACGATGATCGCCGCCGCGGCGACGAAGATCATCCCGCCTTCCACGGCCGCCGAGAAGTACTCCGCCTTGGAGTGGCCGAACGGATGGTTCGCGTCGGGCGGACGGATGGCGATCTTGAGCACGATGAAGGCGACGACCGCGGCGACGAGGTTGACCAACGATTCCGCCGCGTCGGACAGCAGGCCGACCGATCCGGTCAGCCAGGCGGCCACCACCTTCAGGGCCATGGTGATCAGCGCCGCCGCGATCGACAGCAGCGCGAAGCGCGACAGGTCCACCGGCGGTGCGTAGCGGCTCTGCCCCGGTGCGGTGTCCGTCGTACTCATCCCCTCAGTATCCCATCCGGCAGCAGGGCCCCCGCCCCGGGTCACCTCGCTCGGCCCGTACCGTTCACCGGCCTGTCACCGAAGGCTCCTACCGTGCCCGGCATGACCAGGATCTGGGCCCACGCGGGAGCGACCGCGGTCTTCCCGCCCAACACCATGGCAGCCTACCGGCGCGCGATCGACGACGGCGCTGACGGCATCGAGCTCGACGTGCACCTCAGCCGCGACTCTCGCCTGGTCTGTCACCACGATCCGGTCGTGCCGGTCCCGGGCAGGGCGCCGCTGGTCATCCGCGACACCCGGTACGCCGATCTGCGGGCGGCCGGCGCCGAGGTCGATACCCGGATCCCGCTGCTGGAGGAGGTCTTCGCACTCGTCCGCCCGACCGGCCTGACCCTCAATGTGGAGGTGAAGAACGGGCCCGTCGTCTACCCCGGGATCGAGGAGGCGCTGGTGCGGATTCACCACGCCTCGGGCATGGGCGACCGGATCGTCTACTCGTCGTTCAACCACTTCACCCTGCTCGAGTTGGGTCGGCTGATCCCGGACGCGCAGATCGCACCGTTGTACTCCGAGGGCCTGGTCGACCCGTGGGTCTACCTGCGCCACCTTGGCGTCACCGCCGTACACCCGATGTATCTCACTCTCCACGCGCCCGGGGTGCTGGCCGGTCTGGCCTCCGCGGGAATCGCCGTCCGCGCGTGGACCGTCAACGACCCGGCCGAATGGCGATGGCTGTTCGACCACGATGTCGATGCCGTCATCACCGACGATCCGGCCGGGGCGCTGGCGGTACGGGCCGGTGCAGCCGTCCGGCGATAGGCGAACCGCGCCGCGCGACTCCCCTTACGCTGGGTCCATGGACCAGCCCGAACCCACACCCCCCGACGCCTCACCGTTCCGCCCTCTCGTGCTCGTCCCGGGGTTCTGGATGGGCGCCTGGGCATGGGACGTCGTCGTCGACCGCCTCGAGCAGGCGGGGGCCGACGCCACCCCCATCACGCTCCCCGGCCTCGAATCGGCCGACGTCACCCGGGGCGACATCGGCCTGGCCGACCACATCGACCATGTTCTCGGCGTGATCGAACAGTTCGAGGAACCGGTCGTGCTGGTCGCGCACAGCGGCGCGGCCGCCGTCGCCTCGGGCGTGGCCGATGCCCGCCCGGACGCCCTGGCGCGCATCGTGTACGTCGACGCCGCCCCGGTCGCCGACGGCCAGGCGATCCTTCCGGACACCCCACCCGATGCCGAGGAGATCCCGCTGCCGTCGTTCGACGACCTGGTCGCGATGGGCAACAGCATCGACGGGCTCGACGAGGCCGCCCGGCGCACCTTCACCGACCTGGCGGTGGCCGAGCCAGCCGGCGCCGCGCGGGATCCCCTGGTGGTCACCGATCCGGCCCGCCTCGACGTGCCCGTCACCGTGATCTGCACCTCCTGGCCGGTGGCCGCGGTCCGGGAGGCGATGGCCGCCGGCGTGCCGTACGTCGCCGAGGTGGCCCGGGTCGCCGACCTGCGGCTGGTCGATCTGCCGACCGGGCACTGGCCGATGTTGTCCAAGCCCGCCGAACTCGCCGAGATCCTGTTGGCCGAGGCGCGTCGATAGGGGCCGCCGACCCGCCCCCTCACGAGTGGGACGTGACTACAGCCGAATCCTGTCCAGCTCGTCCACCGCACCCAACAGTTCGTACCGCTGCAGCGCGATCGGCACGTTCCCGTTGAGCCACAGCCTGTCGTGGAAATCCTGGAGCTCGAATCCGGGCCGCCGCGCCGCCTCCCCGAGGAGCCGCAGGATCTGCGACTTGCCGACCTGGTAGGTCATCCCCTGCCCCGGGGTCTTGGCGAAGAACGACGCCTCCCACTGCGCCGTCGCCTCGTCCATCGGCACCCGTTCGGCGAGTTCGCGGGCGGCCTGGTCGATGCTGATCTCCCCCAGCGCCAGCCTGATGTCGATCGCGACCCGCAGGCTGCGCAACCGCAGGAAGGCGTGGATCGTCTCGGCACTGTTCGGGTTGTCGTCGAACAGACCGGCCCGGGCCAGCATCTCCTCGTTGTAGTAGGCGATCCCCTCGTTGGCGCCCGAGTCGTAGTAGTGCCGCCGGATCTCGTCGGGGTGCGCCGCCGACAGCGCGATCTGCTGGCTGTGGGCACCCTCGTGGATGAGACCGGTCATCGGGTCCCGGCTGATCGCGTCGTCGAAGAAGCCCAACGGCGCGTCCAGCGGCGGCTGCCAGCTCAGCGCCTCCTGCGAGGACGCCTTCTCCCAGGCGAGGTCGTCGGTGACGCCGAGCCACTGCAGCGGCTCGATCCAGGCCGGCATCGGCTTGAGCAGGTAATGCCGCAGCGACGCGGGCTGGCTGAGCAGGCCCCGCTCCTCGTAGAACCGCCGCAGCTGCGCCTCCTGCACGTGCTGGCGCTCGCACACCGCCGCCACCTCGGTCGGCAGCGGATCGCGCGGATCCGTACGCCCCGACGACAGCCGGTGGCCGCGGGACTCGATCACGCTGAACGCCTCGGCGCGCTCCAGTTCGAGCCGGCCGGTGAGCTGCAACTCCGCCGGCGTGGCCGGATTGAGCGCGATCTCGCGCAGGAACCGCTCGAACTCCCCCGGCCCGATCGGCTCCCACGGGGTCGTCGCCAGGTCATGTTCGATCCACGTCCGGTACGCCTCCAGGGCCTCGGCCGCGCCGGCGCCCGCCGCCACCAGGTCGTCCCGCAGCTCGCCTGGGACGACGCCGGCCAGCGCGCCGATCGCGTCGGTCACCGCTTCCCGTACGCCGCCGGGCCGCCCGCCGGCGCTCGTCAGGGTCTCCACGGCCAGCCCGGCGAGCTCGGTGCGGGCGTGCCCGACCAGGTTGGCGCGTCCCTCGTCGAGGATCACCGCGACGTTGCGCAACGCCCCGATCACCTCACCGGTCCGGGCCGTGTCGAACGGGCCCTCGGGCCGCAGCAGGTCGAAGACGACCCCGATGGTCTGGTCGATGTAGAACGCCGGGTCGGTCTGCCACAGGTTGTTGACGTCGAGCTCGAAGCGGGCGCGCGCGATCGCCGAGCCGACCAGCGCGTGGTCGACCACGTACGTCCGGATGTCCGGGTCGTCGGTCGCCGCCCCGGGCAGCGGCAGGTCGGCCCACCGGGTCTCGAAACCCTCCACGGCGACCCGGTAGCGGGTGACGGCCTCGGCCGACCAATCGGGTCGCCAGCCGGGGACCCGCTCCACCCGGGGGATGTCGTCATCGGTCCGCGGCTGCTCGAGGGTACGCCAGGCCCAGTAGTCCCCGGCGAGTCCGTCGAGGGCCTCGCGGGCCTCCGGAGCAAGATCGGTCATGGCTGCAGCTTCCTTCCGTGGTCGGGCTCGGGTTGGTCGGGCTCGGGTTGGTCGGGCTCGTGCGGGTCAGGGTCGTACGGGTCGGGGTCGCGCAGGCCGAGCGCCTGCCGCAGGAACCGCAGCTGCACCAACAGCAGCCCCTCGGCGACGGCCTCGTCGGTGGTCATGTGGGTGATCCCGGTCAGCGGCAGCACCCCGTGCGGGCGGCCGGCGGCGAGCAGCGCCGAGGACAGCCGAAGGGTGTTGGCGACCGCGACGTTGTCGTCGGCCATCCCGTGCACCAGCAGCAGCGGCCGTCGCAGCCCGGCGGCGGCGTCGATCAGCGAGTTCGCCCGGTAGACCGCCGGGTCCAGGCCCAGGTAGCGCTCGGTGTAGTGGGTGTCGTACAGGGTCCAGTCCGTCGGCGGCGCCCCGGCGACCGCGGCGGCAAACACCTCCGGCGCCCGCAGCACTGCCAACGCCGACAGGAACCCGCCGTAGGACCAGCCGATCATCGCGACCCGGGACAGGTCGGCCTCGGGCGCGACCTGCGGCAGGGCGCGGACCGCCTCGATCTGGTCGGCCAGGCTGACCTCGGCGAACCGGTCGCGGATCTGGCGGTCCCACGCGGGGCCGCGGCCCGGCGTCCCCCGTCCGTCGGCGACCAGCACCACGAATCCCTGGTCGGCCCACCACTGGTCCTCCCAGTACGCCCCGCGGGCCAGCATCACCCGCGCGTGCCCGGGCCCGCCGTACGGGCGTACGAGCACGGGCAGGGTGTCGGCGCCGTGGAACGGACTGTCGGGGCCGGGACGGACGACGGCGGCGCGCAGTTCGTGCTCGCCGAGCGTGGCGAACTGCACTCCCGTGACGAATCCGGGTACGCCCGACAGGTCGGTCAGCACGGTCTCGTGCCGCCCGATCGGCGGGGGCGCCTGCCAGCGGTGGACGACGACCGGTCGGTCGTCGTCCATGCTCAGCGACGTACGGGCGAGCCCGCTGCCGCCGAACGCCGCGAGGTGGACGCCCGGGCGGTCGCTGATCGGGCTCTCCCGACCGTCCCAGCCGATCCGGACGATGTCGAGGCTGCATGGGTCGCGGGAAGCGCGCACGACGACGCCGGTGTTCTCGATGTGCAGCACGCCGCGGACCTGCAGGCCCGGCGGGCTGAACGGCTCGCCGTCGATGCGCAGCCGGTACGTGTCGGTCGCCGGATCGGCGACCCCGTCGACCAGCCGGCCCCCCGGGGCGAGGGCGGGCAACCCGCCGATCAGCTCCAGCCACGCGTCGTCGTGGTGGCGGGTGAGGACGCGGGTGTCCCCGGTGGTCGGATCGGCGGACAGCACGACGTCGTCGCGTTGATCGCGCGACTGGACCAGCACGATAGGGTCGCCGTGACGCGACCAGTGCACCACCGCCAGGTACTCGTACGCCTCGTGGTCCCAGCCGATCTCCACCGGCGCCCGGGACGGCCCGGCGGGATCGAGCGCGTACAGCCGGACGTCGGCGTTGCGGGTCAGCGCCTGCGGGTAGCGCCGCGGCTCGGGCGGACGGTCGGGGTGGGCCGGATCGGCCAGGTACCAGGTTGCCACCGTCGACTCGTCGGTGCGTTGGGCGAGCAACGTACGGGAGTCGGGCGACCACCACAGCCCGTGGTAGCGGTCCATCTCCTCGGCGGCGATGAAGTCGGCCAGCCCCCAGGTGACGTCGGGACCGTCCGCCGACACGACCGTGCTCACCGCCCCCGAGGTGACCTCCACCACGTGCACCGCCGGCCCGGTCGACCAGGCGATCCGGCTGCCGTCGGGACTGATCCGCGGATCGATCACCGGGCCGATCGCCGGCAGCTCCCGGGTCCGCCCGGTGGTGATGTCGGTCAGCCACAGCCGGCCGGACAGGGCGAACGCCGCATACATCCCATCCGCGTCGACGTCATAGGCGACGATGCCGCCCGACTGCTCCCGGGACCGTTCCCGGCGGGCCCTTTCGGCGGCCGGGACGTCGTCCTCGTCCACGCCGGCCAGCAGCGTGCGGGGGTCGGCCAGGAGCCGTTCCCGCGGCCGGTCGGCGGACAGGTCACTCAGCCACAGGGCCGTCGCCGGGTCCGCCGGCCCACCCGAGCGCAGGAAGAGCGCCTGCGACCCGTCGCCCACCGGCTGGACCGCGTGCGGGCTGCCGAGCCGGAACCGCCGCGTCCGCGCCTGCAGACGGGGGAACGACAGGGTCGGGTCGAGCGGTTCGGCACGCATGGAACCCACGCTACCGCCCGGGGACGTCCCGAGGATCGAGCCGGGACGTCGGTTCCGCGCCCACGCGTCGGTGGGTGGACAATGGGGCGCATGGCATCGCTTCTCGACCGACCTGCTCCGCCCGGCCCGGGAGCCTCTCCCGCGGCACCGACGGGAGTGGCCGCGCGCCTGCGCCTGGGGGCGGCCGTGGCGGCCGGCCGGCTGGCGGCGACGGCCTCCCGGTTGGCGGGACGTGGCGCCGGGGTGTCGATCCGGGGGCGGGTGATCACCCGGCTCGACCCGCAGGCCCTGGCCAAGCTGCTGGTCGGGAAGCGGACCGCGGTCGTCTCGGGTACGAATGGCAAGACCACCACCACCCACCTGCTGACCGCCGCGATCCGGGCCGGGCTGGCCGCCGACCCCGCGCCCGGCGATCGGCCCGTGTCCGCCGCGGACCGGGTCGTCACCAACGCCGACGGCGCGAACCTCGACTACGGCCTCGCCTCGGCGCTGTCGGCCGCACCGGACGCAGACATCGCCGTGCTGGAGACCGACGAACGCGTCGTCGCCGAGGTGCTGCGGGTCGGGCATCCGGCGGTCCTGGTGCTGCTGAACTTCTCGCGCGACCAGCTCGACCGCAACCACGAGATCAAACGCTTGGCCCGCGACTGGCACGCCGCGCTGGAGGCCGCCGGCACCGACGCCCCAGTCGTGGTCGCCAACACCGACGAGCCACTGATCGTCTGGGTCGCCCGCGCCGCCCACCGCGTGGTGTGGGTCGACACCGACTCCACCTGGGCCGAGGACGCGACGCTGTGCCCGGCGTGTGGGGCGATCCTGACCCGCCACGACGCCGACCGGGCCACCGGCCATCCGGGCACCTGGGACTGCCCCGACTGCGACCTGACCGAGCCCGAGCCGCAGATCCGGGTGCTGAACGGGACGATCGTCGACCGGTCCGGGCAGACGTACGACCCCGACCTGCGGGTGCCGGGCCGGTTCAACGTCGGCAACGCCGCGTGCGCCCTGGGCGCCGCTCAGCTTTTCGGCGTCGACACCGCCACCGCACTGCAGGGGATGCGCACCGTCTCCGCGCCCGCCGGCCGGTTCGCCACCGCGCACTTCGGCACGACGACGGCCCGGCTGCTGCTCGCCAAGAACCCGGCCGGCTGGCACGAGGCGCTGCCGCTGCTGTCCACCGCCACCGTCGTACTGGCCATCGACTCGGTCGCCGCCGACGGCCGCGACGTGTCCTGGCTGTGGGACGTCCCCTACGAGCAACTGGCCGGCAAGACGGTCATCGCGACCGGTCCGCGGGCCCAGGACCTGGCGGTCCGGCTGGCGTACGCGGAAGTGCCGTGCACCGTCATCCCCGACCTCGCCGAGGCCCTTGCCGGCCACCCCGAGCCGGTCGACGTGCTGGCGACGTACACCCCGTTCCAGCGGCTGCGCAAGCTCGGAGGTCTCGCATGAGCCGACCGGTCCACATCGTCCTCGTCTACCAGTCGCTGCTGGGCATCTACGGCGACCGGGGCAACGCCATGGTGCTGGTGAAGCGGCTCGCCTGGCGCGGGTACGAGCCGCACCTGACGATCGCCGAACCGGGCACACCGATTCCCGGCGACGCCGACCTCTACCTGCTGGGCGGCGGCGAGGACGGCGCCCAGACGACGGCCGTACGGCTGTTGACCCGCGAGGGGACCCTGCACCGGGCGGCCGATCGTGGCGCGGTGGTGTTCGGGGTGTGCGCCGGCTACCAGATCCTCGGCCGGACCTTCACCGTCGGCGACCATGACGAGGTGATGCCCGGTCTCGGCCTGCTCGACGTGGAGACCCGCCGCGGGCCCGAGCGGGCCGTCGGGGAGATCCTCACCACGCTGCGCCCGCTGCCCGGCGACGTCACCCCGATCACCGGCGGGGACGCGCTGGTCACCGGCTTCGAGAATCACGGCGGCATCACCACCCCGGGATCCGGGGTGACCCCCTTGGCGGACGTCGAGATCGGCGTCGGCAACGGGGACCCGGACCGCACCGAGGGTGCCGTCGCGGGCCACGTCGTCGGAAGCTACCCG
>Ga0334887_1003679_pt1 | contig 14896 bp, 11 predicted proteins | sample GraSluR1_MG_10_FD_207217 | JGI IMG/M metagenome (GOLD analysis project Ga0334887, IMG submission 207217) | Sludge microbial communities from methane-producing bioreactor in Wageningen University, Netherlands - Granular Sludge_18_07-R1 | ecosystem: Engineered > Bioreactor > Anaerobic >...
GTAGGCGTCGCCCTCGCTTGCCACGGCCAGCACCTTGCCGCGTCGCGCCTTGATCTGCTCCACCTGGCTGACCATCTTGTCGTACACGTGGTCTTGCGGCGCTACGACCACCGTCGGCCAATCCTCGTCGATCAGCGCGATCGGACCGTGCTTCATCTCGCCTGCGGGATAGCCCTCGGCGTGGATGTAGGTGATCTCCTTGAGCTTGAGCGCACCCTCGCGGGCGATGGCGTAGTGCATGCCGCGCCCCAGGTAGAGGAAGTTGCGGCTGGCGTGGAAGATTTCAGCTAGGCGAGCATAGCGCCCGCTGCGCCGCGCCTCGTCCAGCAACGCGCCCGCCTGGCCCGGCAGCGCCAACAGCGCCTGGATCAGTTCGCCGCGCTGCTCGGCATCCAGCCGCCCCGTCTCTTGGCCGATGTAGATCGCCAGCAGCAACAGGTCGACCAGGGCAGCGGTGAAAGCCTTGGTGCTGGCTACGCCGATCTCCGGCCCCGCCTGCATGGGGATGACGCCGTCGCACAGCCGCGTGATCTGGCTGCCCTCCACGTTGACGATGGCGGCAGTGGCTGCGCCGCGCTCCTTCGCCAGTTCCGCCGCGGCAAGCGTATCCGCCGTCTCCCCGCTCTGCGTGATGGCGACAGCCAGATCGTCGCTGCGCACGAGCGGCTGGCGATAGCGAAACTCGCTGGCGTAGTCGACCTCGACCGGCACGCCTGCCAGCCGCTCCAGGTAGTGCTTGCCGATCAGCCCGGCGTAGTAGCTCGTGCCGCACGCCAGGATGGTCACCCGACGCAGCGCGGCCAGCTTTCCGGCGTCGAGGTTGAGCGCGGCCAGTTCGACGCGGCGGTTTTCCACGTCCAGATGGCCGCGCAGCGCGGCGGTCAGGCTGGCGGCCTGTTCGTAGATTTCCTTCTCCATGTAGAAGGCGTAGCCGCCCTTGTCCGCTTCCGCCGCAGTCCAGGCCACGGAGACGGGCCACCGTACAACAGCATCGCCGGAAAGCGTGCTGTAGCGGATGCGCCCCGGCTCGACGACCGCCATCTGCCCGCTCTCCAGATGTACGATCTCGTCCGTGTGCGACAGGATGGCGGGCATATCGCTCGCCAAGAACGCCTCGCCGGCGCGCTCGCCCGCAGCCACGCCGCCGGCATGGCCGAGACGCGCGGCGATCAGGCGGCGCGGCTGGTCCTTGCTCATGGCGACGATGGCGTTCGGGCCGTGCAGCCGGGCCAGCGCGCAGCGCATTGCCCATTCCATGTCACCGCCGCAGCCGTTGTGATAGAAGCGGTGGATCAGGTGGGCGATCACCTCCGTGTCGGTGTCGCTGAGGAATACGTAGCCTTCGGCGCGCAGTTCGGCGCGCAGGTTGTGGAAGTTTTCGACGATGCCGTTTTGTACGACCAAGATGGCCCCATCCGGGCTGCTGTGGGGGTGGGCATTGCGCTCGACGGGCGGGCCGTGTGTGGCCCAGCGCGTGTGCCCGATGCCGGCGTCGCCTTGTGGATGCGCGGCCTCCACACGCTGCGCCAGGTTGCGCAATTTGCCCGCCGCCCGCTGTACCGCCACCGCGCCCGTCCGATCCATCACCGCCAGGCCCGCGGAGTCGTATCCGCGGTATTCCAGCCGCCGCAGCCCGTCCAGCAGGATCGGCGCCGCGTCCCGCTCGCCGATATAGCCGACGATTCCGCACATGAGAAGCCCTCCCTTGTATTTGGCAGGGACGGGAAAGGAGGCCAACCGGCGCAGCGGCTTGGGCGCTGCACGTCACAGCGCTCCACGCCGGCACGCCTGGCCGGTCTGACCCGTCGCAATCTGTTGAGATAGACGCCTGCCACTGCCGGTGCGCTTGTGCCGGCGGTTACCCGCCGGTTTTACGCACCGGCTTATCCGTAGGAGGTGGGAAAAGATTGACCGGCCCTGGGAGGGCTCGGTTTGGGCCGGTGGTGCGGCCCAAGGGGCATCCGCTGATCTCTCGATTTTCCCTGACGGCGATAGTTTTGCCGCCGCAGGTTAGCCCGGCTTCGCGACCGGGAACCCCTTCCTCGTCACCCGTCGCAACGGCGGCAAATTCTTGCCAGGCGGCGACGGGCCATGCGCTCTCTTTCCCGTGTGATCTGTTCTCCGCTACGCGCCTCCTTTGTGATGCCCAACCGGACGACTCGTTCCGTTCGCAAGTATAGTCCATTCCGCACCTCAATTCAATCCTGAGTTTTTTGGGATTCGCCCGCCGCGAATTGACGCAAGCCAAGCCGCGGCGTATCCTGGTAGTATCATCCGCTACCCTCCTAGAAGGACTCCGCCCATGAACAGCAAAGAACGCGTGCTCGCCGCCTTCAACCATGAAATCCCCGACCGGGCGCCGATGTGGTATGGCGCGGCCCCGGAAGTGACCCAAACGTTGATGCGCATGCTCGGTGCAGAGAGCGAAGAAGCCCTGATGCAGCGGCTGCATATCGACTTCCGCCGCGTGCGCGAGCGCTACGCCGGTCCGGAACTGCGGGTGCACGCCGACGGCTCGCGCCAGTCGTTTTGGGGCGTCGACCGCATCGGCGACTACTACGGGCAGCCCTATACGCACCCGTTAGCCGGCGTGGAGACGGTCGAGCAGGTGGAGGCCTATACCTGGCCTTCGCCCGACTGGTTCGACTTTTCCCACTTGCGCGCCGAGTGCGAGGCATGGCCTGAATACGCCCTGATCGGCGGGCCGTGGGCGGTGGTCTTCACCGACGCAACCGAACTGGTGGGCATGAGCGAGTTCTTCATCAAGATGATCACCCACCCGGACGTGATGAAAGCCGTGATCCGCAAGGTGAGCGACTTCTACTACGAGATGGCCGTGCGCTTCTTCGAGGCTTGCGGCGACCTGCTCGACATCTTCTTCTTCGGCGATGACCTAGGCACGCAGCGCAGCCTCTTCATCTCGCCCGAAATGTGGGACGAGTTCCTGCGCCCCGACTTTGTGCGCTTTGTCGAGTTGGGGCGACAGGCCGGCCTCAAGACGATGTTCCATTCCTGCGGCGCGGTGTCCGGGCTGATGGGTCGCTGGACCGACCTGGGCCTCGACGCGCTTAACCCCATCCAGCGCCAGGCGCGGGGCATGGACTTGGCGGAACTCAAGCGGCTCTACGGCGACCGGCTGACCTTCCACGGGGCCATCGACCACCAACAAGCCCTCTCCTTCGGCACAGTAGACGACGTGATCCGCGAGGTGCACACGGTGATCGACGTGCTGGCCCCGGGCGGCGGCTACTGCCTGGCCGCCAGCCATGACCTGCTGCTGGCCGAGATGCCGCCCGAAAACATCATCGCTATGTACGACGAGGGCTTCGCCTACGGGCGGTATCACGCGTAGGGGTGTAAAGGATTGCCGGAGGCGCGCGCTTGGCAGCGCTGTTGACACCCTGTCTGCGCCGGGTATAATAACCGGGCGATCATGCAAAAAAACCGTCAGATGAGCGCCGCTCAAGCGAATGGAAACGGTCCGGAAACACGCCGCCGGCTCATAATGTACGGACGTTGGCTGTTGATTCCGGTCGCGGCGCTGGTCATCGGGGCGGGCTGGCGTTTGGCGCCCGATGTACTGCGGCTGCTGCAAGACCCGGAACTGCTGGAGGAGGCGATTGAGCGCATCGGCTGGCTTGGCCCGCTGGCATTGGTCGGGCTGAATGCGCTGCAGATCGTCGTAGCGCCCATTCCGGGTTACGTAGTCCCGATTGCCGCCGGGTTTCTGTATGGACCGGTGATGGGTTCGTTGTGGGGTTCGCTTGGTCTGCTGCTCGGCGCGACCATCGCCTTTTGGCTGGCGCGGCGTTATGGCCGCCCTGTGGCGGAAAAACTGGCGGGTAAGGCGCGCCTGGACAGGTGGGAAACCGTCACCCACAGCACCAGCACGCCCGTTTGGTTCATTCTTCTGCTCGGCCCGACAGGGGATATTCCCTACTTCTTGGCCGGCCTATCTCGTGTAGGCTTTCTCAAGATTATCGTGATCACCGCGATCCTGCGCATTCCCAGCATTATCGTGGCGGCCTCGGCGGGTGCAGGCGTGATGTTGTTTTCGGTGTGGCAATTGGTTGCCATTGTAGCCGGTCTTGCGGGGATTGTGGTTGTATTTTTGCGCTACCAGCGGCCGATTATGCTTTGGTTCGAGGGCCGCGTGCGACGGGAATTGAAAGAGGAATTGGGTCAGGACACGCGATGACAGAAGCGCAACCATCTCTGGCGGAACAGATCGATAGCGACCTCAAACAGGCGATGCGCGAGCGGGACGACGTTGCCAAGCTCACGTTGCGCAGCGTCAAGACTGCGCTCACCGAAGCGGCCAAGTCCGGCCAACAGCACGCACTGAGCGAGGAAGAAGTACTGGCCGTCATCCGGCGCGAGGCCAAGCAGCGGCGCGAGACGGCGCAGGAGTATGAGCGCTTGGGCGCTCAGGCGCAGGCTGCCGACGAACTCGCCGAGTTGGCCGTACTCGAGCGTTATCTGCCGCGACAGTTGACTGCGGTGGAGATCGAGGAGATCGTCCGCAGCGTCATCGCAGAAACCGGCGCCTCTACGCCGCGTGACATGGGGCGCGTGATGTCTGCGGCCATGGAGCGGGTCAAAGGCGCCGCCGATGGCAAGGTCGTCAATCAGATTGCGCGCCGTCATTTAGGCGCCTGATCGAACTGTCGCCCCTGCCGAAGAAGGATACATGATTCCGCACGCCAACGGTCAGATTTTGAAGCAGGCCTGGGTTAACAAGGCCGTCATTGGCGCGCTTGCCGGCGGTATCGGCGTTCTCATCGTCGGGCTGCTCTCTTGGCAGTTGCCGTATGGCAGCCAGTTTCAGCTCGAGGAGGGCGAGGTGGCTCCCCACGATGTCGTCGCCCCTCGCCAGATCGCCTACGAAAGCCAGGTGTTGACCGAACGCGCCCGCGAACGGGCTGCGCAGAACGTGGTCGATCAATATGACAACCCCGATGCACGCGTGCGCCGCCAGCAGGTGGACCGGGCGCGCGAGGTGTTGGAGTTCATGCAGATCGTCCGCAATGATGAATTCGCCACATCCGAACTCAAAACCGACTATTTGTTGGCGATCACGGACCTGGCGCTGACGCCCGAACTGGTGCTGCAGATACTCACCCTCTCCGCCGACGAGTGGAACGCGGTGGTCGAGGAAGTTCCTGTCGCCTTGGACCGGGCAATGCGCGAGGAGATTCGCGAGAACACGCTCAGCCTGGTGCGTCGTCGCGTCCCGGCGATGATCAGCGCCTCGCTCGACGAAGAGGCGGCTGTGGTCGTCGCCGAATTGGTGAGGGGCATGATGCGCCCCAACAGCTTGTTCAACCAGACGCGCACCGAGGAACTGCGCGAGAAGGCGCGCAGCGACGTTCCCATCCAGATGGTCACGCTGGAGCGCAATGAGGTGATCGTGCGCGCCGGCGACATCGCCACCGCCGATCATGTGGAGGCGCTGACACAGATCGGCCTGATTCAGGCCGACTGGAGTTGGTGGGTTTTGGCACGCGCTGCGCTGTTCACCCTGGCGCTGCTGGCCGCGGTCGGCGGCGCTCTGCAGCGTATGCGGCCCGAGATCACAAGCAGCGTGCGAGAGTTCGGCTTGTTGACGGTGATGGTCGTCATCTGGCTGATGGCGGCTAAGTTTATGCTGGTTCCGCACGATTGGCTGCCCTACCTCTACCCGCTGGCCGCGCTGGGCATGTTGGCGGCCGTCTTGCTGGATTTCCGCGTGTCGTTGATCGTCACGGTCGGGATTGGCCTGGTCGCCTATTACCTCAACCGGAACAACCTGCCGCTGCTCCCCTATCTGGCCGTAGGCAGCGTGCTTGGCGCGCTGATATTGGGGCGCGCGGAGCGGTTGATGGCCTTTTTGTGGGCGGGCGTCGCCGTGGCCGCCAGCAACCTGATCGTCATCGCTGCGTTTCGCGCGCCTTTCGCCGACATGGCGCCCGACAGGCTGCTCCAGTTGCATCTGATTGCGCTGCTCAACGGCGGGCTTTCCGCCAGCATCGCCATGATCGGCTACCTGATCCTGGGCAACGTCTTCGGCATTACCACCAGCTTGCACCTGACTGAACTTAGCCGGCCTACCCACCCGCTATTGCGCCACCTCTTGCTGAAGGCATCCGGCACATATCACCATACCATCGTCGTCAGCAATATGGCCGAACGCGCCGCCGCCGCCATCGGCGCGGACGCCTTTTTGGCGCGCGTCGGCGCCTACTATCACGACATCGGCAAGACGGTGCGCCCCTATTTCTTCACGGAAAACATCACGGACGGCAGCTCGCCGCACGACAAGCTGGACCCCTTGACCAGCGCGCAGATCATCATCAGCCATGTGACCGACGGCCTGGACCTGGCCCGCAAATACCGCCTGCCGGCGCGTATCCAGGACCTGATCAGCGAGCATCACGGACGTTCTCTGGTCAAATACTTCTACATCCAGGCCCAGCAGCAGGCCGGCCCCGGAGAGACAGTCAACGAAGAGGATTTCCGCTATCCCGGCCCAAGCCCGCGCAGCAAGGAGACGGCTATCCTGCTGCTGGCCGATACCTGCGAGGCGGCCATCCGCGCCATGCGGCCGGCGACGCGCGAGGAGTTGGAAGCGCTCGTCAACCGCCTCATCGACGAGCGGGTGGCGGAAGGGGAATTGAACGACTGCAACCTCACCTTCCGCGAGTTGCAGACGATTAAGGAGGTGTTCCTGCACATCTTGCAGGGCGTCCATCACCCGCGCATCCAGTATCCGGAGCCTGCGGCCCGGTCGCAACAGGCCGCGGCACAACCGATGGCGCGGAATGGTGAAGCCGAGAAGCCGGGTTCCGGTGAATCCGCCGGCAAAGAACAGCGCGTGCCCATCCCCGGCAGCATGGAAGAGCCTGCCGGCATATAAGCGGGCCGGCGCTTTGTGTTGTCGATACCCTTATCTGTAGCCATGAGTGTTGCGGATTCCGGCCAACCATACGATATCGAAGTTCAGGCGGACGAAGCCTATGCCGCCGCGGTCGACGCCGGCGATCTGATGCGGGCGGCGGCGCAGACGCTGCGTTTGGCCGGGCGTCTTTCCGGCGGGCTGACCATCGTCATCACCGGCGACGAGGAAGTGCGCGACTTGAACCGGACCTACCGCCAGATCGACGCGCCCACCGACGTGCTCAGTTTTTCGGAGCAGGAAAGCGCGGGCGAGGACGGTCCGGCGTTGGCGCTGCCGCCCGAATTGGCCGAGGAGATGGGCGCGTACCTGGGCGATATCGTCATCGCCTACCCCTACACAGAACGCCAGGCGGCGGCTTTCGCCAACCCGCTGCGCTCGGAACTCCGCCTGCTCGTGATCCACGGCACGCTGCATCTGCTCGGCTATGATCACGATACGCCGGAGGCGGAAGCGCGCATGTGGGCGGCGCAAGATGCGGCGTTGGCCAGTCTGGGCGAGCCGCGCCAATCCCCGCGCACCTATGACGCCTGAGCCGCACGATGAGGCCGGCCCACGGCCGGCCCGCCCCGCCGGTTATCTGGCCGGCCGTTGGTTCAGCCTGAAAGCGGCCGCGGCGGGCTTGCGCTACACTTTCCGCACCCAACCCAACGCCCGCATCGAGTTGGTTGCGCTGGCGTTAGTCGGCGCGCTGGGTTGGTGGCTGGGGATCACACGCGTGGAGTGGGCCGTTATCGGACTGATCAGCGCGGTCATTCTGGCGCTGGAAGCCGTCAATACAGCGCTGGAAGCCCTCGTCGACTTGATTTCGCCCCAATATCATTTTCAGGCGAAGCGCGCCAAAGACGCTGCCGCCGGGGCGATGCTCTTGGCCGTATTTGGCAGTTTGTGGGTGGCGCTGTTTTTGCTTGGTCCCCGTCTTTGGGAGCGGCTCTTTTGACGCGGGCTAGACAGGCGTGCAGACACGGAAACTCAGATAAAAAAGGGAGGCGGCGCAAGCCGCCTCCCTTGATCTGCATGGTTTTCCTGCACCGGAACCGTCCGGCTCAAGACATTATGGCAGATCGATCTTGAGGCTGACGTTGGAAGCCATCACCGCAGGCAGCAACATCTCTATCTGCTGGATCAGCCCATCGGGGACGATACCCTCGAGCAAGCCGGACTGCATGGCCAGGTCGAGCACATTGTTGATGCGACCTTCTTTCCACGAAATGTAAGGGAGTTGCTTGCCGTTGATCGAGATGAAGAAGCCATTGGCATTGGTATCGAGCGAGATCTCATCGACTCCGCTCATGCCCTGCAGGGCAGCCCCGAACTGATCGAGGGCTCCGCCCAAGGCAGGGGCCAGCCCCGCCCACACATCCTGACTGATGCCGCCAACTTCCCAGCTGCCGTCAGGCGCGTAGGCTACGACCAATTGGAAGGTGGGCGGCATTTGGACGGCGTCGAGAAATTCTCTCTGGGCGGCCATCGCCCGCTGGGCTGCTGAGTCATCCGGGTCGACATAGGGCAATACGGCTTCGCCTTCCGCCACCGGCATGCGCAGGATGACGCCCAGCCCCACATTGGTGATCAGGGGCAGCAGCTTGTCCAACAGCGCAATCGGCGCGCCGCCGAGGTCGCCCAGCACCTCTGATGTGGTCACCAGGGTTTGTCCATCCCAGGCCAGGGTTGGGATCGGCTTGCCGTTGACCAGGATCAGCAGGCCTTCATCCGTGTTGTCGATCTGGATGTGCTGGATGTTGACGGCGGCCATTTGTTGTACCAAGTCGGGCGGAATGCTCAGGGTCGAGAGGTCCTGGCCCGCCATCGCACCCAACTCGGCGAACGACATGCCGCCGACAGATAGGGAGCCGTCATTCTGTACGTCGATCACCAGCGCCGGCAGATCGACCACGACTTCTGCTTCACCAGCCCTCGACGCCGCGGCTCCGCCGGTTGCTCGCGGGGCGCAGGCTGTCAACGCCAGAAGCCCCACCAGCAATACGGACAAGAGAACAGTCAATCGACCACGTTGCATAAGCATGTCTCCTCTTCTTCGCATATTTGGTTTTTCCTCCGTTGCTCTTCCACCCGTTGCGCAAGAAAGACAATTAGGTGAGGGTGTGAGGGGTATAAGCGCTCGCAGCCAATGCGACGCCACATCGGTATTGTAGCATAAATCCCAGAGGCGTACAATCGTCTTTCGCTTTGCGTTTTCCCGCCGAAATCTGTGCCGTTCGGCCAAGGCTGCGCCGGATTGCACGGCGATCGTCTGTCGAAAGTAGGGCAATGAACCTTGACGAAACCCGCCCCTGACGCTAAGATTAGGCTTACGTTGCTTGCCTATGAGCTGCGCCCGCACGATACATTGCGAGCTTCGGCGGGGGGGGCGCGACCGCGCAGTCGCGTATGCGGCGGAGGGGATGCTGCGAAGGTCGTGTGTGGCGCGGCAGGCGTATGTATCTTTCACCCTTGTAGGGAAACTCGTCTGAGGAAGGAGTGTCATGAGCGTTCACCAAGAGTCCCTGGACATGGCAAAGCCAATGGAGCGCGCCCAAGATCCGCCCGAGTTGGAATACAACACATACCGGCATGATTCGTTGTCCATGTTTGGGGCGGCCATTGGCGGGGCGGTGTTGGGTATGCTGCTCACGCTGCTCATTCTGGCTATCATCAACGGCGGTACGCTGAGCTTTTCCGGAGGGGAAAGGCTGGCGTTGATGGAGGCCAGCATGGCGCGCATTGACGAAAACGTGGGCGCAGTGGCGCACAATGTCGAGGTGGTGGCCCAGCAGGCCAAAGACTTGCAGGCCCAATTGCTGGGCGTGGAGTCGTCGTTGCATCAGGCGATTGACACCAACAGCGCCGATGTGGCTGTTTTGCAGAATTCGGTCAGCGCTCTGGAAGGGGCCAACAGTCAATTCGTGGCCTTCTTGGTGGCGTTGAATGAGGCGTTGGATAACGTATCCGAGCTGACGGCTGCAGCGTCGGCGTCCGGCGAGTAGACGCCAAGCGATCTGTCGTTTGTGCAGTCCCTGAGTAAAATCAAAAAGGGGGGCAGGCTCCATAGCGGAGTCTGCCTCCCTTTTTTGATTTCGCATTCATAAAGGGCCGGCCGGCATAGCGGTTTGGTCGCTAAGTATCTGTCAACCTGAAGCGAGCGTTAACGAACTGAAAAATCTCGTCGTACCAGAGGTCGGGATGCTTCGCTTGGAACCCTCTGGATGCAGCATGACAGTGCGCGTATTGGGCGATCAACCTTAGGGCGCGTCCGGCCCTGCTTCTTCCGCCTGCTCCGTCTCCTCTTCCATCTCCTCCGCTTCCCAATCGTCGTCGTCGGCTTCTTCGGCTTCTAGATCGGCGCGTGCGGCGTAGAAGATCAGCAGCACAGAGCCATATCGGCGGCGGTCGTACTCCTGCAGGTAGGCAAGCTCGACCGGCGCGTCTTCACGCGGGTGGATTTGTGCGATCACGGTGGCGAAGGGGGCAAGCAGGCGCGGGGAGTTGTCGACCAATTGCAGCGCTTTGCGCCACAGATCTTGATATTGCGGCGGCGCGATATAAACGAGGTCAAACGGCTCGCCGCGATATTCGTGCAGGAAGGCGAAGCTGTCCGCCTGTTCGACGCGCGCCAGGTCGCGCAGGCGGCAATGGCGCAGGTTGGCGTCGATGGTGGCGACGGCGCGGCGGTTGCGGTCGAGGAATAGGGCGAAGGCGCCGCCGCGGCTGAGGGCTTCGATGCCGACCGCGCCGGTGCCGGCGAATAGGTCGAGCACGCGCGCGCCGATCACCCAGTCGCCCAGAATGCTGAAGAGCGCTTCCTTGGCCCGGTCGGTGATGGGGCGAGTCGAGTCGCCTGGCACCATCTGGAGTTTGTGGCCTTTGGCCTTTCCTGTGATTACGCGCATCGTCGCCTCCGCAAAAGGTCGCTCACTGCACGACCACATCCCACGTATGGTTATCGAGGATGCGGAAGTAGCGGATGGTAGCGTCCTCGAAGCAGGCGAGGAGTCGGCCTCCGGCGAAGCGCTGTAGGACGGAGTGCTGGCACAGCCGCTCCTCTTTGGGCACAGTCCCCATGATTTCCTGCAACTGCGGGTCGCTGCACCAGAGCTTGCCGAAGCCGCGGCGGGGCAGCGGCGGAGAATCGGGTTCTCCGCCCAGCGGGTTGCAGGGGTAGGTCGGCTCAGATTCCTCCCAAGTGTCCGCGTAGCTCTGCCAACGGCCATCGGGGAAGAGGATGTAAATCAGATCCTCGTGGCTGAACCAGAGCATGAAGCGGTCGAACTCTGGGCCTTCGCCGAATTCGTTGATAGCAATCGGGTCGAGGAGCGCCGCCTCGGTCGGGCAGCCCAGCAGGTCCTCGAGGTTCGGATAGCCGGCCAGGTCGATGTGCGACTCGATTTCGCAGCCGATGCCCGGCTCGACTTCGAGCGGGACGAAGACTGCGGTAGAACCGTTGGCGGCTACCGTGACGGTGACAGCCGCGGTTGGCTGCACAGCGTCCGGCTCAGACGCGGGCTGCGCCTCGGTAGCGCCGGGGACGGGCAGCGGCGACTCCGCCGGCTGCGTGACGGCTGCGACCTCTGCGGCAGGAGAAGGCGTAGGCGTGGGCGGCTCTTCTTTGTCGGCGCCGCAAGCCGCTATTGCCGGCAGCATCCCGAACAGCAAGACGCACGCCAGTAAGCGCTGCGCCCAGCGCCAAGGGAGACAGGCGAACCTGAGCCGCAGGATCGATTGTTCGTTCATTTCGTGCCATTCCATTCGTGTCCGGAGCCGATTCATGGGCCGGCCTCCGGTTCCCAAGACACTACAACGGGTCCTAATTCGATGGCGTAGTCGCGCGGGCCGGCGCTGACCGGGAGTCGTTGGCCGCTGATCGGATCGTAGAGGCCGACGGCTATGGTATAGCTGCCGATCGGCAGGTCCGGCGGCAACCACAGGCCATAGCGGTCGATGATTTCTTCGCCCGCCTGCCATGTGCTGGTAGGACGCATCCACTGCACCGGCTGGCCATCGCGTTGGGCGAGTTTCTCGTTGTTTGCATTGAGCAGGTGGACAAACACATGATAGTTGTAGTCGACCGGGTGCAGGCTTTCCCAGCGCAGGGCCAAGAGCAGTTCGTCTCCGGGCCGGGTATGCGGCGTCAGTGCATACCCTTCCAGCTTGATCCAGCCATTGGCCTCGGTAATCCCTTCGTCTACGCGCGCCGGGTCTCCGAAGACGGTGCCCAGCCCGGTTTCGACCAGGGAGTGGGCGCTATCGACCGCATAGAGGGAGAGCCGTTCCCCATCCGGCTCGGACATGCGTGTATCGAGCAGCAGAAAATCCTCGCCGCGCAGGGCGCGCTCCCACGCCGATTCCTCCGGCAAGGCGCTGCCCGGTAAAACCCATAGCCGCACGGCGTTGCCGCGCAGGCGCGTCATCCATCCATCGTCCGCGTCGTCCAGTTCGCTCCGCGGGGCGAAGCCGTAGACGGGCAGCCGGCCGTGGTAGACGTTGGCAAACTCCTGCGCGCGGGCAGGCGTGAGGTTGATGATCGCATCGCTGCGGCGTTCTTGCTGTTCGATGCGTCGCGCCGCCTGGCGCACTTCGCTGCTGGTGAGCGTGGTCAAGTAGAAACTGAGCAGAACCAGCGTGACGACGGCAAGGGTGACGCCGTACAGCCCCTCTCGCGAACGCACGATGTAGCCCACCGGCTCACTCTGAGTTGTGCGGCGATAGAGCGCAATCATAAATAGGCCGAGCGTGAGCAGCAGAAGCAGCGGCGCCCACCAGCCGTTATCCGCCCAGCGCAAGGCGCGATACCAGGCCAGATGGATGTTATCCGCCGTAAGGAACTGCCATTGCAGAACCAGCGGCGAGTAGCCGATGCGGACGAAGGTTTCGGGCGCAAAGAGCGGCTGTACGTTGGCGTCGAGCCAATCTTGGACAAGCCCGAAGGGAACCAGCATGCCTAGCCACTGCACGCCGGCCGAGACCAGCAGCAGCAGCATAATGGCCAGCCGCCCCGCGATTCCGGCCTTGCCGCGCACCAGCCAAGCGTCTAGGGCAGGGCCGGCGAGCATCGCGAGGAACGGGACGATCGGCACAAGAAAGCGCGGGCCCCAACTATAGCCGCCATGCCACATGTACCACTTGCCGTAGACCAGCACATAGATCGCGCTCAGGGCGAGCGAGAAGATGAAGACCAGTCGCTCGCGCCGCCAGAACCAGACCGCGCCGAAGACGGCGAGCAGCAAAGCCGGGCTGTACCAGATCAGGCCGCGCGCAGGCCCTGCCAACAGGCCGCTGATGCCGAACAGCCACACGGCGTTGAAGCGCTCGGTCTCCACGTAGCCGCTGTCCCACATGCTGCCGTAGCGCGCCCAGTTCCACCACAGGGAAACGAGGCCGGCCACGACAACAGGGACGAGGAAGCTGACAAAAGGACGCCAATGGCGGCGCAGCATCAGCCGCAGCACGATGGCGAGCGATAAGCGGCGGCGGCCTGCCAGCCCCACGCCATAGGCGACGGCGACGGCTAGGGCCACGATGTAGAGCGGCAAGGTGATCAGGTTGACGACGCGGGTCAGGTAGGCAATGCCCCAGGCGATGCCGCCGGCGAGCAGGTAGCGCTTGCGCCGCGTCTGCGAATAGCTGAGCAGGCCATAGAAGGCGCCGAACAGCCCCAGGGCGCAGACGGGGTCGCTGAACATCGTCTGCGAATAAGGCCAGGCCAGGGTGGCAAGGCCAAAGGTGAGCGCGGTGATGAGCGCAGTGCGCCGCGACCACTCTAGGCGCAAGCCGGCGCGATAGAGCAGCGCGCCTGTGAGCGCGGTCAGGATCGGGTTGACGAGCAGCGCGGCGTGCGCTAGACCGATGGCCGGCCAAAGACGGGCCAGCCAAACCAGCGGCAGCGCCAACAACGCCATGCCCAGCCCCTTGCGGCTGTAGAGGTCGCCGTCGGGGCCTAGATTGCCCTGTTGGCTGCCCATCCACAGCAGTTGGTTGCTGTCGATGGCCCCGCGCCGCGCCATGCTTTCGGCGGTGGCGAAGACCGCCAACCCGTCGCTGCTTTGGATGATGCCCGTGTAGGCGATCAAATAAAAGACCAGCAGCAGGCAAAAAACCAGGAAGGCGATGCTGCGGTCTCTGGGTTCAAAATCGCGTCGGGAAGGCTGTGTGTACACGGGTGATGTCTGAGTCCGGTGTCCTCAGGAATTGAGCCAAATGGGTATCGATTAGTCGCCCTCCACTTGGAGAGGGAACGACAGATGGTCGTTTGTTGTTCCGTCCGGCAGCAACATGGGCGAGCGCCTTCCCTCCGTGTCGTACAGGCCGACCAACAGCCGGTACGCGCCGGGCTGGGCTGCGGCGGGAATCTCCAGCCGGTACGGGTCACGGATCAGGGCGCCGGGCTGCCAGGTCGTCGTGGGGGCCAAGCCCTCGACCGGCACGTTGTCCTGTTGGGCCACAAGGCTGCCCGCGCCGTCGATCGCCTGGGTGAAGACGGTATAGTCGTCCTGCACCGGCGCATCGCTCTGCCAGTATAGCACCACGTAGAGCGGCGCGCCCACTTTGGCAGGCGTCGACGCGAGATGCAGCAGGCGAATCGGCCCGCCGTCCACCTGCGCCTGGGCCACAGGCGACGCATCCGCCAGGCGCAGGCCGCGATAGAGGGTGCAGGCGCCGAATGTCCGTTCCTCGATCAGGCGCACGTCCGGCCGGGCAAAGAACCGCGTGCGTGCGGCCAGGGGGCTGGTCCCCGAAGGCGGCGCATCGCTGCGCTCGATCCACCAGAATTCCCCGGCGGGCAGGTCTTGCAGCCGCTCCAGCACGATCTCCTCCGGTGGGCGGTCCTGCGCGTTGTAGCCGTCCAGCACGCGGATGTCGTAGTCGCCGCGCAGCCAGGGATAGAAGTCGCGCCATACCTCGCTCTGCTGTGTGAGGATGGCGTCGCCGGGCAGGGGGGCTTGCTCGCGCAGGTAGGCGACGGCC
>Ga0334887_1003690_pt1 | contig 14867 bp, 3 predicted proteins | sample GraSluR1_MG_10_FD_207217 | JGI IMG/M metagenome (GOLD analysis project Ga0334887, IMG submission 207217) | Sludge microbial communities from methane-producing bioreactor in Wageningen University, Netherlands - Granular Sludge_18_07-R1 | ecosystem: Engineered > Bioreactor > Anaerobic >...
GTAGACGTTGACGCCGTATGTCTTCTGATGCTGAAGTTCATAGAGACTGAACTCGTTGATGAACTGCCAGTGGCGTCGGAGCCGACGGTAGGTTTCACGCCTGAGAAGCACCGCCTTCTCGTCGGTGAAGTGGGACTCCGGGTGGACAAGTGAGACGATCCCTGCGGGTGGCATGTGCGACCATGTCTGTTCCATGAAGCACCGGTAGAGGTCCGGTTGCAGGCCGCTGAGGATGGGGTAGTTCTCCGTCGACCCAACATATTCGGCCGTCGCGACGGTCGCTGAGGTGGCGTCCAGAACGAGGTTGCGCATGCCCGGTAGTGCGAGGGTTTCGGCACGCTTCGCCCGCCGCTCGGCCTCGCTGGGCTTGTGGGCCAATTGCCACCACGGGTCTCCCTCGGCCAGCAGCGCATCGACATCGGTGCGGGGTCGCACCCACGGCGGGTTACCCACCTGCAGGTCGAACCCGCCGTGGGCAAAGACCGTGGCGAAGTCGAGCTGCCAGTGGAAGAAGCCGCGTTCGGCGGCGACCCGCTCACACACCCGCAGCCATGGGTGGCGCCCGAGCACGTCCTCGATCGGCAGCGCGCCGGCGCCCTTGATCTCCAGGTCCTCCTGGTCGGCCAGCGCCTGCCAGACCCCGGCCGGGCTGAGCGTCACCTTGCCGTAGGCCGCCGCCTTGCGGGCCTTCGTGTCGGTGCCGAGGATGTCGCGCAGAGCCCCGATCCACTCCTCCAAGCTCGGCGGCTCGACCCATCCACCGTGCAGCGGCCAGAACCACAGCGCGCACCAGGCGTCCATGATCCGGTGCAGCCGGCGGTAGGCGCCGTTCTCGTCAGCCAGGGACTCCTCGATCTGCTCGCGCGTGACACTCTGCCCATCGAGTTCGTCGTCCAGCCCCCACAGCGTGATCCTGCGGCGGGACTGCTCCTCGGCGACGGACAGTCGGCGGTAGGCGAGCATCCACAACGCCTCGGCGTGCCGGGACAGCTCGACCAGCTCGCTCAGTTGTCGGGAGGTGGGTTTGCGGATGATCGCCTTCCGCCACGCTTTGAGGGTCTTGAGCCGTTCAGGGGCGAGCTCCTTCGCCTCCTTGGTCTCGGCGGTGGAACCCCAGCCCTTGGCCGGCAGCAGGAAGTGGTGGATCCGCCCGCCGGGGTCGATGTCGACCGTGTCGTCGGCCAGCTTGTCGGCGAAGCGGGTCAGCGGCGCCTCGCGCGGGGCGCCGAACCAGTCCTTCGCGTTGACCTGGGCGCGGGTGTAGAAGTCGTGCCGGGCGCCGATCAGGGAGTCGCCGCGGCGCAGGTGCAGCCCGAACCATGGCGCGGTCAGGTCCTTGGCCATGGTGTCGAGCCACAGGGTGATCTCGGCGAACTCGACCGCCTGGGCGTTGAGGTCGACCCCGTAGACCTGGCGCAGCGCGATCGCCGCCTTGACCTTTTGCAGCTCGGCCGGGTAGGTGTCCGGGTCGATCGTGGTGCCGAGTTCGGCCTGGCGGCGGGTCAGGTAGGTCTCGGCGAGCTGGCGGACCGCCTCGACGGCGAACGCCCCCGACCCCAACGCCGGCTCACACACGGTCAGGTCGAGGATCGCCCGGGCCGGCGTACGCTGCCCGTCCTGGTCGAGCAGCTCCTCCAGGGCCTGGGAGACGACAAACCGGGTGATGACCTCCGGCGAGTAGTAGGAGGCGGAGAGCTGGCGATCCCGCCCCGACAGCCGGTAGACGAAGGTGCCGCGGGTGTGGATCACCGGCTTGGTCTCCCCGGTGAGCGGGTCGGGGGCGGTGACGAAGTCCGACGCGGCGATGGTCTGGGCGCGATCGACCGGTACCACCCAGGAACCCTTCTCCGGATCGCCGTGGCGGGCCACCTCGTACAGGTCGGTCTCGGCGAAGAACCCGGTGTAGGACATCAGCCCCTCATAGACGGCCCCGAGCTGGTTGATGCCCAGGTCGACGTAGGAGATGAAGCCGCGGTCGCGGCCGCGCTGCTCCTTGCTGAGCAGCAGGTGGCGCAGCACGAGCTGGAGCTGCTCGTTGCCGAGCTTGACCGCCGAGATCAGGGCGATCGCCTCGGGCCGGAAGAGGTCGGCGCGCAGCGGGTGGAAGGCCAAGGTGGACGCGTCGGAGTCGCCGGCGGCCGGGGTGTGTCCCTGGTCGACGAGCCTGAAGAGGATTGCCAGGGAGTCGTACAGATGGGTGCCGGACCTGGCGTGCGGGGATGCCAGCGGGACGAGGGTGAGTTCGCGCAGCCGGTCCAGGCTGTAGCCGGCGGCGTACTCGGGGGCGCCGACCGGCAGGACGCCCAGCTCGGGGGAGGCCTCGGCGTAGAGCAGGAACAGGATCCGGTAGATGAACCGCAGCGACTGGCGGGCCAGCGGCTGGGCCTGGTCGGCCGCCAGGGGCGGGAGACCCCGGGCACGGCGGCGGGCGACAACCTCGTTGGCGATGATCTCGATCGACAGGCGCACGCCTTCGCGCAGATCCTGGCTGACGCCGACCGTGTGCCTGATGGAGTCCTCCAGGACGCCGCTCCACCAGATGGTGCCGTCGGCGTCGGGGGCCAGCGAGTCGGCGGCCAGGCAGGTCAGGGCGGTGTCGAGTTCGCCGCCACGCTTGGCGTCGTGGCGTTCGGCGATGGTCTGCAGGTCGATCGCCAGGTAGCGGCCTTCGGGCCAGCGGCCACGCTCGGCCACCACGATCCAGCGGCCGGCGAGGACGAGGCCGAAATCGGGCCCGTCCTCGGCGACGAACAGGTGCGACAGCAGCCGGGACACGGAGTGGAGAGTGTCCTTCTCGTTGAGCGGGAAGGGGGACGCCAGGGTCGGCGCGTCCTTGACCATCAGGTCGTCGAGCACCTGGACGGGCCGGGCGTCGACGACGACGAGTGGGGCCGCGCGGGTGACGCCGGGGCTGTTGTAGAAGCGGGCCGGTGCGCTGCCGCTGACCTGGAACTCGCCGGTGCGGTAGCCGAGGATGTCGAGCACCAGATCGCGCAGTGGCTTCGCGTCGGGCGCTGAGGCATTGTGGCCGCCGGTGCCGTTGGCGTACAGGTCGGTCAGCAGGCGAAGCAGCTCGGAGCGGTGACGGGTGAAGCGGGAGCGCGGCGTGTCGTGGTCGGCGCTGTCCCACTCCTTGCGCCGGTCGAGGACGTGCTTGTGAAAGGACTCGCCCTTGGCCTGGGTGGTGAAGTAGTGCTCGCTGATCCATTCCTCGACGTCGAGGATGGCGTCACTGGTCGCCATCTCAACCCTCCCGGACCGTACGGGGCGCGACCGGGTGGTCGGCGGGCAGCACCAGGAGCAGGGGCCGGATGAGGCGACGGCTCGGCTCCATCTGGCGCAGCAGATCCTGTTCCTTGTCGACGCCGGCGCGGCGTCGCCTCCGGGCGGCCCTCGTGGTCGGGGCCTCGGCGTCGAAGGTGTCGAGCCACCGCCGGGTCGTGGCGGTCCAGGCCTCGACGCGCCGCTGGACGTCGTCGGTGGCGGCGTCGATGACCACCGCCATCTCGCGGGTGGCCTCCTGCACCGCGATCGGCACGAGCTGTTGCAGGTCGTTCAGATCGGCCGGTGCGCCGGGATTGCGCAGGGTGCCGGTGACGCCGACGGCCTCCAGCATCGCCCGGGCGTCCTCGTACACGTTGCCGAAGGCCGGTGTGGGTGCCGGATAGAAGGCGAACTCCTCGCTGAGGAACACCCGCGAGATGACCTGGCCGCGACGGTTGGTCAGGGTGCCCAGCAGCAGGAAGGTCGGTGCGGTGACGCTGCCGCGGATGGCGAAGATCTGATTGCGCGCCAGGGACGCCAGCGCCCGGTCGGCCGCCCAGTCCAGCACCGGGTGGAGCGGGCCGAGGTAGTGCGCCTCCGGCCAGGTGGATCCGCTGCGGTCGTTGAGGGCGCGGGTCAGTTCCTCGGTGCCGCGCTCGGTGGTGGTGACGAGTTTGAGGTCGGCCAGTACCCTGCGGTCGGCCAGGTAGGACTGCGGCAGCACCTCCAGCCGCTGGGCGAGATCACGAGGCGGGACGAACTCGACCGTGTGATTGGGGTACTCCCGGAACGAGACGCCGTTGCGGTCCGGCGGGAGACCCGGGGCCCCGAAGGCCTCGTCCAGCGCGTCCTGCAGGAAGGCGATCTCGCTGGGGTAGAGCCGGCCGGTGGTCTCGCGCCGGTCGGCCGTCGTCGGCGTCGCATCGACCTGCCGGCTGAGCCGGGCGAGCATGCCGGCGACCGAGTTGTCGGTGACGACGTCGTCGGCGTCGCGGACCTCCTCGTCGAGGTCCTTCTGGCCGGCCAGGACCTCCTTGATCGCCTCCTCCTCGGCCTCGACCGAGAACTTGCCCATCAGGGAGGCGGCGTCGCCGAGCGCCTGGTGGGCCTTCGCCTCCTTCTCCATCAGCTTGGTGAGCACCCGCAGGTCGCCCCGGAAGGTCTCGGCAGACGGCTCCAGCAGGAGTGCGGTGATCTGGGGGCGGACCTTCTGGCCGTACCGGTCGATGCGGCCGTTGCGCTGTTCCAGCCGGATCAGCGACCACGGGATGTCGTAGTGGATCAGTTCGTGGCACTGCCGGTGCAGGTTGACGCCCTCCGAGGCGACGTCGCCGGTGACCAGGATGCGGATGGGGGAGGTGGCCTTCTTGAAGGACTCGACCACCTCCTGCTGGCGTACGTCATCGAGTCCGCCGTGGAGGATCTCGACCTGCTCCTCGCTCATCCCGAAGTCCTCACGCAGGCGATGCTGCAGCCAGGTGAGGGTGGCAACCCGCTCGGCGAAGACGACGGCGCGCATGTCCGAGTGCCGTCCGACGCCGATCTTCCTCAGGTAGGCGACCAGTGCCGTGTACTTGCCGCCACGGGTCACGTACGACTGGTCGTTGAGGTGCTGGAGCCGCTCCAGGGCGTCGATCTCGCGCCGGCCGTCCGGGGTCGGCGCGTGGCCGAGGCGTCGGATCCGTTCGGCGATGGTCTGGCGCAGGGCGGCGGGGGAGGACAGGAACGCCTTGGCCAGGGTCCACGGGAACAGTGTTGATGCCTGGCCGGAATAGGGCGATGGGCCCGGCGGATGCAGCCAGACCCGGTCGAGTTCACCGGCGACGGCATCCTCCTCGGGACTCGCGGGGATGAGGACGTTGTGCGGCTCGCGACGCTCGGCCCAGTCGGCGGCGACGACGTTGGCCACCTCGGGGCTGTTGCGATGCCGGCGGACGACGAGCCGGCGTACCTCGTCCTCGTCGACCGTTCCGTCGGGGGAGACCGCCGTGGGCTCGAGGAGCCGGATGAGCTCGGCGAAGGACTCCGCTTTGCCGTTGTGCGGGGTGGCCGAGGCGAGGATCAGCGCGTCGGTGTTGGGTGCCAGGATCCGGGCGAGCCGGTTGTTCTGCGTTGCGGAGTTGGTGATGTTGTGGGACTCGTCGATGACGATCGCGTCCCAGCGGTGTCCGCGCAGGTCGTTGGCGAACCGGTCCTGCTTGAGCGTGTCGATCGAGACGATCACCCGCTTGTAGTACGTGAACGGGTTGCGGGAGGCGGGCAGCTTCTGCTTGACCCGCTGCACCCCGACCGAGTCGAGGCGGACGAACGGAAGCGCGAAGCGCGACCACATCTCGTGCTGCATCTGCTCCAGGACATGGCGCGGGGAGACGATGAGGATCCGCTCTCCGCGTCCACGGCGGACCAGCTCGGCCAGGATCATGCCGATCTCCAGCGTCTTGCCCAGGCCGACGGCGTCGGCCAGCAGGATGCGCGGGCGCAGATTGGCCGGGTCGAGTGCCTTGCGGACGGCCGACTGTTGGTAGGCCAGCGGGTCGGCGAGCATGCCGGTGGAGACGGTCAGGGCCGGGTCGCCGATCGGTACGGCGGTCTTGCGCAGGGTGGCCTCGAGCCACAGCTTCGACAGCCGGTAGTGGGGGGAGCCGTCGCCGGTGAGCGTGGCGCGGGCCGGGTCGAGCAACTCGATGGTGTCGAGCGAGTCGTAGAACGTCGCGGTGGTGCCGCGGACCAGGTCGCCCAGCCCCTGCACATGGAGCAGGTGCCCGTCGGGGGTCTGCTCGACCGAGGTGACCAGCCACTCCTCGTCCCTGACGACGACCGTGCAGCCGGGCGCGACATCGGCCGACTCGACCGTGGTCATCTGCGTCACGCGGGCCCCCTCGCTGAACTTGCTCGGCAACACCTTAGCGAGGGGCGGTCCGGCAGGCGTGATGCGCCCGGGAGTGGGACGTGCAGGGAAGGTGCGAGAGTTCAGCAAAAACGTCAGTGGCTCTCGCTATGGTCCTGGCAATGGATCAGCCGGCTGGGGGTCGGCGCAATCCAGTGACTGCGTGGGGGGATGAGGAGCGTGTTACGGGACAGATGGGCGCAGTACGAGGCGTGGACGGATGCGATTGCTGAGGTGGTTTACCCACCGATGGATTCCCCGGGCCCGGTGTACCTCGACCTGGAGAAGGGCCAGCAGGAGGACCTGGCCAGGCGAATGGGAGTCGCGCGGGACGCCGTTCCGGGCGAGTTGGCCGCGGCAGTCCGGAATGTGTTGGATCTCACACGTGGGAAATCAAGGGTATTGAAGGATCTTACGGATGCTCTGCGCCGGTGGGGCGCCCCGGGCAGGCAGGATCCGCCCCCGCCGGTCCTCGGGTTCTTGGCGGCACTGTGCATGGCGGCGGAGAACATGGCGGCGGGAGAGGGGGTAGCCTCGACAAACTTCTACTTCCGGCTGGCCGAGCTGCTGAAGCTGGAGAAGCGGGAGAGCAAGCTCCTCGAAGAGGCCTATCGGCAGGTCGGGGAAACCTACTGGCGGGCCGTCGATCACTGGCTCGTCCATCACCACGGTGAACGGGGTTTGTCCACGATTGTGGCGGCCAAACCGCGATACGTCGGTTATCCGATCGGTCAGGCCCTCATTCGGGCCACAGACCGGGATCGTCTCCTTTCCTTCTTCGAAGACTCCGGACTGCCGCCGGGCGCATTGATCGACCCCGTCCAGCTGATGGTTCCGCTGGAGGAGTGGATTGAACGCCAGCCCACTCCGGCCACCAAAAACCTGGCGCGGATCTGGGCGACCGGGCGGGAGGCCCGACGGACGGTAGCGGAGAGCGCGGTCGCTGCCTTGGCCACCTGGGACGGCCAGGTCGCCAAGGCAGACGGGGAGCACCACGCCGGCGGTCGGTTGGCGCTGCAGGCCAGTATCGGGACCTTCCCCAAGAAGAGGCTCGGATTGAGCGTCCTGGCATACCTGCCCGAGGCCGATCAGCCTCGGAGTGCGCGGGTCATCGCTGCGAATGGGCCGTGTGACCTCGATCTCACGCCAAGTATCCCCGGGGCCTTGGCAATGGCCGAAAGTTCAGCCATCGACATTGTCGGTTTGTTGGAGGGCCGACTGACCATCGAAGACCCGATGACGGGGAAATCAATCACGAGGCAACCGCGGCGTCTTGTTGCCTTTCGGCACGATGAGGCCACCGGACGATGGATCGAGACGCCACGTGTCATGCTCACGCAGGATCTGCTGCTGTTCTGCTACAACGCGATGCTGCCCAAGGTGACCGAGATCCTCGACGCCACGGCGCGGCCCGGATGGCATCGGCTGGCGGACGACTTCCCGAAGAAGCCCGAAAGATGGACCGTGATCCGTGACGTCCAGATCTTCCGTTCACCCGGCAAGATGGTGCCCGCCGGCTTGAGTGATCTGCAGGTGCTGGTGCCGCTGGCCACCACGCAATTGTCGATCAGTGGAGGGTTCCGGCTGCCGGTCCGCATGCGCAACGTCTGGCACGTCGCTGAACCGCCGGAGATCCGGGCGGTCACGGATAGCCCCGAGGCGATGAGACTCGTGCTGAGGGACCGGACCGCGTTGGAAGCGTGGGACGATGAAGCGCAAGTTGTCGATGAGTGGTCAGATGACGGCAGCGGAGCCCTGGTGGTCAGCCTCCTCGATGAGGATCTGGAGGTCGGGGACTACGAGTTGTCGTTGTACGCGGCTCAGACCGACGTGCCGGTGGCGGTGAGCGCGTTCCATCTTCGGGACGGGGATGCCGTGGACAAGGCCCAGTGGGAAGCAGTGATCCCGGTCCCGTATTCCGTCGGGGGAGCGTTGGGGCCCTTGGGCGCTGGTGGCACCGTCGGCGGCGCCACCGTGAACGGATCTGCCGTGGAGAACTCGCCGACCGAGGTGGATCTTCTTCAGCGCCAGCGCACACCACTCTTGCCTGGACGGGTGTGGAGTCCGGTTCGTACGGTCCAGGGTGACCACCGTCGACCCATCGAGGTGACGGTCGTGCCCAAGGACTCGTGCCTCTATACGGGGGCGCACCACGAACAGCTTGAGTCGGTGCCCGTGGACGGCAAGGGACGCCCCCTGGTGAAGGTCCACAAGGGCGAGTGCACGAAGTGCGGTCTGGAACGTTGGTACCGCTCGAACTACTGGGAGAATCGGCGGGCCTATGAACGTCGCAAGCAGGCAGAAGAAGCGCGGCGATCAATTGACGTGTCGCGGCTGGAGTCGGTCATGCTGCAACACGACGACCGTCCGGACTGGGACCGCGCGCTCGATGCACTGTGCTATGCCGGTGGCGGCACCTGGAGCGTGTTTGAACGGATCGCACGCCACATTCAGGCCAGTGGCATCTTCGTGGACCAGTTGGCACGATCGCTGGAGTCCCTCGGCCACATCGATATCAGGCGTCATGAGGAGTCCTTGCGGCCAGTAGCGTGGGAGATTGCCCCGAGCGTCCTGGCCGAAACGTCCAGAGGATACTTCTTGTCGGGGTACTGGCCGGGAGTGAAGTCGGACAATCTGTTCAACGAGCTTGAACGCAAGGGCCGCGGGATGGCCCGCACCGCCGAGAATCCTGAGGGGCCGTCGTCTTGGTTCCTCGACCGGCGGCCGCCGTGCCCACTCGAGGGGGCGGAGGTGATTGACGATGCAGCGCGAAAGATGGCCTCAGTCCTGCCACGGCTGTCCGAGGTGGTCGCCGGGCTGCCGCGGGTTCCTGCGTCACCGGTCGGCCAGATCAGGTGGTTCGAGCCGAATGAGGCCCGGTGGAAGGACACCACCGGCTTGGGTCTCAAAGGTGCCTACCGCATGTCGCGGTTCTCCACGACCGATGTCATCCGAACCGACGACGACCTGGAACGCGGAACGATGGCGATCGGTACGGTCCAACTCACCAAGCACGCGGCCTTCGCGCTGCTGCGGGAACGGCCGCTGATGGCGTATGACAAGGACCTCCGACAGTTGTCGGTTCCCCTCGGAGCCGATCTCCCAGGCCTGTACGGGCGGGCAGCGGTCCTCTGCTCGGGCGTCCTTCCGGTCAAGGCCGGACGAAGCCTGGTCTACCAGGACGTACCGGCGGACGTGGCCGAACACCTGGCCTACCTGATGACGCACTGAGATCCCCACCACGAAAGCGAATGCGAAATGCCTTCTGACAACCAACCCATCGGCCCGATCAAACTGGCGACCTCGCTGCGCGAGACGCTGATGCGGTTGGTCGACACCGAAGCCCGCCTGGGCAATGACGCCTTGCAGAAGGAGCGACGCCACCTGCTGCGCGACGGAGCCGAACTCATGCGTGACGTCATGATCGAGCCGGTCCTGCCCTACGACGGAACCGTGCCCTGCCTGGAGGCGTGCCGGCGGGCCGGACTTCGGGAGGGCGAGGCGAAGATGTTGGCGGAGTCGTTGTTCCCCGGAGTGCGTCCGGGGGATTTCAAGCTCCGCCAGCACCAAGCGGATGCACTCGCCACCGCAATGTCGGGTGAGGCCCGTCACAATCCGATCGTGACGTCGGGCACCGGGTCGGGGAAGACGGAGGCGTTTCTGCTGCCCGTTCTTGCCCGCCTGCTGATGGAAGGTCGGGAGTGGCAGCGGCCGGAGGCCAGGCCTTGGTGGACGTCGAGCGGTCGACCGCAGTGGCGGCCAGTTCGTGACGGTGATTCCTCGGCTGCCATGCGGACGATGATCCTCTACCCGATGAACGCCCTCGTCGAGGATCAGATCGTCCGGCTGCGGCGTACACTTCGGGCGATCTGGGATGCCGGGGGCCCAAGAATCTGGTTCGGCCGCTACACCTCGGCCACGCTAGGCACCGGCGAACTGCCGACCCGGCGGCCGACCAGGCTGGTGGCGGACGTCGCCGATGAGTTGCGCACCGTCGAGAACACCTTCCGAGAACTGGAGGACGGGGACCACCTGGATGCGGCGGACCTTGCGCAGTTCCAGGACCCACGTCGGGTCGAGATGGCGACGCGATGGGACATGGTCGCCCAACCCCCGGACATCATGGTGACGAACTACTCGATGCTCAACGTCATGATGATGCGCAGCCGCGAGAATGCGCTCTTCGAGCGCACCCGGGACTGGTTGGCGGCCGACGCCCGGCATGTCTTCACGCTCGTCGTCGACGAGCTGCACCTGTATCGCGGGTCGTCCGGCGCAGAGGTCGCGATGATCATCCGGAGCCTGACCGATCGGCTGGGCCTACCCGTCGATTCGCCCCAGTTCCGAGTGATCGGCACCAGCGCCTCCCTGGAGTCTGCGGAGGGCGAGCAACAGTACGACTACCTCGAACGGTTCTTCGGCGTCTCCCGGGACAGCTTCCGGGTCATTGCTGGGAAGCCGCGTACCGTCCGATATCCGTTGCCGCTGTCGGCCGGCCGAGTCGCCGCGACCCTCGCAGAAGGCAACAGCGAAACGGGCTGGGATACGGCTGTGGTGGAGTCGTGCCGTGGGTCTGATGGAACGACGCGGGCGACACCCGTCGGGCAGCTGTCTGAGCGGTTGTTCGGGTACGCCGAGGTCGAGCTGACTGAACGTCTGCTCGACACTCTGGCACGTCAACCACTTCCCGACCAGATCCCCTTGCGTGCGCATCTCTTCGTTCGTGGACTCCGGGGGCTGTGGGCATGCACGAACCCCCACTGTTCGGAGGTTGACAAGGACTTCCTTGAGGGCCGGCCGCCGATCGGGCGTCTGTACAGAGCGCCTCAATACTTCTGCCCATGCGGGGGCCGGATTCTTCAGGTCCTCATCTGCGAGCAGTGCGGCGACGTGAGCTTCGGCGGCTACGTTGTCGGAGAGAAGGACGGGGGACAATTTCTGGCAGCGACGCCGTCGAGCGAGTTGCAGGACGAGAAGACCTTCGTGCGGGATCTTCGGCAGTCAGTGTTTAGGTGGTTCCGGCCAGGCGGCGCAAAACCTGACCAAAAAGAGTATCGTAACGGCCAGATAACGGTGACCTGGCACTATGTTGCCGGAACCTTCCGCCCCGAGTTCGGCCTCCTCACGGAAGAGGATCAACCCGACGGGGAGAGAGTAACCGTTTTCCGCGTTACCGGTCCTTCCAGGGAATGGATCCCCTCCAGCCTCCCACCAACCTGTCTGGGGTGCGGGGAGGCGCCCCAACAACGCGAGATCCTGACATCACGGACCCGCAGTCCCCTGAAACCCGCTGGGCAGGGCTACGAGCGAACGACGCAACTCGTCGTCGAGCATGTCCTGCGGAGCTTGAGCCCGTCGCTGACGGACCCGGGAACTGTGGTCTTCGCTGACAGCCGGGACGCCGCCTCGAGGACCGCGATGCGTCTCAATCAGGACCACTACGGCGATCTGATCCGCGGTCTCCTGCGTGAGGAAATCGCCTCCAGCGATCAGATGCGGGTGCTGGACATCTTGCGGCGAGGGGCCGCGGGAGAGTTGACCGGATCCGCACAGGCGAAGTACGAAGAGATTCGTCGATCCGGAGCGTACGAGAGCCTGGCGATGGCATATCGCCTGGCCGCCAACGGCCTGGCGGAACCACGAGACATGCAGCAGATCCGCCGAGCGGAAAGCGAGGCGTCTGCCGGTAAACGCTGGGCAGACATCGTCGCGAACCTCGAGCAAAGGCTGGTTGCTTTGGGCACGCCGCCCGGCGGGGTGCGTCCCAGCCTTCTCGAAGTCAGCCGCGGGGTCCCATGGGAGCGCGCTTTCCAGCCTCCACAACCGGGACTGTGGGCCGAACTCCCGGGTTCACAGCAGGTTGATGCACACCGACGCTACCGCCGTGGCCTGATCGAATCGGTCGCGGAAGCCATCGCCGACAACGGCGGTAGAGACATCGAGCAGACGAGTACCGGGGTGCTGAAGTTGGTGGACGAGTCACAACTACCCGCGGAGCTGATCAATGTCTCGCGCTCTGTGCTCATGCTGTATTTCCGGGCCCGATACATCCTCCCTGGCGGAGAACAGCGCATTTCGACGAGCCGCCCGCGAACGGTGCAGGAGTACCTGGAGCGCGTTGCCCGGCACCTGTCCATGGACCCGGGCACGATCGTCGGTGAGATCGGGGGAGCGATGCGACCACTCCTCGCCGGAAGCGCCATCAACCTGGAGGACCCTGAGCTGCCCGTCGTGATCGACACGATGCGGGAACGGTGGATCTGCGCCACCTGTGGTCGTGCACACGGGCACGACTCGGGTGGGGTTTGTACTCGGGAGGGATGCCGCGGCGTCCTGGTGCGGGAAAATGAGTTGAGTTCCGGTGCCGCGCAGGCGGACTACTACGGATGGTTGGCCACGCAGACACCGCGCCGACTGGTGGCGATGGAACTCACCGGGCAGTCCGATCGAGGTGATCAGCGGGACCGTCAGCGGCGCTTCCGGAGGGCATTGCTGCCCCGACGGGAGAACCTGCTCACCAGCCCGATCGACGTGCTGAGCGTGACGACCACGATGGAGGTCGGGGTCGACATCGGCGCCCTGCAAGCCGTCGTGATGGGCAACATGCCACCTCAGCGGTTCAACTACCAACAGCGGGTCGGGCGTGCAGGGCGCAAGAGGCAGGCCTATTCCTATGCCGTCACCGTCTGCCGCGACCGCAGCCACGATGACTACTACTACAACTTCCCCGCGCGGATGACGGGGGATCCTGTGCCTGCCCCGTTCATCGACACGGCCCGCCACCAGGTCGTTCGCCGTGTCATCGTGGCCGAGTTGATGCGTCAGGCGATGGCGAACGTTGAGTTCGAGGACGAGGAAATGAGCGGTCCACGGAATGTCCACGGGTCGTTCGGTACGGCAGCAAAGTGGAGCGGGGAACGGCGACAACGGGTCGCGAACTGGCTGGCTCATTCACGCGAGGTGGACAGGGTCGTCCGCCGGCTCAGCGACTACACCGGTTTGGCCAAGGGCGATCAAACGCGCATGAGGCAGGAACTCCGAACGAAACTGATCGAGAAGATCGACCAGGTGGCGTCGAGCGCACTGTTCGTGCATCGCGACCTAAGCGAGCGCATGGCGAACGCGGGGCTTCTGCCGATGTTCGGCTTCCCGACGAAGGTTCGGACGATCTACTACCAGGACCGCGGCAATGAGCTCCAGGCCATCTCCGAGCGTCCCCTGTCACAGGCGGTGTCGATGTTCAGTCCCGGATCGGTTGTGGTGAAGGACGGATGGTCCTACACGGCCGACGGTGTGATTTCGCCGCCGGATGGTGCCCGACGGTGGCGGTCGGGCAACGACTCACTGGGCGACTACGTCGAGGTTCTCCAGTGCGGCTGCGGTGCGGCAAAGGTCGCCGATACCACGGCCCGTGACGGTGTGCCCTGTCCGGTATGTGGGTCGGCAATGCGCCGGAAGACGGTCTACCAGCCGGCGGGGTTCCGATCGACCAAGCGGGAGGACAAGCTGGTTGCCCAGGACAGGTCGTCGAGCGCGGATCGCCCGGCATTGGGCTGGATGGACCTTTCGGATGACTCCCGCGGGGTAGGAGCAGTGCGCTTCTGGGCGAAGGAACAAGCGAAACTCATCACGGTCAACGACAACGGCGGTCGCGGGTTCGATTTCTATTCTGACAACGGGTCATACTCGGCCAGCCCGCCAAAGGGTGTGGCGTCGCCGTCCCGCAGGGGCGCGATAGGGGACGTGCGTACGACCGACGCGCTGATTCTGCGGTTCGCCGGAGCGCGCGTCGTCGGGGGCAACGTTCCCGTGCACAAGCGGACTTGCCCGGCCGGGACCGCGGCGTTCAGCTCCCTCGCCGAGGCGCTGCTTCGTGCGTGCCGGGCGGAGTTGGACACCGACCCGGCCGACCTTGTCGCGGGTCTTCAACCGCTGCAAGACGGTGGCCTCCGCACCTACAGCATCTACATTGCGGATGCGCTGGAGAACGGGGCCGGCTATTCGAGCGAACTGGCGCGCGGGAGCCATCTTGAGAATATCCTCCTGTCCGTGGCGGAGGCCAGTGCGCAGGTTTGGGAGTCTGCGACCCACGAATCGTGTGATCCATCCTGTGCCGACTGCCTCCGTTCGTACGACAACGCACAGATCCACGGCCTGCTCGATTGGCGTCTGGCGCTGGACATGGCCGATCTCGCTCTCGGCCGGTCTCTGAACCTGCAGCGCTGGTTCAAATTGGGCGAGGAGACGACACATGCGTTCAGAAGAGCCTATGAGGAGCATCTGGGCGGTGCTGGAGGCCTGGCCGTCGAGGACCTGCGCGGGGTGCCGATCATCTTTTGTGGGCGGGAAGCAGTCGTTCTCGGCCACCCGTTGTGGCGCCGAGACCGGGCTGGCTGGAACGCCGATCAGGAGGTGATCGCAGCAACGCTCGAACGAAAGGGCCTCCGGTGCCAGATGAGTGATCTGCGCACCGCTCGGCACTCGCCTGACGAGATCTACTCTGCTTTGCAGGGGGAATAGGCACCGTTGGCTCGGCGCCCGCCATTTCTTGCAACACCCTAGCAAGGGGCGGTTCGATCCGGGCACGCGGACGTCGGCCGACGGCCGGGTGGTGCACTGTTCCTTCTGGGCGCTTCCTACTCCCCTTCACCAGGTCCATCCGGGTCGTCGATCACCTCTGGCTCGTCGGAGGATTCGCGAGCCACATCCTTGCCCA